>Ga0164241_10006621_pt1 | contig 10530 bp, 3 predicted proteins | sample OricomyardsoilBY_FD_108780 | JGI IMG/M metagenome (GOLD analysis project Ga0164241, IMG submission 108780) | Backyard soil microbial communities from Emeryville, California, USA - Original compost - Back yard soil (BY) | ecosystem: Environmental > Terrestrial > Soil > Unclassified | place: USA... | reverse complement strand
CTTGTTCGTGCATTTGCTTGGCCAAATCTTGAAGAATGACTTCCTTGTGTTGCAATTTCAATTCTTTAAATTTCGATGCCAATTCGTCTTGAATGACAGACCAATTTGCCACTTGTTCGTTCGGGTCGGCGAAAATTCTTCCTTTCAACAATAAATACCAATTGGTATCGGGGTGATATTGAAAATGTTGAGAATGCTTTGGACTTTTGACTGTGACATACAATGTGTTCAAGATGCCGTGAAGTTCTTTGGTTTTGACGCGTCTAGTCGAAGGATTTAATTTTTCCAACTGATCGTAAACACTGTTTAACCCCACAACTAACCATCGTGGGAAATACAATTCTTGACAGACCATACGCCACAAAAAGAATGAAAATTCTTCCAATTTTTTCATCTTGGAGTCGCTGCGAAGACACAACACCTCGGCCACACTTAGCGGGAAATCCAAGATCTCACGGCCTTGTCCAAAATTCATTTCCTTTTGCTGTTGTGTGGGCATCGTGACCGCCGATAAGCCCGATGCTTCAACAAATTTTTGGATATCGTGTTCCAGCTTTGTTTTTCTAACCGCTAGGGATTTCTTTTCTTCTATGGTGATCGCTTTGGTTCCTTGAAGATCGAGCCATTTGGCATGGGTTTGGCGCACCCACGACGGTGACAAAACACGTTGAATCTTATTGGCTAACAGTTTGGCTGTAGGTTTTACTCTCAAACGTTCCAAATATTTTTCATTTTCACTCAAACGTGAACGAATATCTTGGGCCAACAACTTGACCGCGACCGACATGTTTTGTTTCCCTACATCATAAACTTGAACCCAAAGGGTTTGGTTTTTGGAATATTCTAGATTTAACAATCGAAAGAAATCGGGAGCCATGTCCGGCGCCAAGGTAAACAATTGATACACATCAATCCAATCCATCACAGACCAATGCTTCACCACGTGATCAACTAATTTCGTGGCAATCATCTTGATTTGCAACAATAATGGAATCGAAAACTTGGATTCTTTGACGGACGACGCTATTGTTGTTGATGTTGTTGGATTGATTAATTGTTCTTCTCGATTGTGATTTACATAATTAATCAAGGGCTCATCCTCATCTTCTTCATTTTCTTCTTCATCCTCCTCCTCATCCTCTTCTGATCCATCATTCTCTTCTTCTTCTTCTTCTGATCCATCATTCTCTTCATCTTCTTCGTTTGGAACAGGATCATCTTCCGATTCGTCTTCGGTTGCATCTTCGTCCGATGGGTCTTCCGATTCTTCTTCTTCCGATTCTTCTTCATCTTCTTCATCTTCTTCCTCATCCGATTCAGTATTGTCTTTTTTCTTCGTTGGACTTTCCTTTCCACCACCATGAATTGGAAGATTTAGAACAGCAGGAATCCGATTTCTTCTTTTTTTTCCTTTTTCTCTTTCTCTTCCTCCGGATCGATCGTCGGTTGGCCGTGCTCGCCTTCGAGCCACTTCTTGATCTGTGTTGATGTGCAACAACATCAATTTACGTTGATCTTCGGCAATCAGTTTCTTTTTTTCTTGACCCAACGCCATCGAATCCATATAGAGAAAGACATCAATCGAATCTTTGTCCTTGGAAGTCTCAACCTGCGCCACATAAAAATTTCGCGCATTATCGGATGCCAATTCCACCGGATCTTTGTGATTTTCCCAGAATAAGTCAGTCGACGTTGAAGCAGAAGCAGAAACAGAGGCAGAAGCAGAAGCAGAAAAAGGAGAATGAGAAGCGACATGATCGATAAAAGACTGCGAAAACCACGTTTCAGGTTCGGAAGGGAGATTCATGAGACACCAACTCATGCGGTTGGTGCGTTGATCGTGATTTTCCAATTGCTTTTCAATCGAACGAAATACAGTGTTGGAAGTCGACACAATGTGGCGAAGAGCGTCCGAAACTTGATCGTAATAAAAACCTTTCGGAGGAGCTACCATCAAATAACTCACATAACTTTTCACCAAGATTTCGTAAATTGTAAACACTTTTTCTAAACCAATGTTTTTCTTGATGCACGTTGAAACTAAATTTTGGAAGAATTTTGCCGTATTATGAATTCTCCAAAAATCGTATCCATAATCCACCAGCAACTCTTCACCTTGTTTAATGAAGAGAATCGATTCAATCCAAATCTCCTTGCGCTCGGGATTAAACGCGTACTTGACATTGGGTTGTTGGAAACACGTCAATTCATTTTCTTTCACGTTGATTGCTTCCGATCTCACTTGGTTTTTTTGGTTGAGGTATTTGCGTAATTTGATGAAATTGTCATCATTTCTCACGGAATTGATATAGTGGGCCATTTCATCCTCGATTTTTGAGTTTTTTTGTGGTGTGCCATCCACATAAAAAGGTCCGCCAGGTTGTTTTTCAGTTCCCAAAATTTTAATCACATATTCAGCCACTTGTTCGTCATTCGATCCATGAAATTTTTGCTGAAATGCGTGTCGATCTAGCAATGTTCCTTTGTACTGAATAATTTTCGTTCCTACTGGAATATCAGACTGAGCAAACACACCTCGTTCCCTACCTCCAGGGACATACTTGGAAATGCTCTGCCGCAACAACATCCCGCTTCCTTTCGCAACCTAACAAAAAACATTTCATTTATTTTTTATTTTTTTTTTTATGTTCTACACACGGCGAACAATCTTAATTATCCATGACGAGGTTCCTAATATGTCTTTTTTTTCCTCTGTGTATATCTGCAGGTGGTTCATGTCGTCGTCGTCGTCATCATCATCATCATCATCATCATCATCATCAGCACCCAAAGAACATCATCAACACGATCAGTATAGGGCAAATCAAACGTGGAAGCAATGGAAAGAATTGATGTCTATGGTAGCAGCGGTTGGTAGTATTGATTGTGAAAAAACAAAAGAAAAAGAAAAAATGAAAGAAATTCTTGGTCCACTCTTTCCCTATTTCCAACATCGAAACAATAAACAGGAAAAAGATCATAATGATGATGATTCTGGTGCTGATCATTGTTCACGATCCATTCTTCTCAAAAACAGAAAACACAATAATGATGACGACTTTTTGCGCACAAAGAAAAAGTTATCAAACTCTGGTAACTACAATCTCAATCCTCCGCATTGATTATGAGTCGGATGCACCCGCGCGCCGCGGAAAAAAAATACTTTTACTATTAGGGTTTGACTGCTACCCGCAAACAAATCAGCGAATTCGTTCAGTAATGGTTTTTTTTATTGTGTTTATAAACATCAAACGCATTTGTGAGGATTATCGCATTGTTTTGGATGTCTTCGGACGACAATCCTTCAGACCAACCCTCGGTGTCGATCGAAACTGTATGAGCGATAGTTTGCATTAACACATTCACATCGCCGCCTTGATTTGGAAAATCTTTTTCGTCGATCAAATTGAAAATCAAAGTCTTTAGAGACTGGGGCAATTGATCGGAATGAAAGTCGAGATCGAGATCGAGAGCAGCTGGAAGCTTGTCAAGAACCATATTGTAAATATCGTTTTTGGACAAGTTGCTTAACTGAATTCTGGTTCTGAATCTCCGTTTCAAACCTGGATTCGTCTTGATCCAGCAGTCCATTTCATAGTCATAGCCAGCAGCAATCACAATAGCAAGGCGTTGAAATTCATCCATACAAGCCATTAATTCGTTCACGGATTGACGTCCATACGATTTGTCTTGTCGATTATTTGTTCCGTCGCTTGAACGGTCAGCACAACTCGGTGTCAATGTATACGCTTCATCAATAAAAATAACTGATTCCAAATTTTTCACAAAACTGTTTCGAGCAAGAATGGCTGTGCCACCCACATAGCTTGAAATCAAATCAGTGACTCGTAACTCTGCTATTCTGGAACGAGCGATCAGTCCGATTCGATACAAGACTGTCGCAATGATGTTGGCAGACGTTGTTTTGCCTGTACCTGGAGCACCTGTCAATAAAAAATTATTATAGGCATCCCGTTGACTCCACTCTGAAATATTTCTTCCAATTGAAAACACAATCTGTAACAATGACAATCTCAATTCATAAAATGTCTGTGTGTAGAAACTATTTTCGATTAACACAAGAGCCGCCAAAATTGATTTTTTAATCGTATCCCGCGCGTTTTTGCGACCAGGTTCGAGCTGAGACAAAGCACTGTCATACAATCGTTGTTGCACAGCCAACCGCACTTCAGCTTCACTTAAAAACTCAATAATTTCACTTTTCATTTCACCTTGCTGTTTTTGTTTCTGATGATTTTGATTTTGAAAAGGATTTTCATTGAACATCATAGGAGCAGATTGTTGAAGTTTCGATAGTTCACGTTGTACATTTGTCTCGTGTTCTTCTTCAACAATTTTCATTTGTTCTTCGGTTTTCGCCAACTTGGCCGCCCGAGTTTCTGCATTTTGTAATTTTTTCGAAACCACAGTCAGATCCTTCACGACCACATCATACTTTCTCAAAATTTCTTGATAGATTCTGCGCTTGATTTTAATGAATTGGACAATGTTATGCAATGATTTTGTAAACCACGTTTCATTGTGTTCAACTGTATCTCGCACAAAATCTCGAGCATCGTCCCAAATTTCCCAAGAAATTTTTTTCCTCGGATTGTTATTTGTTTTTTTCGATTCTGTAGCAGAATCTTTCGCAACTTTCGCTTCGACGCGATCTGCCTTGTGTTGTTCTTGAGTCAAGATTTTCGCAAATGCTTCCGACACTTTCGCTTCACTGACCGATATTGGACGGTTGTTTTCATCTTCATTCTTCTCCTTTGATCGCGTATCTTGTTTTAGATTGGGAAGCAATAACGTATCCCATGCCGCATCAACGGCATCGTTGTTGAAATTGCCAAAAGCATCTAAAGAAAATCCTTTCAGTTGGTTTTGTTTAGTTTCACTAAAAAATTTTCGCTGAACGGCTCCTTGTTCTTGATTTGTTGTCTCTTGTAAATGATGGGTAACATAATTGTCCCAACCGAAAAATCGAATCAAAAAATTATTGTATCCAAACAATCGAATCATTTCCGATTCTCTTAGATTATCAGAGAACGGAAGCATCGGGTATAGTTTCCCGTGTTGCATCGTTTCAGCGTCGTCATCATCATCATCGTCTTGCACCGGTAACCAATAAATGGCGGTTTCGGGTGGACGTTTATGTTCTTCCAAATAATCAACTTCTGAAACATTTCGAATCCAAACGAGTCGTCGAACTTTTTGATTCGGTTGATATTTTACAAATCGAGGTTTAAATGATTGCTGCAGCTCTTTCCGCGCGTTATACAACGATGACGAAGACGAAGAAGAAGAAGTAGGCCATTTCGACGGACTTTTTGATGTTTTTGTTGGACTTTTGGAAGGACTTTTGGAAGGACTCCTTCGTTTTGGAGGACTTTTGGAAGGACTTTTGGAAGGACTCCTTCGTTTGGGACTTTTGGAAGGACTCCTTCGTTTGGGACTTTTGGAAGGACTCCTTCGTTTTGGAGGACTTTTGGAAGGACTTTTGGAAGGACTCCTGCGTTTTTCAGGACTTTTGGGGGGACTCCTGCGTTTTGGAGGACTCTTCAAAGGTGAAGATGATGATGTGGGATTTTTTTTTGACGGACTGTTGGGTTTTTTGACGGGGCTTCGTTTGGGAACCAGAGGTTTGAGCCAGTCGTTGAGCCAAATAGTTCGAGTATCTTTCCACTTTTTTTCAATATTTCTGGTGTGCTTTACGATAACTTGCCATTGTTGGCGATCTTCTTTTGTCCAATTCTTTGGATAATCGAAATCGATGGTAGGAACAAAAACGCTGGCCACAGTTTTTCCAGCAGATTCTTGAAAGACTTCAATCAAATTTTTTTTAATGTGCGACGGAATGGTCTCATCCATGGATTTAAAATATATAGGGACTTGTTTGTCGACATTGGTTTGCGTAATCTTCGTGTTTGACTTATAAAGATTCAATACAATCTCTTGATATATTTCCCAGGTCCTTTGTGTTAACCATTTTTTTGCATCATTTTTCAATTCCTGTTTTTTTTGTTTCGACATTTTTTTCGTCGTCTAACAACAAGAAAAACTTAATTCTTTTTTTAGTGTTTTATAGAAAGCAACCAAAACAAGTCATGCAACCGAAACAAGTCTTGACTACAGAAGAACGATGGAAACAACTGGTACGGGTACTTTTTTTTCTTGTCGGCTCTATCCCTCTCTTTGCCCCCTTTTTTTCATGACGATGGTGGTGGTGGTGGTGGTGGTGGTGGTGGTGATGCAAGTCTGCAGAAGATCATGTTAGACTGCGGTCCGATACGTACACAGGAAGCAAAGAACCCGAAGAGATGGAAACCTGGGTTTTTAACGAAGGTCGTATCGTCTGGAGGAAAATCACCTTCTCACCATCATTGTTTAAAATCTTTGATGAAATTCTGGTCAATGCTGCAGATCACTACGAAAATAAAAAAAACATGACCACATTGAAAGTGGATATTAACACCGCCCACGGTGAAATTTCAGTGTGGAATGACGGTGATCCGATTCCGATTGTTCGTCATAAAGATGCCCAAGTCTATCTTCCTGAATTTATCTTTGGATTTTTACGCGCGGGTTCTAATTTCAACGACGATGAACAACGAACCACGGGAGGTCGAAATGGATTGGGTGCTAAACTCTGCAACATCTTTTCCAAAAAATTCAAAGTTGAAATTTACGATGCATCCTCCAAGCTTTACTATGTGCAAGAATGGAGCAATGGTATGAAACACAAAACTGCGCCTAAAATTTCCACGATTGTCCCGCCGTCAAAAAGCAGAGGGAGCAGCAGCAGCAATAGCAATAGCAAAAGTTGCGAGTTCAATACCAATTTCACGCGCATCAGTTTCATTCCAGACTTGAAAGAATTTAGCACGGCGACCTTGGACGCGGATCTCGTATCGTTGTTTTCCAAACGAGTGTTGGATGTGGCAGGTACTTCTTCCAAATTAAAAGTGTTTTTGAATTCGAAAGAAGTGAGCTGTGATTCCTTTGAAGATTATGTCAACCTGTATGAACCCATTCAGAGACAACCACAAAAAAACCATTGCTTTGTCCAACACGTCAATGCTTCGTGGCAAATTGGCATTTGTCTTTCCGAAGGCTGGTCCTCGACCCCTACTTCTGCCTCTGCATCTGCTTCTGCTTCTGCCTCTTCTTCGGTTAAAGGCAACAAAAAACCGCAAACGACGACGAAAACAAACAAAAAAGACGGAGATGGCAAAGAGGACAAAACCGCACAACACGATGATAACAACAACAACAACAAGAACAAGGCAAAGCATTCCAAGGCCAAGGAAAAATCGGGAGAGATGTCTGTGGCGGTGGTGCCGGCGGCGGCGGCGGTGGTTGGAGAACGTAAATTTAAGCAAATTAGTTTTGTCAATAGTTGTTGTACTTTCAAAGGAGGTAAACATGTGGATTATGTGTTGCAACAGCTCTTGCCCGAGTTGCTCAAATATTTAAACAAAAAAATTAAAGGAGCCGAAACTTCATTGACGAATGTCTGGTTGAAAAAACAACTTCACATTTTTGTGAATGCACGCATTGTGAACCCTGCTTTTGACACGCAGACCAAACACACCTTGACAACCAAGCCCGAAAAATTTCTGGTGCCTTGCAATTTGTCCGAAAGCAAATTTGTGTCAAAATTAATTTCAAAAAGACCCCATTTTATCGAAGAATTGTTGTTACGAGCGCAATCCAAAAGTACACAAACGTTACAAAAGAGCGATGGAACGAAACATTTGCGAGGCAAACCAATCGATAAATTAGAAGATGCGAAAAAAGCCGGAACTGCTTTGAGTAACAAATGCATTTTGATTTTGACAGAAGGCGATTCGGCCAAAGCTTTGGCGATGGCAGGGATTCATGAAATAGGCCGTAATTTTTATGGCGTCTTTCCACTCAAAGGCAAAGTCATTAATGTTCATGATGTTTCGTTAACCAAACTCGAGAAAAATGCTGAGTTTACCAAAATCAAAAAAATTATTGGATTGAAACAAGGAGTGGATTACAGTATTCAGAAGAATTTTGATGAATTGCGATATGGAGGAGTGATGTTTATGACGGATCAAGATCCAGATGGTTCTCATATTAAAGGATTATTATTGAATATGTTTGCAACCTTTTGGCCTGCGTTACTCAAAAGGCCTCGTTATTTGAGTTTTTTCCAAACACCGTTGATCAAATCCAAACGTCGAAACGAAGTGAAAGTTTGGTATGACAAGCCCAGTGAATTGGCATGGCGCGCCAGCTTGACCGAAAAAGAAAATCGAGAATGGGTGAATAAATATTACAAAGGACTAGGGACAAGTACCAAAGCGGAAGGGAAAGAATACTTTCGATTCTTGAAAGAGCATAAAATTAACTTTACGTGTTCAGAAGCTTCGGATCAAGAAAAATTAAAAATGGTCTTTGACAAACATCAATCCAAACATCGCAAACAATGGTTGCAAGACTTGAAAGAAACCAAATCCGAAGCCACCGTCGTTTCGTCATCCTCCTCTTTTTCTTCTTCTTCTTCTTCTTCTTCTTCTTCTTCTGCTTTGAAAACGGAGGAAAAAAGAGAAGCTAAAAAAGAGAAAGAGATATCCATCACGAAATTTGTCGATGAAGAATTGGCTGCATTTTCACACTATAATTGTGCGCGAGTGATCCCCAATGTGGTGGATGGATTGAAACCTGGTCAACGCAAAATTTTGTATTGTGCCATGATTAAACGCAATTTGGAAAACGATACAAAATTGACGACTTTGTCAGGCAATGTGATGGAACATGCAGCCTATCATCATGGTGAAGATTCCCTCATTGATACGATGGTGCGGATGGCACAAGATTATATTGGTAGCAACAATTTGAATCTATTGGTACCTTCAGGTCAATTTGGAAGTCGAGATGAAATGGGCAAAGACAGTGCATCTGCACGATACATTCATACTCGCCTACATCCATTGACGCGATTACTATTCCATCCACACGATGATCCCATCTTGCAATATTTGGAAGAAGATGGAATGACCGTGGAACCTCACGTGTTTTTACCGATTTTACCGTTGGTACTCGTGAATGGAGCCAATGGAATCGGCACGGGTTGGTCCACCACCATTCCTTCTTTCAATCCGTTGGATCTCGTCCACAATTTGAAATGTTTGTTGAATGAAAGTGTTTCTGTGAAAACACGATATGAACAATGCAAAGAATTAAAACCTTGGATACGTGGATGGAAAGGAGAAGTGTTGTGCAATCATGACGATGGATTAATAAACCAAACGAATTTTGTACTCAAGGGTTTATTAAGTCACAATGCTGTGAGTGGTCTGATCAAGATAACGGAAATTCCGCCCGATGTCTCGAAAACCGAATTTAAATTGTTATTGGCGAAATTATTAGAAGCAAAACAAATTAGTAAATTTGAAGACGACAGTCATGACGAGGATATTATTTTTCATATCAAGTGTTCGTCGGAACAAATCAAAAAATTGTTGGCCGAATTCGGAACATTGACATGTGCGTTCAAATTGGAAACTAAAATTAGTTTGTCCAACATGACATTGTATACATCCGAAAACAAAATCCAAACATATGAAAGTCCCGCGGATATATTGTTTGAATTTTTTCACGTTCGAAAACCCTTTTATGAACTCCGCAAAGCCAATTTGCTCCAAGAGTACAATCAACAATTATTAGTTCTCAGAAATCGTGCACGATTTATCACGATGATTCTCAACAAAACTCTCATCATTGATAACATAAAAAAAAAAGATGTGGAAACAAAGCTGGCCACGTTGAAGTTTGACCTCAAGAAAAACAGTTATGATTATTTATTGGACATGAAAATGGTATCCTTGACCAAAGAAAAAGTGGATTTGATTCAACGCGAATTAAAGGTGCAAGAACAACAACTCAAAGAACTCGAAAACACTTCCTTGTCAACTTTATGGATTCGTGATCTCGAAGCGTTTGAAAAGGAATGGATCAAAGATATGAAAAGTCGCAATTTCTCAATTGAAAACCACCGTTGTATCGTCAATAATGGATGTGTTTCGCTCAGAGATTTAACCAAACCTCGCCAAAAACGAAAATTGGAATCTGTGAAAGCAAATTCTTTGTCGGATGCACCGCATTTTCCTCCTCCTCCGGATGGTGAACTACATCCGACAAGGAAGCGGAGGATTTGTTAGTTTGTTAGTTTGTTTTTTCAGTCGATAACAAGCGAAAGTAGAGTCGCGGTTCATTCCTTCTCTCTTTTTTCAATCCGCCTGTCCTTGACCCATCTATCTCTCTCTCTCTCTCTCTCTCTCTCTCTCTCTCTCTCTATCTCTCTCTCTCTTTTTCTTTCTCTCTCTCACTATCTCTCTCTTTTTTCTCTCACTCTCTCTCTCTTTCTCTCTCTCTCTCTCTTTCTCTATCTCTCTCTCTCTCTTCTCTCTCTCTCGCTCTCTTTTTTCTGTATTTCACTCTCTCTCTCTATTTCACTATCTCTCTTTCTCTCTCTTTCTCTCTCTCACTATCTCT
>Ga0164241_10006620_pt1 | contig 10530 bp, 9 predicted proteins | sample OricomyardsoilBY_FD_108780 | JGI IMG/M metagenome (GOLD analysis project Ga0164241, IMG submission 108780) | Backyard soil microbial communities from Emeryville, California, USA - Original compost - Back yard soil (BY) | ecosystem: Environmental > Terrestrial > Soil > Unclassified | place: USA... | reverse complement strand
TCGAGCACGTGGTACACCGGCATTCCGAGGACGCCGCCGATCGCGCCCACCGAGACCAGCAGCCCGAACTGCGTCTCGGTCAGCCCAAGCCGCTCCCGTGCGTACAGCACCCAGGTCGCGAACGCCGCGCAGAAGGTGATGTTCATGACCAGGATCGAGCACGCCAGCGTCCGCACACCCGCGTGCTGCCACAGCCAGCGAACGCCATCGCGAACTTCGGCCCAGATCGCCGTACCCGTGGACTCGGCAGGGCGCGGGCGTACGGCGACCCGCGCGATCAGTGTGGCCGCGGCGGCGAAGGTGACGGCGTTGAGAACGAGCGGCACCCCGGCCCCGATGGCGAACAGCAACGCACCAAGGGGTGGACCGCCGAGCTGCTGCAGCACTGTGCCGCTGGCGAACAGACGCGCATTCGCCTTACCCAGCTGCTCTTTCGGTACCGCGCTCACCAGTAGTGCACCGGATGCGTTGTCAGCGAGGGTTTCCGCCGTACCGAGAAGGAAGAGTGCGATGTAGATCGCCCACAAGGGCGACGTGTCGAGCAGTACGGCGACGCCGAGGGCACCGATGACGAGCGCGCGGAAGGTGTCCGCGGCAACGATCATGCGCCGGCGGTCGAGCCGGTCGACCAGGGCGCCGCTGAACAAGGCGAACAGCAGCCACGGCAACTGCTGGACGAACGCGGCGGCACCGACGGCCGCCGGTTCGCTGGTGATCGAGGCGACCAGCAACGGGCCGGCGGCGAGCATGGCGCCGTCGCCGAGGTTCGAGATGATCGCGGCCGGCCAGATCTTGCGGAAGTCGGATCCGAGCTCGGACGGCAGCAGGACCGTACGGAGAGAACGCATGGACGAAGCTCCTGAGGGCATGACGGAACAACCGGAAAGGACCGGCGTCACTCCGACGCCGGCAGCCGGCCCGGTCAGCCGCTGATCAGCGTGCCGACCGGACGGTGTGTGCCATGTCCTCGAACGACCGAGACATTGCCCTCACCTCCGTCCGTGCCCAGGGCGGCCCGTCCGCCTCTGCCGAGACCCTACCGGCCCGCCCCCGCCCCCGCACTCCCATTGCGCCGCGGCCCCACCGCCGTACCGGCGCCCCCACCCGGAGCGCTATCCTCGACGATCGGCGACCATACGTCGCCTGGAGGGTTCGCATAGTGGCCGAGTGCGCTGGTCTTGAAAACCGGTAGGGCGGGTGACCGTCCTCGTGGGTTCGAATCCCACACCCTCCGCTCATCTCGAAAGTCGCTCTGACCTGCGAAAACACGCTGCCGCAGTTCGGCTGGTGGCTGTCCGGCCGAGTCCGGCTTTGTCCGTCTGCGATCGGTTGGTTTCGGTTGGCCGTGCAGAATCCGTGCAATGGTCCCGGTCCCTATGTTCCAGCCCTCGTGACTCAGCGCGTGAGGGCTGGAACATAGGGGCGGCGGGGCTTCACTCAGATATCGACCGTGTGCCGACTCTGAGCGATCCGTCTGATCCTCGCCCAGTACGGCGAGATGAGGGATGCCGACCTGGGCGCCTCACCCGTGATCCGCAGGACCATCCCGGGACTCTCAGCCGCGTGCGCAACCATCCAGACTGGCGCGACGAGTGGGACTCGTAGCACCCAACACAAGAGCGCCGGGGACAGGTGGGTTGGGGACTGTCCCCCTGACTGTGGGGTAGAACCGCAGGTCAGGGCGCTGAGGGGGACAGCGGGGACTGGAGGAGGCGATGGGCGTCGCGGTGCGGGCAATCATCACCACGTTGGTGGGTATCGATGCGGCCATCGCCGAACTCGAGGCCGCGCTGGCAGCGCGTTTTGACAACCACCCGGACGCCGAGATCCTGCGTAGTCTGCCCGGACTCGGTGTGGTCCTCGGCGGCCGGGTACTTGGCGAGTTCGGAGACGATCCGACCCGCTTCCTTGATGCTGCCGGCCGACGACGCTACGCCGGAACCGCCCCGGTCACTCGGGCTTCCGGCAAGTCCCGCGTCGTACTTTTGCGCCGGGCCCGCAACCAGCGACTGGCCGACGCCTGCCGCTGGTGGGCATTCAACGCGATGCAGCACTCTCCAGGAGCCATGGCCTACTATCGCCGCCGCCGCGCCGCTGGAGACACTCACGAGGCAGCGCTTCGGCGACTGGGCAGCAAACTCGTCGGGCAACTCCACCACTGCCTCGAACACCGCGAGCCCTACCGAGAAGACATCGCCTGGCCCGCAGGCCTTCCGACCGCGGCCTGAACCCGACGGGCCCGAACAGCCGCCAAACCACGGGTCGATGTGGAAGGCCGCGCGGGTTGCGGCCTTCGGTGTCGAGGTGGCCGGGACCTCACGACTCGCAGAACGCCCGTACGACCTGCGGCACGCCGCGGTGTCGACCTGGCTGGCCAGTCGAGTCGATCCACAGCGCGTCGCCGACTGTGCGGGGCACTCGCTCGAAGTCCTGATGCGGGTCTATGCCAAGTGCCTGGACGGTGAGGAGGACCAAGCGATGGACCGAATCGAGGCGAAGCTTCGGGGCGACTAGCCGAGACTGGCGACTTCGTCGGGGGAGAGCCGGATGGCGCCGGCCGTGATGTTCTCCTCGAGGTGGGACGGGTTGCCGGTGCCGGGAATGGCCAGGACGTTCGGGCCTTGGTGGAGTGTCCAGGCCAGGCGGATCTGCTGTGGCGAGGCACCGTGCTGTGCGGCGACCTTCTCCACGGCCCGCGAGTGGTCGGGCGCAGTGCCGGTCTCACGCTTCCCACCGGCGATCGCGAAGAACGGCACGTAGGCGATGTCGAGCTCCGCGCACCGCCGGACCAGCTCGTCGTCGTCCCGGCTCAGGTCTATCGCGTAGCTGTTCTGTACGCACGTCACCGGCCCGATCGCCAGCGCCTCGTCGAGGTGGTCGGTCCGTACGTTCGAGATCCCGAGCTGGCGGATCAGCCCGGCGTCGCGCAGGTCCGCGAGCGCGCCGAACCGCTCGGCGATCGAGTCGGTGCCCGGCTTCTTCATGATCCGCAGGTTCACCACGTCCAGGCAGTCGACCCCGAGCTGGCGCAGGTTCGTCTCAACCTGGATCCGCAACTCGGCCGCGGTCTTTGCGTGGTAGAAACCACGCTCGGGATTCTCCCCCGGTCCGACTTTGGTGGTGATGACGAGCTCGTCCGGGTATGGCGCCAGTGCCTCGCGGATCAACTCGTTGGCGTACCGGACCTCGCCCTCGCCGACACCGAGCGTGCCACCCGGCGACCGGTAGAACGCCGCTGTGTCGATGTGGTTCACGCCAAGCTCGACGGCCCGACGCACCACCTGGATCGCGACCGAGCGATCGGCGTTGGGGGTGAGCCGCATGGAGCCGAAGCCCATCCGGTTCACGGTGACATTGCCGAGCTCCCAGGTCCCTGCGGCCGCTGCTGTGATGCTCATTCTTCGATTGCTCCTCGTATCGTGCGTAGGTAGTTTCCGAAAGGTGAAGGATCGGCTGCGCGCGCCCTCAGGTACTCGGCGTCGCTCGGGTATGGCTTGAGGCTCGCACCGAGCCGCCCAATCCGCTGGATCGGAAAGTGGTCAGCAGCATGCCCAGCTCGAAAGCCATCCCCAGAAGGACGAGGGTCGATCTCGAACGACCGCTGACTGAGCCGAAGGCGTGGTGTCTGAGGTGGTGGCTTGCACGGGCCTAGCCCGTCGCCGGGTCGGTCGCAGTGGTGTGAGCAGCTAAGCGGATCTGTCGAGCTGATCGATGTGAAGGTCCACTAACAAGCCAAAAGGCTGGGTCCCGGTCAACCCAGGATCCCAGCCCTCGCTTCCTGACCACCCGCAGGTGGGAGGCAAGCTCTCTACCCGGGTAATTATCTCACGTACTACGTGTCGGTACAACCAGCCGTCCGGCCCGACGATTCCCGCGCCCGACACAACGCCACGCTCGAACCATGCGTTGTCCAAGGCAATTGTCCATTTCAGGTGACTGGCACCACGATTATGCAGCCCGTCGGCAGCCCATCGTCGCCGTGGCATCGGCCGGCCTTGTCGAAGCTCTGCGTTGTGCGGACCCAGGCCGAACCGCGCTACCACCGGGCATCGGCCGCTTCTGCGCGCCGCCCCGTGGTTCCCCCGCTTCGAACGACAAGGACTCAACATGCGACACCACCTCTGGAACCGGCGCCCCGACGGCCTGATCGTCTTCGGCACCCTGGCCGCTTGCGGCGACGACCCCGACAGCGGATCCATGTCCGGCATGAACCACACCCCATCCGGCCAGCAACCTCGAGCGCCTCGACCAAGGGACGCAGGCCAGCGACACGGACGACACGAACCGCGGCGACCCGAACCGGACAATACCGTTGCGCTCGATCTGCCTCCTGATCTGCCCGACCGTCAACCCCGCCACCAGCGACCTCTCGATCACCTGACGCTCCCGCTCGTTCAACCGCCTACCCGGCATCCACACCCTCCCAGCTACCACACAAGATCATGTGCAACAACCAGTTGAGGCCAAGGAGGCGATACCAACGCCGAGCCGAGCAAAGAGCCCGAAACGCTGGTTATTCCTGCTTGATCGTTGATTGATGACCGCTTGCCCGAGCCTGGGCAGGGCGGACATCAATCCGTAACGACACTGCGTGTTGCGCCTACGGCGTCTTCTGATAGGTCCCGACTGGGCTGAGCGGCAGACGGGGATGACGCCCCGCCCCTCCGACCTGTGCCGGCCGAGCCGATCCGTCATCCCGGAGTCGCGAGGCTTCTGCCGGAGGCTCTGTTGGATCCTGTGTGCCAGGTACGCCGCGCGGGGTGGCGCGCCGCAGGCGCGCCCTTGATCGATGACAGACCAATTCCGGCAACTGCAGCGGATCACACAGCGGAACGGGTCGACGCGATCGTGGGCCGGCTCGCTGGTGGCCGGACCATCGAGCGGCCAGGGGCTGCACCTGAGCGCGTTCGCAGGTATGGTTCAAGCGACCGTGCAGAGTATGTGCAGACGAGCGAGTTGGTGCAGCCTCGCGATCTTGCGTTTGCACAGGTCAGGCCCCGCATTTGGGCTGCTCGGACGCTCTGGCGTTGAAAACCGGTAGGGCGGGTGACCGTCCTCGTGGGTTCGAATCCCACACCCTCCGCTCATCGCGCCAAAGTGGCCCCTGACCTGCAGAAACCCACACCCCCACTTCCGGGACGGCTGTGAACGGGGCAAAGTACGAGGTGCGGGTGGACTACCACCAGATGTTCTTTGCCCCGTTCAACGTCCATCCCGTACGGACGCGCGACCAGGATGCGAGGCTGCTGAACCTCGCGACCGACGGATTGAGCCTGTTCGTATCCACTGGCTGCGCGAGCGGCGCAGTGACTGCTGCTGTCAGGGTCCTGCAGGAACCGCCGGCTGATCTGAACCAGTGCATGACGGGCTGGGAGGTGGGCGCCGAGCAGGACTTCCTCTTCGTCGGAGAGCTCTACCTCGGTGCTCCAACGGTCAACGAGGTTCCGGGGGTGGTGGTCGCTCCAACAACACCGGGTCCCCATCGCGTCAGAGTTTTGGCTCGCGGACGTGCCGAGCACTACGACCAGTTTGTCGACGAGTCCGGCGAAGAGTATGAGGTGACGTTCTGGCCGATCAGTGCACCGCGGGGAAGGGCTGACGCCGGTAACGATGGCGTGGATTTGTGAGCGCCGAACCGCGATCTGGATGATCCATCGCACGATGGCGCCGGGTTCGCCACCCTCTCCGCGACAAGTGCCGCTGCCGTATAGGCGCCGACGGAGAAGCCGCGTGAGAATTTCTGCGAATGGCCTGTCGGATCCGGAGTGAGGCGTTCGTAGTAGGGGTGACGGGCAGCCGGAGAAAGGCCGCCGGGCTGACAGAAAGGTGTGGCGCCATGCGGAAACTGGTCTACGGCATGAACCTGACCCTGGACGGCTACATTGCCGCGCCCGGCGACGACATCGGCTGGGGCGGGTCGAGCGACGAGCTGTTTCAGTGGTGGCTCGACCAGGAGTTGGCGATCGGGCTGTTGATGTACGGGCGCAAGCTGTGGGAGGCGATGAGTTCCCACTGGCCGACCGGCGACCAGCAGCCCGACGCCACCCCGGCGCAGATCGCATTCGCGCGGAACTGGCGGGACACGCCGAAGGTGGTGTTCTCCTCGACGATCGACAAGGTCGACTGGAACACCCGCCTGGTCACCGGCGACGCCGTAGCGGAGATCACCCGACTCAAGGCCGGCGACGGCGAGTCGATGAGGGTCGGTGGCGCCACGCTCGCTGGGGCGGCCATGCGGGCCGGGCTGGTCGACGAGTACGAGATCGTCACCCATCCGGTGCTGGTGGGCGGCGGCACACCGTTCTTCACCGCGCTGGACAGCTGGGTGAACCTGAACCTGGTGGAGACGCGGACGTTTCGCGGCGGCGTGGTCATGGCCAGGTACGAGACGAGGCGTTGAGCGCGATTCCTTTGCTGCTTGTCTGAGGGAGTGGCAGCACGCCCCGGAGCAAGGTCGAGCTGTTCGCTGCGACAAGCCATGGCTCGCCCGCGCCCGTGTCCAGACCCTGCCCGGCCAGTTGTTTGGCAGGTGGGATCGCGTGGTCAGTGCCTACTGAGCAACCGCCGCCTCGAGCACGAATACGTCGCTCCCGGTCGGCACCGTCTGGGTGAGCTCGAAGCCGGCCGCCGCGAGCAACGAACGGTACTCGTCGGCCGTACGTTCCTGTCCGCCTGCCACGACGAGCATGGTGAGGTCGGACAGCGCCGTACGAACGGGGTCTGGAGACCGGTCCAGCAGTTGCTCCACCAACAGCAGGCGACCGTGCGCCGGCATCGAGCGCCGGCAGGTGCGCAGGATTTCGACGGACTCGGCGTCCGGCCAGTCGTGGATCACTGCCTTGAGGAGGTATGCGTCTCCGCCGTCCGGGACCGAGTCGAAGAAGCTGCCCCCGACCACTCGGCAGCGCTGCGACACACCGCTCGCCGACAGCAGCTCGTGCGCGCCGGCCACGACATCGGGCTGGTCGAACAGCACGCCGTTGACCGAGGGGTAATGCGACAGGATGGCGCCCAACAGCATCCCCCGACCACCGCCGACGTCGACGACCGTGCCGAATCGGCTGAAGTCGTAGGCTTCGACAACCTCGTCAGCCACCGCCTGGGACAGGGCCGTCATGGCTTCGTCGAAGACCTTCTGCTCGGCGGGATGCTTGGCAAGGTAGTTCCAGACCGGCTCCCGGTGAACCGCTGCGAACGCGTTCTCACCCGTGCGAACGCTGTGTTCCAGCGAGGCATACGTCTGCCAGTGATACGGCCGGCCGATGAAGCGCGCCCAGCCGGCGACCGAACGCGGCGCATCGGTCCGGAAGGCGTCACCGAGCTCGGTGTTCGCGAACCTCTCGTCGCCGTAGCCGACATACAGCCCGACCGCGGCCAGCGCGCGCATCAGGCGGGTCAACGAACGTGCGTCCGCTCCTGTGGCCTCAGCGAGCTCGGTCACGCTTCTCGGACCATCGGCGAGCAGGTCGGACAGCCCCAGGGTCGCGGCGACATGCACCGCCTGCGATGTCTGGTACCCGGTCACCAGGCGGTGTAGCTCTCGAGAAGCGTCCATAGGCGCAGGCTAGGAGGCGGGCCGGTGGCACGGCATCGGAAAGAGTGCCCATCTTGCCGGGCCAGGCATGCACAGAACTGCGTAGACCGCACCCGGACGCTTGGTGTACTGGCCCGAGGACCATCCTGACGTGGCCTTCGCGACCGGGCCGACTCCTACCGGAGCGTCTCTCAGAATTCCGTGTTGGGGGTGCAACTTGACGGAGCGGGCCTTCCGTCTTGAGGGGGACATGGAGAGTGGAGGAGCGGATGGCGGAGCGGGACAAGGCGTTCGTCGAGTTCGTGGAGGCGGCGATTCCGTCGCTACGGAGGACGGCGTACCTGATCTGCGGCGACCGGCACAAGGCGGACGATGTCGTCCAGGACACGCTCTACAAGGTGTACCTCGCCTGGCCGAAGGTACAACGGGCCGGCAACCCGTTCGCCTACGCCCGCCGGATGCTGGTCAACGTCGCGTACGACGGTGGCCGGCGTCCCTGGCGCCGGGAGGTCACCAGCGCCGAGATCCCGGAGTACGCCGTCCAGAACGGCGACTTCGCGGCCGGGCACGCTGACCGTGACGAAGTGCTCGAAGCGCTGCGCGCACTGGGGCCACGGCAACGTGCCTGCGTCGTCCTGCGGTACTACGAGGACCTCTCGGTCGAGCAGACCGCGGAGATCCTCGGGTGCTCCGAGGGCACGGTGAAAAGCCAGGCCGCCCGCGGCCTCGACACTCTCCGCAAGGCCATCGATCGGCGACGGAGTCCGGCGCTGTGAAGGAGAACGAGATGGACGACACCCGCGAGGTCAGCGCTGAACTGCACCGCCTGGCCGACACCGAACACCTGGATCACTTCGACACCGCAACGGTCCTCACCCGAGGCCGCCGCGGCCTCCGGCGCCGCCGGTTTCTGGGCGCGGGCGGCGCCATCGCCGGCGTCGCAGCGGCAGCCCTCGCTGTCACCCTCATCCCCAACCTCACCGCCAGCGGCAACGGCCCCGGCGTGGCCGGCACCCAAACCGAGAACTCCCAGTTCAGCCCGGTCCCGGGTGTCCCCCGCGGCGAGGACGGCGCCGGCCAGCGGATCTCCAAGCAGGAGGCCGAACGCCGCTGTGCGCTGCGGTACCCCGGTACGAAGGGCTCGATGAAGGGACGCACCGGCTTCCGATCCGTGAGCTCGCAGATCTACATCCCTAAGATCTCTGCCGGGGCCCCGGTGACCCCGTTCTGCACGATCCCCGGCGGGGACAAACCGTCCGCCGCACTGGTCGCCGCCGCGAAGGCGGATCCGTTCCCGAAGGACGCCGCCGACCAGCTTCGCAACTGCTCGGTCAACGCGTGGGTCGACATGACCAAATGGCACATCGTGGTCTCCGACCGTCTGAGCCTGGAGGGTGAGAAGAACTACCGTGGATTCGACCGCGAACTGCTGATCGCGATCTCACCGTCCGGCAAGACAGCGATCGCATGCCAGTTGCCGGTGAACGATATCCGGGGCGCGGGCTACGGCTGGGGCGTCACCGCCTTGCGCCTCGACGACCTCGGCACGGACTACCCGCGGCTCCTGTTACCTGACGGGACCCGCGGCAAGGAGATCGGCGCGATCCTTCCCGAGGGCACGGACTGCAACGGCACGATCTGCGGCCGGTCGCTGCCCACCGGTTGGGGGCGAGCACCGGCGAACACCGCCAAGATCGTCGTACAGATCGGCTCCGGCCCGACGTACGAGTCACCGCTCAAGGACGGTTGGTACACCTTCACCGCGCTCGACAAGAACAGTCACTCCAACGACGAGCCGCTGAAGGTCAGGGCGTACGACAAGGACGGAAAGCTCCTCAGCAAGCTCTACCCCGAGAAGTGATCGAGGCGCCGGCCCGGGACTGCCCGGGCCGGCGTTCTGTCAGCGGATACGACGTTTCAGGGATGCGATGCCGAGGCTGAGGCCGGCGATCGCGGCGGGGCATGTATCCCGGCATCACCCGACGACGGCCAACAGCTCCAGCACATCTCGGGGAGCGTTCAGGGTGACGTCGGCGGGCTCGGCTGGATCGTACATGTGACCCCAGGCTGCGGACGCACTATGACTGCCTGCTGCCTTGGCGGCCTGGAGATCCAAGGGGGAATCACCCACCATCAACAGGTCCTCGGGCGCCGTGGACAGTCGTCTCGCGGCCAGTAGCATGCCGTCTGCCGCAGGCTTGGGCCGCTCAACCTGGTCACCCCCGATCACGATGTCCGCCTCCAGGCCGGCCGCACCGAGCAGGATCTGCGCTGCCCTGGTGCTGGCACCGGTGAAGACCGCCACGGCCCTGCCCCGCTCACGCAGGGCCGCCATCGTCTGCGCGACACCCGGGTACAGGGCCACCTCCACATCGTCCAGTTCTCGGTAATACGCCTCGCACTCGTCCACCGTCAGCTTCCGCCCGACCAGGAACGACAAGATGACCTCCGGGGTGCCACGCCCGTAAGCGGCCGTCACCTCGTCGATCTCAACCTCCGGCCCCTCCAGGGCAGCCACCGCACGTACGAATGCCTCGGGCACGACCTGGGTGGTGTCCAGCAGTGTTCCGTCCATGTCCCACACCACATTCTGAAGACCCATGGCCTCCAGTATCGACAGCGACGGGGGGCAGAAGCCGGCGGCCTGCTGTCGCCCTGAGCAAGCAGGCGGGGGCTCCGCGAACTTGACGAGTTGGGTAAAGGCAGCCGTCCCACTTCACCTCGTACCGGAGGTAGTCGAGCCCCTCCGCCGTGTTTCCGGATCGACGCGACCGCAGCAGCCAACGCGGTGTCGGCCGCGCCTTGACCGGTCGACCGCCTTCGACATGCCCGAGCATCCGGCCACCCACCCTCGTCGCCGATCACCTCAGACACGCGAACCCGGTAGGCCCGGGGTGCCGGCTTGCTCCTGCCGCGCGGTCATGGGCCGATCACCTGCCGAGGTGGCCCATCGAGACTGCCTTCGAATGGCCCAGGGATCGTGGGCCGCGGCTGCG
>Ga0164241_10006619_pt1 | contig 10532 bp, 9 predicted proteins | sample OricomyardsoilBY_FD_108780 | JGI IMG/M metagenome (GOLD analysis project Ga0164241, IMG submission 108780) | Backyard soil microbial communities from Emeryville, California, USA - Original compost - Back yard soil (BY) | ecosystem: Environmental > Terrestrial > Soil > Unclassified | place: USA... | reverse complement strand
TGAATAGTCTTCACCAACCTGCGTTCATTAATTAACAGCGTTGGAATTACCCGTACTCTTCTCATAGATTTGAAAAATTTTGAAGCAATTCTGCTCCAAAGCGATGGCTTTTCTCCGGATGAAATTGTACACCTGCAATATTATCTCTGCCTACAGCACAAGTAAATTCATACCCATAAAATGCCGTACCCAGAATATCTTCTGCCTGAGCTGGGATCATATGATAGGAATGAACAAAATAAAATCTTGCCGCTCGATTTCTAAATGTATTTGTAAGAGACGAGTCTTTCACGAAATTAACATCATTCCAATTCATGTGCGGAACCGTAAGTGGCTCAATCCTCTGAAATTTTTCGCACCTTCCTTGTATAAGATTTAATCCCTCTAATTTTCCCTCCTCGCTTGAGCTCATCAACAGTTGAGCACCCAGGCAAATACCTAATAAAGGCTTTCCGGAACGTGAGAACTCACGAATCGTTTCGATCAAATTCAGATCGTGCAGTTTTTGCATTGCTGTATCGAAAGATCCTACACCGGGCAGAATAATCTTCTGTGAATCTAATATGATTTCCGGATCACTGCTGAGCTGGCTCTCCTCTCCATTCCTGTGTAGCATATTTTTCACAGAGGCAACATTTCCAATTCCATAGTCGATTATTGTAATCATGTTTTTTGCTTTACCTTCTTTATAATATACCAAATTGACGAAAAGAGCCGAAGTACAGGATAGCGTCTATAAATGTTTTGGTCTACTGGATAATCAGAATGTTTTTTTACGGGCAACCTAAGTATGGATTGAAACTCCTGGTCCGATATCTCTAACTTCTTCAAGACAAATTCATAATCAACTTTTTTCAAAGTCTCCGGATACGGCGGAAGTTTTATTTCTTCTAGCGCTTCATCACGGGTAATTTGTTGCGCACAAATAAGATTTGATAAATGTGCTTTACGTTTATCGATCCCAAATTTCTCTGGCAAAATGTAGCCCTGATAGAATCGGGTAAATACTGATTCATAATGCTTTCCCCCATAGTCTCGCCACCCAAGTTCTTTCGTAATAATTTTTTTGATATCTGATTTAATGTACGGAAAGTAATTTAGCAGTGAAATTGATTTAATCCCTTGCCATTCCACGTTAAATTTTAAAAATGATGTAAACAAGGGAAACTTCTTTAACGGCCTTGTACCAAATAATTTATTGATGGCCCTAATATGAACGTGATCGCGCTTATCATGAATCCATGTGTTAGGCAATATTGATTCTGTTACAAAGTTGACACCATTCATAATGAATTTTATATCTTTTTCAATGGCTATTGCATACAACGTAGCTGAGATGGCGTGGTCTGTTATCATCTCAATATCAACAACCGAAGCGCGCAGAAAAGCAAGTTGAAGATCACGAAATTCTTCCCAATTTATAACATAAGTATACAAGTCAAGGCCGAGCTTTGTTATTATATTTTCAATATTACTTACGGCAAGTTCTGAATTCCATCCGTTGTCAAAATGAACTGCCAACGGCCGCAACCCTAATTCTTTGGCTTTGTATGCAAGGTATGTACTATCAACACCACCACTCAGGCCGATGATACAATCGTATGGCTTATCTTTACCAGATTCTTTTATGGTAGCAAGAACGCGTTGTAGTTCCTGCCGTCCATTTTCATCTGTCTTTACATATTTTTTTTCATTCGATAAATAGAATTTACAATACGAACAAATACCACGTTCGTCGAAAAAAATATCGGGATCATCAACTGTGCCGAGCAAACATTGCGTACAGGTTCTTTGCGTTCTTTTATCTGGTGAGACAACGGATTCCATAACACTCAATTCGTAAGGAATCGTCGTTTTCAACGAACATCGCTCCTCAATCATGCGACGTGCACTTTCTGACATCTGCTGAAATGTTTCCGGATGAATGTAAAGTTCTTTTATTCTATCGGCCATTTCCTGCGGGCGACCACAAAGAAAACTAGAGACACCATCAACGGCATACTCCGGAATCCCCCCAATCGGCGAAGAGATCGGAACCAGACCACTCGACATCGCTTCGCACATCGAAACCCCTTGTGTATCCATCCGCGAAGCGCATAGAAAAATTCCATGATCCTGGTGAATCGCTGGAATATCCTTATTCTCTACAAAGAAATTATAAAGCTTCACATTTTTAAAATGCTTTATGCTGTCGGTTAGTTGTTTGAAGAGATACCCTTCTCCGTAAATCGAAAATTCAAGGTCGTCGAAAAAGCGCTCTTTGCTCAACAGTAGAATTACTTCGATCGCAATATCGTTGGCATAATTTCTTGCCTTAAACGATCGTATGAGTAATACTTTCTTCCGGTGATCGCCGTTCTTTTTTCTATACGCAAACAAATCCGTATCGATACCGTTGGGAATGACATACACATTTTTTGAGTCTGTTCTGAGGTCGTTACTAACAGCCAATTTGAGCCATGACGAAACGAATACAAACTTGATATTCGAAACATGGCTAGCGTGATTAACAAGTGCACGCATTTTTCTCAGTTGTTGCGTGTTTGTCCAGATATAGGGGATCAGGTAACGAATCGCTCCTACCGAGTTATAATTCATAAGCCTCCTTTTCCAGGAGGTGGCCTCAAAGCCATGAATAAAAATAACAAGAGGTTTCTCCAGGCTGATAAAAAAATCAATGTAGAGGTGACGGATAAGATGCCCGATGATTACATCGGGATTATAGGCCTTCGTCAAATCATAAAATCTTTCGATATCGTTTACTATTTGTACCGGTATACCTTCATAAAAAAAATTACGGTCAACAAACAGCGCCTCATTGTATCCTATCACCGCTACCTCAATACCATTTAGCTTATATTGCTTAAGACGGGTGTGCACAAATACATCGCCATAGATAAACTCCGGACTAGGATAATCGGCAGAGACGACCAGTGCTTTCATATGATAGAAAAATTAAGCTAGCGAGGTGTGGCTTTTTTTGTAGATATAGAAATCTGACTGCGACGTGTTGTCAGGATCGGCAATATCATACGGGTACGGATTTTTTATTTTATTATCTAACACCCAATCTGTGATATTGTTGCTTATCCAAACTGTAAACTTGCGCATTTTCTCATGATATCGCTGTTCGCCGTCGGCATCCGATGCATAGATAATTACGAACGATGTTGCTGCATGAAAAAGATCATTCATATACTTTTCAAAAACATCATCTTCTATTAAATGATAAATAACATCAAGCGATATTGCCAAATCACATTTTTCAGAACCGTTGTATTTCCCGTTATACAGTTGAAACCTTTTTGTTGTGTCATTCTTAAACTTCTCTCTGCACAATTTAACGGCAAAAGCAGAGACATCCAATCCGTAATACTTGGGATATTTCGCAAGATTGAGCTGGTTACCGTCACCGCATCCAAACTCGATAACAGAATGTACCTTGTGACCAAGAACGAAATCATTTATTACCGCTGCTTTATACAAAGCCAAACGCCCATAAGATCCTGAACCTGAATTTCCTCCCGATGCGTATCGTTCTTCCCAATATGTTTTAGAACCAGCGAACCCCCCAGTCTTTCCAATACGTTGCAAAAACCAGAGAAGAAACCTGCCCAGTACAGGCATGTTTTTTATAAATTCTTTCATAACCAGATTTATTCCCTTTCACGCTTAACGAATCTAACACCTTGCAATAAAGCAAATTAAACTCCATTTTTATACTCTTATCTTATATATAAAATGGATAGTCTTCAACGTTATTTTGATCAAAACAAGGACAGACAAATAAATAAATGGACCCACTACTTCGACGTGTACGAGCGATATTTTTCTGCTTATAGAAACAAGCCTGTGGTCATTCTTGAAATCGGGATTTTTCAAGGAGGCAGTCTCCAAATGTGGAAATCGTATTTTGGAAAAGACGCAAAGATTTACGGAGTCGATATTAACCCTATTTGCAAAGGTCTTGAAGAGGAAAATATACAAGTGTTTATCGGGTCACAATCAGATCGCTCCTTTCTTACAACATTAAGGCAGGAAATTCCCCCTATTGATATCCTTATCGACGACGGTGGCCATACCATGCAACAGCAAATTATAACATTTGAAGAGCTTTACGACCATATAAAACCAGGAGGCGTTTACCTATGCGAAGATCTTCATACTTCGTATTGGGTTGAGTATGGCGGCGGATACAAGCGACGAGGAACATTTATTGAATACGCCAAAAAACTTATTGATTCATTAAATGCATTTCATTCTGAACAAAAAATATTCAAACCAGATAAGTTTACTTCATCAACAGACTCACTTCACTTCCATGACAGCATTCTGGTGATTGAAAAAAATCTTCGGGTAAAGCCTCATGAAATTAGCAGTGGAAATCAGAGCTTTGATAAAAACACCCAAAATATCATTCAACGCTCGACCGTTTGGAAGTTTAAGTACAAAACAATTTATCTCATCAATTCTGTATTGCGATTCTTTCGATTAAGCAGCTTCAAGTGGAAGTAGATTTCAAGAATTGATTCACCGGCTATTTTTGAGTAAGGGCTTTGAATTCTTTTGTCATCAAAGGAACGAGCCTGCTTCCTGGAGCACGGTTATATTTGGGAATGTCAAAAAGCAAGTCGGGAAGGATCATTACAAACGACTTAATTTGCACAAATATGCGTTTTGCGGATGACTTTTTTACAACCAGCAACACCGGAAGGTTTATGATTGAATTAATGAAATAAATCAACAGTACCATCAAGTAAAAACTCAAACTTCTTTTATAGCTGTATAAAAAAGCCGACAACAGCATTTGCTTTTCGGAGAACTCACTTATAGAACTTCGTCCACCAAGATGAATGATGCTTGCCTCCTTGTAGTAAAAAATATTGGTGAATTTGCAGATTCTGTTTCGGCACCAATCTGTTTCCTCAGCATACAAAAAAAAATCAGGATCAAGATAGCCTGCAGGCTTAATTACGTCATTTTTAAACATCATGAAAGCGCCTGAAACTGCCTCGCAGTAGTGATTTGTTTGCTGTTGTTCGCGTACCAATTCCAGATGCTTGCTATGGCTTTTGAACAATTTCAATTCACTAAGCACCTTACTAATCAAAACATTTGTATTGATAAATAAATTCAACAAAGGATATTTCATTTTAATAAACGAAGACAGTTGCTCCGTTTTATCTTCATTCAATAACTTGCAACCTATCATTCCCACGTCAGTCTTCGCAAGAAGGTAGTGGTAAGTCCTTTCAATAGAATCGTCAAACACCAGTGTATCACTATTCAGCAATAAAATAACCGGTGCCGTTGCTATGGATATCCCTGCATTATTTCCCCGCGCAAAACCTTCATTTTTCTTAAGTCCGATTAATTTTACCTCCGGGAAGTCTTCTGTAAATTTATCAGGGAGAGATTCAGCCGATCCGTTATCAACGACAATGATTTCATAGCGTAATGCGCTTTGGTATTTATAGATGGAACGGATGCAGTTAATGGTCAACTGGTACGTGTTATAATTTACAATAACAATGGAAAGATGATTCATGATTTATTTTTTTCTCCAGTACACCGCAGAGCGATCTATGACTGTTATCGTCTCGGTAATGCTTTGTTCGGCACGATAATCCAGCACCGCCTGCTTGCATCCATTTACCGCCTCATAATCATCAATTATAATAAAACCACCAGATGTCAATTTCGGGTATAAATTGCGAAGACCGTCCATTGTTGACTCATACATATCACCATCAAGCCGGAGAACCGAAAGACTTTTAATTGGAGCGCTTGGTAAGGTGTCTTTAAACCACCCTTTCAGAAATTTAACTCGCTCATCAAGCAAATCATACTTTTGAAAATTATATTTCACCGTTTCAAGTGCGATAGCTAATTCAGTTACTTTATAATGTTCGTCGAACTCATCGGCTTTATATTTTTCTTTATTGGGTTTAGGGAGGCCCGCAAACGAATCCGCGACCCAAACATTTCGTTTCGTATCGCCAAGAGCGCTGAGCAAAGCCTTCATAAAAATAGTTGCCCCCCCGCGCCAAACCCCGGTCTCTATTAAATCACCTTCAATATTTTCCGCTACAACCGTTTTAACACAGTATTCGATGTTATCCATTCGCTTCACACCGATCATCGTATCAGCATTCGATGGCCAGTCAAGCCCGTTTAACCTGTTTTCCTTATTAGGCAAAATTCTACGACAAACGGCGAATCCTTTAGTTGATAAAATGCTATCTATAAGAAGCAACAATTTTGTTTTCCATGTAGCATTACTCCTCTCAACAAGTTTATATTCACCTAGCTCCATTCGGTGATAATCTGTTAGCACATGCTTCAATAATGTAATATACCGTTGTTGAATCTCAGTCATAAATTAAATATGTATATATTGTTTACAGAATAAACTTAATAATAAAATGGTCATGCTCAGTAACAGCCAGACGGAAACATACCAAACTTTATAATTCAAAATTACAAACACACCTACAATAAGAAATATTCCGCCGATTGAGCTTACGAGGCTATAAACAAGTAATGCATCTTGATCGTGGAGCCCCATATAAGATATGACAACAACGGCGATAATTTTTAACAACACGGTAAGTACGGAGTTACCGAGTAAAAAACGCTGTCGCCCCATTACATTATACATCTCTGAAAGAGCCACCGCTACAAAATAAAAAGCGTATTGAATCGCCAGGATCGCAGCAAATGAGCCCGCCATTTCCCAAGAGCCACCAAACAAAATCGGAAAAATAAGCGTACTGAAAAGTGCAACGCCTGAAAAGATGATTGTTGATATCCCCAGAGTGTACAAGAAAAGTCGGTATGCTTTTTGGCACAGGTGATTGTGAGAGATACGCTTAAGTTCAGTAGCTTTTTGAAGAAAGACCGGTGCCAATGCATAGGGGATAAAACGATTAAAAATTTCGAGCAAACTACTCGCCAACGCGTATGCCCCCACAACCATTGACCCAAATTGTAATTGAAAAAAATATATTGGTAAATGGCCCGACAGGTAAATCAAAATACTCGATGGCAGGAAATACAACGGGAATGATTTATGTTGTTTTGCGATAACCATCATCGTCTTTATACTAACACTATTCCAAAAACTGCGCAGGGTACTGGAAAGATTATTAAATGAAAAAAGCATGCTTGTAATGCCCGTAATCTTTCCTAAAAAATCCCCAGTTATTAGGCCAGTAAAAGAAGCAGAAATAAACCAAGCATGAATAATATTGTAACTTCGTGCGATAAGGCCATTTACAAACCCTGACATTCCGTTATTAAAATATCGTTTTCTTCCAATATTTATGTTCGCAAAAATCTCAAATGTACTTGTGAGCAGAACGCCAAAGGAAACTAGGTATAAAAAATCTCCAGAGCTTTTTACTTGAAAAAAATCAGCAATGCTGTCTTTAAAAAAAAATACTATTATGCAAGTAATTAAGGAGAACATAACAACAAACATAAAAGATAAAAACACTGTATTATTCCGTTGCCGATTCGACGATGCCAGTACAATAGCTTCATTGTATTTTAAACTTCCAAAAACGGCAATATTAACAACGATGGAACTAAACAACGCATACACACCGTACTCTTCCGGAGAATAAAGCCTTGTAATGATTGGAGAAAGAAAAAATTGGGTAAGTATAATACCAACACTCCAGGTAGACGCTATTGAAACATTACGAACGAATGATCCTTTCTGCCGAATTTTCTTTAATTGTAAAATAAATGGTTCAAGCATGATAATTATACCGGTTAAAGGTAAATATTTAGACGGTACAAAGTAATTTTGTAACTAGATATATTACCCGCGGCATTTCTCAATGAAAATATTTTTTATTGTTCCTTATCCTTTGGATGAAGCACCTTCACAGCGTTTCCGATTTGAACAATATCTACCATTGTTGACGGACTCAAAATATTACTACAAGACCGAATCTTTTTTTTCGAAACCCGTATGGGACGTCGTATACCAGCCAGGGAAAATATTACCAAAAATCTGTTATGTTCTATGGGGTTTTGTTAAGCGATATTTACTGCTATTCAAGATTTTAGGGTACGATTTTATTTTTATTCATCGCGAATCGACACCCTTTGGGCCACCTATAATTGAGTGGATGATCGCTAAGGTTCTAAAAAAGAAAATTATTTATGATTTTGATGACGCAATCTGGACCACCGATAAAAGACACGAGTCATCGCTCGAAAAAATCATACGTTGCCGAAAAAAGGTATCTCTGATTTGTCGATGGAGTTACAAGGTTAGCTGTGGCAATCAATTCCTTTGCGAATACGCACGCACGTATAACAATTCAGTCGTTTTAAATCCGACAACCATTGATCTTTCAAAAATTGAGAGTTACGCTTATCCATCTATTAACAACAACGAAGTTATAATCGGCTGGACCGGATCGCACTCAACATTAAAATATCTAAGTGCCATCGAAAACGTCTTAAAGTTAATTGAACAAAAGTATCCATTTGTAAAATTCCTGGTCATTGCAAACAGAAAACCAGCGTTGTCTTTAAAGGCATTGCTTTACCTACCCTGGACTAAAACGACCGAAGTAGACGACCTGCGAAGAATTGATATTGGCATTATGCCACTGCCGGATGACGAATGGTCACAGGGAAAGTGTGGATTTAAAGCTTTGCAATACATGGCGCTTGGGATTCCGCCTGTAATCTCTCCAGTAGGAGTCAACAAGGAGATTGTATCACACGGTGAAGATGGATTTCTATGCGCTACACACCAAGAATGGAAAACCACGTTGGAATTTTTGATTCAGAATCCAGCCGTACGAAAAAGCACAGGAGAAAAAGCCCGTTTAAAAGTTATTGATAATTACTCCGTATCCTCTAACGCAACTAACTTCTTATCTTTGTTCCAATAATCCAGAACAAATCCTAGAGCAAGCATATAAAACGGTAGCATAGGAATTTTATAACGCGCCAGTGTTCCAAAATTATAGGTCGACACACCAACCCCGAATGCAAATATTATTGCAAACACAAAACAAAAAGCAATCTCCGGAATTTGCAAATATCTGAATATTCGTGAGCGAACTTTCGCCAATACATAAACAGTTAGTAGCAATAAACACAGGCTTTCGAAAGCAGATATTAACATAAGCGGATTTTTAATTTCCCATATGTAAGGACGAAACAATGATACGTTTACCGCCGCAGGTGCCAACGCGAGCATCCCTGTAAACGTGCCGTCCAATTCACCCAATGTATATCCTGATCCCGCATCGCGCCCGGTCAGGAATCGAATATCATAGGCCGTGATTTTAGAAGTCTGTGCAATCTTATCTAACGCGTATTTTGGGTCATCCGCTACTACCTTGTTAATTGCAAAATATGCAATCACGCTACACCCAACAAGTAGAAACGGTATGACCGTGATTCGAATCATCAACGACTGAAGCTTACTAAAGTAACTAAAAAATACCCAGACCGTTGCAGCGCCAACAAAAGTTACCAAAATGTATTTTTTTATAGAAAAGATTACGAAGAGCGACAATAAAAGCAAAAAGATATTTGATACGCTAAAATGCCGCTCTACAAACAATGCATAAAAAGCATAAGTACCAACACCCAGGAACGAAAGTGTTACAGTATCTTTTAAGATTCCTGATCCCCAGAAAATCACTGAAGGAATAAACAGGGTGCTAAGTGCTATCCAGCCATGTAATTCACGATGCATCTTGTAAAATGTCAAAAACAACATCCATCCACCGCAGAATCCCAACACGGAAAAAAGTACAGCCGTCCCAGAATATGAAGAGAATGTTATAAAATCAAAAATGGTAGCAATGCGAATAATGAAATAAGAATTCTGATCACGGAAATACCAAATGCTTTCCATAAAATCATAAAAACCAGGTTGATATTTGCCATCGGCAAATATCAACCGTATCCCTAACGACGGAGAATCCATAAAAGCGTTCCATATTTCCCGGCTGCCATGGGTATGATAGGCATAGGTATCACCGCCATTGTAGTAAAATTGATAAATAAATCCTAAAGCAACGGCGCCAATAACCTTTAATGTAAGGGCTGGAAGGAAATATCCACTGGTTATTTCATCACAAATAAAAGGCCGTAATGCATACGCTAAGCTATACACTACCAGCAGAACAATTGGTGTAGCAATTAAATCTCGCAATTCCAATGGGCTTCTATCTTTAGACTTTTAAATTTATAAGACCTAATCTCCTTTTTCCAATCGTTTCAACCTTCGCTTCGCATCTTTAAACGCTTCGTCTTTTCGATCGGCACGTTTCTTCACTTCTTTAAAATATTTTTTTGCCTCTTCTTTGTTGCCTTGTTTAAAGTTAATCTCTCCCAAGGAGATCAGTGAATATAAATAATATCCTGAATCCTGGGCATCAATATCTTCTGCGTACTTAATACATTTTAGATACGCTGCTTTAGCGTCATCGAGTTTCCGGCGTGACTCGTAAATCTGGCCTAGAAAAAAGGCAGCATAACGCCCGCTGGTT
>Ga0164241_10006618_pt1 | contig 10533 bp, 10 predicted proteins | sample OricomyardsoilBY_FD_108780 | JGI IMG/M metagenome (GOLD analysis project Ga0164241, IMG submission 108780) | Backyard soil microbial communities from Emeryville, California, USA - Original compost - Back yard soil (BY) | ecosystem: Environmental > Terrestrial > Soil > Unclassified | place: USA... | reverse complement strand
GACTTTCCATGGCGTAAGCAAAATCTTAAGAGAGGCTGTGTAAGCTATCGTGCATGCCGAGAAGGTCTGCCGGCAATTGCAATCAGGCAAAGACGCTGGGCAAAAACGTGACGCCATTCAAGGACAAGATCAAACGCTGGCCACGGCCTTATGACCCGGCGCGGGGGCGCGAGGTTGCCGCCATTTTTGCCGGTGAAGATGCCTCGCTTCTGGCCCTGATCGACGGTGCCGCTGGATCAAGTCCGTTTCTGGCCTCGGTCATTGCCGCGCAGGCAGAATGGCTGAACGGGGCTTTTGCAGACCTTGATATGGCGCTCGGCGAACTGATGGACGATCTCAGCGCTGCAACGATGCGACAGGCGAAAGCGCGGATTGCCGCGCTGACCGCTTTGGCTGATCTTGGCGGCATCTGGTCGTTGGAAGAAGTGACGGCCACACTGTCGACCTTTGCCGATCGAGCGACGGCCGCCGCGTTTCGCGTGGCGCTGGGTGAAGCCGTCGAACGCCGACAGCTGCCCGAAACCGCGACGATGTGCATCTTTGCGATGGGAAAATGGGGCGCGAACGAGCTGAACTATTCCTCGGACATCGACCTGATCTGCATGTTCGATCACACGATATATGGCGATGATGTTGTCGGTGACATCCGCGCCGGTCTGGTCAAGGTCACACGGCGGATGACCGCTCTGCTGAGCGACGTCACCGATCAGGGCTACGTGTTCCGCACCGATTTGCGCCTGCGACCCGACGCCGCAGTGACTCCCGTCTGTATGCCGATGGCGACGGCCATGCATTATTACGAAAGTGTCGGGCGGACATGGGAGCGCGCAGCCTGGATCAAGGCGCGCGCAGCGGCTGGCGATCTTCAGGCTGGCGAGGCGTTTCTGAATGACCTGAAGCCGTTCATCTGGCGTAAGCACCTCGATTTTGCAGCGATTGCTGATGCGCATGACATCCGGCAGCGGATTCGCGAGCATCGCGCGCTGAATGGGCCGGTGGTGTTGGAGGGGCACAACCTGAAGCTTGGCAAAGGCGGTATTCGCGAGATCGAGTTCTTTGCGCAGACTCGCCAGTTGATTTCGGGTGGGCGTGATCCGGGCTTGCGTCAGCGCGACACGGTTGGTGCCTTGGCGGCGCTGGCCACCAAGGGCTGGGTGCCGGGCGAGACGGCGGACGTTCTGACCGCTGACTACCGCGCGCATCGCGAGGTCGAGCATCGCTTGCAAATGATCAATGACGCGCAGACCCATGACCTGCCGCAGACGGACGACGGATTTGCCCGACTTGCAGCGCTAATGGGGACCGAGGTGGCAACGTTGCGCGACGAACTCACCGAGCGGATTGCGCGGGTCGCCAGCCTGACCGAAACCTTCTTTGACCCCGGAACCAAGGCGGCGGTACCCGAGCGCAGCGAGCGGATGCGCGACATCATGGGGCGGTGGCGGACTTATCCGGCGTTTCGCACCGACCGGGCTGTTGAACTGTACAAGCGGTTTGAGCCGCAATTGATCGCCGGGCTGACACGGGCGGCGGACCCTGATGCCGCTTTGCTCCGCCTTGATACGTTTCTTGCCGCGCTGCCTGCTGGCGTGCAGTTGTTCTCGCTGTTTTCGGCCAATCCCAACCTGATCGACCTGATCGTCGATATCTGTGCCGCGTCACCTGCGCTTGCCGCCTATCTTGGCCACAACGCTGCCGTGCTTGACGCGGTGATTGATGGCAATTTCTTTCAGCCGGTGCCTGAGGTTGCGGTGCTGCTTGATCAATTCCGCCGCAGGCTTGCGGGTCTTGATTACGAAGCGGCTCTGATCGCGCTGCGCCAATTGCGGGCCGATTGGCATTTTCGGATTGGCGTTCATCATCTGCGCGGCCTGATTTCGCCGGAAGAGGCGGGGCGCGCCTATGTCCGCCTTGCCGAAGGGGTGCTGCAGGCCTTGCTGCCTGTCGTGATCGGCAATCTTGAAACGCGGCATGGACCGATGCCGGGGCAGGGTGTGGCTCTGCTTGGGATGGGATCACTGGGCGCAGGCTGGCTGACAGCGAACTCGGACCTTGATCTGATCTTGATCTACGATGCACCCGGCAATGATCTGTCAAATGGGCCGGGCTCGCTGACGGTCCGCGAATGGTTTCACCGGTTGACCCAGACCTTTATCACCGCGCTGTCAGCACAGATGGCGGGCGGGCGTCTGTATGAAACTGACATGCGGCTGCGTCCTTCGGGGCGCAAGGGTGCGGTTGCGACCTCGCTGTCGGGTTTCCGGGACTATCAGCTGAATGAGGCATGGGTCTGGGAGCATATGGCGCTGAGCCGTGCGCGGATTATCGCTTCGGACGGGCCGATGCATGCGCGGCTGGACGAGGTTTTGATGCTGGTTCTCGGCCAGAAACGACCACGCGCGGCGGTCATCGAAGCGCTGGCGGACATGCGGCGGCGCTTGCTTGATGCCAAGGGCGATGTGCCGGCCTGGGACGTCAAGGCGGGGCCGGGGGGGCTGACAGATATCGAATTGCTGGCGGCAGCGGGCGAGTTGTTGGCGCCAGGCGGGCAGCAAGCGACGCGCGCACAGTTGCAGGATGCGGTGGCGGCTCAGGTCGTTGCGTCTGATGCCGGTCTGGCCGAGGCGTGGACGCTGCAACAAAACCTGCGCACGACAATGGCGTTGCTCAGCGACAAACCGATCGACCCGTCAACCCTTGGCGGGACCGGTCCTGCGCTTCTGGCGCGTGACACCGGGATACCGCAGGCTGATCTGATGGACGAATTGGAACGGGTGCGCCTGCGTGCCGCCGAACAGATTGCGGCGGCCCTTGCTTCAAGCTAACCATAACCCATGATACTTGAGGACGTCGACAAAACCGGCCTGATCCGCGAGAGCTTTGCCATCGAAGCGATCACGCCAGAGGAGTGCCGGTCGATCTTTCTCGACTGGGCGCTGGGCTTGTCAGATTCGATTGCCCCACGCGATGCGATTCCGGTTCTGCTTGCAGCTTATGGGGCAGCGCGGCCCGACCATCCGATGACGGTCGTTTTGACCGCAGGTTTGGCGGAACCTGCGCCGCGCGCCCAAAGACGAACCTCCCGCCGCTGATTATTCTGTAACCTTCGACGCATGTTTACTGAATTTTAGCGGTTTCGCGCGATGAAGAGGCATGAATGCCATCCGCCGCACCCTGCTTGATCTGGGCATCGCTTTACCTGAGCGACCGCTCGACCTGTCGATCTGTCTCGAGCGGACCGGCGTCACTTCGTCTTATGTAATAGCGATGACCGGACGGTCAGGATCGACTTGGCTGGCCTCGGCGTTGAAAAGTATTCCCGGTGCCGGGGATCCGCTTGAGTATTTTTCGGAAGAAGCCTTGCCGCATTTCGGCGGCGCGCAGGGCCCCCGCAGTTTGGCCGATTTTGTCGCTGACATCATGGCCAGTTGCAAGACTGGTACGACCTTTGGCTTCAAAAGCGATGCGCGGCGGTTGGCGCATCTTGATGGGTTGATCGATCTGGCGAAAACTTTTGATCCGGCTCGGACCGCCTGGATCGACATGCGGCGGCTGAATATCGTCAAACAGGCGTTTTCGTTCGCGCGCGCCAAGGCGAGCGGGCATTGGCATAGTTTTGAAACCCGCGCGATGGCCGCCCCGCGCGCGGTGGTGACGGATGCCGATGTCTGGCTCAATCTTGGTTTTGTGCTCGAACAAGAGCGCTGGCTGGATGCGTTTTACGCAAAACATGCGCTGGTGCCGCTGAAAATCCACTACGAGGAAATCAGCGATTCCAAACCCCAGCTTTTGGCGCGCGTTCTGCATGCGATTGATCCCAAACGCGACTGGCCCGATCTGGCGGGCGTTGATGGCAAGACGCGGAAACTTGCGTCAGCTGAAGATGCTGACGAAGAAAACCGCTTTCTGCACAGGCACATTGGCCTGATTTCCGAGATACTCGCTAACCGGGGTCAGATGACCCCTGCCGACCTTGAGGATCGCGTCAAAACCCGCGCCGCATAAAAAATGTAAATTTCTTTTACATCGGGTCTTGTCAGACGAAACAACTTCCCCCATCTTGCATCATGTAAACGGCCTTCACATGGGCGGGCCGCACACATCGCGTTAAGAGAGACAAGGGAGATCAGATTTGATGGATAATGTTCAATACTACCAGTCGCGATTTGGCGATTGGCAAGAGCGGCAAGGGTCGTGGACCTGGCGTTACATCGCCGCTGGGACGTTGGCTGTGGTGTTCCTGCTGCCTGTCGCGCTTCCCGCACTTGCAGTTGCTGCGCTGATCCTTGGTCGTCGCGCCTTTACCGCACCATTCGCGATGATGCGCAACTGGAGCGAATCAAGCGGTAGCGGCGGTGAAGGCTCATCCGGACACCGGCATCGCGGCTGGGGCTGGGGATGTGGTGGTGGTCATCATCACCGCGGCGGACCGCATCGTCGGCCGGGATCGACGGGCAATCAGGCCTTTGACGCCTACAAAGCGGACACGCTGCGCCGTCTTGAAGAAGAACAGGACCAGTTCGAGACCTTCCTGACCCGCTTGCGGCAGGCGAAAGACAAGGCCGAGTTTGATGCCTTCATGACCGAGCAGGCAACCCGCCGGACCGAGCAGCGCGACGATCAGGGTGGAAGCCTTGACGACGACGGCCCGGTCGAATCGAAACGCTGATTGCTTCAGCGCCCGGCGGCTGGCCGGGCGCGCCACCCCTCAGTTCGGAGTGACCGACATGAACACAACTGACCAGACGTCCTCAAATCCGTTCCGTTGCGCGGCCAATCGTGCCTGGATCATTCCAGCGATGGTCTTTGGCTATATCATCTGGTGGCCGCTTGGCCTTGCCCTCACCTTCTTCATGGTCTTCGGGGATCGCTGGGTCCGCGAGCCGCTCGACGGACTTCGGGCGTGGCACGACAATCATCACGCAGGTCGCGGTATGCCGTGGACCCATTCCGGTGATCGCAGTGCAGCAAGCGGCAATTCGGCCTTTGATGCTTACCGCGCTGATGTGCTGAAGCGTCTTGAAGATGAGCGCCGCGAGTTCGAAGCCTTTCTGGCCCGGTTGCGTGCCGCCAAGGACAAGTCTGAGTTTGACGCGTTCATGGACGACCAAGCGAAGCGCCATGGTGGCGCACCGGACGACAGCGCTGCCGGGCTTGACGACGACAGCCCGCTGGAAGCAAAAAAACCGAAGTGAACCTGATGCCCGGCCCTGTGAAGGACCGGGCATTTCCTTTTGCAACAGCGAGGTCGCACTGATGGATCAGGCGGTGGATAGCGGCGACACTGCCGCGCGCTTGCAGCGGTATGATGAAATGGGCCGCAAGTTCCGGTTGTTTTTAGCTCGACTCGGCGCGGATGCGGTGCCGCTGGACCAAACCGAGCCGACGAGCGAGGGGATAGGCTCCATTTGTCTGACAAATCACCCAGATTCCGATTGATTTGCCGTTGACCTTCCCGAACTCCCCCCGTTAGTTTGTTGCAAACAAAAAACCGTCCGTCGGGGGGAACATCATGAAAACGATTAAAGGGCCTGCGCTCTTTCTGGCGCAGTTTGCGGGCGATACTGCACCGTTCAATTCCTGGGCGAGTATCACCAAATGGGCTGGCGAGATCGGTTATAAAGGCGTGCAAATTCCCTCATGGGATGGCCGCCTGTTCGATCTGGAAAAAGCCGCATCGTCGAAGGACTATTGCGACGAAGTGAAAGGTGTTGCGCGCGAGAACGGCGTCGAAGTCACCGAGTTGTCCACCCATTTGCAGGGCCAGTTGGTTGCGGTTCACCCGGCCTATGACATGGGATTTGACGGATTTGCTGCCCCATCGGTGCGCGGCAATCCGAAAGCCCGGCAGGAATGGGCAGTCGATCAGGTGAAAAAGGCGCTGACCGCGTCGAGAAACCTTGGCCTGACCGCACATGCGACTTTCTCAGGCGCGCTCGCCTGGCCCTATATGTATCCGTGGCCGCAGCGCCCGGCGGGTCTGGTTGAGACCGCGTTTGACGAATTGGCCAAGCGATGGACGCCGATCCTGGACCATGCTGACGCAAATGGCGTCGATGTCTGCTACGAAATCCACCCCGGCGAAGACCTGCATGATGGCGTGACGTTTGAGATGTTCCTTGACCGTGTGAAGGGTCACAAGCGTGCCAACATGCTGTACGATCCGTCGCACTATGTCCTGCAATGCCTTGATTATCTTGATAATATCGACATCTACAAAGACCGGATCAAGATGTTCCACGTCAAGGATGCCGAGTTCAATCCGACCGGCCGCCAGGGTGTTTACGGCGGCTATCAGGGTTGGGTCGACAGGGCTGGACGCTTCCGTTCGCTTGGCGATGGGCAAGTCGATTTCGGCGCAATCTTCTCGAAACTGACCGCCAACAACTTCGACGGTTGGGCGGTTGTCGAATGGGAATGCTGCCTCAAGCACCCCGAGGATGGCGCGCGTGAAGGTGCGGAGTTCGTGAAACACCACATCATCCGCGTCACCGAAAAGGCGTTTGACGATTTTGCCGATGGCGGCACCGATCAGGCGGCAAACCGCAAAATGCTGGGGATTTGAGACATGGCAGTTGAAGGCGTAGCAGACAAAGGCGGCAACCGGATCAGGCTTGGCATGGTCGGCGGCGGCGAGGGCGCGTTCATCGGTGCGGTGCACCGGATTGCGGCGCGGCTGGATGATCGGTTTGAACTGGTGGCCGGGGCGTTGTCCTCGACCCCGGAAAAGTCGCAGCGCTCGGCTGATGCCCTAGGGATCAAGCGGTCCTATGGCAGCTTCACCGAAATGGCGCAGAAAGAAGCCCGGCGCAAAGACGGCATCGAAGCTGTGGCGATCGTGACGCCGAACCACATGCATGTGCCGCCCGCGAAGGAATTCATGAAGCGCGGCATCCATGTGATCTGCGACAAGCCGTTGGCGCAGTCACTGTCTGAGGCCAAGGCCTTCGAAAAGTTCGTCGCGGGTTCAAAAAGTCTGTTTGTGTTGACGCACAACTACACCGGGTATCCGATGGTCCGGCAGGCGCGTGAGATGGTCGCAAATGGCGACTTGGGAAAAATCCGTCTGATCCACGTTGAATATCCGCAGGATTGGCTGACCGAGGCCATTGAAAAGACAGGACAAAAGCAGGCCGATTGGCGCACCGATCCGGCGCGGTCTGGCGCGGGTGCCTTGGGTGACATCGGCACGCATGCGTATAACCTTGCCAGCTTCATTTCGGGGATGGAGGTCGAACAACTCGCTGCTGACGTCCATACGATGGTTGACGGTCGCCGCGTCGACGACAACGCGCATGTCATGTTGCGCTATCCGAATGGCGCCAAAGGGATGCTGTGGTGTTCGCAGGTTGCTCCCGGCTATGAAAACGGCCTGAAGATCCGGATTTACGGTGAGAAAGCCGGACTGGAATGGGTGCAGGCTGATCCGACCTATCTGTGGCACACGCCGCTGAACGAGCCGAAACGGTTGATCACCCGCGCCGGTCACGGTGCTGGTCCGGCGGCGAGCCGCGTCACGCGGATTCCATCAGGGCATCCGGAAGGCTATCTTGAAGCATTCGCGACGATCTACTCCGAAGCCGCTGAAGCCATCATTGCACATCGTTCAGGGAAAAATCCGCCGAAAGAGGTGGTATACCCCGGTATCGCTGACGGCATGGCAGGGATGAAATTTGTCGACGCCTGCCTGCGCTCTTCGAAACGCAACGGCGCTTGGGTCAGTCTTTGAGCGGCACGCCTGTACTTGAACTTGTTCATGTCAGTCGCAGCTTCGGCCCGGTCGAAGTGCTGCATGACCTGAACTTCGCCCTCGTTCCGGGGCGGGTTCATGCTTTGATCGGTGAGAACGGCGCTGGCAAATCGACAGCGATGAAAATCCTCTGCGGCTATCTTGAGCCAACTGAGGGTGAAGTTCGTCTCGACGGAGCGCCTGCGCATTTCCGCACGGCGCAGGAAGCGGAAGCGCGTGGCATCGCGATGATCCACCAAGAGTTCAACTTGGCCGAGCAGCTCTCTGTTGAAGAGAACATGTTTCTCGGGCGCGAAAAGCGCAAAGGTTGGCGCTTGCTAAACAAAGCCGAGATGCAGGCCGAAGCTGGCGCGTTGCTGCGCCAGCTGGGTATGGTCGCGGATGTTCGGACCCGGATCAGCGACCTGTCGGTCAGCGACAAGCAGATGGTCGAGATCGGCAAAGCTTTGTTGCGCAAGGTGCGGGTGCTGGTGATGGACGAGCCGACTGCGGTTCTGACCAACCGCGAGGCCAGCGTGCTGTTTGATCAGATTGCGCGGCTCAAGGCGGAAGGCGTCGCGATCCTTTACACCAGCCATAAACTGGACGAGATCGCGCGCATTGCGGATGATGTCACGGTTTTGCGCGATGGCAATGTTGTCGTGCATGGCGTGGTCGGCGAATTCGATGAAGACCGGATGGCGCGCGACATGGTTGGTCGTGACCTGAAGAACCTGTTCCCAGAAACCCACGATCCGGGCACGGCAAAGGTTCTGGAAATCAGAAACCTGTCGGTACCCGGTCGGGTGTTTGATCTGAGCTTCGATCTGAAAAAAGGCGAGGTTCTGGGTCTTGCCGGGCTGGTTGGCGCTGGACGGACCGAGGCGATGGAAGGCCTGATGGGCCTGCGCCCGGCAACGGCTGACGTTCAGGTGAACGGCAAAGCGGTTGTCATTCGCGATATGGCGGACGCGGTTGCCGCCGGACTTGGTTATCTGACCGAGGATCGTAAGGGCAGGGGCCTGATCCTTGGCCAGAGTCTGACGCCGAACCTGACGCTTCTGGCGTTGAAGAAATTCGTCCGCCGTCTGATCGACAAAAAGGCTGAAGAAAAGGCGATGGACGAGGCGATTCAGACCTTCGACATCCGTGCGCCGTCGCGGCAGGTCGCTGTGAAAAACCTCTCGGGTGGCAATCAGCAGAAGTTGCTTCTGGCGAAGACGATGCTCGGCGAGCCTGAAATTGTCATCATCGACGAGCCGACGCGCGGCATTGATATCGGCACCAAGCAGCAGATTTACCAGTTCATCCGCAAACTTGCCGATGAGGGAAAGTCGGTGATTGTTGTCTCAAGTGAAATGGCTGAAATCATTGGGCTTTCTGACCGCGTCGTCGTGATGCGCCACGGTCGTAAAGCCGGTGAATTGGCCCGAAACGAAATTACAGAAGATGCCGTTGTCCGCCTCGCGATGGGGCTGGACGGGCAGGAGTATGCAGCATGAGCGACACGACAATCCCGGCCTCGTCAGCGCCGCGAATTAACCTGCAGGTCATCGGCCCGCTTGTCGCATTGGCCGTGCTGGTCGTGGCAGGCGCATTGATGAACGGCAACTTTCTGTCCGCCGGGAATATCACGAACGTGCTGTCGCGCTCGGCCTTTATCGGGATCATCGCGGTTGGGATGACTTTTGTCATCACCTCCGGCGGTCTTGACCTGTCGGTCGGCTCAATGGCGGCCTTTATCGCAGGCTGCATGATCCTGGTGATCAACTATTTCGCGGATTCACTGGGCCAAAGCTGGTCGTTGTTTGGGATCGGCGCGCTTGCCGCACTGGTTCTGGGCGTCGTTGCGGGGTTTGTGAATGGAATCCTGATTACCAAGGTCGGGATCGAGGCATTTATCGTGACGCTGGGCACGATGGGGATTTACCGGTCGCTGGTGACCTGGATCGCCAACGGCGGCACGCTGAGCATGGATTTCGAACTGCGTACGCTGTTCCGCCCTGTTTATTTCGAAGGCATTCCGCTTGGCTTCATGACGCTGACTTGGCCAATCCTGCTGTTCGCGGTAATCGCGATTGTCGGTGAAATCGTCATGCGCCACACCGCTTATGGGCGGCATTGCGCGGCGATTGGCAGCAATGAGCAGGTCGCGCGGTACTCGGCGGTCAAGGTCGACCGGGTGCGGATGATGACCTACGTCATCCTTGGTCTGCTCGTCGGGCTGGCAACGATCCTGTATGTGCCACGACTTGGATCGGCGTCGCCATCGACCGGCGTGCTGTGGGAACTTGAAGCAATCGCTGCGGTTATCATCGGCGGCACGATGCTGAAAGGTGGCTTTGGCCGCGTCTGGGGCACAGTCACTGGGGTGGTTATCCTGAGCCTGATCGACAACCTGCTGAACTTGACGGAGTTTGTGTCGCCCTACCTGAACGGAGCAATCCAGGGCGTCATCATCATTCTGGCCGTTGTCCTGCAACGTCAGAAAAAAGCCGAACGATAACAACAACACGGAGGATCTAAACAATGAAACATCTGATTACTGCTTCTGCACTGGCGCTGTTTGCGAGTGCTGCATACGCACAGGACACCAAGGTCATTGGCGTCTCGATTCCGGCTGCGACCCATGGCTGGGCAGGCGGCATGAACTATTGGGCGCAGGCGGCGGTTGACCGTCTTGAAGCGACTTATCCCGAGCTGGATTTCGTCCTGCAAACGGCGGGCGATCCCGCTGAGCAAGTCGCCGACATCGAGGACATGATGGCGACACGCAAACTCGACGGTCTGGTTGTGCTGCCGTT
>Ga0164241_10006617_pt1 | contig 10534 bp, 7 predicted proteins | sample OricomyardsoilBY_FD_108780 | JGI IMG/M metagenome (GOLD analysis project Ga0164241, IMG submission 108780) | Backyard soil microbial communities from Emeryville, California, USA - Original compost - Back yard soil (BY) | ecosystem: Environmental > Terrestrial > Soil > Unclassified | place: USA... | reverse complement strand
GCGGAGCCGTCGATCGCCTGCACGTCGAAGGTCAACCGACGGCCGTCCCTGCCGCGCGGGGATGCGGTGACCACGACACTCGCGCCCACCGCCGTCGGGCGGCGGTGTTCGATGCGGATCGCGGTGCCGACCGTCGTCTGACCGGGCCCGAGGAACGCCGCCGCCTCCCGCACGGTTGCCGCCTCCATCCAGGCGATCAGCCGCGGCGTGCCCAGGACGTGGACGTCACCGCTGCCCAATGATTCCGCGGTGTCGGTGTCGGTCACCTCGTGACGCATCCGACCACCGTACGGCCGCGGCGGCGCGGTACCGACCCGACGGTGCACTGACGCCAAGTCCAGTTCGTGCGCGCAGCCAACGACGTCGACGGCAGCGCCACCGACCCGCGGATAACCCTGAGCGCATGACTTGCTACTGTCCGCGACAGTGCCCGCTTCGTCGCTTCTACCCGGGGAGATCACAAATGACCGTTCGAGCCGTTCCGCCCCGGGTGCACCGGCGGCGCAGCCGGGCGACCGCCCTGCTCGCTGCGCTGGCCCTGGCCATTACGGTTGCCCCCGTCACACCGGCGGTCGGCGCCACCGCCGCGGCAGCCGAGAAGGCCGCGGTCTACCGCGACCCGACCGCGCCCGTCGAGCAGCGTGTCCGCGACCTCCTGCGCCGGATGACCCTCGAGGAGAAGGTCGGCCAGATGACGCAGGCGGAGCGGGGCGCGGCCACCGCCGACCCGACGCTCGTCGCCGACGTCTTCCTGGGCTCGGTGTTGTCCGGCGGTGGCTCCGTCCCCACCCCGAACACCAAGGAGGCGTGGGCCGACATGGTGGACGGGTTCCAGGCGCAGGCGTTGAGCACCCGGTTGGGCATTCCCATCATCTACGGCGTCGACGCCGTGCACGGTCACGGCAACCTCGAAGGCGCAACCATTTTCCCGCACAACATCGGCCTCGGCGCCAGCCGGGATCCGGGCCTGGTCCAGCGGGTCGAGGCGATCACGGCGGAGGAGGTGCGCGCCACCGGCATCCCGTGGGACTTCGCGCCGTGCCTGTGCGTGACCCGGGACGCGAGGTGGGGCCGCAGCTACGAGAGCTTCGGCGAGGACCCGCAACTCGTATCGCTGCTCGGAACGGCGGCGGTGGTGGGTCTGCAGGGCAAGGGGCAGCGCGACCTCGACGAGAACGACCACGTGCTGGCCACCGTCAAACACTTCGCCGGTGACGGGGACACCGAGTACGGCACCAGTGCCGGTGACTACAAGATCGACCAGGGCATCACGATCACCAACCGATCGGACTTCGCCCGGATCAACCTGACCCCGTTCGCGGCGGCGATCCGGGTCGCCGCCGCCGGCAGCGCGATGCCATCGTTCTCCAGTGTCGACTGGACCGAGGACGGCGTCGGCAACCCGATCAAGATGCACCAGAACAAGGAGCTGATCACCGGCGTGCTCAAGGGCCAGATGCGGCTCGACGGCTTCGTGATCAGCGACTGGGAAGGCATCCACCAGCTGCCCGGCGACTACACCAACCAGGTCCGGCTGGGCGTCAACGCGGGCATCGACATGTTCATGGAGCCGAACACCTCGCGGGACTTCGCCGGCACTCTCATCAAACTGGTCAACGCCAAAGAAGTCTCGCAGGCCCGGATCGACGACGCGGTCTCCCGGATCCTGACCAAGAAGTTCGAACTCGGGCTGTTCGAGCACCCGTACGCCGACCGCACGCACATCGGCGAGATCGGTTCCGCCGAGCACCGCGCCGTCGCCCGCCAGGCTGTCGCCCAGTCACAGGTGCTGCTGAAGAACGACGGCAACGCGCTGCCGCTGAAGCGGGACGCGAACATCTACGTTGCGGGCCGCAACGCCGACGACATCGGCAACCAGTCCGGCGGCTGGACCCTGACCTGGCAGGGCTTCTCCGGAAACAAACTCGGAAACGGTGAGCCGCGACCGGGCACGTCCATTCTCGACGGGATTCGGCAGGTCGCGCCGCAGGCCCGGGTGACCTACAGCGCCGACGGCACCGCGCCGACCAACGGCGCCGACGTGGCCGTGGTCGCGGTCGGTGAGACGCCGTATTCCGAGGGCTTCGGCGACGTCGGTGGACCGCTGTGGGCCTACGACCCCGCCGACGCCGGCGTGCCGCGGGAACCCAAGTCGCTCGAGCTTCAGCCGCAGGACCGCGACACCGTGACGCGCGTCTGCGCGCAGGTCAAGACCTGTGTCGTGCTTGTCGTTTCCGGCCGGCCGCAGATCGTCACCGACCTGCTCGGCAACGTCGACGCGCTGGTCGCCTCCTGGCTGCCCGGCACCGAGGGCGCCGGCGTCGCGGACGTGCTGTTCGGCCGGCAGGGGTTCACCGGCAAGCTGCCGGTGAGCTGGCCGAAGACGGCGGCGCAGGAGCCCATCAACATCGGGGACCGCAACTACGACCCGCTGTACCGCTACGGGTTCGGCCTGCGCACTCGACCGTCACGCTGACCTCGCGCACCCGAGCGCATCACCGGACCCCGGTGGTGCGCTCGGGGAAGCAGGCGTTGGCCGACGTTGACCGAGTCCTTCCGTGAACCGAGTGCGGCCGCGATGGTCGAAGCACCGAGGTGCGCGCTACCCTCGGCGCAATGCGCTCGATCGTGCATGTCCCGCGGGCGGGGGAGGTCACATCGTGGAACTGACGGCCTCTCCACGGTCCGAGCGGGCCAGGATCGATCGGCACGAACCGAGCGAGAAGGACCATGCCGCGCCGCGGTCCGGTCCTTCCTTCCCGAACTGCTTGCCCGTTCCCGGGCTGCTCGCCGGGTCACCGGTCATCCGCCGCACCATTTCGGTGTCCGGCTCGGCCGTCGCCACGCCGGCGGATTTCCTCCCCCTGGCGAAGCGGGACAAGTGGGATCCGGTCGAACTGAAGGTCCTGCAATTCATGTGCGACGACGCCACCCAGGACTACGAGTTTCGGAAGTCCAAATGGCGGGAAGACCTCAAAGACTACCTGGCGGACATGCCGCAGGAGTTCTACGACACGTTGACCACCGTCGCGGAATGCGATGAGATCATCAACTGGTACGAGAAGAAGGAGATCAAAGACACCAGCGGTCGTTTGGCGAACCGCCGCTCGACGCTTTTCGCCAGCGAATTCAAGGCGTTCTTCAGCCCGACCATCGGCCTCGACCCGCCGACCCTGCCGACAGGCTACAAGCCATCGGTGGACAAGAAGTACAAGGCGGCATCGTCCACCAGCGACCGACCGCCGTGGCAGAAGACCGATAATCCGTATTTGGGCGGAAAGGAGACCGGGATCCAGAATGTCCAGATTTCCCAGCAGCTCGTCGGCCAGGGTCTGCAACAACCGAACATGTGGGGGACGCAGCACGACGCGGTCTGCGTGAGCTGCCTGCGCTGGACCAACGTCAACATGATGGACACCGACCATGCCCAGCCGCTGAAGCTGATCAAGGAACGACTGCTCAGGTTGGCCGATGCGATGAGCGCCGACCCGACCATCTTCGACGGACTGCACAGCGCCGCGCTCAAGGCCGGAAACACGCCGACGCCGGCCGAGAGCTACTTCATCGTCAAGGGGACCGGCCCGGACCGGACATTCCGGCTGAACGAGGAAGGCCTGAGCGCCTACTCGCACAACATGGGCAACCTGATGAAGATGTGCAAGGCCTGCAATCAGGGGGCAGGCAAGCATTTCGGAAGTCTGGCGGAATGGTTGACGGGTAACCCGTTCTACGGCAAGAGCCTGGCCGACACATTTCCGTCGGGCCCCGGGACGGCCCGGATCGTCGACCAGAACTCTGCCGGCAAGGCCCCTTCGGAATTGATCTACAGCCACCTCACGGACACCTATAGCGAGGCCGTCCAGTCGACCTACACGGCGCACCAGTTCAACGAATTCAGCCACCGGAAGATCACCTCGACGGCGCGGAAGCAGTTCGAGGTCAAGCAAACACCCCCCAGCACCACGCGCACCGAGCGTGAGGCGGAACTGGAGGAACGCGGCCGCCGGAACGATGCGATGGTGCGCAGCACCAAGGTGCTGCAGGAGCACTTCTCGAGAAAGGACCGGGAGGAGATCCGGTCCGGCTCGCCCGAGCGGGACGAGACCGACCTCAAAGAACACTTCAAAGTCGGCGAGGAGAAACGGTCCCGCAAGCGGAAGTCGGAGGACACCGACTACGAAGGATTCGTCAAGTTGGCCAGGAGCGGGGCGCCGACCGACGTGAAGTCCGTCGGCGATGCGAAGAAGCAGGCGGTCGTCCTACAGGCTAACGAGGAGGGTCGACGGCAGTTCGCGATGGACAAGCAGGCGGGGATCGCCGACGCGCTGGCGGCCGATCTGAGTCAGGACCTATCGACGGCCACCATCGGGCGGGAGCCCGGCTATGTCGAGGGCTTCACCGACACCCTGACGCTACGCGCCGCCGCCGCGGCAGCCGGTTATGCGGACGGGATCAACAACTTGCCCGTGACCCTGCCTGCGGCCGCCGATCCGACCGCGACCATTCGCCTGATCCAGGACTATGTCGGCGGTTACAACCGCGGTCGAGCGGAGGCCACCGGCGGCATCGTGGTGTGAGGTCGGCGGTCGCGACAGTCTTTGACGGACCGACTTCCGAAACCCGGTGACCTTGATCGGGATGCCGGTGGTGCCGACCGAAAAGTGTCTGCAACCCTGTGTGTTGGTGACCCAGCGGCCGGATTCCCGGGCGCGTCGTCGCTCGGATGACCGCACCTCGAGGAGATCAGGCATGTCCACCGACCAGCCAACCGGAGTGGCGGATGCCGGCGAGCGCCCGACCGCGAGCAGATCCGAGGGGCCGCCGCGGCGCGGTGCCTGGTTCCGGTTCACCCTGCCGGGCGCCTGGACCGCGCTGGTGTTCGCGTGCCTGTCGTTCAGCCCCTCCCTGGTGCCCCGACCGGGCCTGCTGCAGGGCGTGGTCTGCGGGATCGCGGCCGCCATCGGCTACGGCCTCGGCCTGATCGGCGCCTATGTCTGGCGCACATTTCCGGACCGGCCGCCGCGACCGGCGCGGAAGCGGTCCTGGTCGGTGTTCTTCGTGGCCGGGCCGGTCCTGCTGGTGCTGAGCTGGCTGCTCGGTCAGCGATGGCAGGGCCAACTGCGCGAGATGATGTCCGCGCCGTCCGAGCCGTTCTTCAACAAACTGCTGCTCCCGGTGTCGGCCGCGTTCGTCTTCGTGCTGTTGATCGCGATCGGTCGCGGGCTGCGCGGTGCCTACCGCTGGATTTGGGGCCTGCTGTCCCGGTGGATCGGGCGCCGGGCCGCCCGGGCGATCGGTTGGGTCGTGGTGGTCGGGGTGAGCCTGCTGCTGCTGTCCGGATTCCTCCAGGACGTCCTGCTCAAGAGCATGGACTCGGCGTTCTCCGTGGTCGACCGGAGCATCTCGGACCTCGTGGCGCAGCCGACATCCACCCTGCGTTCGGGCGGAACGGATTCCCTCGTCAGCTGGGACTCCCTCGGCTTCCAGGGTCGCAACTTCACCGGTTCCGGGCCGACCGCGCACGAGATCGCTGCCTTCTGGGGCGAGCCGACGGCCGACGAGCCGATCCGCGCCTACGCGGGCATCCAATCGGCGTCGGACGCCGAGGAACGTGCCCGGCTGGCTGTCGCCGACCTGGAACGGGCCGGCGGCTTCGATCGTGAGTACCTGCTCGTGGCCGGCACCACCGGCACGGGCTGGGTCGATCCGGGGTCGATCGACGCGCTGGAGTACGAGGTACACGGTGACATCGCCAGCGTGGCGATCCAGTACAGCTACCTGCCGTCGTGGCTGTCCTTCCTGGTCGACCAGGCCAGGGCCAGGGAGGCCGGACGGGCCATGTTCGACGCCGTCTACCAACGCTGGTCCGACCTGCCGATCGACGACCGGCCGAAGCTGCTGTTCTTCGGGGTGAGCCTCGGCTCCTTCTCCGGCGAGGCCGCGTTCAGCGGTGAAGCCGACTTGGCGAACCGCACCGACGGGGTGCTTTTCGCCGGCCCGCCGAACTTCAACCCGCTGCGGCAGGAGTTCGAGGCAGGCCGGGACGCCGGCAGCACCGCGGCCGAGCCGATCTTCCGCGACGGGCGCATCGTCCGGTTCACCCCGGATCCGTCGCAGCCGACCCAGCCGGAGGGCGCGCCCTGGGCCGGCACCCGGGTGCTGTACCTGATGCACGGATCCGACCCGGTCGCCTGGTGGAGCCCGTCGCTGCTACTCACCCGGCCGGACTGGCTGGACGAACCGGCCGGCGCCGACCAGTCGGACGAGATGTTCTGGGTGCCGTTCGTGACGTTCTGGCAGGTCACCGTCGACATGTTGGAGATCGTCGATGTGCCCAGCGGGCACGGTCACGACTACAAGGTCAATTACCTGGACGGGTGGGCGCAGGTGGTGCAGCCGGCCGGGTGGACGCCGGAGAAGGCGGAGCAGCTGCGGGCGATCATCCTGGCCGAGCCTGATCTGGGGTGAGCGGCTGTGTAGGGATTTCTAGCCCGATATTGCTGGCTATAGCGATGTATAGCGATGTATAGCGGCAGTCGCTATAAGTCAGTAGACTCCGACCGATGGATGCCGCCCGAAACCCGTACAGTCCCGGCGCCGGTCTGCGCCCGCCGGCTCTGGTGGGGCGCGATGCCGAGATTGCCAAGGTGCGGGCACTGGTTGCCCGGGCGGCCAACCGCCGATCCATTGCCCGCGGCTTGGTGCTGTCGGGCCTGCGCGGAGTCGGCAAGACGGTCCTACTCAACGAACTCGCGTCCATCGCCGAGGACAACGGATGGATCGTGGGCCGGGTCGAGGCTCAACGAAAGGGCGCCGGCGAGTCGTTGGACGTCTTGCTCGCCCGTAGCCTGCGGGGTTCGCTGCGCAAGGTGAGCCGACGCTATGCCGCGACCGAGAAGGTCAAGGGTGCGCTGGGCAGCTTCAAATCATTCAGCCTGGGGCTGGACCCGACCGGATCCCTGTCGCTAGGCATCGACATCGATCCCCAGCGCGGACGAGCCGACAATCACGACCTGGCCGCCGATCTCGTCGAGCTTGCGGAAGACCTCGGTGACGCCGCGAAGGAACAGGGCGCCGCGGCGGCGTTGTTCGTTGACGAGATGCAGGATGCCGACCTCCCGGTCTTGCGCGCGCTGATCGGGGCCGCGCACGCGGCCGCTCAGGTGAACCGGCCGTTCTACGTCTTCGGGGCCGGCCTGCCATCACTTCCGGGGCACCTCGGCGATGCCGTCACCTACACCGAGCGGCTGTTCGAGTACCGGACGATCGAGCATCTCACCGAGTTCGACTCGCGGATCGCGCTCACCGAACCGGCGCAGCATGAGGGTGTGCAGTGGGAGGAGGATGCCGCGTCGACGATCGTTCGCGAGTCGGCCGGGTATCCGTACTTTCTCCAGGAGTACGGACGGGCGGCGTGGGATGCCGCCATCGGACCAGCCTCCATCACTCAGAGCGACGTGCTGGTCGCCGTCACCGAGGGCCGTGCCGCCTTGGACGCAGGTTTCTTCCGCGGTCGATGGGATCGTGCTACGCCAGCCGAACACGACTACCTGGGCGCCATGGCCGTCGATGGTGGCGGGCCGTCGTCGAGCAGCGAGATTGCCGGCCGCCTCGGACGACCGCTGACCTCACTCGGGCCGGCCCGGGCCAACCTCATCGCCAAGGGCCTGATCTACTCACCGGAGCACGGCCGGATCGCGTACACGGTCCCCGGCATGGCGGACTTCGTCAATCGGCAGCGCTGACGGGATGGTGGGCTGAGGCATGATCACCGGGGATCTTAGGAACAAGGTCGACCGGGTCTGGGACGCCTTCTGGACCGGGGGCATCTCCAACCCGCTCGAGGTGATCGAGCAGATCACCTATCTGCTGTTCCTCAAACGGCTGGACGAGCGGCAGTTGCTCGCCGAGCGCCGAGCGCTGCGGACCGGCGCAGCGTTGACCGGCAACCCGTTCCCGGCCGGCACCGACGAGCAGGGCCGTCCGTACGACGACCTGCGTTGGGACACGTTCAGTGGACTTGATCCCGCCCGGATGTACGAGGTGGTGAGCGAGCGGGCGTTCCCGTTCCTGCGGGGGATGGGCGGTGACGACTCCACCTATGCGCACAACATGCGGGACGCTCGGTTCACCATCCCGACACCGAATCTGTTGGCTCGGGTCGTTGGACTGATCGACGAGTTGCCGATGTCCGAGCAGGACACCAAGGGCGACATCTACGAGTACATGCTCGCCAAGATCGCCACGGCTGGCCAGAACGGCCAGTTCCGGACACCCGGCACATCATCGGGCTGATGGTCGAGATGCTCGCGCCCGGCGTGCGGCAGCGGATCTGCGACCCCGCCTGCGGGACGGCCGGGTTCCTGGTCGCCAGTGCGGAGTACCTGCGGGAGAACGAGTCCGACTGGCTGAGGACGGCCGCTGGCAGCAAGTTCTTCCACCACCGGACGTTCAGCGGCTACGACTTCGACAACACCATGCTGCGCATCGGGTCGATGAACATGATGCTGCACAACGTCGAGGAGCCCGACATCAGCTACCGCGACTCGCTGTCCGAGGGTGCCGCCGGCGACGCTGGTCAGTACGACATCGTGCTGGCCAACCCGCCGTTCGCCGGGTCCCTGGACTACGAGTCGACCAGCAAGGACCTGCTGCGGACGGTCAAGACCAAGAAGACCGAGTTGCTGTTCCTCGCCCTGTTCCTGCGGTTGCTCAGACCCGGCGGGCGCGCGGCGGTCATCGTGCCTGACGGGGTGCTGTTCGGCTCGACGAAGGCGCACAAGGACCTTCGCCGGCTCTTGGTCGAGGAGCACAAGCTGGATGCGGTGGTGAAGCTGCCCAGCGGCGTGTTCCGGCCCTACGCGGGGGTGTCGACGGCGATCCTGTTCTTCCAGCGCACCGACTCCGGCGGCACCGATAACGTGTGGTTCTACGAGGTCCGCGCCGACGGATATTCGCTCGACGACAAGCGAAATCCGTTGCTGGCGGAGGAACTGCTCGGGCCGAACGCAGAATTGACGAACGAGGAGTTGGAGAAGAACAACCTGCCCGACGTGCTGCGCCGGTGGGGGATGCGCAGCGGGCAGGAACGCGCCCGGGCCCGCACCGAGCAAAGCTTCTGCGTGCCCAAGGCGGACATCGCGGCGCAAGGCTATGACCTGTCGCTGAACCGCTACAAGGAGATCGTGCACGAGGAGGTCGAGCACCGCTCGCCGGAGGAGATCCTCAACGAGTTGGACCGGTTGGAGAAGGAGATCGCCGACGGGTTGGCGCAGTTGCGCGGGATGCTGGCGTGAGCGCGTCGCGGCTGGAAGCAGTGTGCATCATCACTATGGGGCAGGCGCCGGCGGGTGAATCCTATAATGATCGCGGCGACGGCCTACCACTAATCGCTGGAGCGGGCGATTTTGATCACGGTGTCCCACGTGCGAAGAAGTACACTACGCATCCGACAAAAGTCTCGCAGCCCGGAGACTTGATCGTGTCGATTCGGGCGTCAATCGGTGATCTTGTAGTCGGGGATCAACCTTACTGTCTTGGCCGGGGTGTCGCTGCCCTTCGGGCCCGAAGTGCGGTCGACAGCGACTACCTACGACATTGGTTCCGATTCAATTCCAATCATCTTCGCGCGAAGGGAAAGGGTGCGACCTTCCTTCAAGTGAATCGCGAGGACATTGGTGAAATGCCCATCCAGGTGCCGCCGGTGTCCGAGCAGAGGCAGATCGCGGCCATCCTGGACCAAGCAGAGTGTGTTCTGATGCTTAGGCGGAAGTGGCTGCAGGGCCTTGTCGAGTTAAAGGCGGTCGCCTTCAATCGATTCGCGAATTCCGGTGAGAATCGGTTTACTCGGCTTGGCGAACTTCTCGATCGCATTGAGAGTGGGCGAAGTCCAGTGTGCCTGGACAGAAAGCCTGTCGGCTCAGAATGGGGCGTCTTGAAACTCAGCGCGGTGACTGGGGGTGAGTTCGATCCGAGGGAGGCTAAGGCGCTGCCGGACACCATTGAGCCACGCCCGCAGGATGAGGTTCTCGTAGGCGACATACTTCTTGCTCGGAAAAATACCTTGGCGCTGGTTGGCTCAAGTGTGCTTGTCAAGGACACGACGCAGCGACTGCTGATGTCCGACCTTATATTCAGACTGGTTATCGGCGATGGCTCGATCGATCCGACATACCTGCAGATGGAGTTGACGCGAGCGCATGTGCGTGAGGCGATGAGGCGCTTCGCAGGCGGTTCGGCTGGGTCGATGCCGAATGTCTCAAAGGCTCGATTGGCCGACGTCGTGGTCGGGGTTCCGCCTCGTGCTATTCAAGACGAGTACGTGGCGGTGTCTTCGGAGATCGATGGCGTCCGTGCGATGGGTGTTCGGTCGCTGGGTCTGGAAGAGTCGCTGTTCGCCTCCCTCCAACACCGCGCCTTCCGCGGCGAACTCTGACCCACCATGCCCCTGACCCCACGCTTCACGATCACCAACCGGATCACCTCGGATCTGGCGGCGATTGAACGCGCCCGCGGCTTCCTGGAGGCGGCGACG
>Ga0164241_10006616_pt1 | contig 10536 bp, 8 predicted proteins | sample OricomyardsoilBY_FD_108780 | JGI IMG/M metagenome (GOLD analysis project Ga0164241, IMG submission 108780) | Backyard soil microbial communities from Emeryville, California, USA - Original compost - Back yard soil (BY) | ecosystem: Environmental > Terrestrial > Soil > Unclassified | place: USA... | reverse complement strand
CGTTCTTGAGCGCGCCGAGCGCGTAGACGATGCGGCCCTCGGCGACCGCGAAGGTCGCGTCCGAGCGGTTGACGCACGGCGGCACGGTCTCGATGCCGAGGCGGTCCACCTCCTGCTTGTAGGGCCCGAGCTTGTCGGTGAGATGGATGTCGCAGTTCATCACCGCGGCCATGAACTCGACCGGGTGGTTCGCCTTCAGCCAGGCGGTTTGATAGCTGACGACCGCGTAGGCCGCGGCGTGCGACTTGTTGAAGCCGTAGTTCGCGAACTTGTCGAGCAGGTTCCAGACCTCCTCGGCCTTCGCCCTCGGCACGCCGTTCGCCTTGGCGCCGTCGATGAAGAGCGGCTTCTGCGCGTCCATCTCGGCCTGGATCTTCTTGCCCATGGCGCGGCGCAGCAGGTCGGCGCCGCCGAGGGAATAGCCCGCCATCCTGCGGGCGATCTCCATCACCTGCTCCTGGTAGACGATGATCCCTTGGGTCTCGTCGAGGATCGAGTCGATGGTTTCGTGCAGGCCCTCGCGCGGCTCGCGGCCGTTCTTCACGTTGCAGAACTTCGGGATGTTCTCCATCGGGCCGGGGCGGTAGAGCGCCACCAGCGCGATGATGTCCTCGATGCAGTTCGGCTTCAGCTGCCGCAGCGCCGAGCGCATGCCGGTCGATTCCACCTGGAAGACCGCGACGGTCTGGGCGTTGGCGTAGATCTCGTAGGTCTTCGCGTCGTCGAGCGGGATCGCCCCGATGTCGACCCCGACGCCGCGGCGCTTGAGGAGGTCGATGGCGTTCTGGATGACGGTGAGGGTCTTGAGGCCGAGGAAGTCGAACTTCACCAGGCCGGCCTCTTCCACCCACTTCATGTTGTATTGGGTGGCCGGCATGTCCGAGCGCGGGTCGCGGTAGAGGGGCACGAGCTCGACGAGCGGGCGGTCGCCGATGACGACGCCGGCGGCATGGGTCGAGGCGTTGCGGAGCAGGCCCTCGATCGATTGCGCGATGCCGAGGAGCCGCTTCACCTGCGGCTCCCGCGCCGCCTCCTCGCGCAGGCGCGGCTCGTCCGCCAGCGCCTTCTCGACCGAGACGGGCTTCACCCCCTCCATCGGGATGAGCTTCGAGAGCCGGTCGACCTGGCCATAGGGCATCTGCAGCACCCGGCCGACGTCACGGACGGCGGCCTTCGAGAGCAGCGCGCCGAAGGTGATGATCTGCGCCACCCGGTCGCGGCCGTACTTCTCCTGGACGTAGGCGATCACCTCCTCGCGGCGGTCCATGCAGAAGTCGATGTCGAAGTCCGGCATCGAGATGCGCTCGGGGTTCAGGAACCGCTCGAAGAGCAGACTGTAGCGCAAGGGATCGAGGTCGGTGATGGTGAGCGCGTAGGCGACGAGCGAGCCCGCGCCCGAGCCGCGCCCGGGTCCGACGGGGATCGAGTGCTCCTTCGCCCACTTGATGAAGTCGGCGACGATCAGGAAGTAGCCCGGGAAGCCCATATTCTCGATGACGCCGAGCTCGAACTCCAGCCGCTCGCGGTAGGCTTCGACGGTCGCGGCGTGCGGGATGACCGCGAGGCGGGCGGCGAGGCCCTCGCGCGCCTGACGGCGCAGCTCCTCGACCTCGTCCTCGGCGAAGCGCGGTAGGATCGGCTTGCGCTTCTTCGGGCGATAGGCGCAGCGCCGGGCGATCTCGACGGTCGAGGCCACCGCCTCGGGCAGGTCGGCGAAGAGCGCGACCATCTCGGCCTCGGTCTTCAGGCAGTGCTCGGGCGTGAGGCGGCGGCGCGGCTCCTGCTGGTCGACGTAGGCGCCGTTCGCGATGCAGAGCAGCGCGTCGTGCGCCTCGTACATGGCGCGGTCGGCGAAATGCACGTCGTTGGTGGCGACGAGCGGCAGGTCGAGGTCGTAGGCGAGGGTGACGAGCCCGGGCTCGGTGGCCGCCTCGACCGGGGTGCGAGAGGCGTCGTTCTCGGGGTGGCGCTGCACCTCGACGTAGAGGCGGCCGGGGAAGACCTCGGCGAGCCGCTCGGCGAGGGCGCGCGCCCGGTCCGCGTGGCCGTCGCGGAGGAGCGCGCCGAGCGGACCGTCGGCGCCGCCGGTCAGGCAGATGAGCCCCTCGGCGTGGGCCGCGAGGGTGGCGAGCGGCACGTGCGGCAGCTCGTTGGCGCAGTCGAGATAGGCCGCGGACGAGAGCTTCAGGAGGTTGCCGAAGCCGGTCTCGTCCTGGGCGAGGAGCACCACCGACGCCGGGGCCGGGGCGCGGTCGCCGGGGTGCGCCGGGGCGGCATAGCCGAGCGCGAGCTGGCAGCCCATGATCGGCTGCACCGGCCGCTCGGCCTTGGCGCAGGCGTCGGAAAACTCGAGCGCGTTGAAGAGGTTGTTCGTGTCGGTCAGCGCGATCGCCGGCATGCCCAGCTTGCCGCAGAGCTTCGGCAGCGCCTTGGCGGCGATGGCGCCTTCGAGCAGCGAGTACGCGGAATGCACGCGGAGGTGGATGAATCGGGGCTCGGCCATGGCCGGACCCTATCAGCCGGACGAGGCGCTGCAAGCGCCGCCCCGCTCCGGGGTCAGCCGTTGCCGCGCATCATCCGGGCGAACGCCGAGATCGCGAAGATCGAGATCGCGACCTCGAAGACGGTGCGCGCCAGGTCGACGGTCGCGCCCGCGTTGCCGCCGAAGCCGAGAATCGCTGCGATGATGGCCACGATGAGGGAGCTCAAGCCCCATTCGAGCATCGGAAGTCTCCAATACCTTGCCGCCGCGAGATGCGACGGACCCCTTCGAACGCAGATCCGCCCCGATTGTTCCGCGCTGGTCAGATGAGCGGCCGTCGGTCCTCGCCGGGACGTTCGTAGGACGCGAGCGCCTCGAGCGCAACGCGATCTTGCAGGTAAATGCCGCCTTCCCCCCAGCGCATCAGCCCGCGGTCGCGCAGCTTGCGCAGCGTGCGGCTGAGGTGCACCGGGGTGACACCGAGGGCATTGGCGAAATGCGTTTGGCTGAACGGCGTCGGCAAGATGTCGCGGTCGGCGTACCCCACCGCCTTCGCCCGGTCGTAGAGATGCAGGGTGAGATAGATAGCGCGCTCGATGGCGTTGCGCTGGCCGACGCTCAGGAGGTGGCCGTCGAGGAGTTGCTCCTCCCGCGCCGCCACCCAGGTCATCGCGAAGCCGAGCGAGGGATGGTCGCGGTAGACCGACCAGACCTTGTCGCGCTGGAAGACGCAGAGCCGCACTCGCGTGAGCGCAGTCACCGTGTGCTGCATCTCGTTCATGATCGCGAGCTGCAGCCCGAGGAGGTCGCCCGGCAGCGCGAAGTTCAGGACCTGCAGCCGGCCGTCGGCAATCTGCTTGTGCCGGTACGCCCAGCCTTCGAGCAGGGTGAAGACGTGCGGGCTCGCGCTCTCCTCGAGCAGGATCGTGGCGCCGGGGTCGACGATGAGCTCGCCGCGCTTGAACTCCTCCATGAACGCCGCCTCGGCCGGGCTCAGCTCGCGGAAGGTCGGGAGCGCCCGGAGCGGACACTCGGCGCATCGCACTCGCTCTCGCTGCGGCATGGAGTGGCTCCCCCCGAGACGGTGTCCCTCCTGCCCAATGCCACGACATTTCCCCGGGTTCCAGGGGCTCCGACCGGATGCAGCGGGGCGCCGCCGAAGGGCTCGGCGACGCCCGACCTCATGGGAGCTGCGCTCAGTGCTCCTGGCGCTCGGCCCCGGGCGCGGCCGGCCGGACGAGCTTCTTGTTGCGCCAGAGGTTCAGGAACTCGACGACGCCGGAGAAGAGCATCGCGGTGTAGATGAACGCCCGCTCGATGTGGAAGTGCAGGCCATCGGCGACGAGCGCCATGCCGACCATGACCAGGAAGGCGAGGGCGAGCATCTTGGTCGACGGGTGGTCGTGGACGAACTCGGCGATCGGGCCGGCGGCGATCATCATGACGACGATGGCGACCATGACCGCGGCGACCATGACCGGGATGTGATCGGCGATGCCGACCGCGGTGATGACGCTGTCGAGCGAGAAGATGACGTCGAGCATCATGATCTGCGCGATGATCGCCCGGAAGCTCACGTGGCGGAGGGCGCGCTCGGCCTCTTCGTGGCCCTCGACCTCGTTGAAGATCTCGGTCGTCGCCTTCCAGATCAGGAACAGGCCGCCGCCGAACAGGATCACGTCGCGCCAGGAGAGCCCGAAGCCGCCGATCGTCATGAAGGGCTCGGTCAGGCCGACGATCCAGCCGATCGACATGAGGAGCAGGATGCGCAGGATGAGCGCGCCGGAGAGGCCGATCACCCGGGCGCGGCGGCGCTGCTCCGGGGGCAGCTTCGAGGCGGCGATCGAGATGAAGATGATGTTGTCGACGCCGAGGACGATCTCGAGGACCGTCAGGGTGGCAAAGCTTATCCAGACTGCCGGATCGGCCAAGAGTTCGAGCATCGGTGATCCCTCTTTTGTGATCGGTCGCAGATGGGGTGCGACAGGTTGTCGCGCAACCGGCGCCGTGCCCTAGTTATTCGCTCCTGCAAAAATTCGCGCATTCCGGTCGGTGCCGCCGCCGATCTCGGTGGTGACGATCTCCGCCGCCAGCCGGGAGAAGGTGATGCCGTTGCCGCCGGAGCCCATCACCGCATGCATCCGAGATGCCCGTCCCCACCACCAGCACCTCGACCCGCGCGTCGCGGGCCAGCCGCTCGACCGGCACCCGCGGCGCGCGGTAGGCCTGCCAGACCGGCTTCCCGGTCCTGAGATCGAGCTGCGGGCGCATGTCCTCTCCCTTGCCTGGCCACGGGCCTGGAGTCGGTCAGTCGGCGCCGATCTCGACGAGAAGATCCTTCGCGTCCACCTGCGAGCCGGGCGCCACGTGCATCGCCGCGACGGTGCCCGCCTTGTCGGCGTAGAGCCCGGTCTCCATCTTCATCGCCTCGATCGTCAGCAGCAGGTCGCCGGGCTTCACCGGCTGGCCCGCCTTCACCGCGATCGACGCGATCACGCCCGGCATCGGCGCCGCCACGTGGCCCGGGTTCGCCGGATCCGCCTTCGGCCGCTTCGGCGCGGAGGCCTGCGCCTTGCGGTTCGGCACCCGCACGGTGCGCGGCTGGCCGTTCAGCTCGAAGAAGACGCGCACGTCGCCCTCGGCGTTGGTCTCGCCCACCGTCTGGAAACGCACCTCGATGGTCTTGCCCGGGTCGATCTCGACCGACGCCTCCTGGCCCGGCTCCATCCCGTAGAAGTAGACCGGCGTCGGCAGGGTGCGCACCGGCCCATACTCGCGGTGGCGGTTGAAGTAGTCGGCGAAGACCTTCGGATACATCAGGTAGCCGTTGAAGTCCTCGTCGTCGATCTTCTCGCCTTCGCGGGCGAGCTTCTGCGCCTCGGCGCGGAGCTTGTCGAGATCGGCGGGCGGCATCACCGCACCCGGGCGCTCGGTGGTCGCGGGCTCGCCCTTCAGGATCTTCTTCTGCAGCGCCTTCGGCCATCCGCCCGGCGGCTGCCCGAGGTTGCCCTTCATCATGTCGACGACGCTCTCGGGAAAGGCGACCTCGACGGCCGGGTCCTCCACCTGCTCGCGGCTGAGGTTCTGCGCCACCATCATCAGCGCCATGTCGCCCACCACCTTCGAGCTCGGCGTCACCTTCACGATGTCGCCGAACATCCGGTTCACCTCGGCGTACATGTGCGCGACCTCGTGCCAACGCTCCTCGAGGCCCATGGAGCGGGCCTGCGCCTTGAGGTTGGTGAACTGGCCGCCCGGCATCTCGTGCAGGTAGACCTCCGAGGCCGGCGCCTTCAGCCCGGCCTCGAAGGCGGTGTATTGGGTCCGGACCGCTTCCCAGTAGTCGGAAAGCTGGCGGATCGCCTCGATGTCGAGCCCGGTGTCGCGCTCGGTCCGCGCCAGCGCCTCGACGATCGAGCCGAGGCAGGGCTGCGAGGTGTTGCCCGAGAAGCTGTCCATCGCCGCGTCGACGGCGTCGACTCCCGCGGCTGAGGCGGCGAGGATGCTCGCCGCCGCGGCGCCGCTGGTGTCGTGGGTGTGGAAGTGGACGGGAAGCCCCACCTCCTCCTTCAGCGCCTTGATGAGGGTATAGGCCGCCGGCGGCTTCAGGAGCCCCGCCATGTCCTTGACGCCGAGGATGTGCGCGCCGGCCGCCTTCAGCTCCTGCGCCATGGCGACGTAGTACTTCAGATCGTACTTCGAGCGCGCCGGGTCGTTCAGGTCGCCGGTGTAGCAGATCGCCGCCTCGCAGATCTTGCCGGACTCGACCACCGCGTCCATGGCGACGCGCATGTTCTCGACCCAGTTGAGCGAGTCGAAGACCCGGAAGACGTCGACGCCGGATTTCGCCGCCTGCGCGACGAAGGTCTGCACCACGTTATCGGGATAGTTGGTGTAGCCGACGCCGTTCGAGGCGCGGAGCAGCATCTGCGTCATCAGGTTCGGCATCGCCGCCCGCAGGTCGCGCAGCCGCTGCCACGGGCATTCCTGTAGGAAGCGGTAGGCGACGTCGAAGGTGGCGCCGCCCCAGCACTCGACGGAGAAGAGCTGCGGCAGCATGTGCGCATAGGCCGGCGCCACGCGGATCATGTCGTAGGAGCGCATCCGGGTCGCGAGGAGGCTCTGGTGTCCGTCGCGCATGGTGGTGTCGGTGACGAGGAGCCGCTTCTCCGCCAGCATCCAGTCGGCGACCGCCTGCGCCCCCTTCGCCTCGAGGAGCTGCCGGGTGCCGGCGGGCGGCGCGTCGGTCGGCACCATCGGCGGCTTCGGCGCCCGCGCCTCGGCCGGCGGCCGGGGCCGGCCGGCGGTCTCGGGGTGGCCGTTCACGGTGATGTCGGCGATGTAGGTGAGGATCTTCGTCGCCCGGTCGCGCGGGGCCGTGAAGTGCTGGAGGGCGGGCGTCGTGTCGATGAACTTGGTGGTGTAGGTGCCGTCGAGAAAGGTCGGGTGCTTCAAGAGGTTCTGCACGAAGGCGATGTTGGTCGAGACGCCGCGGATGCGGAACTCGCGCAAGGCCCGGTCGAGGCGGGCGATCGCCATCTCGGGCGTCGGCGCCCAGGCCGTCACCTTCTCGAGGAGCGAGTCGTAGTAGCGGGTGATGACCGCGCCGGAATAGGCGGTGCCGCCGTCGAGCCGGATCCCCATGCCGGTGGCGACGCGGTAGGCGGTGATCCGGCCGTAGTCGGGGATGAAATTGTTCTGCGGGTCCTCGGTGGTGATCCGGCACTGGATGGCGTGGCCGTTCAGCGCCACGTCCGCCTGGCTCGCCTTGCCGGTCGCTTCCGCGAGGGTCTTGCCCTCGGCGAGGAGGATCTGGGCGCGGACGATGTCGATGCCGGTCACCTCCTCGGTGACGGTGTGCTCGACCTGCACCCGCGGGTTCACCTCGATGAAGTAGAACTCCTCCGAGTCGCGATCCATCAGGAACTCGACGGTGCCGGCGCACTCGTAGCTCGCGGCTTCGGCGATCTTCAACCCGAGCGCGCAGACGTGCTCGCGCTGCGCCTGCGTCAGGTATGGCGCGGGGGCGCGCTCCACCACCTTCTGGTTCCGCCGCTGCACCGAGCAGTCGCGCTCCCAGAGGTGATAGATCGTGCCGTACCGGTCGCCGAGGATCTGCACCTCCACGTGGCGGGCGTTCTGGATCATCTTCTCGAGGTAGCCCTCGCCGTTGCCGAAGGCGCTCTCGGCCTCGCGCCGGCCCTCGAGCACCTTCTCGACGAGCTCCTCGGGCTTCAGGATCGGGCGCATGCCGCGGCCGCCGCCGCCCCACGAGGCCTTGAGCATGAAGGGATAGCCGACCGCGTCGGCCATCCGGCGCACCTCGTCCATGTCGTCAGGCAGCACCTCGGTCGCCGGGATGACCGGCACGCCGGCCCTGATCGCCACCTTGCGCGCGGAGGCCTTGTCGCCGAGCATCCGCATGGTCTCGGCCTTCGGGCCGATGAACGCGATCCCCGCCGCGCTGCAGGCGTCGACGAAGTCGGGGTTCTCGGAGAGCAGGCCATAGCCCGGATGGATCGCGTCGGCGCCGCACATCCTGGCGACGCGGATGATCTCCGGGATCGAGAGATAGGCCGCGACCGGCCCGAGGCCCTCGCCGATCCGATAGGCCTCGTCGGCCTTGAAGCGGTGCAGGCTGAGCTTGTCCTCCTCGGCGAACACCGCGACCGTGCGCTTTCCCATCTCGTTCGCCGCGCGCATCACCCGGATGGCGATCTCACCGCGGTTGGCGACCAGGATCTTCTTGAAGCTTGTCATGGGCTCGGGGCTCGCTGGAGAGGGCTGACGGCGCAGTGTTAGGCCGGAGCTTGCTGCAACGCAACGCCGGCGCCGCCGGAGCCTGCCGCCCAAATCCGTCGCGGGGGCTGGACGAACGCCCTTGCCGATCGCACATGCTGAGGCATGCTCCGCGCCGTCCTTCTCGCGCTCGTCCTGACCCCGGCCGCGGCCTTCGCGGCGGAAGAGATCACCTGCCGGCCGAACGCCCTCGGCGCGATCTCCTGCCCCGGCGACACCCCACGCCCGAAGCCGCGGCCGATCTACCGCGCCCCGGTGCAGGCCCTCGATCGGGTCGAGGCCAAGGCCGCCGCCCGCCGCCAGCCCGACCGCTTCGTCCCCGCCCGCGAGACCCGCCGCCTCGGCGGCAACGTGACGCTCGAGCGCGGCATGTCGGGCCCCTGCCGCCCCGACATGCTCGGCAACCTCAACTGCCGCTGACGGGTTAGCGGATCAGGCCGCCAGCTTCGGCGCGGCCAGCAGGGCGTCGGCCGGCACGCCCCACGCCTCGTGCAGGCGCTGGATCATTCCGACCGAGAGCGCGCGCTTGCGCCGCAGGATCTCGCTCGCCCGGGACTGGCTTCGCAGCGCGTCCGCGAGATCGCGCCGCGTGCGTCCGGTGATCGCCATGAAGGCCTCGAGGAACTCGATCGGATCCGCCGCCCGAACCTCCGCCAGGGCGATCGCATCTGACCGGTTCGCGTGGCGCGACACGAGCGCGCGGCTCTGATGTGACGCCGAGCGACCGAAGCGGGCCTTGGCCCGCGAGTTCTCGGCCCGACGAGCGAACGCACTGCGTTCGCCGGGCCAAGGGTCGGAGCGCGGGACGCGCGGAGACCCTCAGGGGCGAAGATTTCTGCGGAAGCGCGCCAATCCGGCCGTGGCTGCCCCGGCGGGCGCGGAATCGCGCCTGCCCCCGATGGGGCAGTCGCAGACGGATTTGTCGACGGACAAATCCGTCTGGCGTCAGCGTCTCGACCAGCGACTGGCCGGGGCTTTTCTCCATAAAGCCGCCTCCTACGATCCGGATGCAAATTCCCCGAGGCTCGCTCGCCTCGGGCGCTTACCATCCCCGCGACGTTTGCCTCTCGTGCTGGGCCGGGATAAAGGACGCGACGGTCGGGGCCGCGCGCGGGGATGGATGCAGATCGACGTCAGCCGGTATCGGGTGAAGCTCGCGGAGACCGCCGCCGAGCGCGAGGCGGCGCAGCGGCTGCGCTACCGCGTCTTCGTCGAGGAGATGGGCGCGCGGGCGAGCGACGACGAGCGGGCGCTCCGGCGGGAGTGGGACGACTTCGATGCCTGGTTCGATCACCTGATCCTCGAGACGCTCGAGCCGGACGCCGACCCGCTCGACCGGGTGGTCGGGGTCTACCGGCTGATGCGGGGCGAGGTGGCGGCCGCCGGCCCTGGGTTCTACGGCGCGGCGGAGTACGATCTCGGCGCCATCGAGCGGTCGGGGCGGCGGGCGGTCGAGCTCGGCCGCTCCTGCGTGGCGCGCGAGCACCGCGGCGGGCCGGGGATGCACCTGCTCTGGAACGGGCTCGCGGCCTACGTGCTCGAGCGCGAGATCGAGCTTCTCTTCGGGGTGGCGAGCTTTCCCGGGACCGATGCCGACGCGCTCGCCGAGGCGCTGTCGTTCCTCCACCACACCCACCTCGCGCCGCCGGATCTGCGGGTGCGGGCGCGGGCGGAGCACTACGTGGCGATGGACCGGCTGCCCGCCGAGGCGGTGGACGCCGCCCGGGCGCTCCGGGCGATCCCGCCGCTCATCAAGGCCTATCTCCGGCTCGGCGGCTTCGTGGGCGAGGGGGCCTACGTCGACCAGGATTTCAACACCGTCGACATCTGCCTGATCATGGACACCCGGCGGATGACCGACCGCTACCGGGCGTTCTACGAGCGCGGGTGGAAGCAGCCGTGAGCGAGGCAGTGGAGCGGGCACCGCGGGCGCGCTGGAGCGGGGCGGCGCCGCCGGCGCTGCCGCCCCTCGCCGGGCGCGAGCGGTGGCGGCTCGGCTTCCGGCTCGTCTGGGCGGTGCTGGCGCTTCTCGGCTTCTTCGCGCTCTTCCTCGTCCTGCGCGGCCTCGACTGGCTCGTCGAGCGGGCTGCCGGGCGGCGGCTGACGGCGATGGGGCCCGCGGTGGTGCAAGTCTGGGCGGCGCAGGCCCTGCGCTCGCTCGGGCTCCGCTACGTCCAGCACGGCGAGCCGATGCGCGGGGGCGGGGCGTTCGTCGCGAACCATTCGAGCTGGATCGACATCTGGGCGCTGCAGCG
>Ga0164241_10006615_pt1 | contig 10536 bp, 8 predicted proteins | sample OricomyardsoilBY_FD_108780 | JGI IMG/M metagenome (GOLD analysis project Ga0164241, IMG submission 108780) | Backyard soil microbial communities from Emeryville, California, USA - Original compost - Back yard soil (BY) | ecosystem: Environmental > Terrestrial > Soil > Unclassified | place: USA... | reverse complement strand
CAGGCAATTCAGAGGAAACAACACGTTCTTTAATGAAGAGAATAGATCAGGTGTTAACCAGTTCTCAAATTGATAAAGATACACTGATTGATTTAAACGAACAGATCGAAAGGTTCACGCAAAGAGCGCAATGATTTGCAAAGATGAATGAGAATGAATTGTCATATCGGGTAATTGGAACAGCTCTGAATCTACATAATGCTTTAATATTGTACAAAATATCTTTCCCGCTGATCTCGCAGATTTTCGGTGATGTCGATCTGCGCCCATCAGCGAAATCTGCGGGAAATTTTAAACACGGAGTTATCGAATCGTAAACAACTTATAAATACTTTACGCCTTTGCGTTAAGAACTTAGCGCACTTTGCGTGAAACAATAAAACAACTATGGAAGAAGACGTTTTTCAAAGCAGGGTTGACCTCACCGCCCTCAACGAACAGGTAAAAAAAATCAGGGAAGAGATCGGCAGAGTAATTGTCGGGCAGGAAGCAATGATTGATTTGCTCATCACGGCAATTCTTGCAGATGGTCATGTACTCATCGAGGGTGTGCCAGGAGTAGCTAAAACACTTACCGCAAAGTTACTATCGAAAGTAATCTCAGCAGATTTTTCGCGCATTCAGTTCACACCTGATTTAATGCCGTCCGATGTATTGGGGACGTCTATATTTAATTTGAAAACATCTGAGTTTGAATTTAAGTCGGGACCAATCTTCTCAAACATTGTTCTTATTGATGAGATCAATCGTGCCCCGGCAAAAACGCAGGCTGCTCTTTTCGAAGTAATGGAAGAGCGCCAGGTTACTGTTGATGGTACAATGCATAAAATGAAAACACCCTACATCGTGGTGGCCACTCAAAATCCAATTGAACAGGAAGGAACCTATCGTTTACCAGAAGCACAACTCGATCGTTTCCTGTTTAAGATAGTTGTTCATTATCCGCAGCTTGATCAGGAGATAGACATTCTTTCGCGTCATCACGAACGGAAAGGTGTACAGCCTGTGGCAGAAATCAGTTCGGTATTAAGCGTTGAGCAAATTATTGCATTCCGAAATTTTGCCCAACAGGTACATGTGGAAGCAAACCTCATTAAATACATCGCCCAGATCACAAACGAAACGCGCACTAATGCTTTGTTATTCTTAGGAGCTTCTCCTCGTGCCTCTATTGCTATACTGGTGAGCGCAAAAGCATATGCATTGATTCATGGCCGCGACTTTGTAAGTCCTGAAGACATTAAGACGGTTGCCTATCCTGTTTTGCGCCACCGGATTATTCTTAGTCCTGAAAAAGAGATGGAAGGGATCTCAGCAGATGAAATCATCAAACAGATTATTGATAAAGTAGAAGTGCCGCGCTAAGTGAAATTGTTTCGAAGTCTATATCTCAATAATCGATTATTCTGGGCTACCGGATCTCTGGCCGTTTTGTTTATTCTTTGTTTTATCGTTGGAGGTTTTATTATTGCTCCAAAGATCTTGTTCTTTCTTCTTCTCGGAGCAATTCTTACTGATCTGATTTTATTGTATCGCGTGCAGCGGGGATTGAATGGAGAACGCATTGTGGCAGATCGTTTATCCAACGGAGATGAAAATGAAATTAAAATTTTCCTCGAAAGCTTTTATACATTCCCTACCACACTTAGAATATTTGATGAGCTGCCCCATCAGTTTCAACGCAGAGATTTAGAATTCAACATTACGCTTAGCACAGGCGAAACCAAAATTGTTGACTATTTTCTTCGTCCTGTAAAGCGCGGAGAATATTCTTTCGGTGCGGTGAATGTATTGGTAAGCTCACCTTTAGGAATTGTTTCACGAAGATTTCGTTTTTCAGCAGACAAACTTGTGCCGGTCTATCCTTCCTTCTTACAGATGCGCAAGTATGAATTGCTGGCTATCCATAATCGCCTGCTCGAAATAGGTGTAAAAAAAATCAGGCGCATCGGACAAAATCAGGAATTTGAACTTATCAAAGATTATGTATCAGGCGATGATTTCCGTACCGTTAACTGGAAAGCCACTGCGCGCAGATCGCGACTGATGGTGAATCAGTTTCAGGATGAACGTTCACAGCAGGTTTATTCACTAATTGATAAAGGGCGCGTCATGCAAATGCCCTTTAAAGGAATGAGTTTACTCGACTACGCGATCAATGCGAGTCTGGTCATTTCAAATATTGCCATTAAAAAATCAGACAAAGCCGGGTTGATCACGTTCCAGGATAAGGTTGGCTCTATCTTACCAGCAGGCAGAACAAATAATCAGATGGCCCGGATCCAGGAAGTACTTTATAACCAAAAGACGGCCTTCCTGGAAACAGACTTCTCCGTTTTGTACAGTTCAGTTCGAAGAGCGATCTCCCACCGAAGCCTATTGTTGCTATTTACCAACTTTGAATCCGTTTATTCATTACAACGACAATTGCCCTATCTGCTCAATCTCTCCAAGATGCATTTGGTGGTGGTTATCTTCTTTGAGAATACGGAGTTGAAAGAATTGATTGACAACTCCGCCAAGGATTTAAAAGGCATTTATTATAAAGCAGTTGCCGAGCGATTCAGTTTTGAGAAAAAGTTGATTGTAACCGAATTAAAAAAACATGGCATTCAATCCATTCTAACCACGCCTGAAAAATTAACCATCAACACGATTAATAAGTACCTGGAATTGAAAGCCAGAAATCTAATCTAAACCTGGATGGGCTTGAATAAATTTTAGTGCCTCTTGCCCTATGGTCACTTTATAGCTAATGTATGATTAATATGATTCCCCTGATGCTATCATGTTAATCAGGCAAACGGAGGCAACAGAAAAATTAAAAAACTGATCTTTCTATCAATTATCCTGGTTAAATCTTTTTTGCTGGCGAATAATCGATCGGCACTTTGATCAAACGATAAACATAATTCGTAAAGCTCATGATGTTAATCAGGACCATGAGATCCATTAAGTTTTTCTCCGTGTTTCCGGCAGCAAAATAAGCATTCAGTATTTTATCTTCCACTTCGCCTTTATTTGCAATAACTGATTTGATCACTTTAAATAGAATTGGCCACGAGCCCTCTTCTATATCGCCACTTCTCAAAAGCAATGTCTGATCTTCCGTCCATCCATTTTTCATTGCTCCCACTGTGTGGGCAGCAAGGCAATATTCGCAGCCATTCAATTCCGAAACAATAAGATAAATTGCTTCGCGATCTTTTGCATGAAAAGTGCCTTTTGCCTGCGCTTGAACAAAAGCCAGGTAAGAATTCAGCGCATTCGCGGAGTAGCCAATCGTAGCATAGAGATTAGGAACCTTACCACTCAGTTTTTTCAACCCCTCGAAAGTTGTTTGTGCTTCCGGAGCCACTTCATCAAATGAAGGCACTTTGAATCTTGACATCGTATTTATCTAATAACGAAAGGTATCACCATCACTGCGTTAAGTAACAAAGTTTTAAATAAAAATTGACATTAAGATTGATGGTATTTTATTGCCACAGGACACAAAAAAATGCCACAGAAAATTTCAAGTAATAATCTGACTTTTTACGTGATTGTGTTTAATCTGTGTTTATTTTTGCGCCTGTTTGCCGAAGCGGAAACGCATAAGTAAGCCAATTTATCCAATCCCTCACCAGAAATGCCAAGAGACAGAAGCATACGTTCGGTACTGATCATCGGTAGCGGCCCCATTATTATTGGTCAAGCTTGCGAATTTGACTACGCAGGCTCACAAGCATCCCGTTCGTTACGCGAAGAAGGAATCGAAGTGGTGCTGATCAATTCCAATCCGGCCACCATTATGACCGATAAAGTGACCGCTGATCACGTTTATCTTTTGCCTTTGGAGAAAAAATCCATCAAGGAAATTTTAGAAAAACACCATATCGATGCGGTATTGCCAACCATGGGTGGCCAGACCGCATTGAACCTTTGCATCGATTGCGATAAAGCCGGCATCTGGCAGCATTACGGTGTCAAAATCATCGGAGTTGATATTGCAGCCATTGAGACGACCGAAGACCGTGAAAAATTCCGGTTGAAAATGATCGAATTGAATGTGGGTGTGTGCAAAGGCGCAACAGCAACTTCCTTCCTGGAAGGAAAAGAGATCGCTCAGGATATTGGCTTCCCATTAGTAATTCGTCCTTCGTTCACTCTCGGTGGAACGGGCGGTGGTTTCGTTAATAAACCGGAAGAATTTGACGCAGCTCTTAACCGCGGACTCCACGCATCTCCTATTCACGAAGTACTGGTGGAGCAAAGTATCATGGGCTGGAAAGAATATGAATTGGAATTGCTTCGCGATGGAGTAGGTAATGTGATCATTATCTGCTCGATTGAGAATTTCGACCCAATGGGTATTCACACCGGAGACTCTATTACGGTAGCTCCCGCAATGACATTACCCGATACGGTTTACCAACGCATGCGCGATCTCGCCATCAAGATGATGAATGGCATTGGCAAGTTTGCCGGTGGATGTAACGTTCAGTTTTCCGTAAATCCTGATAACGATGACATCATTGGTATTGAGATCAATCCACGCGTATCACGTTCTTCTGCATTGGCTTCGAAAGCAACCGGTTATCCCATTGCAAAGATTGCAGCCAAACTGGCCATCGGATATAACCTGGACGAGTTAAGCAACGCCATCACTGGAACGACAACGGCATACTTCGAGCCAGCTTTGGATTATGTGATTGTAAAAATCCCTCGCTGGAATTTCGACAAGTTTCCAGGTGCCGATCGCAAGCTCGGACTACAAATGAAATCGGTAGGTGAGGTTATGGGTATCGGAAGAAATTTCCAGGAAGCATTACAGAAAGCATGTCAGTCATTAGAGATCAGAAGAAATGGATTGGGTGCGGATGGAAAAGAGCTGACAAAACAAGCCGACATCTTATACAGTCTTGAACATCCAAGCTGGAACCGGTTATTCCACATCTATGATGCCATGAAACTGGGCATCTCGATGAAAACAATTCAGAACCTGACAAAAATTGACAAATGGTTCCTGGAGCAAATCTGGGGATTCATTGAACTGGAACAGGAAATTGAAAAATATAAACTCGATACCATTCCGGTTACATTGATGCGTACGGCAAAAGAAAAAGGATATGCCGATCGTCAACTTGCTCATTTAATGGATTGCAAAGAAAGCGCAGTTCATCTTAAGCGCAGAGAGATGGGCATAAACCGTGTTTATAAATTGGTGGATACCTGTGCCGCTGAATTTGAAGCAAAAACTCCGTACTACTATTCTACTTTCGATAAAGAGAATGAATCAGTTGCTTCTAATAAGAAGAAGGTGATTGTATTGGGCTCAGGACCAAATCGCATTGGTCAGGGAATTGAATTCGATTATTCCTGTGTGCATGGTATCCTTGCTGCGAAAGAGGCAGGTTACGAGGCGATCATGATCAACTGTAACCCTGAAACAGTTTCTACAGATTTCGACATCGCAGATAAACTTTATTTCGAACCTGTATTCTGGGAACATCTCTGGGATATCATTCAACATGAAAAACCTGTCGGTGTAATCGTTCAGTTAGGTGGACAAACCGCATTGAAGCTTGCTGAGAAACTGGAGAAGTATGGAGTAAGAATCATGGGCACTTCCTATGAAGCACTGGATCTTGCTGAAGACAGAGGAAGTTTCTCTTCCCTGTTGAAAGAGATGAACATTCCTTATCCAGAATTTGGTGTAGCCACAGATGCTGATGAAGCCTTGGAAGTATCCAAAACAATCGGATTCCCCTTGCTGGTAAGACCTTCTTACGTACTAGGTGGTCAGAGCATGAAGATTGTAATCAACGAAAAAGAATTAGAGAATCACATACTTGACATCTGGAAACATTTACCTGAGAACAAAGTTCTTCTGGATCACTTCCTGGACGGAGCAATTGAAGCAGAAGCGGATGCGATTTGTGATGGTGAAGATGTCTATATCATTGGAATTATGCAGCACATTGAACCTGCCGGTATTCACTCCGGAGATTCTTACGCTGTACTTCCTCCCTATAACTTAGGAGACTTTGTAATTAAACAGATTGAAACGTATACAAAACGCATTGCGGTTGCGCTCAAGACTGTCGGTTTGATTAATATTCAGTTTGCCATTAAGAACGACAAAGTATATATCATTGAAGCTAATCCTCGTGCTTCACGCACTGTTCCATTCATTTGCAAAGCGTATGATGAGCCGTATGTGAATTATGCCACTAAGGTGATGCTGGGGGATAAGAAGGTGAAGGATTTCAACTTCAATCCAAAGAAAAAAGGATATGCCATCAAGGTGCCTGTCTTCTCTTACAGCAAATTCCCTGAGGTAAACAAGGAGTTAGGCCCTGAAATGAAGTCAACCGGAGAAGCGATCTATTTTATAGACGATTTAATGGACGATTATTTTCTCAATATCTACTCCGAACGAAATCTGTACTTAAGCCGATAGTCAACCGCACTTTTGTAAATTGAAGGTTCATGCCATCGATGTACATAGTTGCGGGTTGTAATGGAGCAGGAAAAACGACTGCCTCGTATACCATTTTGCCTCAAATATTCAATTGCAAGGAGTTTGTAAATGCCGATGAGATTGCGAAAGGATTATCTCCCTTTCAACCAGAAACAGTTTCAATTCAGGCAGGTCGTATCATGTTGCAAAGAATCAAATTTCTGATTCAGCAAAATGTGGATTTTGCTTTTGAGACCACTCTGGCGACAAAAAGCTACGTCAGTCTGATTCGGGAAGCAAAGGCAAAGAATTTTACTGTTATTCTCTTTTTTCTTTGGCTGGATTCTCCAAAACTGGCATTGGAACGAGTCAAAGAGAGAGTTTTAAGGGGTGGTCACTCTATTCCACCCGAAGTGATCGAGAGGAGATACGAGCGTGGATTGAAAAATCTGCCCCCTTTCATTTCGTTAGCTGATAATTGGCTCGTTGCTGACAATTCCAATGATAATCCGAAAGTAATTGCTGAAGGAAAATCAGAAATTGAGATTTTAGTCCATAATACCGATCTTTGGAATCTTATAACCAATTATGGGAATTAAGTCTTTAAGCGACCAATTTGTAAAGGGAATGAATTTGACCATTCAGAAATTAATTGAGCGGACAAAAAAAGAAAACGGGTACATTGTTATTTCAAAGAATGGAAAAATTATTCATTTGAAGGCGTCCGATTTGAAATGACGTCCGAAACCAAATCTTTGTTAATTCAGTTTTAGTACTATGTTTAAATTCTTGCTGATTTTTTCGCTGATTATGTATTCCGTTTATAAAATCGGAAGCATGTTCTTTCGTGCGGGCGCTGCTTCACAGCAATTTCGCAATCCCGCACCTCGCCAAAATGCTGATCCTTCTCCTAAAAAGGAAAAGAAAAAGGGAACCATCAATGGTGGCGAGTACGTGGACTACGAAGAGGTGAAGTAATCTCACATTAATTTAAGTCAGGTAAAATTTATTGTTTTGAGCTCCATTCATTTTTTTAAATACCAGGCTACTGGAAATGACTTTGTACTGATTGATAACCGATCAGGACAATATTCTTTTACCGTGGATCAGGTAAAAAAAATCTGTGATCGGAGGTTTGGTGTTGGAGCAGATGGTTTGATGCTGATTGAAAAACATCCCACCCTTGATTTCAATCTTATCTATTATAATAGTGATGGTTCCGAAAGCTTGTGTGGCAATGGCAGTCGCGCTGCAGTAAAGATGGCCTCCGCACTGGGAATGGTAAACGGAAAAGCATCTTTCAATGCGTATGATGGACCTCATGAAGCCAAATTGCTTTCAGAAGAAATCGTGAGGCTGAAAATGAGCGATGTAAAGGAAACAAAAGTACTCGGTGATGATCTTTTTATTAACACGGGTTCTCCTCACCTTATCCGTTTCGTTGAAAACCTGAAAGACTTTCCAGTAGTAGAAGAAGGAAGAAAAATCCGGTACAGCGAAGCTTTTCAACCGAAGGGAACAAACGTAAACTTCGTTGAACTGCAGAAAGACAACACCATTTTTGTTCGTACGTATGAACGTGGCGTAGAAGATGAAACACTTTCCTGTGGAACGGGTGTGACTGCTTCTGCATTAGCCGCTTCTCTAAAAGGATACACCTCTCCTGTCAAAATAAAAGCAATGGGTGGGGAACTTTCTATTGAATTTGCTGCGCATTCAAGCCAGTCTGTCGTGCAGGTCAGTACATTCTCCGATATTTTCCTTATTGGCCCTGCCAAAATGGTATTCGAGGGCGAAATGGAACTATAATTGCACCCCTGAAATCCTTAACTTTCGGCCCTTTTGGGTCTACTGTGGACTTATTGACCATCGACTATTATTTTTTATGCTAAAATTCATTGCCAAAATTTTCGGAACAAAATCAGATAAGGATATCAAAGGCATGATGCCCTTGGTCGAAGACACCAAGGCTGAAGGTGAGAAACTGAAGTCCGTATCAAATGACGAGCTACGTCAAAAGACAGTTGAGATCCAACACTACATTAACGAGCAGTTAAAAAATATCGATGATCAATTGGCGGAGTTGCACAAGCGTATTGCCGATCAACCTGATCTTGACCTTTCTGAAAAAGAATTCATCTTTTCTCAAATCGATAAAATCGAAAAAGAACGCAACACAGAACTAGAACAAGTATTAATCAAAGTATTGCCTCTTTCGTTTGCCGTTGTCCGTGAAACCGCCCGAAGATTTAAAGAGAACGATTACCTCGAAGTAACAGCACAGGATTTTGATCGGGCGATGGCCGCAAAACAACCGAACGTTAAAATTGTTGGTGACAAAGCACAGTGGGCCAACCAGTGGATGGCTGCCGGCAACATGATCAAGTGGGACATGGTGCACTATGAAGTACAGATCATTGGTGGTATTGCACTGCATCAGGGAAAAATTGCCGAAATGGCTACCGGTGAAGGAAAAACTTTAGTGTCAACCTTTCCTTCGTTCTTAAATGCATTGGCAAAACGAGGTGTTCACCTTGTAACTGTCAACAACTATCTGGCTACACGTGATAGTGAATGGATGGCTCCTTTATTCCAGTTCCACGGTCTTACGGTAGATTGTATTGACAAACACGACCCCAACTCACCTGAACGCAGAAAGGCTTATCGATCAGATATTGTTTACGGAACGAATAACGAATTTGGTTTTGATTACCTGCGTGATAACATGGCCCGCGATCCGGAAGAGCTGGTTCAGCGCGGACATCATTTCGCCATGGTCGATGAGGTTGACTCTGTGTTGATTGATGAAGCCCGTACGCCATTGATCATCTCTGGTCCTGTTCCTCGCGGTGATGAACATGAATTTTATGATCTGAAGCCTCGTATCAACAAAGTGGTTGAAGCACAAAAGAAAGCGATTAACCAATATCTGAACGATGCGAAGAAACAAATTGCAGAAGGCAACGAAAAAGACGGTGGACTGGCACTATTCCGTGCACACCGTGCGATGCCAAAGTATAAGCCGCTCATTAAAACACTGAGTGAATCGGGCATGAAAAACATTTTGCAAAAAGTAGAAAACTACCATTTGCAGGATAACAAAAAAGAAATGCCTAATGCTGATGCTCCTCTTTTCTTTGTTATTGATGAAAAGGATAACAGTGTAGAGTTAACTGAAAAGGGAATTGACCTGATCACCGGAGAAGGAGAGGATACCAAATTTTTTATCCTTCCTGAGATCGGTACTGAATTAAATAAAATAGAGAAAGACCAGTCGATCACAGAAGAGCAGCGTCTTAAGAAAAAAGAAGAACTCATCCGTGATTACGGAACGAAGACACAGCGAATACACAGCATCAATCAATTACTAAAAGCATATACTCTTTTCGAACGCGATACCGAATACATTATCGTGGATGGGAAAGTGAAAATTGTGGACGAGCAAACTGGTCGTGTATTGGATGGCCGCAGGTATTCTGACGGATTACACCAGGCGATTGAAGCAAAGGAAAATGTGAAGGTGGAAGACGCTACGCAGACGTACGCAACTATCACGCTACAGAATTACTTCCGTATGTATCACAAACTGGCCGGCATGACCGGTACAGCAGAAACAGAAGCAGGCGAATTCTGGGACATCTATAAATTGGACGTGGTAACAATCCCAACGAACAAGCCTGTAACACGTAAAGATGTTGATGATCTCGTTTACAAAACCATTCGTGAAAAATTCACAGCAGTGGTTGAAGAGGTTGTAAATCTTACCTCACAAGGAAGACCTGTACTGGTGGGTACCACATCCGTTGAAATTTCTGAGTTGCTTAGCCGTATGCTTCAATTCAAAAAGATCAAGCACAATGTATTGAACGCAAAGCAACACCAGCGTGAAGCGGAAATCGTTGCAGAGGCCGGTAAACCTGGAACGGTGACAATCGCAACCAACATGGCTGGTCGTGGTACGGATATTAAACTGGGTGCGGGCGTTAAGGATGCGGGCGGTTTGGCCATTGTAGGTACAGAGCGTCACGAATCCCGCCGGGTTGACAGGCAGCTGCGCGGTCGTGCCGGTCGTCAGGGCGATCCGGGTTCTT
>Ga0164241_10006614_pt1 | contig 10536 bp, 10 predicted proteins | sample OricomyardsoilBY_FD_108780 | JGI IMG/M metagenome (GOLD analysis project Ga0164241, IMG submission 108780) | Backyard soil microbial communities from Emeryville, California, USA - Original compost - Back yard soil (BY) | ecosystem: Environmental > Terrestrial > Soil > Unclassified | place: USA... | reverse complement strand
TTGATGATCCGCTTCACTTCGACGGTTACGTTGCGACCTTCAGCCATGATTCCTCCAGGGGCGCCTCTACACCAGGGGCGTTCCCGATTGCACGTGTTTCTGTCAAACGAGGGCAAAAAGCCCTCACAATCTGCCGGGGCAAAAACCCCGAAAAGGGCGACTTCGATCCGGCGCCAAAGCTGGTGCCTTAACGAAATCACCAAAAATTACATGTACATTCCGCCGTTGACCTTGAGCGCCTGGCCGGTGATGTATGCGGCCTCATCCGAGGCCAGGTAAACGATCGCAGCGGCGATCTCGCGCGCTGTGCCAGTCCGGCCGAGCGGTACGGCGGTCAACATCGAGCTCTTTTGCTCGTCGGTCAGGTTGCTGGTCATGTCGGTGTCGATGAAACCGGGCGTGATTGCGTTGACCGTGATGCCGCGCGAAGCGTACTCGCGAGCCAAGCTCTTGGCGACGCCGAGCAACGCCGCCTTGGAGGCGGAGTAAGCCGTCTGACCCGCGTTGCCCATTTCCCCGACGACGCTGGACAGGAAGATGACGCGCCCCGTCTTGGCACGCATCATCGTGCGAATCGCCGCTCGTGAGCAGGCGACTGCGCCCTTGACGTTGATCGACAAGATCTTGTCGAAGTCTTCGTCCTTGAGTCGAAGCAGCAAGCCGTCGATCGCGATGCCGGCGCTGTTGACCAAGATGTCGAGTCGGCCCAAACGCTTGGCGACCTCGGCGATCGCCTTTTCGGCGGCCTCACCATTGGCGACGTCGAACTGGAGCAGCTCGGCTCTACCGCCCGCGCTTTCGACAGCAATCACCGTCTCGCGTGCGGCGGCTTCGTTGCTCACGTAGTTGACGACGACGTGTGCGCCCCGCTCTGCCAGCGCCATGACTGCTGCTCGGCCGATGCCGCGCGAACCGCCGGTGACTAGTGCTACTTTATTGCTGAGATCGAACATACTGTGTCTGCCAAATCCGCCCAATTTCGGCTTGGGCGCCGTGTCTAGCACGGAGCTGGCTGCGTTAAAGCGGGAAATATCTTTCGCGGCCGCGCGTGCCGACCGCGTAAGTCGCGTGACGACCAGCGCGATGCGTCAAATCAACCGAGAAAACCCGGAATTTTTGCGATGCCTTCGGCGTCATTCACGCTCAGCACCTGGACGCGCTTGTCGATGCGCTTGGCCAGGCCAGCCAGCACTTTGCCCGGACCGATCTCGAGCGCGTGGCTGACGCCGGACTCCGCCATCAGTGCGATGGTTTGCTCCCAGAGCACCGGCGCGTCGATCTGGCGGACGAGCAAGGCTTTGCTCGCTTCGGCGTCTTGGTTCGGTAACGCGGTCACGTTGGCGATCACGGGGAAGCTCGGCACGCTGAACGTCACCTGCGTCAGCGCGGCTTCGACGGCCCGCGCGGCCGGTGCCATGAGCGCGCAGTGGAACGGCGCGCTCACCTTGAGCGGAATGGCTTTGAGCTTCTTGGCTCCTGCGAGAGCGGCGGCGCGATCGACTGCTCGCTTGTGACCAGAGATCACGATCTGTCCGGGGGCGTTGAAGTTCGCTGGCGCAACCACGTCACCCTCGGCAGCTTCTTGGCAGAGCGCTTCGACCGCGTCGCGATCGCCGCCCACTACGGCGGCCATGCCGCCTTCACCTTCTGGAACCGCTTCCTGCATCGCGCGACCGCGCAGGTGAACGATGCGCACCGCATCCTCGATCGATAGCGTACCAGCGGCGACGAGCGCGCTGTACTCACCGAGTGAATGTCCGGCCGCAAAGGAAGGCGCGGGCAGATTCGGGTGTGCCGCGCGAATCGCCGCCAGAGTCGCGATACTGGTCGTGACGAGCGCGGGCTGCGTATGCTTGGTCAGCGTGAGTTCGGCCTCGGGCCCATCGAAGCACAGCGCGCGAATCGAAAATCCGAGAGCCTGATCGGCCCGCTCGAAAACCCGATCAGCCTCGGGAAATGCGCTCGAGAGCGCTCGACCCATGCCGACTTCCTGCGAACCTTGTCCTGGAAAAAGCCACGCGATTTTCACGCGCGGCACTTAGCATGGACTCAATCCCGAAGGGAAAGGGGAAGGCAAAGCGGATGTCCGCGAGGCGCGCTCACATTCGAACGAGCGCGCTACCCCAGGAGATCCCCGCGCCCAGGGCGCACATCAGCACTGGGTCACCAGGCTTGATGCGTCCGTCACGGAACGCTTCGTCCAACGCGATAGGGATCGAGGCGCTCGAAGTATTGCCGTAGCGCTCGATGTTGATCACGAAACGCTCGAGCGGGATATCGAGCCGTTCGGCGATTTGGGTGATGATGCGGAGGTTGGCTTGGTGCGGGACGACCCAACGAACGCTGTCGGTCGACATGTTGGCGGCCTCCAGCGCATCGCGCGAAGCCTGGCTCATGTTTTTCACCGCGGCCTTGAAGATGTCCTTGCCGACCATCTGCACCTTGTCGCGCTTTTGGAGCAAGCCCTCGGCGGTCAGCTGCTCGCGGCTGCCGCCTGCCGGAATGCATAACGATTCCGTCAGGTTTGCATCCGTGTACAAGCGCGTGGTCAGGATTCCGCGGCCATCGCCGGCGGCGGGACCAATCACTGCGGCTCCCGCGCCGTCACCGAACAGCACGCAGGTCGTGCGATCTTCCCAATCGATCAGGCGACTCAGCAGTTCGACGCCGACGATCAGGATGTGCTTGTGCGCCCCGCTGCGCACGAACTGATCGGCGATCGACATCGCGTACAGGAACCCGGCACAGGCGGCTGAAACGTCGAACGAGGGGATGGGTCCAGCGCCCAGCTTACGCTGCAAATAGGCGGCACAGGCGGGCATGGGCACATCCGCGCTGATCGTGCCGACGATGATCATGTCGAGGTCGCTCGGGGAGAGCCCAGCAGTCTCGAGCGCGCGGCGCGCGGCGACGAGCGCCATGTCACTGGCGGTCTCGTCCTCCCGAGCGATGTGCCGTTGCTTGATGCCGGTGCGCTCGGTAATCCAAGCGTCCGACGTCTCGACCATCTTTTCGAGGTCCGCATTCGTCAGCACCCGAGCTGGCGCGTATGCGCCAATACCAAGGATGCGACTTTGAGGGACCAACTCGGACGCCATACTCTTCTCGTACGATCCTACCGAGAGCCCGTCACGCAAAATGGTAGAACCAGTCAGCGAGCCGTCTAACGAACGCGGACGCACCACGGCCCGTGCTACGCGAAATCACTTTCGCGGCTGAGGCCGTGGTCTCGCCCCCGCTGGGCGGGCGGCAGATCACTTCTCGGTGGGTTCGGTCTTGAGAACGGCTCGGCCCTTGTAGAAGCCGCACGCCGGGCAAACCCGGTGCGACACGGTCGGGGCGGAACAATTCTGGCAAGGCACCACGTTCGGTGCGCTGACTTTGTCGTGATTGGCGCGACGCATGTCACGCTTGCTGCTGCTCAAACGGCGCTTCGGTACGGCCACGAGGCGACTCCTTTACTCTTTACTGTCACGCAAGCGGCTGCGAAGTGCCGCAAGAGGTTGCAACCGGGGATCGACGACATGCTCCTGCTCATCGGTTTCCGGCGTTACGAGGCGCGGACCGATAGCGGGCTCTGGCGTCGAAGGCAAGTCGGAACGCCTTGGAAACATCGGCAGCTCCAAGAGCAGGAACTCCCGAAAGAAGGAATCCAGCTCAATTTGGCTGCCTTCGAAGGTGTCCCGAGCCGCGGTGACGGCGTCTAATAGTTCGCCGTCTTCGTCCTCGGCCTTGCCCTTTTGCTTGCGCGACGGGGTTCCGCGCGCGTCGTCGGCCTTGCCAGAGCTCGCCGCAGCTTGCCGTTTCTTGGCGCTCTTGCCCGTCGGCTCCGTAGGGGCGGGGGCTAGCATCAGGAAAACCTCTGGCTTCAGCTCGAGATCGAGCGGATCGAGCGTGACTACGCAGGGCATGGTCACGGCGGCTTCGACCCTGCCACGGACCATGATGTCGCGCCCGCTCTTGCTCAACTCCACGGTGGCGCTGCCAGGGCGCTGGGGCGTGGCTTCGGTACCTTCGAGGGCCTCGCGCAGCCACGCCTCGTCCAGCGTGAAGCTCACGGTCCGGGGGCCTCGCTCGACATCAGCGACGGGGACGACAAAAAGGGCTTTGGTCACGGGGGGCGCGCAAGCTAGCGCCGAGTGCGAAGGTAAGCAAAGATCGCCCCACATTTGCCGAATACTCGCGGGTTCCGGTGGGAAGCTGTTCGAGCCAGCGGCGCTCTTGGGCTAGCGTCCCGGCCCCAATGCTGTTCGGCGGAAGCTCAGATGCGCGTCGGCGGTGGGTCGCTCTCGGGATCTACCTGGTTACTTGCCTGGTCTATTTTCTGTTCGCCGACCGCGCCGTGATCCACTCCCACACGCCGTGGAATCACTTTGCGTTGCTCGCGGATTCATGGCGGCAGGGCCGACTGGATCTGGGTGGACCGCCCCCCGCCTACACGGGAAACAACGACTTCAGTCACGCCGGGAGCAAGTGGTTCGTGGTCTTTCCCCCGTTCCCCGCGTTGCTGTTGCTGCCGATCCTCGCGATCGTGAAAGATCCCGCGCGCGTTCACGACGGGCAGTTCTTTTTGTGGCTCGCCGGCGTTGCGCCGGCGCTGTTGTTTCTGGCGCTGGAGAAGCTGCGTCGCTACGGCCGGAGCGATCTCGATGAGCTCGGCAACGTTGGGCTCAGTTTGTCGTTCGCGTTCGGCAGCGTGTATTTCTTTTGTGCCGAGCAGGGTACGGTGTGGTTCGCCGCACATGTCGTCGGCGCCGCGCTCGCCGCGGCGTACCTGTTGTTTGCGCTCGAGGCAGAGCGACCCGTTTTGGCCGGCATCGCGCTCGGGCTTGGATTTGCAACTCGCACGCCGTTGTTATTTGCGGCGCCGCTGTTCGTGCTCGAAGCGTGGCGGACCTCGCGCACGCACCTGTTCAAATCATTGGTCGCGTTCGGTGCACCGGTTGCTGCGATTTTGCTGCTCACTTTGCTGCACAATCAGCTTCGGTTCGGGGATCCGTTCGAGGTCGGCTATCGATTTTTGGGCATCACCTGGCAGCATCGGATCGAAAAATGGGGTCTGTTTGGCTACCATTATTTCGCGAAAAACCTGGGCATCGTGCTGACCAGCTTGCCGTTTTGGACGCCGCAGGGCGCGGTTCCATTTCAGATCAACCTTCATGGGCTCGCGCTCTGGGTCACGACGCCCGCGTACCTCTGGCTGCTCTGGCCGCGGCGCACGGCGGTTCCACACCGAGCATTGTGGATTACGGTGGCGTGCGTCGCGCTGCCTACCTTGTTCTATCAGAACACCGGTTGGCTGCAGTTCGGTTATCGGTTCTCCAACGACTACGCGGTGTTCTTGTTCGCGTTGCTCGCGGTCGGTGGATATCGCTTCGGGCGAGTGTTTCGCGTGCTCGCGTGCGCGGCAGTGCTCGTCAATGCGTTCGGCGCCGGCACCTTCAGCCGCTCGCGATACGCTGCGTATTACTTTCAGGACAACACGCAGCGTATCGTTTATCAGCCCGACTAAGCGGCTCTAAAAGCGAAGCGTGCCAATCGCAGTCACTTCGCTTTGTGCTTGATCGTGACCTTCTTGATCTTGCTCGGTGTCACGCTGTGATCGCCGCGCACCTGAACACTGGCGAGCTTCTCGATGATCGCGTCCGGGCCACACTTGCCGAAGATGGTGTAGCCACCGTCGAGGTGCTTCGCGGCGGCATCCATGATGAAGAACTGTTGTCCGTTGGTGTTGGGCCCGCGATTGGCCATGCACAAGAGGCCACGCGAGTCGTGCGTCGCGCCCGGCCAGACCTCGTCCGGAATCACGTAACCCGGCTCGCCCGCACCGCTGCCACTGGGGTCGCCGCCCTGAATCATGAAGCCCTTGATCACGCGGTGAAACGTGGTGCCGTCGTACGCGGGCTTCTTGGTCCACTTGCCATCGGGCGCTTTGAACGGGCGAAGGCCGCGCGCCAGACCGACGAAGTTTGCTACCGTGATCGGCGCCTTGTCATCATATAGATCGCAGACGAGCTTACCTTCATCGGTTTCGATTTCTGCGGCCAGCGGCCCCTTGCCGGCGAGGTTCGCGGTCGCATCGTCGAGCGTGAACTTTCCGTGTAGCGGATCGTCTTCACTGACCGGCGGGGCTTTCGGCGCTTGTGGCGGAGGAGTGGGCGCGGGGGAAGCCGCAGGGGTTGTCTCCGCGGGTGTGGCCGCCGCCGTCGTGGCCTCGGCGGGCTTGAGCACCGAATGCGACTCGGGTTCCGCGGGCGTCGAGCGGCAAGCGCCCATCGTCACGGCGAGCAGCGATGTCGTTGCAAGCGCCGCAAAACCTCTTTGAAAATGCTCGAACATCGGGACCTTCTCCAGCTGTGTCATTCGAACTGCACCATGGTTCCTGATTGAATGCCGTGGGCACGCGACCAACCGGCGTTGACCTCGAGCACGTAGGCGGCCGGACAAGGCACGCCACGTGGCTCATCGTTCAACGTCGGGACTTGTTCCAAAATGCCGGTGATGGTGCCGTCGCGCGCGATGAACATCATGTCCAGCGGGATGCAAGTGTTGTGCATCCAAAACGTGCGCGGCCGTTCTTCGCCACCCCACGAGAACAGCATGCCCTGAGAGTCCGGCAGTTTGGTTCGATACATCAGTCCGCGCTCTTTCTCTGGCTCGGTACGCGCGAGCTCCACGTTGAGGCGGGGGCTACCCGGTGCGTCTTTGAATGTGACGTAACCGTGAGCAAGCTCGGTTTGGCCATCCGGGTCGGGCGGGCAATGCAAAGCGTTCGGCGCGCGGCGAGACGGTTCAGTGGCCGTCGGAATGACGCAAGCAGCCTTGGTACTCGGTGCGGACTTTTCCGCCACGGCGGGTGCCACCGGCGGTGGCGGTGGCGTTGCTTGTGCGTCTCCGGACGAATGCGGCTCCTCGGTGCGATTGCAGGCCCAGACCAGCAGAACGCAGACCCCCAACGCAAATCCGAACGGAGTTTTTACGCGCATCGCCCAGGCTGTTTAGCATTCCCTTTGCTCCATTGGATCCGCGCTTTTATTCCGCGAAGGCAAAAAAGGGGCAGCGTCCTTGATTGTCGCGCGACGGTGCTATCCTTGTGCCACTCATGAGCGGGCGATTCTGGGCCTTGGCAGCAATCTGCTCCGTCTTCGCGTTGGTGCACTGTGGGGGGACCGTGCAGATCAGCGATGACGGAGGTAGCGGCTCGAGCGGGCGCGGTCACGCAGGGCGTGCCGGTCACGCAGGGCGCAGCACTTCCGAATCAGGTTCAGGCGGCCTCGGGTCTCCACCGCTCGACGCTGGCTTCGATGTCTACGACGACCCAGGGTGCCCCGACGTCGGTGCGCCGGTCCACGTGAACGAGTGCGACCCTTTCGCTATGGTGCCAACTTGTCCGGACGGGCAGGGTTGCTATCCGTTCGTCGAGCATCCTTTCGGAATGGGTTGTGATGCGCAGACCTTCGGCACGGCGTGTCGAACGTCGGGCAGTGGCAAGCAGGGTGATTTTTGTGGCAGTCCCGGCCAGAGCTGTGCGGCGGGTTTCGTGTGTGTGGTGGGCTCACAACCGGGCAAACGTTGCGTTCAGTTGTGTCCCGTCAACGACCAGAGCGTGTGCCCGCCCGGTTTAATTTGCGGCGAGCTGGATGTCGAAGGCTACGGCGTATGTTCCTGAAATCGCGTGCTCTCTCGGGAGCGCTTGCCCTCTTGGCGCTTTCCTGCGGCGCCCGTACCAGCATTTACACGAGCGATGCGGTCGATTCGCCCGTGCCGTGTAACACCGACTTGGACTGCGATACCGGTGACGCTTGCGCGCAGGCTTCCTGTCAAGAAGGCACCTGCGTGCCGCTCCCAGCCACCGTGTGCGACGATCATGATGCGTGCACCGACGACAGCTGCGACGCGCAAAGCGGCAAGTGTTCGTACACACCGGTCACTTTGGATCTGGACGGTGACGGACACCGCGCACCCAAGCCGGGCTTTGCATCCGGAGCGCCCGGCTCATGCGGTGATGATTGCGACGACCGCAGCGCGTCCGCGCACCCGGGTGGCATCGAGACCTGTGACGGCGTCGACAATGATTGCAATGGCAAGATCGATGACGGCGCCCAGTACAACTTCCTACAGCTGCCGGTGCACGTCGGATCGTCCGCGTTCGACAGGACGGACGGCGGCGGCATCGCCTTCGACGGCCAGAACTACGGCATCACTTTCTCCGGCCACAAACAGCGCTGGGGCGCCTATTTTACGAGCCTCGCGCGCTCGGGTTCGCCAGCCGTACCGGAGACTCCGATCTCCGAGATCAACAGCGAGACATACGCGGGCCTCCTGATTTACAACGGCCGCTACTTCGCGAGCGCGTGGACCGACGCGCGCCAAGCGTCAAACTACGAAATCTACTTCAACCGTTACGATTCGAACGGGAACAAACTCGGCCCGGACGTGCGCGTCTCGCAGGGGGTCGATTTTTCGCTCAACCCCGTGCTGGCGTGGAACGGCGCTGAATCGATTCTCGTCTGGCATGATCGCCGCGACTCGCGCCCGAACAGCAACGCCGTCCGTCTGTACGGACAACGCATCTCGTTCGACGGTGCACTGATCGGCGACAACGTGGCGCTCACCAACGTTGGGATCTTGGCGGAAAACCCGGGTATTGCCTTGAGCCAAACCCGCGTCGGGATCGTGTTCACGTCGACCGTGGCACTGTCCCCGACGAAGGCTGAGACGCACGTCAATTTCTTCACGACTGCGCCGGACCTGACGCAAGCGAACCCAGTCGTCGACCTCGGGGGGAGCGATGTCAAAGGCGCGAAGGTGGTCTACGTCGGCGGACATTTCGCCGCGTTCTGGGTACAACAGCCGTTGAGCTACGCGCCGTCGATCTACGGCGCAACCGTCGACGAGAATGGCAAGGTGCTCTCGGCAGCGCGCGCCGTCACCACGGGGGCGGCTCACGCGCGCGCCTTCTCTGCGATTTCGCTGGGCGATCGCGTGATCTTGGTATGGGCCGACGACCTCGACGGCAACTACGAGCTGTACATGCAGATCATGGACGCGAATTTGACGGTGCTGAGCCCGCGTACGCGCCTCAGCTTCAGTAACTCGCCTACATCATCCCCGATCGCGGCGTTGGGTCCTCAGGGTGACTTGGGCGTGTTGTACGACGAATCGGAGTCGACTGGTGAACAGGCCTATTTCTTGGGCATGAGCTGCGCCATGAGCGGCAGCGTCTCGCCGCCCAACTGACAGCCGCGTCGGGCTAGCGCAACACCCTCGGTCCCGCTTGATGCACCTTACCGGGCAAGCGCCGACCGACCACTGCTTCTGCTACGCGACCGGCCTCTATCAGCTTGTCGAGGTCCACGCCGGTCTCGATGCCCATGCCCTGCAACATGTACACGAGGTCTTCGGTCGCGAGGTTGCCCGCGGCTCCGGGCGCGTACGGGCAGCCACCGAGGCCGGCGACCGACGAGTCGAAATCGCGAATGCCGAGCTCGAGGCCAACTAGTGCATTGGCGAGAGCCGTGCCGCGTGTGTCGTGGAAGTGCAGGGCCAGCTGAGCTGCAGGAAATTCGGCCAAAAATAGCGAAACCAAGCGCTTGGTTTGCAGCGGCGTACCAACGCCGATCGTGTCGCCGAGCGAGACCTGGTAACAGCCGAGTTCGAGCAGCGCGCGGGTGATGGATAGCGAAGCTTGCGGATCGACCTCGCCCTCGTACGGGCAACCCCACACCGTCGACACGTACGCGCGCACTCGCATCTTGGCCGCGAGCGCAGGGGGCACGACCTCACGAAAGGTCTCTAGCGAGTCCGCGATGCTCTTGTTGGTGTTCTTGCGGTTGTGCGTCTCACTCGCCGACATGAACACGGCGATTTCCTGCAAGCCCGCGGCCTGAGCGCGCTCGAAGCCTTTGGCATTGGGGCAGAGCGCGCTCAGCGTGACTCCGGCGGGCGCCTGGAATTGTCGCGCCAGCTCCTCCGCGTCGGCCAGTTGCGGCACCCAGCGCGGCGAGACGAAGCTCGTGAGCTCGATGCGCTTCAGGCCAGCGTCGACCAAGGCGGAGATGATCTGTTTCTTGCCCTCGAGCGGGATCGGCAGAGCCTCGTTCTGCAGGCCGTCGCGGGGCGACACCTCGTAGATCGAGACTTGATCGGGTAGCGCGTCGAGCATATTCGCGAGTTAGCAGGGAGGTACGCCGATCCGGCGTGAGGCAATGCTTACAGATCGAGCAGACGCAGTTGGTTTTGACGTGGGTGCGGGGTGAATTGGATCGGGTACTCCCCGGTCCAACACGCGGTGCAGAAGGACTTTTTGTCCAAAGACGAATCGCCCGACTCCGGCGCGATGGGGAGGTTGCGTTTGGTGCTCCGCCCCGTGGCTTCGGTTCGCGCGGTGACCACCGAGCGGACCATCGAATCGAGCGAGAGGTACGCCAAGGTGTCGCTGGTGATGTACTGGTTGATCTCTTCGACCGAGTGGCTCGACGCGATCAGTTCACCGCGCGTGGGCGTGTCGATGCCGTAGTAGCAGGGCCACTTGGT
>Ga0164241_10006613_pt1 | contig 10537 bp, 12 predicted proteins | sample OricomyardsoilBY_FD_108780 | JGI IMG/M metagenome (GOLD analysis project Ga0164241, IMG submission 108780) | Backyard soil microbial communities from Emeryville, California, USA - Original compost - Back yard soil (BY) | ecosystem: Environmental > Terrestrial > Soil > Unclassified | place: USA... | reverse complement strand
GAGCGCATGGGCCTCGCCCAGCTGGTCGAGCAGATCGAGGTGCCGACCGAGACGATCACCGAGGCGCGCCGCGGCAAGAAGGTGCAGGTCGAGCGCAAGTTCATGCCCGGCTACGTGCTCGCCAAGCTCAGCATGAACGACGACGTCTATCATCTGGTGAAGAACACCCCCAAGGTGACCGGCTTCCTCGGCCCCAACGGCAAGCCGCAGGCGATCAGCGACACCGAGGCCGCGCGCATGCTGAACAGCAAGGAAGAAGCCGCCGCCGCGCCGAAGCAGAAGATCAAGGTCGATTACGAGATCGGCGACAGCGTGAAGGTGCTCGACGGCCCCTTCGCCAGCTTCAACGGCGTGGTCGAGGAACTCGATTTCGACAAGGCCAAGGTCAAGGTGTCGGTCAGCATCTTCGGCCGTGCTACACCGGTGGAACTGGACTTCGAGCAAGTCGAACGCAGCAAGTAAGGCACGCGCCGCACGCGATTAGCCGCGCTAATCGCGAGACGGCGAAGCCCGGCCGGCGGGCGCGCAAAGCGCGACCCGTCCGACGACGCGGGATTTACTCCCGCGTCGCCTTCCCGCTAAGCCCGCGGGGATGACCGCGCCCCGCACTCTCGATCTCCTGCGCCACCTCGCCGGGCGTCCCGGCCACGATGAGGTGAAGGCCGATTTCCGTTCGCTGTTGGTCGAGGAATTTGGCGTCGCGCTCGGCGCGCTCGATTTCGAGCGGCGCGTGCCCGAAGTGCGCGGGCGGCTCGACGCGCTGATCGGCCGCACGGTGTTCGAAGCCAAGAGCGATCTCGACGCCGAATGGCGCGATGTCGAGCGGCGGATGCCCGATTATCTCGCCGATCGCGAGCGGGAGGAGGGCGAGCATTTCGTCGGCATCGCCTCGGACGGCAGGAAATGGGCGGTATTCGAGCTGCGCGGCGGCCAACTCGTCGTCGTCAAGCGCACCGATCTCGATCCGGACAAGCCCGAAGCCTTCCTTGCCTGGCTCGACGGCGCGCTGGCGCTCAAGGCGTCGCTTCCGCCCGATCCCTTGACGATCCGTGCCGAGCTGGGCAGCGACAGCGTCGCTTTCCATCTTGTGCGAGAGGCCCTCGAAGCGCTGTGGGCCCGCCTTGCCGATGATCCCGCGCAGGCGCTCAAGCGACAGCTCTGGGCCGAACTGCTCAAGCTGGTCCATGGTCGCGATGTCGACAGTGATGCGTTGTGGTTCCAGCACAGCTACCTCGTCATCGTCGCCAAGTGCATTGCACTCGCGGTGATGGACCTACCCGAAGACGATCCGCGGCGGATGCTCTCGGGCGAGGCGTTCAGCGATGCCGGCATCGGCGGCGCGGTGGAAAGCGATTTCTTTGATTGGGTGGTGGGCGCGCCGGAGGGCGAGGCGCTGGTCCGCCGCATCATGGCGCACGTCCGCCGCTTCCGCCTGCGCGAGGTGGAATCGGACGTTCTCAAGATCCTCTATGAATCGCTGATCGATCGCGACGAGCGCCACGGCCTCGGCGAATATTACACGCCGGACTGGCTGGCGGCGAAGGTTGTTCGCCATGCCGTTACCGCCCCGCTCGAGCAGAAGGTGCTCGATCCCGCCTGCGGCTCGGGCACCTTCCTGTTCCACGCCGTGCGTCGCGCGCTGGCTGAGGCGGAGGAAGCCGGGATGCCCCCGGCGAACCGCGCCGCGGAAGCGGCGGCTTTGGTCGCGGGAACCGATATCCACCCGGTGGCGGTGATTCTGGCGCGCGTCACCTATCTTCTGGCGTTGGCGCCCGCACTCGCCAATCGCTCGGGCAGCCTCTCGATCCCCGTATTCCTCGGCGATTCGATGCAATTGTCGATCAGCCAGAACCTGACCGAGAAGGAATTGGTGATCCGCGTGCCACCGCCGCCCGCCGGGCAGGGGCAGAGCGGCGCGGATGCCGGCCAAGGCCGCGAGCAGCTCGATTTTCCCGATACCTTCTGCCGCGATCCCGCCCTGTTCGACAAGGCGATCGAGCGGATGCTCACCGCTAGCCTGGCCGACTGGAGCCGCGATCAGGTCGAGGCGGCGCTCGTCCGCATCACCGAGCAACATTACAAGGCGGACCTGACGGCGGAGCAACGCCTGGCGATCGGCGATCTTGGCAAGACCTATATCACGTTCGATCGGCTGCGGCGGGAGGGGCGCGATACGATCTGGGCCTATGTCGCGCGCAATCTGTCGCGCCCGCTCGCGCTGTCCAGCGGCGGCGGCTGGGCCAACGTGCTGGTCGGCAATCCGCCCTGGGTCGCCTATCGCCACATGAGCGCCGATCTGCAGAAGCGCTTCAAGGAACTGGCGCAGGGTGAGAAGGTCTACGTCGGCGGCAAGTTCGCGACGCAGAACGATCTGTGTGCACTCTTCACCGTCCGCGCCTCGCACCTCTATCTGCGTCCAGCGGGGCGCATTGCCTTCGTGTTGCCGCTGGCGGCGCTGAGCCGTGGGCAGTTCGAATCCTTTCGTAGCGGAAGGTTCGGCTCGTCAAACATCGCTTGGGACGAAGCCTGGACCATGGATGACAGCGTCACGCCACTGTTCCCGGTGCCCTCTTGCGTCGTGTTCGGCAAGAAGCGCGCGATCGGCAAAGCGCTACCAGACAAGGTGATTGCTTATTCGGGCTGGTTGCCGCTGCGTGATGCGCCCGAGTCTGTGGCGGACAAACGGCTTACGATAACGACCGGCTCGGCCCCGCAGGTGGGGGCATTCGAGGGAGGCTCGCCGTACAGGGCGAGCTTCCGGCAAGGTGCTACGCTGGTTCCGCGCATGTTGAGCCTAGTCGAGCGCAAACCGATGGGTCGCTTGGGGAGCGATGCTGACGCACCTTTTGTCGTCAGCCGGCGTAGCTCGTTAGAGAAGGCGCCTTGGCGCGACGCGGAAGGAATCGAGAATCAGGTCGAAGCGGCATTTCTTCGCCCGATATTACTCGGGGAAAGCATATTGCCCTACAGGTTATTTCAGACATTTGAAGGCGTTGTTCCCGTCGCAGATATCCTGATGTTAGACGCAAATCTTGCTGAAAACGCGGGTGTTTCGAAACTGGCCGGTTGGATGAGCAAGGCCGAGGCGCTTTGGAAATCTTTCTCCAGAAATGAAAAGATGTCGCTGGCGGCCCGGTGGGACTTCCAGCGAGGGTTGACCAATCAGCTTCCCATTCCAGAGGTTCGCGTTGTGTACGCGGCATCGGGCACTCTGCCTGCTGCTATTGTGTTACGTGACAACCGCGCGATTATCGAACACAAGCTCTATTGGTCGGCGCCGAGTAGCGAGGATGAGGCATATTTCCTCACTGCAATTCTCAACAGCGAGGCCGCCCGCTCCCGCGCCGAGCGCTTTCAATCGCGCGGCCAGTTCGGCGCGCGCGATTTCGACAAAGTGATGTTCAACCTGCCGATTCCGTTGTTCGCTGCGCGCGAACCGCTCCACACCGATCTCGCCGCCGCCAGCCGTGAGGCGGAGCGCGTGGCGGGGATGGTCGAGCTGATCGAGGGCGAGAAATTCCAGCGCGCGCGGAAGCGCGTACGCGATGCGCTCGCCGAACACGGCATCGGCGCCGAGATCGAGAAACTTGTGGACAGATTGCTCGGCCCGGCTTGAGCGGGGCGGCGCGCGGCGGTAACTTCCCGCGCTATGCACGACGATCTTTTCGGCCATGTCCCCCAGAAGGGCGAGCTCTTCAAGGAGCCGATGCCGGTCACGCGCCCGATCGAGCATACGCCCGAAACGATTCGCACGCTGATGCACGAAATCCTCGCCGAGGCGCGCTCCGCCGAGGTGATCCCGTGGACGCCGCGCACGCTGCGCTCCAACACCGCCATGTTCCCCTACATGGCCGAGTGGCTGAAGGGCGGCGAGGGCGACCAGCTCATGCTGGAGTTCAAGGCGGAGATGGATCGGCTGCATGCCCCGGTCGATCAGGTCGCGCCGAACTGGCGGCGCATCTGGGGTATTGCCGCCTAATCGCCTTTCGCCCGATCCCCCAGCCGCCATCCCCCGAACAGCGCGACATCCTCATGGTGCGCCGCCTTCTTCGGATCGGCCTTGCTCCACCCCGTCACTTGCGCCAGATCGGGCAGCGCCGGGGGTGCTTCCGACCAATAGCCGGGCTCGCCGCGCGCCAGCCGGGCCGCTTCCGCCAGCTCGAACGCCTCGCGGTCGCGTTGCAGGCGCGCTTCGTACATCGCGCTCAGGCGGAAGCTGCGCGCCTCGTTCGATTCGCCCTTGCGGCGCTTGATGTGATCGGGCTCGGCGAGCAGCCGCGCCTGCTTCTGGTGGAGATAGAGCAGCTGCAGCGCCTGGTTCGCGCTCATCGGCGGGATCGGCGGCGGATCGTTGTGGCGCCATGCATCGTCGGCATGGCTGTCCGGGCTCCAGCTCGCGATCAGCGCCATCTCGATCCGGTCATAGCCCATCTCCAGCGCCAGCCGCATCTCGCGCGCGAAGGCGGGGCTGGCCTTCCGGCGGGCGTGGAAGGTCGCGGGCGAGAAGCCGGCCGCGGCCGCGCTCCAGCGGATGTTGGCGGTGGCCGAGAGCGCGGCGAGGAAGGCCTGCTCGGCGTCGCGCGTCACGCGGTGGCGGCCGCCGGGGCGGCGGAGCTGGAGCCGCCCCGAAGGCGTGCGCTGCACGAGCGGCTCGGCGGCGGCTGCTGCTGCGGCCGCGTTGGCCCGTTTCCGGCTCGCGCCGTTCGTGGGAGGGGAGGGGTCGTTCAAGCGCGCATCGGCCTGGGCGAGCGCGGCGTCCCATGCGGCGGCGAAGGCGGGATGCGCCGCGCGGCGTTTCGTGAACGTCGCGCGATGCGCGCCCATGCGCCGCACCGTCTCGCGCACGTTGCCGGTCCGGCGCAGCAGGCGCAGGAAGGCGCGATTCTCCATCGCCTGCGCGCGGGTGAAGGGTCTCGGCACGGCACCGCCTCGCAAGCGAAATCCAACATTGCAAGCGCGGCACGCCCGCGGGCCGGTCGCGATCGCGGTTGAAGGCGCGCCACGCGCAGGCTAAGCGCGGCGCATGGGCATCAACCTCAATCCCTTCACCTGGTGGACCGGCGCGACCTGGGGCACGATGGCGGGGCTGTTCGGCAAGACGCGGGTCGGCGAGGACGCGCTAGGCAACGTCTATTATCAGGGCGGGCGCGACACCGCAGGGCGGCCGCGCCGCTGGGTGATCTATGACGGTGCCAACGATGCCAGCCGGATCGCGCCCGAATGGTTCAGTTGGCTGCACCATCAGGTCGACGACGTGCCCGAGCGCGCCTTGCCCGCGGCGCGAACCTGGGAGAAGCCGGCGGTGCCCAACATGACCGGCACCGCGCTCGCCTATCGCCCGCCCGGCGCGCTGGAGAAGGGCGGCCGGCGCGCCGCCGCGACCGGCGACTATGAAGCCTGGGCGCCCGAGGGATGACGCGACGGCAGCTCGCCGTCGGAGCGGCGATCGCGGTCCTGATCGGGTTGAGCGCCTGGGTCGGCTATCGCTGGTGGGGCAGCCGTCAGGCCGCTCAGCAGGCGGCGCAGCATCAGCCTTCGGCGCTCGACGAGCAGGAAGGCGCCTCCAACGTCACGATGGTCCAGATGCCCGAGGGCGCGGACCCGTCCTACGGCGCGACGCCGATGGCTGAGCGCGTCGCGGTGCTCGGCCTGCTCAACAAGCGCAACGGCCAGACCCGCGACGTGACGCTCAAGCCCGGCCAGGCCACGCGCATCGGCGACGTCATCATCCGCCTGCGCGCCTGCGAGCGCACCGCGCCGTGGGAAGATCAGGATTTGACCGGCGCCTTCGTGCAGCTCGACGTGAAGCAGTTCGACAACAGCTGGCGGCGGGCCTTCTCGGGCTGGCTGTACAAGGAGCGCCCGGCGCTCAACGTCGTGCAGCACCCGATCTACGATGTTTGGCCCAAGAGCTGCGCGATGACCTTCCCCGAGGGCGGGCCGAGCTCGGTGTCGGCGGGCAGCGCAGGGCCGGCACCGGCGCCGAAACCGTCGAGCGCGCCGAAATCGGCACCGACGCCGGCCGCGCCCCAGGGCGCGCCCGAGACGCCTTCGAGCGCCGCCGCCAGCAATACCATGTAATCCTCGCGATCGATCTTGACCGCGCCCAGCGCGGCGAGGTGATCGGTCTGGAACTGGCAATCGAGCAAGGTGTAGCCGCCGACGCGCAGCCGCGCGACGAGCCAGGCGAGCGCGATCTTCGAAGCGTCGCTGGCGCGGCTGACCATCGACTCGCCGAAGAATGCACGCCCGAGCGCGAGGCCGTAGAGCCCGCCGACCAGCCGCTCGCCGTCCCAGCATTCGACCGAATGGGCATAGCCGAGGCGGTGGAGCAGCAGGAAGCTCGCCTCGATCTGGCGGTTGATCCACGTCTCCTCGCGATCGGCGGCGCTTTCCGCGCACAGCGCGATCACCGCGGCGAAGGCGGTGTCGGCGGTGACGCGAAAGCGGTCGGACACCAACGCTTTCCTGAGCGAGCGCGAGAGGTGGAAACCGGCGAGCGGCAGCACCGCGCGCTGCTTGGGCTCGACCCAATAGACGCTGTCGGCGTCGCGATGATCGGCCATCGGGAACACGCCGATCGAATAGGCGCCGAGCAGCAGATTGGGATCGAGCATCGGCGGGGGCGGCGGGCTGCCCGGCGCGCCGGTCATCGGGCTGGAGCCCGCAGAATCACGCTGGTCGGCACGCCGTGACTTCCTCGATTTTGCCCGGCGATCGTAGCCGTCCGGCTGTGGCGTGCAACGGGCAAAAGGAAAGGCCGGCGGATCGCTCCGCCGGCCCTCGTCATGAACCAATGGGGCGGGCTCAGCCCTTGCAGGTCAGCGTGCCGATACCGGGGCCGGTGAGCGTCGCCGCCTTCGAATCGCCCTTAAGCGACCAGCCGCCGTCGGCGGTGAACGCCTCGCCCGGATTGGCTGCGGTCAGCCGCGTGATCGGGCCGCCCTGCGCGGTGCGCACCTGCGCCAGCTTGTCGCCGTCGAAGAAGGTGACATAGGCTAGGCTGTTGCCCGGGTTGCAGCGCATCGTGACATCGGCCTTGATCGCCGGCGGCAGTTCCACCTTGGGCGCGTTGGCGAGCTGGGCAGCCATCGGATCGGGATCGATCGGGCTGACCTCGGTGGCCTTCTGGTTGTTGTTGCAGGCGGCGAGCGCGAAAAGCGCGCCGAGAGCGGCGACGGGGAGGAGAGAGCGATTAAGCATAGCGCGCAACGCTTTGCGGATGCGAGGGCGCTACGTCAAGGCTGCTATTGCTCGTGACAGGCTCAAGTTGGCGCAGTGCAACGCGGATGTGGTCACTCGTGGAACGCGCTCATCGCGGATTCTTCCGGACGCGTTCTTCGTGCCGTCACGGCCGGTCCGCCCGCGATAAAGCGGCTTAGCAGGGCGCCGAAAGTCACGACCCCATCCATTTGCGCAGCCGCATCCACGCCGCCAGCTTCGCGTCCAGGCCCACCGTATGCAGCGCGCTGCTCGACGGCAGCGCGATCAGGGTGAGGGGCGCACCCTGCAGCGCCTTGGTCCCGAGCCTCGTGGCGGTAGCGCCGTTGAAGGCGACGGCGCGCAAGCCGGGAAGCGTGGCGGTGAGCGCGGCCAGATCATTGGGGGCGTGGTCGCGGATCGCGGCGTCGGTGCTGCCGCGCCGCGACGCCGAGGCGACGACGTCCCACAGTCCCACCCCGGCTTCGCGCAACGCGGCGAGCCGCGCGTCATAGGCAAGCGCGGCGATGTCGCGATCGAGCAACGCGGACATCAGCCGCCAGAACTGGTTTTGCGGGTGTGCGTAATAGCGCCGCTCGGCCAGGCTGCGCTCACCCGGCAGGCTGCCGCAGATGAGCAGGCGGGTACGGGTGTCGGCGACAGGCGCGAAAGAGTTTTTGCGAAGCGGGGCGATCGTCACGGTTTCCAGGCAATAGCACGAGACCATGATTGACGTGCCGGGCAAACCGCGAAACACTCCACCCATGACGGGCAACACCGACACGCTGGAGGTGCCCGCGCGGCTCGGGCATATTCGGGGCTTGCGCGATTATTGGGCGCGGCACACGTTCCGCTCGGATGCGCCGACGCCGCGCGCGCAGACCGACCGGATGCTGCTCGACACGCTGGGGCTGGGGCTGGAGCAGGCGCTGACTTGGCTGGCGCGCGAACGCCCCGGCTACGGCGCCTTCGAGGACTGGATCCTGGCGACCGCGGGTGCGCCCGATCCGGTCGCTGTGGCGCGCTATCATGCCTGGCTCGACGGGGTGCCGCCGCCGCCGCAGGTTCAGGCGCGGCTGGCGGCGATCGACGCGATGGCGCCGGTGCTCGACGCCGCCGATCTCGCGCAATGGGAGCGCGACGGCTACGTCATCCTGCGCGAAGCGATCTCGCGCGACGAAGCGGCGGCGATCGCCGATCTGCTGTGGGCGCTGGTCGACGCCGATCCCGACGCGCCGGCGAGCTGGTACGGGCCGCGCACCAACGGCATCATGATCCAGCATTTCCAGCACCCGGCGATGGACGTGCCGCGGCGATCGATGCGCGTGCACAAGGCGTTCGCGCAATTGTGGGGTACTGCGGACCTCTGGGCGCTGGTCGACCGGCTGAGCTTCAATCCGCCCGAGCGGCCCGGCACGCGCTTTCCCGGCCCGCACCTGCACTGGGACGCGAGCTTGGCGCCGCCGATCCCCTTCGCCACCCAGGGCATCCTCTACCTCACCGACACGGTCGCCGAGCAGGGCGCGTTCCAGCTGGTGCCGGGGATGCATCACGGTCTTGCCGACTGGCTGGAGGGACTCGACGGGCGCAACCCGCGCGAGGAGCCGCTCGACCACCGCGCAGTGCCGATCGCGGCGGGGGCGGGCGACCTGATCATCTGGCGGCAGGACTTGCCGCATGGCGCCACGCCCAACCGCGCGGCGCGGCCGCGAATGGCGCAATATGTCACCATGTATGCGCCCGATCTCGAACCGAATCCGCAATGGCTGTGACGCGGCGATGAGCGCGCGGATCACGCGCTATGCCGAATTCTGGCCCTATTATCTGCGCGAACATGCCCGGCCGGCGACCCGGAGGCTGCATTATGCCGGGACCGCGCTGACCTTCGTGTTCCTGGCGCTCGCGATCGCGTGGGGCAACTGGTGGTGGGTGGCGGTCCCGCTCGCCGGCGATGGCTTCGCCTGGGTGGCGCATGTCGCGGTCGAGCGGAACCGGCCCGCGACCTTCACCTATCCGCTCTGGTCGCTGGCGAGCGATTACCGGATGTTCTTCCTGTGGCTCGCCGGGCGGCTCGGCCCGCATCTCGCGCGGGCCGGCGTCACGGCACCAGCGCGGGGGTGACGTCGGTGCGCGCGAAATCATCGCCCTTGAACAGCAGCGGCTCATCACTCTCCTTCGCCAAGGCATAAGCGAAACAATCGCCGAAATTGAGCCGTGCGGCATGACCGGCGCCGATGCCGTAGCGCCGATAGGCTTCGTGGCCGATTCGTGCCTGCACGACCGATACGGGGGCGATCGCAATGTCGAAGCGTTGCATGAGCCGATCGAGCTCGCCTCCCCAGGCCGGAAGGCGGCGCGTGATCACGGCGGCCAATTCGATCCACGATCCGGCAGATAGGCGGCAGTTGCCGGTCCTACGAAGGGCGATGGCGAACCCCTCCTGTTCGGGCTCGCCGAGCAGGAGCGCCATCAAAGCAGAGGTGTCGACGATCATTGCGGCAGGCCGTGCTCGTCGTACAGATCGTCCATGATCTCCTTCGAGGTCTTGCCCCGCCATTCGGCCGGCATCTCAGCCCGAAAACGTGTGCTCAACGCGCGAACGAATTGCAGATCCTCGGCGACCGTGACCCGAAGCGCGTCTTCGCTGCGCCGCGCCTTCTCCTCCAGCGCCTGACGGATCGTCTCGGTCACCGACTGCCCCAGTTTCCCGGCGAGTTCGCGCGCCAGATCGACAGTCCGTTCATCCTTGATATTGAGCTGCACGCCCATTGTTATACCTCCAGTGTGTCGATTTCTACCATAGCCAACCCAATCCCACAACGCGCGCTTCGCACTCAGATAGTCATGCTCGCTTGCCCGGAGCGCGAAGCCTCGCCATGTTGTCGGCCATGCAGATCACGCCGGACACGCTCGCGCTCATCGGCAACACTCCGCTCGTGCGGCTGAAAGGGCCGAGCGAGGCGAGCGGTTGCGACATCTTCGGCAAGTGCGAGTTTGCCAATCCCGGTGCCAGCGTGAAGGATCGCGCGGCGCTCTACATCGTGCAGGACGCCGAGGCACGTGGGACTATCCAGCCTGGCGGCACGATCGTCGAGGGCACCGCGGGCAATACCGGGATCGGGCTGGCTTTGGTCGCCAATGCCAAGGGCTACAAGACGATCATCGTCATGCCCGAGACGCAGAGCCGCGAGAAGATGGACACGCTGCGCGCGCTCGGCGCGGAACTGGTGACGGTGCCGGCGGCGCCCTATTCCTCGCCCTGCCATTTCGTCCATACTTCGCGGCGCATCGCGGAGGAGACGCCGAACGCGATCTGGGCCAACCAGTTCGACAATAT
>Ga0164241_10006612_pt1 | contig 10537 bp, 11 predicted proteins | sample OricomyardsoilBY_FD_108780 | JGI IMG/M metagenome (GOLD analysis project Ga0164241, IMG submission 108780) | Backyard soil microbial communities from Emeryville, California, USA - Original compost - Back yard soil (BY) | ecosystem: Environmental > Terrestrial > Soil > Unclassified | place: USA... | reverse complement strand
TCGATTCTTCCGCCTTCGTACGAACAGCGCCACGGCCATGCCGAGCGCATCGAGCTTGCGACCGATCGCGTCCTGCGGACGCGTAACAAGCTCCATTACCGTCTGAACCACTGGCCAATCTGGATCTGGGTGTTCCTGATTGCGCCAGGTCCGATCACCTTCACGTTGTTTTCGAGCGGCCCTGATCGCAACGTGCTCACGTGGCTGGCCGTCGTGCTCGTGGGCACCGGCATCGCCGGTCTGCTCGGCCAGCTGCCGGGCGTCGAGCCGGCGCCCTACATCCTGCGTTTCAACGAGGACCGCCCGAATCCGCTGTATCGGCGCATCTGCTACACGTTCGCCTGGAGCGAGGTCGTGAGCTACGCGCTGCTCAACATTGCCGGTCTCATCGACGCCATCGTGCACGGCACCTGGCGCATGCGTGCGATTTACGACGCCGGCTACCTGCCCATCGCCGGCACCATGTGGGCGCTCGGAGCGCTGGGATGGCTCCCGCGCGTGCGGCGCTCCACGAAGGGCGAGGGCCAGGAACGCCGGTACTTCTATGGATCCGTCTGGGCCGTCTGCATCGGGCAGCCGATCCTCTGGTTCCTCTGGGCTGTGCTCCCGGTGGGGCGTACCTTCGACGTCCTGAAGCTCGTTGTGTTTCTCGCCGTGCTCGCGTATGTGGGCAACCTCTCCCGCCGCGGCCTGCTCCCGCGCACGCGCCCGATTCTGCCGGGCGAGACGGTGGTGGCGGACTGATTGAAGGGAACTCAGAACTCAGAACTTCGAACTCAGAACTTGGAACTCGGACGTCCGAGTTCGGAACCTCGCGCTGAGAATGGCGACGCAGGCCTCGGCCACTGTGGGAATTGGCTCGCGTTGAGAGGTCGCCAGTTCTGAGTTTGAAGTTCTGAGTTCGAAGTTTCGCGAGTCGGGGGGATGCGAGAGTGGCGACAGAAGGCTGGGAAGGCTGGGACGCCTACGCGGACTTCTATGACTGGGAGAACGCGCGGACGCTGGGGCGGCGCGACGTCGCGTTCTGGCGCGGCATCGTCCGCGACCTGAACGTGCCCACGCTCGAGCTGGGATGCGGCACAGGCCGGCTGCTCTCCCCGCTGGCGCGAACGGGAGTCCCGATGGTGGGCCTCGACCGCTCGGCCGCCATGCTGGCATACGCACGCCGGCGCCTCGCGAGGCTGCCTCGCGCCGTCCGGCCGCCGCTCGTGCGCGGCGACATGAGGCATCTGCCGTTTCGCCGCGCGCGCTTCGGAATGGTGCTGGCGGCCTACGGGCTGACACAGTCACTGGTGAATGACGTCGACCTGGACGGGATGCTGGCGGAGATCGCCCGCGTGCTCCGGCGCGGCGGGATCGCCGCCTTCGACCTGGTCCCGGACCTGCCGGCGTGGGACGAATACCGCGATCGCCTCATTTTTCGCGGCCGGTCGCGCCGCGGGGGCCGCATCACGCTGACCGAATCCGTGCGCCAGCACCCGCGCCGCGGCGTGACGATTTTCGACGACGAGTTCGTGGAGGCGCGCGGGAGGCGCGTGGAGCGGCGCCGTTTCACCCTGACGTTCCGGACCATTCCGCTCGACTATTTGCGCGTGCACCTGGAAAAGGTGGGCCTGCGGATCATCGCCTGCTACGGGGACTACCGTGGCGGTCCGCTCAGGCCAGACGCGGACGCGTGGCTCGTCCTGGCCCGCAAGCGCTGATGTCTGGCATCGCGCGCGGGCTTCGCGGTAACATTTCGGGTCGTTTCCGGCATATCTCGGAAAGAGAGTGAGCAATGTCCGGCCATTCCAAGTGGCACACAATCAAGCACAAGAAGGGCGCCGCTGACGCCAAGCGCGGCAAGATCTTCACGCGCATCATCAAGGAACTGACGGTCGCTGCCAGGAACGGCGGAGGCGATCCCGGGATGAACCCGCGCTTGCGCACGATCATCGCGGATGCCAAGGAAGTGAACATGCCCGCGGACAACATCAAGCGGGCGATCAGGCGCGGCACGGGCGAGGAAGAAGGCGTGAACTACGACGAGGTGACCTACGAGGGCTACGGCCCCGGCGGCGTCGCCATCCTCGTCGACACCCTGACGGACAACAGGAACCGCACCGTCGGCGAGATCCGGCACATGTTCGGCAAGTTCGGTGGGAACCTGGGCGAGGCCAACAGCGTCGGCTGGATGTTCGACAAGAAGAGCCACATCGTCGTCGAGAAGAGCAAGATCGCCGAAGACACGCTGATGGACGCGGCGCTCAATGCCGGCGCGGACGACATGAAAGACGACGGGAGCGTGTGGGAGATCATCGCGCCGCCCGATGCGCACCAGGCGGTGCTGGACGCGGTGAAAGCACTCGGCGTCCAGCCCGACACCGCGGAAATCGCGATGATGCCGCAGAACTACATCAAGCTCGAGGGCAAGCAGGCGCAGCAGATGCTGAAGCTGATGGAAGCGCTCGAGGACCACGACGACACGAAGAACGTCTGGTCGAACGTCGACATCGACGAAAAGGAAATCGAGGCCTCGCTGGCGTGAGAATCGTCGGGATCGATCCCGGTTCCGTCCGCACCGGCTACGGCTGCGTGGACACGGACGGTTCCCGGCATCGATTCGTGACGTGCGGCGCCCTGTCGGGCGCTGCCGGCGACGGCCTTCCCGCCCGCCTCCATGCCATTCACGCCGGACTCGCCGACATCCTCCGCGAGTCCCGGGCTGAATGCGTCGCCATCGAAAGCGTCTTTCACGCGAAAAATGTCCGCAGCGCGCTCATCCTGGGGCACGCGCGAGGCGTCGCCGTCCTGGCCGCCGTCGAGGCGGGACTTCCCGTCATCGAGTACACGCCCGCCCAAATCAAGGCGGCGATCACCGGCTATGGCCGCGCCGAGAAGGGGCAGATGCAGCAGATGGTGAAGCTGCTGCTCGGTTTGGATGCGGCTCCCACGCCGCATGACGCGGCCGATGCGCTCGCGGTGGCGATCTGCCATGCGCACACGGGCGGGGCCTCGGGACACACGGCTACACCCGTGCCCCGTCACCTTCGCAGCTGGCGGCACGCGAACCTGGCGACGCTCGGCAGACGTCCCACGCCGTGATCGCGCATCTTTCCGGCAGGCTGATCGAGAAGGCTCTGCAGCGGCTGGTCATCGACGTCAACGGCGTCGGCTATGACGTCACCGTGCCCTTGTCCACGCTGTACGCCGTCGGCGAGCCGGGAGCGCCGGTCGCGCTGCGCATCTACACACGCGTCACCGAGGAAGCCATCCAGCTGTTCGGCTTCCACACCGCCCTCGAGCAGCAACTCTTCGAGCGGTTGATTGCCGTCAACGGCGTCGGGCCCAAAGTCGCGTTGGCCGTGCTGTCGGGCATCGAGCCGGCGGATCTCGTGCGTGCGGTTCGGCAGTCGGACGTTGCGCGGCTGACGCGTATTCCCGGCATCGGCAAGAAGACCGCCGAACGGCTCGTACTGGAACTCAAGGACCGGATGCCAGACGGCGTCGCCCCGCACTCCGCCGCGCCAGAGACAGCCGAAGACGTGGTGAAAGATGACGTGGTATCGGCGCTGCTCAACCTCGGATATCAGCGGTCAGCGATCGATCGAGCGATCGATCGCGTCGCCAGGGACGGGCAGACTCGCGACTTCGAACTCCTGCTGCGCGACGTGCTCAAGGCGATGACCGGGGGGCGGTGATCCCGACCCTTCTGCTGCCGTCCGCGGCGCGAACCGGGCCGTCCGCGCGCCGGTGACCACCGGCCCGGCGTCGAGCACACCGGGCCGGCCGGAACCTACTCAATCACCATGAACCGCCAGAGGCGAGCCGTCTCCTTCGGGCCGACGTACTTGCCGATCTCGCGGTCGAACTGCTCCTTCGTCTTCCACGGCCGGTACTCCTTGAACTCGATGAGCATGCGCTGCGCCATGTTCGGGATGGTCAGGAACTGCTCGTCAGTCGCCGTGTTCAGGTTCAGCGGGATGAACATGTATTGCTTCAGCCGATTCGTTTCCGCCGGACTGACGACGAGGGAGACGCGGCCATCGTCATCGACGTACTTCCCGAACTCGCGGTCGAACTGCGCCACGGTTTTCCACGGGCCGTAGCCGACGAACTCGGTCGTCAGGGTTCGTGCGATCTGCGGGCTCTGTCCGATCTTCGGGATGAGCAGGATCTGTTCGTTCGTCGGCGCGTGGAGGTTCACGTGCACGAAGGCTTTTTCGTAGAGCGCCGTCAGCTGATCTGGCGTGAGCTTCTGGCCGACGAGAAACGCGTTCGCTTCGACAATGGACGCGAACGGGCGCTGATCGACGAATGCTTTCGCAATCGCCGGTGTCATGCCCGGCATCGTGGTCAGCGTCGCTTCCGGCAAGGCGTTCAGGTCCGCGATGCCGCTCTTGAGGACCTGCGCGCGGGCCGGCGCCGCAAAGGTGACGATCGCCACTGCCAGCGCGGCCGACGTGGCGAACATTCGAACGGTCATGGTGTCGCTTCCTTTCCCGGCGCTGAACGAGAACATGATGTTCGCGTTCAGGCCCCGGGTCAGCGTGCCATTCAGTAGCCGTCTACTCGATCACCATGAACCGCCAGAGGCGAGCCGTCTCCTTCGGGCCGACGTACTTGCCGATCTCGCGGTCGAACTGCTCCTTCGTCTTCCAGGGCCGGTATTCCTTGAACTCGATGAGCATGCGCTGCGCCATGTTCGGAATGGTCAGGAACTGCTCGTCGGTTGCCGTGTTCAGGTTGAGCGGGATGAACACGTACTGCTTCAGCCGATCCGTTTCGGCCTGACCGACGTACTTCCCGATCTCCCGATCGAATTGCGCGGCTGTCTTCCACGGGCGGTATTCGGCGAACTCTATCGTCATCCTCCGCGCGATCTTCGGGATGAGCAGGATCTGTTCGTTGGTCGCCGTGTTGAGGTTCACGTGCACGAAGGCCTTCTCGTAGAGGGCCGACAGCTGTTCGGGCGTGAGCTTCTGGCCAACGAGAAACGCGTTGGCTTCCACGATGCCCGCAAATGGTCGCGCGGCGACCACCGCCTTCGCGATCGCCAGCGTCATGCCCGGCATCGTGGCGAGCGTCGCTTCCGGGACGGCGTTCAGGTCCGCGACGCCGCCCTTGAGGACCTGCGCGCGTGACGGCGACGCGCAGGCGGCGACGATCGCCGCTGCAAGCGCGGCCGAGGTGATGAACATTCGAACGGTCATGGGGTCGCTTCCTTTCGAGGAGCCGCGCCCGCGGATGCGGGATCGCGGTATGTCGAGACGAGCCCGAGCAGGGCGAGCTGGGCCAGCACACCCGGAGCGAGCGCCGGCGGCGCTTTGGCGCGGATGGACTTCGTGAACAGCTGCCAGCTGGACGCCGTGGGATCCATGTCGCGCTGGAATTCGAGGCTCCCACGGTAATGCAGCACCACGCCGGCGCCGCCGAGGATGAGCTGAATCACCATTACCATCCGGAAGAATCGTACGACGCCCGGCGCCGGGAACGCGGCGTAGACGACGAGGACGACGAGCGCCAGCGCGATGATTCCGAGCGGCAGGATCTGGGTGGCCTCTTCATAGTGCTCGAGGAGAACGAGTTCCAAGGCCGTCCCGGCAAGTCCAATAGCCAGAAGCGCTTGCAGCAGGCGCCGCACCACTCGAAGCGGGTCTGGGGTGACCGAGGGCATGTCATCAGCCTACCCGTACCGCGGCGAAATCAGCTTGAAGAAACCGTGAAATGGCGTGCCTCCGCCGGATACGGCTGGGTGGTATCATTCGCGCGCCGCCGGGGGCCGCCTCCTCGAAGGCCCCCAGGAGTTCCCCCCATGATTCGGCGCGCTCTCTTACCAATTCTTGCGTCTTTCGTACTGGCGTTCACGTCCTTTGGCGGACCCGCACCAACGGTGGCTGCGCAGGCAGCCCAGGCACCGGGCCAGCAGCGCGTTCGCGTTTTCATCGGCTTCAACCGCACGCCCGGGGCACAGGAGCAGGCCATCGTGCGAGCAGCCGGTGGCCAGATTCGGCATTCGTACACCATCGTTCCCGCCATCTCCGCCGAGCTTCCGGAAGCGGCGCTCAACGGGCTTCGCGCCAACCCGGGTGTTCGCTACGTCGAACCGGTGATCGAAGTCACCGCAGATGACCTCACGAGCGAGCTGAATAACACCTGGGGCGTAAAGAAGATCGGCAGTGACGACGCGTGGAGCCAGGGCGCGACCGGCGCGACCATCAAGGTGGCCGTACTCGATTCGGGCGTCGACTACCTGCATACGGATCTGGCCGGACAGATCGATCTGGCCAACAGCCACGACTTCGTCAACAACGACAGCAATCCGATGGACGACAACGGGCACGGCACGCATGTGTCGGGCACGATCGCCGCCGTTCAGCAGGGCACGGGCGTCGTCGGCGTCGCTCCGCAGGTGCGGATCATCGCGCTGAAGGTGCTGAACGCGCAGGGGAGCGGCAGTTTCGACGACATCATCGCCGCCCTGCAGTGGGCGAAAGACAAAGGCGCGGCGGTTACCAACCAGAGTCTCGGCAGCAGCCAGGACCCCGGCTCCACGGTCTCTGCTGCGTATGCGGCCGCCGAGGCGGCGGGCATTCTCAACGTCGCATCGGCCGGGAACAGCGGCAACTGCGCTGGCAAGGCCAACACCGTTGGATACCCCGCGCGCTATCCGTCGGTGCTCGCAGTTGCGGCCACCGATTCCACCGACAAGCGCGCGTGCTTCTCGAGCTCTGGGCCGGCCGTCGGCATTTCCGCCCCAGGCGTTTCGATCAATTCCACGGTGCCGGCGATTGTCAGCTCGACCGGCTACGCGCTGTTCAGCGGTACGTCCATGGCTTCCCCGCATGTCGCCGGCGTGGCTGCGCTCGTGTTCGGCACCAATGCGGTCCAGGACCGGAACCACAATGGCCGCACGAACGACGAAGTGCGCGCCATCCTGACCTCAACGGCGTTCGACCTCGGTGCCACGGGCCGCGATGATCTGTACGGTGCGGGCCTCGTTCAGGCGGCTCGCGCCGTTCAGGCGGCCATCGACACAAGTGGCACCGGCGGCGACCCGGGCGGCGGCACGGGGACACCCGGCACGGCCGTCGTGGACAGCGTGAACTACTCGCGGAATGGCGGCAAGGGCGGCACGAAGAATCTGTCGATAGCCGTGAAGATCCTGGGCGACGGTGCAACGCTCGCAGGGGCCACTGTCTCCGTAAGTGTCACCCGCGATGGGACACTGGTGGGCACCGGCACGGGGACGACGAACACCTCAGGCGTGGCGACGTTCAACCTCAACAACGCGACGGCAGGCTGCTATTCAACGGCCGTCACCGGCGTCGTTGCGGCTGGGTACAACTACACCGCAGCTGCGCCATTCCCGAGCCTTTGCCCGTTCTAGACCACATTCGCGCGTCTTCGTGTCATCCTCTTGAAGCCGTAAGCCGTAAGCCTCGTTCAGCCCAAAGCCCAAAGCCCAAAGCCCAGAGTCCAAAGCCTGTTGCTACCACTCCATCCCTTGTCTATTGTTCACGTGCATGTCAGACGACCGGCTGGTCAACGCGTCGCGCGTTGACGAGGACGCGCAGTACGAAACCGGACTGCGCCCGCGCGCACTGCGCGATTACATCGGCCAGCCCCGTGTTCGGGAAAACCTGGAAGTCTCCATCGCCGCGACCCGCCAGCGCGGCGAAGCGCTGGACCACGTCCTGCTCTACGGTCCTCCCGGTCTCGGCAAGACGACGCTGGCGTACGTGATCGGAAACGAGCTGGGCGTGCCGGTCAAGTCGACGTCGGGACCGGTGCTCGAACGTCCCGGCGACCTCGCCGCCATCCTCACGAACCTGCAGGCGCGCGAAGTGCTGTTCATCGACGAAGTCCATCGCATGAGTCCCGCGATCGAGGAAATCCTCTACCCGGCGATGGAGGATTTCGAGCTGGACATCCTGATCGGTCAGGGACCCGGTGCGCGATCGGTGAAGGTGCCGCTGCAGCCGTTCACGCTCATTGGCGCCACGACGCGGGCGGGACTGCTGACGGCGCCGCTGCGCGCGCGCTTCGGCATCGTCCATCGGCTGGACTTCTACGACCTCGACGATGTCGTCACCATCGTCCGGCGGTCGGCGGGCATTCTCGGCGTCGAGCTGGTGCCCGACGCCGCACGCGAGATCGCCTCGCGATCGCGCGGCACGCCGCGCGTCGCCAACCGGCTGCTGCGCCGCGTACGCGACTTCGCCGAGGTGCGTGCCGATGGCCGCATCACCGCGGCCGTATGTCACGATGCGCTGGAACTGATGGAGGTCGACGCGCACGGCTTCGACGAGTCGGACCGCCGGCTGCTGCGCACCATCATCGACAAGTTCAGCGGCGGTCCGGTCGGGCTGAACAGCATCGCCGCGGCGATCGGTGAGGAGAAGGACGCGATCGAGGATTTGTACGAGCCCTATCTCATCCAGATCGGCTTTCTCGATCGCACCCCGCGCGGGCGTGTGGCCACGCCGCGGGCTTACGAATATTTCGGACTGAACGCCCCAGGAAAGGATCGTTTGTGGTGAAGACGTTGAGACCCGTCAAGATTGCCGGCCTTGGCACCTACGTGCCGCCGCGCATCTTGTCGAACGCCGACCTCGAAAAGATGGTCGACACCACGAACGATTGGATTCTCCAGCGCACCGGCATCCGAGAGCGCCACCTGGTCGAGCCGGGCGTCGCGACGTCAGACCTCGCCGAGCCGGCCGCGCGCCAGGCTATCGCCGAAGCGGGGCTCACGCCCGACGACCTCGGCTTCATCGTCGTCGGCACGACGACGCCGGACACGATTTTTCCCAGCACTACGTGCGTGCTGCAGGCCAAGCTCGGCGCCAATCACGCGTGGGGTTTCGACCTTGGCGCGGCCTGCTCCGGCTTCACGTACTCGCTGAGCGTCGGCTGGTCGATGGTGGCCACCGGCAGGGTGGAGCATGCGCTCGTCGTGGGCGCCGACGTCATGTCGAGCATCATCGACTACACCGATCGGGCGACGTGCATTCTGTTTGGCGACGGCGCCGGTGCGGTCGTGCTGTCGCCAGCCGAAGAAGGGGAGCCGTGCATCATCGATTTCCTGCACGAGATCAGCGGTGCCGGCGGTGAAGCGCTGCAGATGCCGGCCGGCGGCAGCCGGCGCCCGGCGTCGCACGAGACGGTCGACGAGCGCCTGCATTTCGTGAAACAGGACGGCCAGACCGTGTTCAAGTTCGCGGTGAAGAAGAGTCAGGAAATGGCGATGCGCATGCTGGAGCGCAACAAGATCACGGGTGCCGATCTCGACCTGTACGTGTCGCACCAGGCCAATCGCCGGATCATCGAAGGCACTGCCGAACGGCTCGGCCTCGGGCCCGACAAGGTGGTCATCAATCTCGACAAGTACGGGAACACGACGGCCGCCACGATCCCCCTGGCCCTCGCCGACGCCCGCGCCGACGGCCGCCTCAGGAAGAATGCGCTGGTGCTGCTCGGTTCAGTCGGCGCCGGATTCACGGCCGGGTCCGTGCTCCTGCGCTGGTCGCTCTAGCGACGCGACACGGAGAGAGACACGAGACACGACACGGGCATGAGACATGGGACATGGGACATGAGAGGTGAGGCTCAAGGCTCGACCTCAAGTCTCAGGCCTCGAGCTTAAGTCTCACGTCCCAAGTCTCAAGTCTCACGTCCCAAGTCTCACGTCCCAAGTCCCAAGTCCCACGTCCCAAGTCCCAAGTCCCAAGTCCCAAGTCCCAAGTCCCACGTCCCACGTCCCAAGTCCCAAGTCCCAAGTCCTACTTCACCGGAATCATCAGGTGCGCGTACGGCGTGCCGGCCCACATGACGTATGGCTTCGAGGGGTCGTCGGCCGTCGTGGGATAGCCGGCGAAGTGGTCGCCGATGTTGAGCACCATCACGTGCGGACCCGTTTCGATCCACTGGTGTCCGGCCGGCGGTTCAGGAGCAAACGGATCGGTATTGCTGGCGTCGGACCCGCCCTGCAGCATGTAGGCGAACCCCATCTTGTCCTTTTCGGGCTGGCCCTTGTGCATGACCGCCATCATCCAGTCGGTGCCGTTCTTGTCCACGCACATCGGGTCGAGATGCGGTGACGGGCCATCGGGCACGCACGTCCAGCCATTCGTGCCGACGTGCAGGCCGCGCATGTCCCACGTCATGATCGTCGCGTCCTTCGAGATCGACTCAGGGGCCGCCGACCGCGCGCTCTTGATGAGTTCCGCGTCCGTCGTGGGGGGCTTCACGGGCTCGGAAGCCGGCGTCGCAGTCTGGGCCGGCGGATCGACCGGTGGGGCAGCCGCGGGCGGCGAGGAACACGCGGCTAATCCGGCGAACAGGACGACGACGGAAGTGTGTCTGACCGACATGGTGAGCCCTCCAGGGAAAGTGGCAGCCGGAGTGTAGAGCATTTCCAGGGGCGCATTTCAAGCCGTCACATCCGGCGTCAACTTCTGACTTCTGGCTCCGGACTTCCAGGAGTGGGTTGCGAAAGTACTAAGCTTCTCCACAGTCTGCGCGGTTCCGCGTGAGTGCCGCGGCGGACCGGCCG
>Ga0164241_10006611_pt1 | contig 10538 bp, 9 predicted proteins | sample OricomyardsoilBY_FD_108780 | JGI IMG/M metagenome (GOLD analysis project Ga0164241, IMG submission 108780) | Backyard soil microbial communities from Emeryville, California, USA - Original compost - Back yard soil (BY) | ecosystem: Environmental > Terrestrial > Soil > Unclassified | place: USA... | reverse complement strand
GCAGATCGCCGGCCTGAACTGCAACGGAAACCCGCTGCACCCCAACAAGATCATCGCTGACAAGCACGCCGACGACATCCGCCGCTCCATCGTGCTGGCCAACCGCCTCGGCCAGGACCGGGTGGTCACCATGTCCGGTCTGCCCGGCGACCACGCCGGCGCCAAGTACCCGAACTGGATCGTCAACGCCTGGAACTCCGCGGCGCTGGATGTCCTGGACTACCAGTGGTCGGTCGCCGTGCCGTTCTGGCAGGAGATGGACAAGCTGGCCGCCGATCTCGACGTCAAGGTGGCCCTGGAGTTGCACCCGCAGAACCTGGTGTTCAACACCGCCGACGTGTTCAAGTTCGTCGAGCTGACCGGGGTGACCCACACCGGGGTGGAACTGGATGCCTCGCACCTGTTCTGGCAGCAGATGGACCCGGTCGCGGTGACCCGCGCCCTCGGGTCGCTGGTCTACCAGGCCGCCGCCAAGGACGTCCGGGTCAACGAGCAGTGGGCAGCCCTGTACGGGGTGCTGGACAACCGGTTCCGCCGGCTGTCCGCGGACGAGCCGCGGACCAATCTCGGCGGGGACGAGTGGGCCAACGAATGGCCCAAGGAGTCCGCGTGGGACTTCGTCGCCCTCGGCAAGGGCCATGACACCGCGTTCTGGGCCGAGTTCCTGCGCGCCCTGCACGAGATCGACCCGGGCATGCTGGTCAACATCGAACACGAGGACGTCTCCCTCGGCCGGATCGAGGGCCTGCAGGTCGCGGCCACGGTGCTCACCGACGCCGACGCCGCCCTGGCCGCCTCGCTGGTCTGACGAGGCGAGCCCCGGCGACGGTGTGCCCGGGTCGATCACCGTCGAGCGACTGAACCGGGTGCGGGGTCGTAGCGGCCGGGGAACCCGCACACGGTTCACTCGGCGAGCCGCTGCCTTGCTCAATGCTGCCTTGCTCAGTGCTTCTCAATGCAGGAGGGTCCGCCGGACTCGGGCCCGGTCCGGCGGACCCACTCTGACGTTATGTCTTGACAAATAGGCCCCTCCTCGCAGACACTGTTCCCGAGCTAAAGCGCTTCAAGATTCCCGATCTCACCGAGGAGACTCACATGAGCGAGGCTTGCCGAGCGAATCATCGACACGATGCGGGCAATCCGCGAGGAACGAGCGGAGAGCTCGCATGAGCGACCTGCCCGTGGCCGACCGGTCCAAGCTGGTGGTTGGCACCGCCCCCGACTCGTGGGGGGTGTGGTTCGACCGGGACGACAAGCAGGTCGGCTGGAAACAGTACCTGGACGAGGTCGCGCTCGCCGGCTACGTCTGGACCGAGCTCGGCCCGCAGGGCTTCATGCCGCAGGACCCGGCCCAGCTCCGCGACGAGCTGGCCGCCCGCCGGCTGCAGGTCTGCGGCGGCACCGTGTTCGCGGGCCTGCACAAGGGCGCGGATGCGCTCAAGGAGTCGATTGCCGCGTTCTCCCGGGAGGCCAAGCTCCTGTCCGAGGTCGGCGCCAAGTACCTGATCCAGCTGCCCGAGCAGTACACCGACCTGCACACCGGCGAGGCGACCCAGGCCGCGGAGATCGACCCGGAGCAGTGGAAGAACCTGGTCACCGGCACCAACGAACTCGGCAAGGTGCTGCTCGAGGAGTACGGCGTCGAACTGGTGTTCCACCCGCACGCGGACACCCACGTGGACACCCAGGAGCGCATCCTGCAGTTCCTGGGCGACACCGACCCGCAGTACGTCAACCTGTGCCTGGACACCGGCCACATCGCCTATTGCGACGGCGACAACGTCGAGATCATCCGCCAGGCCCCCGAGCGGATCACCTACGTGCACCTGAAGTTCGTCGACCCCGAGGTGCGCGCCCGGGTCCAGGCGCAGGGGCTGTCCCTGGCCGAGGCCGTCCCGCTGGGCGTCATGGTCGAGCCGCCCTACGGCGAGCCGGCCGTGCCGCCGCTGCTGGACGCGCTGTCCGCACTGGACCGGGAGGTCTTCACCATCCTGGAGCAGGATCTGTATCCCGTCGCCCCGGAATACCCCTTGGGCATCCAGGCCCGCGCCGCCGGCTACCTGACCGGCTGCGGCCTCGGCCCCATCCGCCGCTGGCCCTACCAGCGCTGACCCCCTCCGGTCGCGCGGATCAACCACGCCGGCGCGGACGGACTGGTTGACTCCCGCGACACCGGTCACAGTCCAGGCGAGTTGATCCGCGCACCGGCGGCCCGCACGGCCGCGCGGATCAACTCGTTGACTCCCGTCACACCGATCACATTGCGGCCCAGATGATCCGAGCGGTCGTTGTTTGACCCGCGCGGCACCAGCGGCCAGCACCCCCCACTCCGACCAGCAAAGGACCTTCGATGGTGAAGATCGCGCTCGACCCCGCCATGTACCACGCCGACCTGTCGGTGGCCGACGAGCTGCGCAAGGCCGCCGACCTGGGCTACGAGTACCTGGAACTTTCCCCCCGCGCCGACTGGTTCTTCTGGCATCGTTACCCCAAGGCCGACAAGGCGGCCATCGCCGAGGTTCGCAAGGCCGAGAAGGAAACCGGCGTCAAGATCCTCACTCTGGTTCCGGTGTTCAACTGGTCATCCCCGGACGAGCAGGAGCGTCGCTTCCAGGTGCGCAACTGGCGACGGCTGCTGCAGATCGCGAACGACCTGGAACTTGGCGTGGTGAACAGCGAACTGTCCGGCGACCCGACCAAGCCGCTGCAGTCCGAGCACGCCTTCTACCTGTCCATGGAGGAACTGGCCCCCGACTTCGAGCGGTACGGCATCCGGCTGAACCTGGAGGCCCACCCCTACGACTTCTCCGAGACCAACGACGACGCCGTGCAGATCGTCCGCGGCCTGGACGTCGACTGGGTCGACTACGTCTTCTGCGCCCCGCACGCCTTCCACCTGAGCCAGGGCCGGGGCGACCTGGACCGGATGATCCGCTACGCCGCCGACGCCGGCAAGCTCGCCCACCTGCACGTCGCCGACTGCTACAACCACCTGGCCAACGTCGGCAACCGGTACATCATCAACCCGCCCGGCGTGGACGCCCGCATCCATCAGCACAACGAGATCGGCAACGGCGACATCAACTGGGACGAGTTCTTCACCACCTTGCGCGACGTGAAGTTCGACGGCATCGCCACCGTCTGCGTCTTCGGCTGGGAGGAGAACGCCGACGACATCCACCGCCGCATGCTCGAGCGGGTCACCAAGGAACTCGGCTGACGGACAGTGGCGTCTGCGGGCGGCACGGGGTGAGGCAGCAGGGGACCGTTCCTCCGGGACCTTGCCCCTGGTCTCGATGCCGGTCTTGGCGGACCGTTCTGAAATCTCTGATCGGCCAGGAGCTCTCACAGCCGCGAGGCGACCTCGTAGGCGTCCCAGATCGCGTACATGATGTTCGAGACCCGCCGCGCGTCCCCGATGATGTGCTTCGGCAGCGGACTGTCCTGGACGGCCTGCCAGAATTCCTGGGCGGCGGTGTAGCCGACGGCCGAGACGTTGGTGTCGGCGGGGATCAAGATCTCCTCGCCCGTCCACCAGCACCTTGACGCCGTCGGGCGTGGTGCCCATGGTGCGAGCGCTGGTATAGACGTTGACGCCCTTGAGAGTGACCAGGGCGCGCAGCCTGTCGTGGTCGTCTTCCTTGAACGAGTCCGACGCCGTGCTGCTGCCGGTACCCAAGCGGGGCGCTGAGCGCAGATCTTGTTGACGATCTCCGGGGCGGCGAGCGCCGGACGTCCCAGGCTGATGATCTCCGCTGCGCCCTCGTCGAGGGCGCGCAGGGCGAGGTCAGGGTTGTCCATCCGGCCGGCCAGGATGACCGGGAGGTCGGTGGCCGTTGGTGTTTCGAGGCGCTGTTGATGGCCGTGTTCGACCAGCAGATCTGGCACGCGCCATCAGCGAAACCCAGGCAGCGGTGACGTGACCACCGCGGACGCTACGCGGGCGCGGCGGTCGTGCCGCGGACGACCAGGTGCGGCGCGACGATCACCTCGCGCCGGTTCGTCCGACCCAGGTCCAGGCGCTCGACCAGCGAGGTCATGGCGTCTTCCGCCAGCGCGCGGGTGTCCTGCGCGACCGTGGTCAGATTGATCTGCAGCAGGGCGGCCTCCGGACTGTCGTCGAACCCGATCACGGAGGCCGCCGCCGGGACACCGATGCCGGCCCGGGTGAGCGCATCGATCAGGCCGAACGCGCATCGGTCGTTGAAGGTGATGAGTGCGGACGGGCGCGACCCGCGGCGCATGACGGACTCGGCGGCCCGCGCGCCGTCCGATTCGCCGTCACCACCGTCGACGACCTCGACGAAGTCGGCAAGACCGCAGTCGCGCATCGCGGTCTCGTAGCCGGTGCGCCGCAGGGTGGCCACCGGGCCACGCGGGCCGCCCACGTGGGCGATCCGCCGGTGGCCGAGGTCGGCCAGATGATGTACGGCGGCCGAGATGCCGTCGTCATCCGCGGTCCGGACCACGTCGACCGGCGCCGCGGTCACCGCCCGGCCGACGACGACGACCGGCAGGGTGCTGCCCAGCCCGCTCAGCGACCGCTTCGACCCCTCGGGTCCGAGCAGGACGAGCGCCTCACAGCGTGAATCGAGCAGGATCTCGATCGCTCTCCCCTGGTCATGGCTGCGACTGACCGTGCTCAAGAGCAGGCTGTAGCCGGCGCGCTCGGCGGCGTCGTAAAGATCCAGGACGAGGCGCGACTGGTAGGCGTTGCTGACGTCGATCAGGACGCCCACCGTGCGGCTGCGCCGGCTGGCCAGCGCACTGGCTGCTCGGTCCGGCCGGTAGCCCAGCCGGGCGGCCGCCTCCCGCACCCGCTCCCGAGTGGCCACGCTCGGTCCGGCGATGCCGCGAAGCACGAGGGAGACGGTCGCCGGCGACACACCGACCTCGGCGGCCACATCGTCAAGACGCACGCGCCGCCCGTGCGGAGCGGGAGCGGTCACGACGACCTCCTCGGGCGAACGGTCGGGGTCACCACGCCCGTCGATTCTAAATCGCTTCAAACCACTCGCACCCCCTCGGTGATCACCGAGTCGGCGACGCCCAACTCCGGCCCGAGACGGCTCATCGCTTGCCGGCCCCCTGGACCGGGCCCACCTGCCTTTGTGAACGGATCGCCCGACCACCGGACATCGGACGAGCTCGATGAGCATATGTCTTGACAAAGCGGGGCCTCGTGGTCGAGACTCAACCATCAGCGTTTAAAGCGCTTGAAACAGTCGGCAGGCAGCGGCGGCCGATCTGTTTCATCGCTCGACGCAACACGATTCCGGCACCGCGCCGGAGGCGGGCCGACACCAGATCGGCCCTGTCCTGCAGTCCACCGCTCAAAGGAGAGAACGCGATGGCGGGTTCGTCCAGTCCCGGTCCGATCGGCACGCCCACCCGGGCGCACAACCGCTTCCTGCTCAAGCTCACCGTCATCTCGACCCTCGGCGGCCTGCTGTTCGGCTACGACACCGGCGTTATTTCCGGTGCGCTGCTGTACATGAAGGAAGACCTGGCGCTGACCACCACGTCCGAGGCAATTGTGGTGAGCGCGCTGCTGTTCCCCGGTGCGGCCCTGGGCGCGCTGCTCGGCGGCAAGCTGGCCGACGCCCTCGGTCGGCGTGGCAGCCTGCTGGTCTGCGCCGGCCTGTTCCTCGTCGGTGCCCTGGCCTGCGCGCTCGCCCCGAACGTCGAGGTGATGGTCGCCGCCCGGATCGTCCTGGGCCTGGGCGTCGGCGCCGCCGCCGCGACCTGCCCGCTGTTCCTGGCCGAGATGGCGCCGGCCCACCGCCGCGGCCGCATGGTCACCATCAACGAGTTGATGATCGTCACCGGCCAGATGCTCGCCTTCATCATGAACGCCGTCCTGGACCAGCTGATCCACGACAACCACGTCTGGCGCTGGATGCTCGCCGTCGCCGCCGTCCCGGCCGTCGCCCTGTTCCTGGGCATGCTGCTGCTGCCGGACTCCCCCCGCTGGTACGCCATCCGCGGACGGCTGGACGACACCCAACGGGTGCTGAACCTGAGCCGCGACGAGGTCGAGGCCACCGGCGAGTTCACCGTCATCTCCGAGCACGCCGCCCGGGACCGCTCCGAGGACAAGGGCGCCGCGCTGCGCGACCTGAAGACCTACAAGTGGATGCGCCGGACGCTGTGGATCGGCATCGGCCTGGCCACCGTGCAGCAGGCCACCGGCATCAACACGGTGAATTACTACGCCCCCACCATCCTGCAGTCGACCGGCCTGGGCGCCAGCGCCGCCCTGATCGCGACGATCGCCGTGGGTGTCACCTCCGTCGTGATGACCATCGTCGGCATCATCCTGCTCGGCAAGTTCAACCGGCGACCGTTGCTGCTCACCGGTTTCGCCGGCGTGGTCGGCGCCCAGGTCATCCTGGCCCTGTCGTTCCAGTTGCCCGAGTCGACCGCCCGCAGCTACCTCATCCTGGCCGCGATGCTGCTGTTCGTCGCCTTCGTCCAGGGTTTCATCGGCACGCTGGTCTGGCTGCTGCTCTCGGAGATCTTCCCGATGGCCATCCGCGGGTTCGCCATGGGCATCGCCGTGTTCTTCCTGTGGTGCGTCAACGCCGCCATCTCGTTCGCCTTCCCGCTACTGGTCGCCGCGGCCGGCGCCACCGCGACCTTCGCCATCTTCGCGGCCATCAACATCGTCTCGTTCGCCTTCGTCAAGAAGTTCGTCCCGGAGACCCGCGGCCGCACGCTGGAGGAACTCGAGGACGACTTCCGTACCCACGACGACGCTCTCCCGGTCCCGGCCGCACCGGCCGGAGTCACCGGCTCCTGAAAAGCCCCACCCAGAGTGTTCGCTGATCAAAGCCGGCCCGAGCCGGGCAAGACCGGCACGCCAACCCGGAGTTGATCAGCGAACCAGCCACGCGCCAAGCAGGATCAACGACTCGAAGGAGAACGACAATGACGATCAACGTCGGCATCATCGGCCTTGGCATGATCGGCCAGGACCACATCCGCCGGCTCACCCGGGTGGTCGGCGGCGCCGCGGTGGTCGCGGTCACGGACGTCAACGCGGAGCAGGCCGCCCGGGTGGCCGACGCCGTGCCGGGCGCCAAGGTATTCGCCACCGGCCAGGAGCTGATCGCCCACGACTCCGTGGACGCGGTCGTGGTCTGCTCCTGGGGCCCCACCCACGAGGAGTACGTGCTGGCGTCGATCGCCGCCGGCAAGCCGGTCTTCTGCGAGAAGCCGCTGGCCACCACGCAGGACGCCTGCCTGCGGATCATCGACGCCGAGGTGGCCTTCGGTCGCCGCCTGGTCCAGGTCGGGTACATGCGCCGGTACGACGCCGCCTACCGGGCCATGAAGCAGGCGGTGGACAGCGGCGAGATCGGCCGCCCGCTGATCATGTACAGCGGCCACCGCAACCCCGAGGTGCCGGCGCACTACACCCGGGAAATGGCCATCACCGACACCGCCGTGCACGACATCGACACCGCCCGTTGGCTTCTCGGTGACGAGATCGTCGCGGCCCAGGTGCTCAAGCCCCGCCGGAACAGCTTGGGCGGCGACCTGGAGGACCCGCTGCTGACGATCCTGGAGACCGCGGGCGGCGCCCTGATCCAGATCGAGACCAACGTGAACATCCGCTACGGGTACGACATCCGCGGCGAGATCGTGGGCGAGCAGGGCACGGTCGGTTTGGCCGAGTCGGCGCCGATCATCGTGCGGCGCGGCGGATCGTTCTCCGGCCGGGTCACCCAGGACTGGCGGGAACGCTTCATCCGCGCCTACGACACCGAGTTCGCCGAATGGCTCGACGCCATCAACGGCAGCGGCGAGTTCGGGCCGAGTTCCTGGGACGGTTACGCGGCCGCCGCCGTCTCCGATGCCGCGATCGAGGCCCTGCACACCGGACGGCGGGTGGCGCTGACCCTGACGGACCAACCCGCGCTCTACCGCGCCGGGTAGGGCCGCGCTGAACAACCCGCCCTCCGGTCGCGAGAACTCTCTCAGAACGTTTGACAGTTTGTCTTGACAAAGTCATCGAGAGTTGCGACGATGGTATCGATGGTGGAGCGCTCCAATGACCAGTGGGTCGCCAGGTCGATCCCGCAGCCGCGGACCGACCCGGTGACACCCACCGCACCGGGCCGCGTCCAGGCCATCACGTCGTCGATGCCGCGAGAAGGAGCCACCATGGGCAGGACGGGGCGGGCCGCCGCCGGTCGCCGGCGACCAAGGTCCACGTCCGACGGCGCAGTCCGGTTTCGCGTCAAGGACCTCGAGGACTTCGTCGACGGTCTCGACGAATCGCCTCCTGCCGAGCCGGAATCCGACGGAAGAGCCGGGTTCCGGGGAACCGGCTGACCCCACCGGTCGACCGAAGACCCGCCCACCGGGACAACGACCTCATCGATCCCATTTCAGCGTTGAAAGGAACAGCGTGGCAAGCCATCTGGATGTACTGACGATCGGCCGGGTCGGCGTCGATCTGTACCCGTTGCAGGACAACGTACCCCTGAAGGACGTACAGTCGTTCTCCAAGTCATTGGGCGGCAGCCCGACCAACGTCGCGATCGCCGCTGCCCGGCACGGTCATCGCACCGCCGTGATCACCCGTACCGGGCCCGACGGCTTCGGCGAATTCGTACACGAGGAATTGGGTCGGTTCGGCGTCTCCGACCGGTTCGTCTCCGCGGTGCCGGGGCTGCTCACCCCGCTGGCGTTCTGCGAGAACTACCCGCCGGACAACTTCCCGCTGCAGTTCTACCGGCTGCCCACGGCCCCGGACCTGGTCATCCGGCCGGAGGAGCTGGATCTGGACGCGATCGCCGATGCCGGGATCTTCTGGTCCACCGTGACCGGACTGTCGGCCGAGCCGAGCCGGACCGCGCACTTCGCGGCCTGGCAGGCCCGGGCCCGCCGCACCCACACCATCCTCGACCTGGACTACCGCGAGGTGTTCTGGGACGACAAGGCGACCGCGAGCGAGCAGGTTCGCGCCGCGTTGCCGCACGTCACGGTGGCGATCGGGAACAAGGAGGAGTGCGAGGTCGCGGTCGGCGAGACCGAACCCCGCAGGGCGGCGGAGGCGCTGCTGGACGCTGGCGTGCAGATCGCCATCGTCAAGCAGGGTCCCAAGGGCGTGCTGGGCATGACCGCCGACGAGATCGTCGAGGTTCCGCCGACCCCGGTCACCCCGGTCAACGGCCTCGGCGCCGGCGACAGCTTCGGCGGCGCGTTCTGCCACGGGCTCCTCGAGGGATGGGACCTGGAGAAGATCCTGCGTTTCGCCAACGGTGCCGGGGCCCTGGTGGCCACCCGCCGCGAGTGCTCCACCGCGATGCCCACCACCGACGAGGTCTGGACCCTGCTGAAAGAGGTCGATCAATGACGACGATGCTGTCCAAGTACGAACGGCTCACCGAGATCCGGGCGACCGACCCGGGCGCGATCAAGCGGGCCGCCGACGCCCGCACCAAGGCACCACTGGTCCCCGCCGACGGCCGGCTGATGATCATCGCCACCGATCACCCGGCCCGCGGGGCCAACGGTGTCGGAAACCGGCCACTGGCCATGGGCAACCGGATCGACCTGCTCGACCGGCTGCAGACCGCGCTGGCCCGCCCGGGGGTGGACGGGCTGCTGGCCAGCCCGGACATCCTGGAAGACCTACTGCTGCTCGGCGCCCTGGACGGCAAGGTCGTGTTCGGGTCGATGAACCGGGGCGGCCTGCAGGGCGCCGTCTTCGAGCTCGACGACCGGTTCACCGGCTACGACGCCCAGGGCATCGCCGACATGGGCCTGAACGGCGGCAAGACGCTGACCCGGGTCGCCCTGGACGATCCCGGCACCGCGGACACGCTCGAGGCCACCGCCCGGGCCGTCGACGAACTGGCCGCGCGCGGCCTGGCCGCCATGGTCGAGCCGTTCTGGTCGTCCCGGGTGGACGGCAAGGTGCGCAACGATCTCTCGCCGGACGCGGTGATCAAGTCCATCGGCGTGTGCAGCGCCCTGGGCCGCACCACCGCGCACACCTGGCTCAAGCTGCCCGTCGTTCCCGAGATGGATCGGGTCATGGCGGCCACCACGCTGCCGACGCTGCTGCTGGGCGGAGACCCGGACACCACCCCGGAGGAGACCTTCGCCACCTGGCGGGCCGCACTACAACTGCCCGCCGTGCGCGGCCTGGTCGTCGGCCGCACCCTGCTCTACCCGGCCGACGACGACGTGGCAGCCGCCGTCGACGCGGCCGCCGCCATGGTCCGCTGAGCGAACCCGACCACCCGATCACCAAGACCGACCACAGAATCATCAAAGGAGCTGACAAGTCGTGACCACGACCATTTCTGATCCCGAGGCCACCCCGGCCGTCGAGGAGCATCTGTCGGGTAATGGCGGTGTGTTGCCGCATTGGAAGGACGGGGCGCCGTTCGCGGGGTCCGCGACCCGGTCGGCGCCGGTGTACGACCCGGCGACCGGGCGGGTGACCAAGCAGGTCGCGTTGGCCTCGGCGGCGGACGCGGACGCGGTGATCGCGTCCGCGCAGGCGGCGTTCCCCGGCT
>Ga0164241_10006610_pt1 | contig 10540 bp, 8 predicted proteins | sample OricomyardsoilBY_FD_108780 | JGI IMG/M metagenome (GOLD analysis project Ga0164241, IMG submission 108780) | Backyard soil microbial communities from Emeryville, California, USA - Original compost - Back yard soil (BY) | ecosystem: Environmental > Terrestrial > Soil > Unclassified | place: USA... | reverse complement strand
CTTCTTCAAGATTTAAATACCGTGATTCCTCGAGCAGGCTCTTCTCAAGATAAGAATCGAGCAAGAACTTAGTTTCACTAATCCTCTTGTCAACATTGCTATGACCAAATATTGCATTTCCCATTACAAAAATCCTACAACCAGCATCAAAGCACTGAGTTATCGTCGATAGATCTATTCCACCATCAGCCTCAAAATAACCCTTAAATCCCCTCTCCCTCAGCAGAGGGATAATTTTTTTCATTTTAGGTAAAACCTCCGGAATGAATTTTTGCCCGGCAAAACCAGGATTTACAGACATTATTATGATAACATCAAGATTATCAAGATATGAGAAAATCCATTCTGGTAGATCGGTGCCGGGATTTACAGCTAGCCCAGGGCTAACACCATTTGATACTAATTTAGAATTGATCCTCTCAAATTCCTGTTCGTTACTACAAGCCTCTGCATGAACAGTTATGACATCACAGCCGGCATCAATATAGCGATCCAAGACTAAGGTAGGCTTTTGGATCATCAGATGAGCGTCAAAAGGCAACCTAGTTTCATTACGCAATTTCTTGATAGTATCAAAGAAGAATGTCGAGTTTGGAACAAACTTTCCGTCCATCACGTCTAGGTGTATCATATCTGCACCGTACTGCTCTGCTTTTGCTATTTTTTGCTTCAAGCTTTCCTCACTGATTCCATCCGCTCCTGCTATAATAGAAGGAGAAATCATATATTCACCTTCGAGCTCCCTTACTAACAATGGCAAGTGTTTTTTTGAAGGGGCTTTCCCATGCCACTGAGGATTGTTAGCCATATGTTTTATTCCGTTCCCCTTCACCGTATTTGCTATTATTATTTTGGGTTTGTCAGTAGGTCTTTTTAAAAGCTCTGGAATCAACTGTTCAATCTTATGACCATTAATTTCAACCACTTCCCAGTTAAAAGAAAGCCATTTTTCTTTGACAGGGTCGATTGGCATAATCTCCTCTGTAAATCCATCTTGTTGAATCTTATTTCTATCCAATATGGCAATAAGGTTATTAAGTTTAAATTTTGCAGCGGCCATTGATGCCTCCCATATCTGACCTTCATTTGTCTCGCCATCACCCAGAAGGCAATAAACCATATTGTCCCGCTTGTCGAGCTTATTAGCCAGGCATATTCCAATTGATACGGAAAGACCTATACCTTCAGACCCCCCAGAATATTCAATTCCTGGGACGCTGTGATGCTTTTGCATTTCGCTATATCTTACAGGATGGCCTTGTAGACGTGAATTCAATTTTCGTAGAGTCTTGATTTCTTCCTTTGGGAAAGATCCAGCAAGGGATAAAGTAGCATAGTAACCTGGTGCTGAATGAGCCTTTGAATTGATGAAATAGTCCCGATTTGGATCAGCAGGATGTTTAATATCATTATTCATTATTTGAAAATAAAGACAGCCCATAATCTCTGCAGCTGAAAAAGACGCACCAGGATGTCCAGACCCTGCTTCTGCAATACCAGTTAAGGCTATAGTACGTAATTCTTTCAGTTTTTCTTTTAATCTTAAATATCTATTTATGTTGTACATATCATCATCAAACTCTTCATTTTAGTCATGCCCACCACTCCATTTCAAACATCTCTGTATAATAGATTTCAAATGTCAAATAGATAAAAAGGTAGCTTCGTTTAGAAAACGATTTTACGACTTTGTTCCAATATTAGACAAAATCGCTTCTATATCTCTCCTTGTTAGTCCTACTCCTTTCTTTGCATCTCTACGATCCTGTATTTTGTTTTTAGAGAAGGCAATTAAAGTCGGTACTGCGTTGATACCATATTTATCCCACAATGGGTTTTCATCCTCGTTCAGTTTTACACCACCAAAAAGGACTGTATTATCGTTCAGGTTTTTGATTGAATTTTCAAATATAGGGATGAAACTTTTACAATAATAACACCAATCAGCATAAAACAAAATTAAGGAATTTTTACCATTTGTCGCAGAGGCAAGTTCTCCCTGGTTCAAATCTTTCATGCTATGATTTTGTAAATGTACCATAAAAAATATTTGTAAAAATAACCTGGGCTAGTTGCAATCCTGATCGCGATTTGTTGGCGGGATGGTAGGTCTGTCGATCGGATAGTTGGTCGTTTGTTTGGTTGTTTGTTTGGTTGTTTGTTTGGTTGGTTGTTTGGTTGGTTGTTTGGTTGTTTGGTTGGTTGGCTGAATAATAGTCACAGATTAGTTTTTTTATACAAGAAATTCTGTATCAGAAAATCATTTTTTGTACTAATAAAAGGAGCCTGCCTACCTGAGTCATTATTGTTAACATTTGATTTTCATTTGGTAGTAATTAACTAAAGAAAGAGGTGGGAAATTGTCGGGGGGAGACCTTAGAAATGTGGTTTGTTACCTAGTATCTTTTATTTTGTTTCCTTTTTGTTCTTATCTTATTGTTTTACCGAAATCATCGTTGTCTAGTGCACCTTTGAATACCTTATCATAGCACGCTTCTGCATTGTCGACTGAGAATGATCCATTGTGATTTGCAGCTCTTGTAACACAATTAAAATACCTTGTTAAAGCATTAGCTGGTTCAACGACCATTAATTGTGCCAAAATCAATACCGAGAAAACTATGCATGATATTGTTAAAGCAGTTTTTAGATTTTGATTCATGATCATTCCAGATTATTCGCCTCCGAATTCGACATCTGCATCATTATCATCGCCATCATCATGTGGTGCGCTTCCCAAAAGAATTTCATTATAGCAACTTTTTACCTCATGTTTGGTTGGTTCCTTTTCAAAGTACGAATCTTCCTCAACCCCCTTGCTTGAATCTATTTTATCATCAATGCAGTTATAAAATTGTGGTAATCCGCTATCTAAGGTTCGGTTTCCACTATTAATTTCTATCAAATCCACGGCCTGAGCGTACACCTTATTTGTATGCAGTGGGGTACCTGCGATACTTGAAACGGTAATCATTAGTGCTGAAAATACTAACGAATTTATCCAGAGATATTTCATCCTACAAAAAGTTCGAAATAAATTATTTAACCCATTCTACAAAATACTCCAAATGATTTCTCAAGAACAAAGTTTGTTCAGTAATTCAAATGTTAATCAAACCTTATTTCGAGGCCTCCAAAATACTATTAGGTAGCTCGATTTTTCGGCATGTTTTTCCCAATATCAAAACAAAACGAGTATTTACAGATTTCCAGATACGATCTTTGTAAACCGGATAAAACGGTCACTGATTCAAAATTAGTAATATAAGACTATAACATTACAAAGCAATTGTTATCATTGTAAAGAATTCTCGATCAGGGCATAGAACTTAAAGAAGATAACTATTTTCCAATTAAAAAGTCCTTTTATACTAATTTTTGAATGGTCAATACAGGTCATGTATTTGATTAATAGTCATAAATTGGCTCATGGGGAATCATAATGTCATCCCCCAAGGTTTCTTCTGATGTAATATCTTTAGAGCATATAGGTTTTGTAGTCATTTCGCAACGAACTATATCAATTTTCAAATGAATCTTTTATCGATGTAAAACGTAAAAGTATAGAATATAAATATAATCGTGGCTATAGTCTCATATTGATTTTTTTGTCCAAAATGAAGTATGCCTTGTTGATTTTGATATTTTTTACAAGTTTAGCGATTATTCATTCCCCACAAGCGTTTGGTCAAAATCAAAGCTTAGAACAACATTTAGGTTTGTTTGGCAATGGGAATAATTCATTGTTAAACGATATATTCAATAAAGTAAAAGATTCTGTGGTTCAAATAAGTACAGAATATCAACCTACAGACGCTCCAAATGGGTCTTACGATTCGACAGGTAATAGTCCATACGCAATGAAGTTTGGTTCTGGATTTGTTTATGACAAATCAGGTAATATCATAACGAATTATCACGTTGTTAGTTCTGCAACTAACATAATAGTTACTTTCAATGATGGTAACAGTTATACTGCTAAAGTGGTTGGCGTAGATCCATATGGAGACATTTCTATACTGAAACTGGATAATCCAGTGGACGAAAAATTGATTCCAGTAACATTATCAAACTCCTCTTCATTGAAAGTTGGTGATCCGGTTTTGGCAATTGGTAACCCATATGGGCTAGATAATACTTTAACATTTGGTATTGTTAGCCAAATAGGTAGACTGTTGCCAAACTCAGACTTGGGTTACTCGATTCCCAATGTAATTCAGACAGATGCCGCTATTAATCCAGGAAATTCAGGAGGCCCACTAATAGACCTTGATGGTAATGTCGTAGGCATGAACACTGCGATATTTTCAAATACAGGAGCTTATACAGGAGTTGGATTTGCAATTCCTTCCAACGACATCGTTAGAATAATACCTCCGTTAATAAAAACAGGTACATACCAACATCCTTGGTTAGGAATATCAGGATCAAAGTTATCACCCACTTTAGCTGAAATGTTTGGATTACCTCTTAATTACAAAGGTGTACTAATTGAGAATGTTGTGCAAAATGGACCGGCGGACAAAGCAGGTTTGAAAGGAATGCTAATTCAGGGAAACAGATTTGGGGAACAACAAATATTAGATAAGGATATTATAATTGCAATAGACAACAACCCTGTATCAAGAATTGATGATATAATTTCCTATTTAGACATTAACAAAAAGGTGGGAGACAAAGTAGATTTGACCGTTAACCGTAACGGGCAAACAATAAACCTTGTTGCAACTTTGGAAGCGAGGCCGAATTTGCCTTTACAAGAAATTCAATCACAATCAGAACCCAATTATGACAATCCCCAACCATATACCCCATTCCCAAATTTCAAATTGCCACCGCTCCCAGAATTTAAGCTTCCAGAATTGCCTAATTTTAATATCCCTGGCCTATACATTGGAAATAAATAACTACTTCACCATGAGGTTATAGACCAATCCCTTATTTGGAAACGACTAAATCAAATATTACTTTCCAAGAAAAGATGTTCATTGAATGATGTCTAGAAATCCGACGGAAGTTTGTTTAATTTTGGATTTAGATTTATAAACCTTCATTTTATTAATTTACAATGTATATATGTCTGTGCAGAAAATAGCTTCAACTCCTCTTGTCAAAATAAACAATGTAAGCTTCAGAAATGGCTCAGAAGTTATTTTAGATAATGTATCCTTCGAAATAGACAGAGGAGATTTCTTAGGTATTATTGGACCAAACGGCGCTGGTAAAACTACTCTTTTTAAATGTCTGCTAGGGCTGAACAAAGAGTATACTGGTAATATTAGATTATTTGATAAAGACATACGAAATCACGCAAAAGAAATTTATAAAAAAATAGGGTATATTCCTCAGTCAAATAGTTTTGATCCAAGGTTTCCTGCAACAGTAAAGGAAATAATACAATTGGGTTCTGTTGGTGGGAAAGCTTTTGATGAAAAAAAAGTTAAAGAATTGATAGAATTGACAGGTATAACAGCATATCTTGACAAAAGAATCGGCGATTTGTCAGGAGGACAGCAACAAAGAGTCATGATAACAAAAGCACTTATTCATGATCCAGAATTGCTGATTTTGGACGAACCGGATACAGCTATAGATGCGGCCGTATTGAAATTATTCTACAAACTTTTGACAAAACTAAACAAGGAAAGAAAAATAACCATAATTTGGTCTTCACATGATCTAGATGCTGTGAGTTTGCTTTCAAATAAGGTGGCTTGCCTTTATCGAAAGCTATTTTTTCATGGAATTTCTGAAGATTTTTTTAGCAATGAGAGCAATCTTAAGACATTCGCAGAATCATCCATGCACATCCACATTAAGAGCCATTCGCATTAATCATTTTGTTTAAAGTTTTTTTTTCTTCTGGTAAGACATTTCGTAGACAAAAAACAAACCGACAAGAAATAACATTATCTGCATAATTGCTTATTCTGGTAAGCATTCTTAAATTATTATTTGCCTTGCTTATCAGAAATATGGAATTTTTTCAAATGAAAACACGCTATAGCGAAATAAATATGCGTGTAGTTAGTTTTTGCGAACAGGAATTATGAATATAGCATCTTATGAATAAACAAGATTATGTGAATTGTTATCTTTGGATTAGTTGAAGTAATCAAAGAGTCAATAATCAGAATTTTTGGTAAGCAATAGAAGAAAAATCTATGCGTCTTTTTGAAGGATGCTTATGAAACGGAATTTGGTAGTCAAATTAAAGATGATAGCCTCCTCCTCCTCTGCTAGATAACTATGGCTAGACACAAGATAAAAGACATAATAACAAATTTACATTTATGATATAAGGATTTACAATAGAATTGAAAGAGAATGAAGCCTATGAGAATAAACCAAGTAAGACTAGAAGCATCACATTTAGACTCGAAAGTTCGGTCATAGAAGAACTACAATTTGAAGCTGATTACAGGGAAACATCGTTGAATGTCCTTATCAATCAAATTCTACGGAGATACTCCAACTGGGAAAGATACGAGAATAAAATTGGAATGATCCCAATCCCAAAGATAATATTGTCAAGTGTGATGGATCAAGTAATCAGAACAGGTTCTGAAAATGGAATCGACGATATTTCAAAATTTAAGGAATCTTTGGTAAAAGAACTTTCACAAATAGCTTTTAGCTTTTTAAAGGACTCTGTGCTCCTTATAAAGAAAAATTATAGCCTCTTTTCAGTCTTAGAGGTCCTCGAACAGTATATGAAGGTAATAGGAATAAATTCAGATCACAGAATCGAAGAAGATGGAAAACACGTTTACGTTATACAACATAAATTAGGAGAAATGTGGTCTCTATTTATCAAGGAATTCCTTGTTCTCATATTTGAAAATTTGGGGAAAGTAAAGGTGGATATATCAAGTACGCCTAATACTACGGTTGCAAAGGTCTTTCTCAACTCCTGATACTTTATAAATAGAAAAAACCTTATTTTGGAGCTTCATTATAAAAACAGAGATATCAGATCGATAAAAATTTCTCTATTGTGCGATCAGTGGACTCGTGCTCCTGCCAAATCTACATTCCACCTCTCACGTAAATTACATTTCAGAAAGTAATTCAAAACAATATAGCAGAAGGTCGACTGATTTTATCCTTTCGTGATCAGTACAAATCTTTTATCAAAGTTATAAGGAGTAGAAATTTTTTAGGAGATTAGATATTTGAAGTAATTACATTTTGATTTTTATAGGATATGATTTTAGAAAAATCATATTGGTTTGGAGGGCGTACTACCTTATCAAAAAAGACAACTATCTGAAAATTTCTACCTTACTAATTTGTATATTTTCAGTTTTCGCAATAATATTGAACCTTGAAGGAAGCAATTGTATTACTCAAATCAATTCTTTACCCGTAATTAACAGTAGTTCTAACGAAGGGGGAGGGGTAGGCAACAATAGTAATTTCGCAAACCAGGGAGTAGAGGTGCAACCGCAGGAGCAGGAGCAGCAACAGGATTCAAATACACAATCTCAAGAGGAGTTGATGCAGCAGTCCTATGATCTTAGAAAATATTGCTTCTTGGTGACAAATCTCTATGTATACTCCCTATTTGGCATCATAATAGGTTTCATAATACTCGTACTCTGGTATATGAGGTACAAGAAAATTTGGTCTGGAAAGAAAAACGAGCCCATCAATTAATCGATTTGTAATTTAGAAATGACTGACCATTTGCATAGATTTTTAAATAAATGGGAACTAATTTCACACAAAGATTGTCTCGCGCAGATTCTATTCTAAAATTGGTCAAAACCTCATATTCTACCTCCCCAACGTTCAAACAGGCCACTTTTTTTGGAGTGCCACATAACTACAAAGATATAAAGACACTAGGAGACCTTTTAGAAATCAATTACAAATATCAACCAGTAAAGAATCAACTAAGACAAAATCTGATTAGTAAAATCAAGAATAATGAAAATCCGTTCGTAGGGATTATTGGGTTTGATGATACAGTTATCCCAGCCATAAAGAGAGCACTCCTGGCTGGACATGACATCTTGTTTGTAGGTCACATTGGTCAAGGAAAAACCAAACTTGCTGAATTAATTTCAGAGAATCTCTTGTCACCTATCCCCATAGTGGAAGGAACTTTGACAAATGATATTCCAACCGAAATGCCTTATACTCATCTTGTCGATTTGTTAAACGGAAATTCAATTGACAAGATGCTTCCAGAATTTTATGTTTCAAAGGACTGTGAAGAATTAATCAAAAATAATGGTTTAGACACCAAGATAAAATGGCTAGACGGTAAACAGAGGTACAGATACATACTGGCAACCCCCGACATTTCTGTTAAAGACCTGGTAGGCCAGATCGATGTTGTTAAAATCATTAAAAAAGGTATTGAAGTTTTTGATATTGATTCATATTCTCCGGGATACTTACTTCAAGCCAGATATGGGATATTATGTCTTGACGAGTTACCTGTCCTAGATCCCCGAAAACAAGTAACGTTACTTAGCGTATTACAGGAAGGAAGATTTACCACTGGTGCTTACCCTGTATTTTTCAAGCCGGATGTGAAAATCATTGCAACGGCAAATCCCATAGATTACACACATTCTGGAAAGATAATAGAACCATTAGCCGATCGGCTAAAGAGCCATATTGAAACACACTATCCCAATACGATTGATGATGAAACCCTAATTTTGGTACAGGAAATGGATATGCTAAATAGAGACCAAACTTTTTTGCCAATTTTCATGCTAAAAACAATAACTAGAATTTTCCAAAAAATTAGAAACCATCCCGATATCAATAGCGATAGAGGAGTTAGTGTCCGGTCAACCATTCATTCCCTTGAAGCTATAGTCGGTGAAGTAGAGAGGGCTCGTTCTCTGGTAAATAACGTTAAAACTATACCTAGATTCTCAGATTTACAATGTATATTTCAGTCGTCAAAGTTTGAACTAGATGAAATAGAAGATACGACTGAAAATAAGACGATATTTCTAAATAATATAATCAATGAAGTAATTCAAGAGACATGCTTACATTTTTTTAACGAATTTTTCAAGCCCCAGGACCTAATATCCATTAAAAACGAGTTTAGGAACAAATCATTTATCGTGGTTCAAAATCAATATAAGCGCACATCAGCTCAATCGGTAAGTACTGCAGAGGGAACAAATTTTGCAAAAGAATCAAAGACTGGTTCATACTTGTATACAGATCAATTAAGGCACCTTCCAGTGATATCAAAGACGTTAAGAGGTGTAATTGCTAAGATAAGACAAGAACAAGATTACTTTGTTCAAAAGGCCCGTCAAAATGAAATTGACAAGAACCTTCAATATATACAGTTCGAAGGGGTATGGAAAGATAAGGAAGACAGTAACGAAGAACTTTTAGCAACATCATCTGAGCTGCTCTTTGAATATTTAAGGTTCAGTTCCCCACCAATACTGGACAAAAGGGAAGACACATTCGAAATTAGAGAATAAACGAATTGAAAGGGTTAGATGACAAGATAAATAGTAACAGATATCGTTCTGATAATAGTAACAACAATACTAAGGCTCCTCTTCGGAGGAATGGAACCAAAGATCAATCGGGTCAAAAAAATGCAGCCGTGCATGAGAAAAGAACTACCTATTTTTCAAAGCCACTTGCAAATTCTGGTGACGAGTACGAGGAAGACAGGAGCAGAACTCAAGAAAATTTAGGAAATTCGAGGCAAAAGTCCCAACAACAACAGCAGAATCCATTTATGGACCAGGAAAAAATTCGAGCAAGAAACAACCTGTTAAGACAGTTTTTTCCAGATATATTAAAGGCAATAGGCAACAAAGCCATTAAAGATAGTCCCCCCACTCTTAAAGAACTGGAATCATATCTTCAGGAATATTTTAATGAACTACAAAAGAGAAAGATTGCTGATGAAAAAACAAAGGCTCAAGACCATTTGTCCAGATCTAACAAACATGCTTTATCGAATCAAGAACAAGATAACAATGGACCCGATAGAGCACGTTATCTAAAGGGGCAGGATGAATCGTCAGGTTCGGTCACCACGACTAGTCAGAAAAAATATAGTCTAAATTTTAATTTTACTGAGCATACATTTTCAGATAATAATATGCCGATTGTTACTGAACTAATTAAGAAAGGTTATCTAGTTGATTCTGACAAATGGTTAAACAAAAAAGGGTTTCTAAAAATAGGTCAGCAGATACTTGCAGAGATAATTAAAACCTTGAAATCAGACAAAATAGGGATGCATGAAACAAAGTTTGCTGGGTACGGAAGCATGGTTCAGGAAACTTCTAAAAAGTATGAGTATGGAAATGAGATCTCCAACATAAACGTAAACTCGACAATAAGAAACTTCGTAGAAAGATACTATGAAGATCATCACCAAAGCAATGATGACATTCATAACAGGATTGAATTTCCTCTGGACATCTCTTATGAAGATATAGAGATTTATGACACTCTGGAAGAAATTCAAGTTGCTACTGTTTATTGCATTGATTTGAGTTCAACAATGAAGTATTCATCAATGTATAATGAT
>Ga0164241_10006609_pt1 | contig 10543 bp, 8 predicted proteins | sample OricomyardsoilBY_FD_108780 | JGI IMG/M metagenome (GOLD analysis project Ga0164241, IMG submission 108780) | Backyard soil microbial communities from Emeryville, California, USA - Original compost - Back yard soil (BY) | ecosystem: Environmental > Terrestrial > Soil > Unclassified | place: USA... | reverse complement strand
GGGCTCGGTCTGGTGTCGTGGGAGAACCTGGTCGTGGGCGGCCACGACATCGCGTGCACCCCGCTGGAGAAACGCGCGGAGCAGTTGGCCGACGCCGGCCTGATCCCACACCGAGTCCTGACCGCCACGACGACCGGCCTACGCGCCGTAGAATCGTCCATCCGGGACGGATACCACCCGTCGACCCACACGGGCTCGCAGGCCTCCGCAGCGTCCCGCCTGGCAGCCGACATCGCCGACTTCCGTGCTCACCACGGCCTTGCCCGGGTAGTGGTGGTGAACGTGTCGTCGACAGAGCCGCCGGTCCCGCACGTGCCCGCGTTCGACTCGCTGTCCTCTTTGGAGTCGGCACTGGCCGCCCCGGACCGCGCCGTCCTGCCACCCAGCTCCTTGGCGGCATACGCGGCGCTGCGGGCGGGTTGTCCCTTTGTCGACTTCACCCCGTCGCCCGGCATCCGGCTACCGGCCCTGCACGAGCTGGCAGTGTCGATGGGCCTCCCGTACGCGGGTTCGGACGGCAAAACGGGCGAGACCCTGCTGCGCACGGTGCTGGCCCCGATGTTCACCGCGAGAGCGTTGCGCGTCCGCTCCTGGGCAGGCACAAACCTCCTGGGCGGCGGCGACGGCGCGAACCTGGCCTCGCCCGATCAGGCCCGAGGCAAGCTGGAGTCGAAGGCCCGAGGCCTGGCAGCGTTGCTCGGCTCATCCGTGACCGCTCCTCTGCACATAGACAACGTCCCAGACCTGGGCGAGCAGAAGACGGCGTGGGACCACGTGTCGTTCGAGGGCTTCCTGGGCGCGCGAATGAGCCTGCAACTGACGTGGACAGGTCTGGACTCCGCGCTGGCAGCGCCCCTGGTCCTGGACCTGACCCGCCTGACGGCAGCCGCCCACGCCGCCGGTTCGGTAGGGCCACTGGCCGAGCTGGCGTTCTTCTTCAAGGACCCCGTGGGCACGGAGGAACACCGCTTCGCCGAACAGACAACAATGCTGACCGAGTGGGCCACCTCGCTCAGTTATCCACAACCGCCCAACTTGTCCACAGAAGACCCGCAACCCCCGGATTTGTCAGTACCCCCCGATAGAATGGCCGTGAGGGGTGCCCCCGGAGAGGGCGGGGGCTTTCGGGAGTCTGGTTCAACACGCGCGCGCGAGGATACGCCTGAGTCGGATGGTGGGCGGTCGGCGTGAACGCCTATGTCCAGCTCGTGCGGGCGCCCGCTGCGCTCACCGTGCTCGGCGACACCGTCGCTGGGGGCGCCGCGGCCGGTCGGCGCCTGCGCGGGCGGCGGCTGCTCCTCCCGCTGTCCTCCGCGGCCTTCTACTGGTCCGGCATGGCGCTCAACGACTGGGCCGACCGCGACCTCGACGCCGTCGAGCGACCCGAGCGTCCCATCCCCTCCGGGCGCGTCAGCCCCAACCGGGCGCTCGCCATCGCGGGCGGGCTCACCGCGGCCGGACTCGGGCTCGCCGCCGCCGGGGGCGGTCGCGACGCCGTGAAGATCGCCGTGCCGCTCGCCGTCGCGGTCTGGGCCTACGACACCGTCCTCAAGTCCACCCCCGCCGGGCCCGCCGGCATGGCCGCCTGCCGCGCGCTCGACGTGCTCATGGGCGCCGGTGGCGCGCGGGCCGCGCTCCCGGCGGCCGCCGCCGTGGGTGGGCACACGCTCGGGGTCACCGCCCTGTCTCGCGGCGAGGTGCACGGCGCAACGCCTGCCGCCGCGCAGGCCGCGCTCGCCGGCACCGCGCTCACCGCCGCCACCGCGATCGGCGGGCGGGCCCGCTCGGCACGCCACCGGCTCGGCGCGCTCGCCGCGGCGGCGCTCTACTCCTCGACCGTCGGCCGGGCGCAGCTCGCCGCACGGAACGACCCGTCCGCCGCTTCGGTCCGGCGCGCCACCATGGCCGGCATCCACGGCATGGTCCCCCTCCAGGCCGCCATCGCCGCCCGCCGCGGCTCGCTCCTCGGGGCGCTCGCGGTCACCGCCGCGCTGCCGCTCGCCCGCGCGCTGTCGAAGAAGGTGAGCCCGACATGACCTTCCACCTGGGCTACGGCACCAACGGGTTTGCCAACCACCGCCTCGAAGACGCGTTGCGGGTGATCGCCGACCTCGGCTACACCGCGGTCGCCCTCACCCTCGACCACCACCACCTCGACCCCTACGCCGACGACGTGGTCAAGCAGACCAAGCACGTCGCCGGGCTGCTCGACGACCTCGGGCTGCGCTGCGTGGTCGAGACCGGCGCGCGGTACCTGCTCGACCCGTATCGCAAGCACCACCCGACGCTCGTCTGCGACGAGCCAGGGCGGCGCATCGACTTCCTCAACCGGGCGGTCCGCATCGCCGCCGACCTGAACGCCGACTGCGTCTCGTTCTGGTCCGGCATCCGGCCGTCCACGGTGGAGCCCGAGACGGCGTGGCGGCGGCTGCGGTCCGGGGTGGCCACCGTGCTGGACGAGGCTGCGGCACACGGCGTGCCGCTGGGCCTCGAACCCGAGCCCGGCATGTTCGTCGAGCACCTGTCCGAGGCGCTGCGGCTCCGCGAGGAGCTGGGCGCGCCGGAGCTGCTCGGCATCACGCTGGACGTCGGCCACTGCGTCGCGGTGGAGCCGGACGACGCGGCGACCTGCCTTCGCCGCGCCGCCGGCCTGCTGGTCAACGTGCAGTTGGACGACATGCGCACCGGGGTGCACGAGCATCTTGAGTTCGGCGAGGGCGAGCTCAACCTGCCGGGCACCCTGGCCGCGCTGACCGAGGTGGGCTACGCCGGCGTCGCGGCGGTCGAGCTGCCGCGGCACAGCCACGCGGCGCCGGACGTGGCCGCCCGGGCGATCACCGCGCTCCGGGCAGCCTCCGTCCTGCCGGCCCGACCGTCCGATGTGGAGTGGGTGACGCAAGTGGACCATCCCTGGCTCGTCGAGGCGGAGGCGCGGGTGCGCCGCGATCCCACGGCGATCCGCACGCTGTTCCCGGCGGTCGGCCGCAAGGTCGGCCGGGCTGCCCTGCGCACCGAGACCGACCCGCAGGGTCTCGTGCACGGCACCGTCGACGACCTCGCCCGCACCCGGCTGCTGGCCACCCTCGCCGAGGTGCTCGACGGCGCCGAGCTGGCAGGCGAGGTGGCGCAGCTGTACCGCTACGGCGACGACGCCGAACGCCGCGGCGTGCTCCGCGGGCTCGCCGCCCTCCCGCCTGCGGCCGCCGAGGCCGGGGTCGACATCGTGAAGGATGCCTTGCGCGCCAACGACATCCGGCTCGTGGCCGCGGCCATGGGCGAGTTCGGCGCCCGCAACCTCGACGACCACAGCTGGCGGCACGGCGTGCTCAAGTGCCTGTTCGTCGGCGTACCGCTCGCGGCTGTGGCCGACCTGGACCGGCGAACCGACGCCGAGCTGCTGCGCATGGTCGGCGACTACGCCGCCGAGCGCCGCGCCGCGGGCCGCGAGGTCCCGGCCGACGCCGTGACACTTCTGGAGGCGACCCCGTGAGGATCTTCGACCCGCACATCCACATGACCTCGCGGACCACCGACGACTACGAGGCGATGTTCGCCGCGGGCGTGCGCGCGCTCGTCGAGCCGTCGTTCTGGCTCGGCCAGCCGCGCACCAGCGTCGCGTCGTTCACCGACTACTTCGACAGCCTCATCGGCTGGGAACGGTTCCGCGCCGCGCAGTTCGGCATCCGCCACCACTGCACGATCGCGTTGAACCCCAAGGAGGCCAACGATCCCCGCTGCGCCGAGGTGCTCGGCGTGCTCCCGCGCTACCTCGCCAAGGACGGTGTGGTCGCGGTCGGGGAGGTCGGTTACGACTCGATGACCCCCGAGGAGGACACCGCGTTCGCCACGCAGCTGGCGCTCGCGGTCGAGCACGAGCTGCCCGCGCTCGTGCACACCCCGCACCGGGACAAGCTCGCCGGCACGAAACGTACCCTCGACGTGGTGCGCGAGTCCGGCATCGACCCCGGCCGCGTGATCGTCGACCACTTGAACGAGCCGACCGTCGGGCTCGTCGCCGAGTCCGGTTGCTGGATGGGCTTCTCGATCTACCCGGACACCAAGATGGACGAGAAGCGGATGGTGGCGATCCTGCAGGAGTACGGCACCGATCGGATGGTGGTCAACTCCGCCGCCGACTGGGGCCGCTCGGACCCGTTGAAGACCTACAAGACCGGTCTCGCGATGCTCGACGCCGGCTTCGCCGAGTCCGATGTGGACAAGGTGCTGTGGCGGAACCCGGTGGGGTTCTACGGTCAGAGCGACCGGCTGGTGCTCGACGAGCTGCCCGGCTTCGCGCCGTCGCCGCAGACCTTCGCCGGTAACTCGGTGCTGCGCGGAGGCGGCCAGTGACGGCCCTTTCCTATTGCACCAATGTGCATCCTGCCGAGGACCTCGACGGGGTGGTGGCCCAGTTCGACCGCTACGCCGAGCCGGTCCGCAGGCTGGTCGGCACGGACGTGCTGGGGCTCGGTCTGTGGCTGCCGGCCTCGCTCGCGGCCGTGCTCGCCGACGACCGCGACGCGCGGCGGTCGCTGCGGGCCGAGCTCGACGCGCGCGGCCTGGAGGTGTACACGCTCAACGCCTTCCCGTACGGCGGCTTCCACGACGACGTCGTGAAGCACTCCGTCTACCGGCCACAATGGACGGACCCGCGACGGCTCGAGTACACGGTGGACTGCGCGATCGTGCTCGCCGACCTGCTGCCCGACTCCGCGCGCTACGGCAGCATCTCCACCCTCCCGCTGGCCTGGCGCACGCCATGGGACGAGGCAGACGACGCCGCGGCGGCCGGCGCACTGGCCGAGCTGACGGCGATGCTCGACGGCATGGCGCAGGCCAACGGCCGTCCCATCCGCCTGGCCGTCGAGCCCGAGCCGGGCTGCGTGCTCGACTCGGTCGCCGACGCGGTGGCCTGGCTCGCGCCGCGGGTCGACCCGCGCTATGTCGGGCTGTGCCTGGACACCTGCCACCTCGCGGTGTCCTTCGCCGACCCGGCTCGCACCGTCGCGGCCATCTACGACGCCGGGCTGTCGGTGGTGAAGGTGCAGGCCTCGGCCGCGCTGCAGGTCGACGAGCCCGGCGGCGAGCCCGCGCGGCTCGCGCTGGCCGACTTCACCGAGCCGCGCTACCTGCACCAGGTCCGCGAGCGCACCGGAAATGCCGACGGCGACGTGCTCGGCGCCGACGACATCCCGCAGGCGCTGACCGAGCTGCCCGCGCAGCGCGCGTGGCGCGTGCACTTCCACGTGCCGCTGCACGCCCGCCCCGCCGCGCCACTGTCGGCGACGACCGACGTGCTCCGCGCCGCGATCGCCGCGCTGGACGCCAGGGTCGACGGGGACCTGCCGCACATCGAGGTGGAGACCTACACCTGGAGCGTGCTGCCGGAGACCGCCGGCGGCGGCGGGGACACCGCGCTGATCCGGGGCATCGCCGCCGAGCTGCGGTGGGCGGCGGCTCAGCTGTTCGAAGGGGATGTTCGATGACTACCCAGGTCGCCGTGCTCGACGTCGTCGGGCTGACGCCGAAGCTGCTGGCGCACATGCCGAACCTCGCGGGACTGGCCGGGACCGGCTGGCAGGCCGAACTCGGCACCGTGCTGCCCGCGGTCACGTGCAGTGCGCAGTCGACGTTCCTCACCGGGCGGATGCCGGCCGAGCACGGGATCGTCGGCAACGGCTGGTACTTCCGCGAGCTCGGCGAGGTCTTCCTGTGGCGCCAGCACAACCGGCTCGTCGCGGGGGACAAGGTGTGGGAGACCGCGCGCGCCCACAACCCGGACTTCACGGCGGCGAACGTGTGCTGGTGGTACGCCATGGGTGCGACCACCGACATCACCGTGACGCCGCGGCCGATCTACCACGCCGACGGCCGCAAGTCGCCCGACGCGTACGTGCGGCCGCCCGCCCTGCACGACGACCTCGTCGGCGAGCTCGGCGAGTTCCCGCTGTTCCAGTACTGGGGGCCGACCGCGGCGCTGCGCTCCAGCGAGTGGATCATCGGCGCGTCGCGCAAGGTGTTCACCGAACACCACCCGGACCTGCTGCTCGTGTACGTGCCCCACCTGGACTACGACCTGCAGCGATTCGGGCCCGGCGCGCCGCAGGCCGTGCGCGCCGCGCGCGAGCTCGACGACGCGCTCGCCCCGCTGCTGGGCACGCTGCTCGACGCGGGCGCGACCGTGGTGGCGCTGTCCGAGTACGGCATCACGCCCGTCAGCCGCCCGGTAGACATCAACCGGCTGCTGCGCCGGGAGGGCCTGCTGGAGGTCTACACGCAGGCCGGCATGGAGTACCTGGACCCATGGACGTCCCGCGCGTTCGCGGTGGCCGACCACCAGATCGCGCACGTCTACGTCAACGACCCGGCCGACGTCTCGCGGGTGCGCGACATGCTGGCCACACTGTCCGGTGTGGACGAGGTGCTCGACCGTGAAGCGCAGGCGCGCTACGGCATCGACCACCCGCGTGCCGGCGAGCTGGTCGTGGTGGCCGAGCCGGACGCGTGGTTCACCTACTACTACTGGCTCGACGACGCCCGCGCCCCGGACTTCGCGCGCGGCGTCGAGATCCACCGCAAGCCCGGCTACGACCCGGCCGAGCTGTTCTTCGACCCTGCGGACCGGCTGGCGAAGGCCAAGGCCGGGCTGAATCTGGTGCGTAAGAAGGCCGGACTGCGCTACGCGATGAACGTGGTGCCGCTCGACCCGTCCTACGTGCGCGGCTCCCACGGCCGGCTCCCCGCGAGCCCGGACGACGGGCCGGTGCTGCTGTGCTCGGCGCCGCAAGCCGAGCCGGGTGGTGCGCTCGCCGCCACCGATGTCCACGACCTGCTACTGCAACTGCAAGGAATCCCCGACGTCACGGTTTCGGAAGGAGCTCGACGATGAGTCGACCCGTCACGCTGTTCACCGGCCAGTGGGCCGACCTCCCGTTCGAGGAGGTGTGCAAGCTCGCCGCGGGTTGGGGGTACGACGGGCTGGAGATCGCCTGCTGGGGTGATCACTTCGAGGTGGACCGGGCCGTCAACGAGGACGACTACGTCCAGAAGAAGCTCGATCAGCTGGCCTCGCACGGGCTGAAGGTATGGACGATCTCCAACCACCTGCTCGGTCAGGCTGTCTGCGACGACCCGATCGACCAGCGGCACAAGGACATCCTGCCGTCCCGCATCTGGGGCGACGGGGATCCGGAGGGCGTGCGGCAGCGCGCCGCGGAGGAGATGAAGGACACCGCGCGCGCCGCGGCGAAGCTCGGCGTGTCCACAGTGGTCGGCTTCACCGGGTCGAAGATCTGGAAGTACGTGGCCATGTTCCCGCCGGTGCCGCAGGACGTCATCGACGACGGGTACGCCGACTTCGCGAACCGCTGGAACCCGATTCTCGACGTGTTCGACGAGGTCGGCGTGCGGTTCGCGCACGAGGTCCATCCGTCGGAGATCGCCTACGACTACTGGACCACGAAGCGCACGCTGGAGGCGGTCGGCAACCGCGATGCGTTCGGGCTCAACTGGGACCCGTCGCACTTCGTCTGGCAGGACCTCGACCCGGTCGGCTTCATCCTCGACTTCGCCGACCGGATCTACCACGTGGACTGCAAAGACGCGAAGAAGCGGTTCGACGGCCGCAACGGGCGGATGGGCAGCCACCTCGCATGGGCGGACCCTCGCCGCGGCTGGGACTTCGTGTCCACCGGACACGGCGACGTGCCGTGGGAGGAGTCGTTCCGCGCACTCAACTCGATCGGCTACGAGGGGCCGATCTCGGTGGAGTGGGAGGACGCCGGCATGGACCGCCTGCGCGGTGCCGAGGAAGCCCTGACCTTCATTCGCAACAACCTGTTCGACAAGCCGACGGCGGCCTTCGACGCCGCATTCTCCTCGAAGGACTGATCGACCCTGCTCACCGGACGAAGGGATCTGTCGTGGCCATCTCCAGGAGATCGATGCTGCGTGGGGCCGCAGGCGCCGCGCTCACGGCGGGCGCGATGAGCGTCGTGCCCGCGGCGGCGAGCGCCGGTCACGGTCACCGGCCGCTGCGCGTGTCGAAGGACAAGATCAGCATTCAGCTCTACACGTTGCGGAACCTTTTCGAGGCGGATGTCGAAGGGACGATGTCGGCTCTGGCCGACGTCGGCTACCGCAAGGTCGAGATGGCGGGCACCTACGGCCGCAGCGCCGCGGAGTTCCGCCGGATTCTCGACAAGAACCACATCCGCGCCACGTCGTCGCACGTCGGCATCGACGGGATCGACCTCGACCAGGCGATCGCGGACGCCAAGACGTTGGGCAACCGCCGCGTCGTCCACCCGTACTCCAATTTCGCGACGATCGCGGAGTGGGAGGAGTTCACGGCGCGCCTGGAAGCGGCAGGCCAGGCGTTCCGGCAGGCCGGCATCCCGCTCGGCTACCACAATCACAACCACGAGTTCCTGCCGATCGACGGCGTGAAGCCCTACGACGTGATCACGCACGGCACGTCGCGGCGGAACGTGTACCTGGAGATGGACCTGTACTGGGTCGTCACCGGGGAGCAGGATCCGGTGAAGGTGTTCTTCCGCAACGCCGGGCGGGTCAAGCAGTTCCACGTCAAGGACCGCAAGCCCGACGGTGGTTTCGCCGACCTCGGCGAGGGCACGATCGACTTCCCGAGGATCTTCCGCGCGACTTACCCGCTGGAGGTCGACGAGTACATCGTGGAGAACGACCAGCCGGTGGACGCGCTGAAGTGCGCCGACACCGGATTCCGGTACCTGAGCAACGTGCGGTTCTAGGGTGATGTGAGGAGGTGCGCCGACCATGCCGCTGGTAGCCGGTGTCGACTCGTCGACACAGTCCTGCAAGGTCGTGGTGCGCGACGCGGAGTCCGGGGCGCTGGTGCGCAGCGGCTCGGCGTCGCACCCCGACGGGACCGAGGTGGACCCGGCGGCGTGGTGGGTCGCACTGCGGGCGGCGATCGACCGGGCGGGCGGCATCGGTGATGTCGCCGCCGTGTCGGTCGCCGGCCAGCAGCACGGCATGGTCTGCCTGTCGTCCTCGGGCGAGGTCGTCCGGCCGGCCCTGCTGTGGAACGACACCCGCTCCGCGGCCGCGGCGGCCCAGCTTGTCGACGAGCTGGGCGGCCCGGCTGCGTGGGCCGAGGCCGTCGGTGTGGTCCCGGTCGCGTCGGTGACCGTGACCAAGCTGCGCTGGCTCGCCGAGCACGAGCCTTCCGCGGCGGCCCGCACCGAGGCGGTGTGCCTGCCCCACGACTACCTGACCTGGCGCCTGCGCGGTGAGGCAGGCCTGGACACCCTGACCACCGATCGCGGCGACGCGTCGGGCACCGGCTACTTCGCGGCGTCGACCGGTGCGTACCGCTCGGACCTGCTGGTGCTCGGTCTGGGCCGGGAGGTCCGGCTGCCGACCGTGCTCGGCCCGACCGACACCGCTGGTCGCGTGGGCGATGAGTTCGCCGGTGACGGCCAGGGTGCTGTGCTGGCCCCGGGCACGGGCGACAACATGGCGGCCGCACTCGGCGTCGGCGCCGAGCCGGGCGATGTCGTCGTGTCGATCGGCACGTCCGGCACGGCCTTCGCGGTGGCCGACAAACCGAGCGCGGACCCGCAGGGCCAGGTGGCCGGCTTCGCCGACGCGACGGGCCGGTACCTGCCGCTGGTCTGCACCCTGAACGCGGCCCGGGTCCTCGACGCCGCGGCCCGCATGCTGGGCGTCGACCACGAGCGCTTCGCCGAGCTGGCGCTGTCCGCCCCACCGGGCGCGGACGGCCTGGTCCTCGTCCCGTACCTCGAGGGCGAGCGCACCCCGAACCTGCCAGACGCGACCGGCGCCCTGCACGGCCTGCGCCTGGCGAACGCGACCCCGGCACACCAGGCCCGAGCGGCGGTCGAGGGCATGTTGTGCGGCCTGGCCGACGCCGTCGACGCGCTCGTCGCCCAAGGTGTGCGAGTGGACCGCGTCCTGCTCATCGGCGGCGGTGCCCGGTCGGCCGCCGTCCGGCGGATCGCGCCCGCGGTGCTGGGCCGCCCGGTCCTGGTGCCGGAGCCGGGCGAATACGTCGCCGACGGCGCAGCCCGGCAGGCCGCCTGGGCCCTGACCGGTACCGACAGCCCGCCCCGCTGGCGCCTGGGCGCGGTGGAGAAGTCGGAAGCCGACCCGACGCCCGGCCTCCGCGAGCGCTACGCCGAGGCCCGGGAGAAGTTCCTCTCCCGCCCAGCTTGACCCGCCGGGCTCGACCGGTCTGACTGGATGCACCCGGCCTGGCTCGGCGACCCGCGCGGCTTGACCCCACCCGGCCTGGCTGAGCTGGCTCGGCCGACCTGCTGCGCCTGGCCTGGCTCGACCGCCCGGCTCGGCGACCAGCTTGGTTGATCCCACCCGGCCGGGTTGACCTGGCTCGGCCGGCCTCCTGCGCGTGGCCCGCCGGCCTCTGACGAGTCTGAGCTGTGGGTCTGGCCCTTCGGGCCTGCGTTGCTCGGCTTGATTTGTCTGGCCTGGCTCGCCTGCGCGTGTGCCGCCGGCTTGGCTCAACCGGCCGAGCTGTTGG
>Ga0164241_10006608_pt1 | contig 10543 bp, 7 predicted proteins | sample OricomyardsoilBY_FD_108780 | JGI IMG/M metagenome (GOLD analysis project Ga0164241, IMG submission 108780) | Backyard soil microbial communities from Emeryville, California, USA - Original compost - Back yard soil (BY) | ecosystem: Environmental > Terrestrial > Soil > Unclassified | place: USA... | reverse complement strand
TGCGCGACCATGGCGAGAACATACGTGCCCAGCAGCAGCAGCCATCCCATCCCGGTCCCGCGCCAGGTGATGCGCAGGCCGACTTTCTCCAGCGTCCAGCCGCGTACATGCAGGAACCAGATGAGGAACACCGCCTGCACCACCTCGAACGCCACGATGCCGATCAGCACCGCGTCGTTGAAGACCACGCCGCCGCCAGCGGTCGCGGCGCTACCTCCCGCGCTCAACGACAGTATGGACGAGAAGATCGGCATGCCGAATGCGCCGCAGACCACGACCAGGAATTCCACGCCGGGCGGCAGCCGGCGAATGAGCTCGTGCAGTGGCGTCACTGCGCGGCCAGGCCGTAGAGCTTCATGGCGTTGTCGCGCAGCACCTGGCGCGCGATTTCGACGGCGCGCGCGTGCGTGATCTCGCCGTTCTGCAGCATCGCGGTGAGCGCGATGGCCAGCGCGCGTCGAGCCTTGCTGGTCATCAGGAATTCTTTTTCCTCCCAGTCGGTGAGCGGCGAGTCGACGTCCGAGAAGGCATCGGTGCCGAACAGGACTTTCTCCGGATGCCAGCTCAGCCAGTCGCGCAGCACCTCGGCGAGCTGGTGCGTGCCGAGATTGAGCGTCTGCGCGGAGAAGTCGGTCCAGGTGTTGGGCTTGTCGATCATGGCCTGCGCCACTTCGTGGTAGGGCCAGCCGCCATGCAGCAGCACGAAGTAGGTCTTGTGCAGCGCAGGCGAGTTCAGCACAGCTTCGAGCAGCGCCGGATTGGCATGCGAGCTATCGAAGTACGGCCCGTCGCCGTTGCCGGTGTGGATGTGGACCACCAGTTGCTGTGCGCCGGCGGCGATGGCAATGGCGTTGAATAGATAGTCCTCGAGCAACTTCTGCTCGGTCGCGGAAAGCACCTCCCCTTTCACGGCCCTGGCATACAGCGGCGCGGCCGCGGCCTCCTCGACCACGGCGAAGTCGAGTGGCCGCGCATAGGCGCACAGGAACATGACGGCCACCGCGCCGCTTTTCTTCCAGCGCGCCAGCAGGGCCTGCACGATGTTCACGCGGTACTCGATGAGCGTCGGCGGCGGACGGCTGAAGCCCACCTCCTTGAGCAGCTTCGAAATGGGAAGCTCACCGCCCGAAAACGCCAGCCAGCTGGTGTCTCCCGCGAAGGGACGCAGCAACGGATCCGCGTAGGGCACCCAGCGAAACCGGCCGTTCAACTGGCCGGCGCCGGGTTGCACGGTATTCAGCAGGGCAATGTCGACGCCGGCGGCATCGAGCACATTGCTGGGCCAGTTGTTGCCGGCCTTCGCGATCGTCTCGCGCTTGCGCGCCAGCAGTTCCCTGAGATGCGGTAGTTCGGCGTCGGCGTAGTTGTAGCCATAGAGCGTGAACCAGGCTGCGTGCCATTCGGCATTGGTCCGCTGCAGGCCGACGACGTCCGGGTAGCGCGACTTGCCCAGCGGGTTTTCGTCTTTCCAGCGCGCGCGGCGCGCGGGATCGACCGCGTCGCCGTGCATTTGGATGTCCACGGCGCGGATGCGCGAAATTTCCTCGAGCAGCTTCGCGTCGACGGCATCCTGGGCCGCGGCTTCGCCAGCCAGGAAAAGGGGTAGCAGCAGCAGGACAAGCCACGGGCGTCGCATGGACGCCACTGTACCTTATGGCCGACGCACGACGGGGCGCGTCAACCGTCGCGGTGATGGCCGGTCAGCGCGACAGCCGCGCGGCGAACGAGCTTTCGCCGTTACCGCACTGGAATTCGCGCGTCACGGTCCACAGGTCGCAATTGCCCTTGTCCATGTTGGCGCACTGGCGAACTTGCCCCGCCTTGGGTTCGGCGTTGCGATAGCCCCAGGAATTGCAGCGGCCGAGCGCGACCTTCTGCGCCTGGGCGTCGCTCACCCGGGGCTGCTGGAATTCCGGGTATTCGTACGCCACCCGCACCACGCCTTCTTCACGATTGCCGCCGGCCGACGACCACTTCTGGGTACTGGCACAGGCGGCAAGGCCGCCGATGAACGACAACATGAACAAAAACTGAATGAGGAGTTTCATGCGCGAGACCTCCGGACCGTGAGCGGAGATTGCGCCCGCGCTTCTTAACCGACGCTGAATTTCCCGAGCGGCAGATCGCGCCAGCGACGACCGGTGGCCGCGAAGATGGCATTGGCGAGTGCCGGCGCGGCGCTCGGCACGCCCATCTCGCCCGCGCCGCACGGCGTCACAGTCGAAGGGAGGATGTATGTTTCAACCTCCGGCGCGTCCGCGATTCGCAACAGCCGGTAAGCGTCGAAGTTCGATTGTTGTATGCGGCCGTCTTCAACGGTGATCTCGAGTCCCAATGCGGCGGACAGGCCGTCGATCGTGCCGCCCATCAGTTGCGCGTGCACACCGGCGGGATTCACGACCTGGCCGACGTCGGTCACGCACACGCAGTTCTCGATGCGCCATGACGCGGCGGTGGCACTCACTTCGAATGCATGGGCGGTGTAGCCGCCGAAGGTGAAGTGCGCGGCGATTCCTACGCCGCGACCCTTCGGACGCCGACGCGGATAGTCGATGCGACGCGCCGCCTCGCGCAGCACCGCCGCCAGCCGGCCGGTGTTGAACACGGGCCCGCCGTGCTCGCGGTATTCGAGGTCACGCGCATCACCGAGCATCTCCAGCCGCAGTTCCAGGGGATCGCGACGCGCCGCCGCGGCCGCCTCGTCGACGAAGCTCTGGATGGCGAAGGCCGTGAACGTGTGCAGCGGCGCGCGCCACCAGCCGCGCGCGAGTCCGAAAGGCACGTCGACGAACTCGGCTAGATAGTGGGTCACGCAGCCGGCCGGGAAGCCGTCGATGTCCAGCGTGCCGACCCAGCCGGGCTGGTCGTCCATCATGCCGGCGCGGAACTTGCGCGAGGTCGCCGCGACCCGGTGCGACCAGCCGAGCACCTTGCCACCGGCGTCCAGCGCCGCGCGCATGCGATGCACGCCAAACGGACGGTAGAAATCGTTCTGCAGGTCGTCCTCGCGCGTCCAGACCAGTTTCAACGGCCGTTGCACCGCCTGCGCGATGAACACGGCCTCGGCGATGAAATCATTCTGCAATCGGCGGCCGAAGCCGCCACCCGCGCGCGGCAGTTCGATGGCGATGTTCAACCGCGAGATCCCGGTCATCGCACTGATCATGCGCGAGGCCCCGCCGGGGTTTTGCAGCGACGCGACGAGGCGCGCGCGTCCCGGGCCGAGCTCGATGCACGCACCCGGCGGCTCCATCGTCGCGTGTGCGAGGAACGGCATTTTGTAGTCGGCTTCGACGCGTTGCGCCGCGCTCTTCCAGGCGGCTGCCATGTCACCATCGGCTCGACCCGTCTGGACATCGTCCTTCGCCGCCACCGCTGCGCGGCAGCGCTGCTCCAGCGCGCGCGTGGAATCCGTCGCCCATTCGCCTGGCTGCCACTCGACCTTCAGCGCCTTGCGGCCCTGGATCGCGGCCCAGGTGTTGTCGGCGACCACGGCAACGCCGGCCGCCAGGTTGCGCGTGAACTCGCCAGGCGGCGGCGCGGCGATCGGCACGACGGCACGCACGCCGCGCACCTTGCGCGCCGCCGAGTCGTCGAATGACTTCAGGCGCCCGTCGAAGAAGGGGCAGCGCGCGACCACGGCAAAGAGCATCGCCGGCACGGATGCATCGATGCCGTAGCGCGCGCGGCCACTGACGATATCCGCGCAATCAGCCACCTTGGTGGGCCGGCCGATGATGCGGAAATCCTTCGGATCCTTGAGCGTGAACGGGCCCGCCGGCAATGGCAGCTTCGCGGCGCGCGCCGCGAGTGCCCCGTACGTGGCGCGCCGCCCATCGACGTGGCGCACCACGCCCTCGCGCGCGCTCAAACTACCCGCATCCACGCCCCAGCTTTGCGCGGCAGCGGCGATCAGCAACCCGCGCACCTGGGCGCCGGCTTCCCGCAGGGATTGCCAGCTGTCGGAAATGTTGGTGCTGCCACCCGCGAACTGCGAACCAAAACGATTCGAGAAGCTGTCGGGCTTGTCGCCCGCCTGGATGCCGTAGTCGAGCTGCTCCACGCGCACCTGTTCCCAGCGCACTTCGAGCTCCTCGGCGATGAGCATGGGTAGCGAGGTGCGTACGCCCTGGCCGATTTCGCAGCCACGTGCGCCGATCACCACGGTGTTGTCGGGCTGGATGCGGACGAAGGCACCGAGCGGCACGGCGCCCGGGGATCCTGGCGCGGCGTCGGCCGGCTCGAGAAATTTGAGCGTTGCGAGCAAGGCGCCGCCGCTCAGCGTTATCTCGAGGAACTGCCGCCGCGTGTGTAACACGGCGATATTTGACCACCACGACCCGCACCGGGTCCGTCGTTCCGGCGCAGGCGATTTTCAGCTCATCGCGAGCGGGTCTTGCCTTCGATCCCAGCCACCAGGCGAAAGGCGCGGTCGATCTGCCGGCGGAATCCGGCGTCCTCGAGGCTCAGCGGCCCGGGCTGGTTGATCAGCGTGTTGTTCATCGTGCCGCGGACCATCTGGAACGCGAAGCGGATGCGTTCCTGGTCCTCGGCCTTCACGGTGCGACCCAGCAACCCTTCGTAGACCTCGATGAAACGGTCGACGGAGGCTTTGCCCAGCGCCCGGAATTCCTTCCAGAACGCGGGATCGGTGGTGGCGCGACGCAGGGCCGCGCGCCAGAAATCCGGGTGTTCCAGCACGAAGGTGAACTCACGTTCGATGGCACGTTCGACCAGCGAACCCAGCTTCACACCGTCATACCACTCGTCGAGCTGGCCGCGGCTCTGCTCGCGGCGCATCTCCGCCAGCGCGAAGAAGTACTGGTCCTTGTCGAAGAACCGCTGATAGAACGAGCCGACGGCGCAGTTGGCGGTGCGCGCGATGTCCGCCACCGACAGCTGGTCGAAATCCTTGCGGCGCAGGAGTTTGAATCCCGCGGCCAGCAGCCGGTCGCGCGTCTTCTGCGACCGGCTCTGCTTGACGGGGAGACTGAAACGCGGCGCCGCTCCGGGCTGCACCTGGGCCATTGTTGTTCTTTCCTGTGCTCGCATCGTTCGTGCGTGCACATGGTACGTCAGTCGGCCGCGACCGCGCGTGCCTTGTTTGCCTTGCACTCGGTTTCCAGCATGCCGCCGCGGCAGGGAATCTCGAACTTCCCCTCGAGGTGAATCTTTCGTGACCCATTCAGCGCGTCAACGCCGTCGATGACGAACGACCCGGCGACGCCTTCCATGTCGAACTTGTCGAGCTTCAGCGTGCCGCTGCGCGCGTCGTATTCGCCCTTGTCGTAGTTCAGGGCACCGGCCAGGATCTGGCCCGGCCGCACCTCTCCGCCGCTCTTGCCGACGATGGGATATACGCCCGGGCCCAACGGCATGTCTTTTTCGGTAGAGGAAAACGCCGCCAGCGACACCAGCACTGCCGGCGGCCCGTCGTTGCTGCAATTGATGTCCAACGGCATGGCGGACTTGTTGGCGTGGAGCGTCTGTTTCTCCTTCTTGCTGGCCCAGTACGAAGAGTGGACGCTGCTTGGGCCCTCGCCCGACAGCGCCACGCCTTTGGGATCCCACCACGTGGTCCACTCGTGCTTCGCCGGCGCGGTCATGCGGATCTTGCACGCCTCCAGCCGCGGGTCGACGGCGCTCGAAGTCACCTCGCCGGCCAACGTCCTGGTGGCCAGCGATGCGACCAGCGCCAGGAAACGGATGAGGCGGCCGAGGTCCTGCATTGGACCGCGAATCTCCGCCTTCGGGCGCTGAAAGTCAGCCGCGCGGCGTGACCGATGCGGGTGGGAGGAATCCCACCCGTCCATCCTGGCCCCTGCCCGCGCCGCAACTCGACCAGCGGCGTAGCCCACCGGCGAAATCTTGACTCACAAGATGAATGCATGTTCATATTTTTATGAACACGCATTCATATAAAGGGAGAGCAGATGTCGTCGAGTCAGCGTGCGCGCGAGCGGAGGTCGGGCAGCCGCGTGTTGACGCGCCGGGAGATGCTGGCCGGCTCGCTGGCCGGGACCCTGTCCGGGACTCTGGGGCTCGGCCTCACCACGCGGCGCGCACGCGGCCAGTCGCGCCCTGCCCTGCCAAACATCGTGTTCGTGCTGGCCGACGACCTGGGTTACGCCGACCTCAGTTGTTACGGCCGCCAGTTCTCGACACCGCGCATCGACTCACTGGCGCGCCACGGCGCGCTGTTCACGCAGGCTTACGCGAGCTCGGCGGTGTGCTCGGCAACGCGCGTGGCATTGATCACGGGCCGCGAGCCCGGACGCCTGCGTGTCGGACTGGACGAGCCGCTCAACTTCGACCACGAGGAGAGCGTGGGACTGCCGCCGGACATCCCCACGCTGCCGTCGCTGCTGCGCAAGCGCGGCTACCGCACCTCGCTGTTCGGAAAATGGCATCTCGGCAAGCCGCCGAAATTCGGGCCGCTCAGGAGCGGCTACGACCGCTTCTTCGGCATGTACAGCGGCTACTCGTTCTATTTCGGTCACGGCAAGGACGATCCCAGTCCCATCGTCGACCAGGAACGCATCCTCACGGACCACGGCTACCTCACCGACCTGCTGGCCGACAAGGCCATCGAGGAACTCGAGACGGGCGCACGCGAGGCGCGGCCGGTGTTCCTGAGCCTGCACTTCAACGCGGTGCATTGGCCGTGGGAAGGCCCCGGCGATCGGGCGAAGTCGATGGCGATCAAGAACCCGGTGCACGGCGACGGCGGTTCTCTCGATACGTACCGCACGATGCTGGAGAGCCTCGACACCAATGTCGGTCGCGTACTCGACGCGCTCGATGCCCTGGATCTCGCCGCCAACACCATAGTCGTGTTCACCAGCGACAACGGCGGCGAGCGCTTCTCGGACGTGTGGCCGCTCACCGGCATGAAGGGCGAATTGCTCGAGGGCGGCATCCGCGTGCCGGTGCTGGCCCGCTGGCCCGGCCACATTCCCGCAGGCTTGCGCACCGAGCAGGTGGCCGTGACCACGGACTGGTTGCCCACGTTGCTCGCGGCCGCGGGCACTGCGCCCGATGCCAACTATCCCAGCGATGGCGAGAACCTGCTGCCGGTGCTCGGCGGCGCCGCGCCCGCGCATCCGCGCGCGCTGTACTGGCGCTACAAGGCCAACGAACAGGCGGCCGTGCGCGACGCGCGCTGGAAATACCTGAAGCTCGGCGGCCGCGAATACCTGTTCGACGTCGACGCCGATCCGCGGGAACGCGCCGACCTGCGCCAGAAATTTCCAGACGAATTCGAGCGCCTCAAGCGGCAGTACGCCGCCTGGAGCTCGCGAATGCTGCCTTACCCGGCGGATGCCCGTAGCTACGACGTGAAGACCGGCACCGCCGACCGTTACTGATTGGGGGAGGAAAACCATGAAGAAGAAACTGAACTGCCTGCTGCTCACCTGTTTGTTGGGCACTCAGGCGTACGCCCAGAACGAAGAGCCCGCCACGGCATTGGAAGAAGTGCTGGTCACGGCGCAGAAACGCGAGCAGAACATCCAGGACGTGCCCATCGCGCTCGACGCGGTGTCGCGCGACGCCATCATCGCGCAGCGCATCGCGGGGCCCGACGACCTGATCAAGATGCTGCCCAACTTGAGCCTCAAGACGGCCTCGGCGGTGAACTCGGGCTTCGCCATCCGCGGCGTCGGCACGCAGAACTTCCACCTCACGGCGCAGCAGGCCGTGGGCCTGTACTTCGACGAAGTGTCGCAGGTGACGCCGTTCACCAGCCAGCTCGGCCTGTTCGACATGGAACGCATCGAGGTGCTGCGCGGCCCGCAGAACACGCTGTTCGGGCGCAATACCACCGGCGGCGCGGTGAACTTCATCACCCGGCGTCCGGATCCCGAGGATGGCAACAACGGCTACGTCAACGTGAACCTCGGCAACTTCGGCAAGATCGACGGCGAAGGCGCCGTCGGCTTCGCGCTCGGCGATCACTTCGCGATGCGCCTGGCGGCGCAGAGCCAGAATCGCGACGGCGTGTTCAAGGACGTGGAATCCGGCCAGAAGATCGGCAGCACCGACAAGCAGTCCGCGCGCCTCGGCCTGGCCTGGGTGCCGTCCGAGTCCACCAGCGCCTGGCTTTCCCTGCACTACGGCAAGAGCGACCCGGAGCGGGTGCCGCGCAAGGCCACGGGCCGATTCCTCGCTGACAACGCCACCACCTGCCCTAACAACGATGACGGTGCGTCGCAATTCGACGGCGCCAGCGCCTGCTTCGCGCGCAACAAGACCGGCGTGCCCTACGACCCCTCGCTCGATGGCTGGCGCAACGCGCACGATGCCGCCAACAACACGGCGCTGGTCGAATTGCAGGGGGCGCTGCTCAAGGTCGAACACGACTTCGGCCCGCTGACGCTGGCCAGCCTCACCGGCTACGACGACGTGGAACAGCACCTGGCCGATGAATCCGGCGGCCTGCCCTACATTCAGTTCCAGGCACTGCAGCAGGGTGATTACCAGACTTTCTCGCAGGAGTTGCGCCTCACGTCGAATGGCGAGGGCAAGGTGAAGTGGATCGGCGGCCTGTACTACACGCACGAGAACGACCACTTCGCCACCACGGCGCGCAACAACGCGGTGGGGCCGCCGACGCTGTCGGTGGTGCCGACGTCGATCATGAACCAGCGCGGCGACGTGTATTCCGCCTATGGGCAGATCGACGTGGCCTTCACCGAGCGCTTCAACATGAACGTCGGCCTGCGTTACACCGACGACAGCAAGACCGGCGACACCACCGTGGTCGCGATGTTCGACACCGATACCGGCCTTGCGACGGGAACGCGGCTGCCGGAAGACTTTCTCTACGGCCGCGACTTCGTGCTGGCGCACCAGAATTCCTTCCCGACGTTGTGCGCGCCTGGCGTGGTGCCCTGCTCCGGCCCCTGGAAGACGGTCAAGCAGGACTACAACAAGACCGGCGGCAAGCTCGGCTTCGACTACCACTTCAACGACAACATGATGGGCTACGCCAGCTACTCACGTGGCTTCAAGGCGGGCTCCTTCGACGTGCGCGCGCAGGCCGTGTTGTTAGGCACCGGCGACCTGCCGGTGAAGCCCGAGGAGCTCGACGCCTACGAGATCGGCCTCAAGAGCGAGTTCCTGGATCGCCGCATGAAGCTGAACGTCACGGCGTTCTACTACGACTGGAAGGACCTGCAGACCTTCGCGACCATCCCGGGCATCGGCCCTGCGTTCCTGAACCTGCCGAAGTCCCGTCTCACCGGCCAGGAACTGGAGTGGCAGTTCGCGCCCGGCAACGACTGGACGTTGCGGTTGTACGGTGCGCACCTCGATACCGAGGTCACCGACGTCGGCACTCTCGGCCCCGACGCCGCGGTCGAAGGCGCGCCGCTGCCCGAGGCGCCCGAGTGGACCTTCAACGGCGGTGTCTTCAAGAGTATTGCCATTGGCGATCAACGCCTGACGCTGAGCGCGAATGCGCGCTACGCCTCCGAACAATGGGGCACGATGAACGAGCGGCCCAACACCCTGGTCAGATCCAGCACTTTCTTCGACGCGTCGGTGGCCTATGAATTCGGAGCGGAGAATCGCTACTCGCTCACCGCCTGGGGTGAAAACCTGACGTCCGAGAAGACCTGCTTCGTGCTGGGAGATCTCGACGGCTTCACGTGGACCAACGCGTGCCAGCCGAACGAGGGGACGGCGCTGTACGGCATTTCGCTTATGGCGAGGTTCTAGTTAGCCGGAGAACCGGGCGCGCGGGCTACCCCCTGCTCGCGCGCCCCGTCACCCCAGTTTCCCGAGCAACTCGGCCTCGCGCTCCGGCGAGAGGCCCGAGCGCAGCTTCTGCTTGTCCGCCGGCCGGGTCTTCTGCCAATCCAGTGTCTCGCGGATGGTGGTCTCCAGCGGACGGAACTTGAGCCCCTTGGCTTCGGCGCGCGCCGACGCGACCAGTCCGTGCCCCAGGCTCTGTCCCGACGGCGGTGCCCAGATCGGGATTTCCTGGCTGGCCCACATGCCGGGCTCGGCGGCTTTCTCGGCCATCAGGAATTCGGTGCTGGCCCATTTGAATTTCGTGTCGGCGCCGGTGACGCGTTTGCTGGTATCGAGCAGCTTTCCCATGGTTGCCCAGCGCGGCGGCGTGCACAGGTTGTAACGGCCGGCGACGCGCTTCTCGGTGCACAAGCGCACGAAGTCGGCGAGATCGCGCACGTCGATGTACTGGATCGGATCGTCCGGCGTGCCCGGCGCGATCATCTCGCCGCCCTGCGCCACGCGGAACGGCCAATAGGTGAAGCGGTCGCTGAAGTCCCCGGGGCCGGCGATGTAGGTAGGCCGGATGATGTTGGCATGTTTGCCATAGGCATTCACCACCACCTCTTCACACAGCACCTTGAGCGGCCCGTAGTTATCACCCTCGAGCTTGTCCTGGCGGAGGTTGCCAATGGGCGCGAGCGCGTGTGACTCATCGATCGGCGGGCCCTGGAAGTTCTCGTACACCGCGATGCTCGAGATGAAGATGTAGTGCTTCGAATGATTCTTCAGCAGGTCGGTCGAGAGC
>Ga0164241_10006607_pt1 | contig 10543 bp, 6 predicted proteins | sample OricomyardsoilBY_FD_108780 | JGI IMG/M metagenome (GOLD analysis project Ga0164241, IMG submission 108780) | Backyard soil microbial communities from Emeryville, California, USA - Original compost - Back yard soil (BY) | ecosystem: Environmental > Terrestrial > Soil > Unclassified | place: USA... | reverse complement strand
GGGCGGCTCGAAGCCGGCGTCGTTGAGCCAGTCGAGGTACGTGGCCAGCCGGTGCACACGCCCGGTTGCGGTGCGCAGCATCAGGCCGAGTTCGTACAGTGCGACCCAACGCGGTGCGGCCCCCTTGTCCGGCATGACGTCGATGACGGCCAGCGTCCCCGACGGACGCAGCGCCTGGTACAGGCGGCCGAGCATGCGGCGGTTGGTGTCCTCGTCGAACAGGTGACAGAGGTTTCCGATGATCGCGAGATCGTATTCCCTGCGCTCGAGTTCGATGTCGAACAGGTCGCCCTCGACGAAGCGGAACTGCCGCTCGCGTCCCGCGGTCCGCACGGCCCGCCGGGTGGCGGTCACGACGTCGGGCAGGTCGACGGCCGTGACCAGGCAGGCGGGGTCGCGGGCGGCCACCGCCAGGCTCCAAGGCGCCGCGCCCGCGCCGACGTCCAACACCCGGACGGCCGACGGCAGCAGGTCGGCCGCCCGTTCCGCGACCGACGCGAGCATCGCGCCGACGTGGACGACCGCGCCAGAGTAGAAGGCGGCCGCGCCGTCGGGCCGGTCGCCTCGGACCAGCGGTCGGCCATGCCGGACCGCGTCGTCGAGGTGCGCCCACATGTCGAGAGTCGCCCCGAGCGCGGGCAGGTCGGGCAGGGCGCTTCGCCAGGCGCCGCCGACGTTCTCGACCAGGTCCAAACCCTGCAGGGCGGCAAGCAGCGTCCCGGCGCCGCGCTCATCCAGACCGCAGCCGCGGGCCAGTTCGGTGACGGTGGGCGCGGCGCCGTCGAGCCGGTCGAGAACTCCCAGGCGGGCGGCGGTCCGGACGACGGCCGCGGCCGCGACGGCCTCGCCGAGGTACCCGAGCGGTCCGCCGATCGATGCCGCCGACGCGGGCGCGGTCGTGGTCACGGCCGCACCTGGACCCGGCCGGCGCCGCCGTCGACGGTGACCGTCTGGCCGTCACGGAGCAGGCTGGTCGCGTTGCCGGTGGCGACCACGGCCGGCACCGCATACTCCCGGGCGATGATCGCCGGATGGGACAGCAGCCCGCCGGTGTCGGTGACCAGCGCCCCGACGATGGGGAACAGTACCGACCACACCGGCGACGTGATCGGGCAGACCAGCACGTCGCCGGGCCGCAGCTTGCCGAACTCGGACTCATCCGTGATCACCCGCACCGGCCCGGTGTACTGGCCGGGCGCGGCGGCGATCCCGTCGAGGGACTGGGCGCCCGCCCGCTGAGCACGGCCGGACGGGCCGGCCTCGAAGACCCGGTCGATGTACCACAACAGCCCGGTCATGGTGAACCTGGCTTCGGCCGGGAGCGCATCCAACGACGGCGGCGGTCCGGGGTTCCTGCCGTAGGTGGCGGGTCCGGGGTGCTGTTCCACGTAGGCCCGCTCGCCCCGGCGCCGGGTGACCGTCGCCTTCCGGGACTGCCCGTCCCGCAGGGCCGCCAGCGCGTCGTCCAGGGTGAGGAAGAAGATGTCGTCGCGTCGATCAAGTTGATCTCGGTCGGCCAGGCGCCGGCCGATCTCCAGGAGCGGGTAGCGCAGCAGCGCCATCGGGGCGCTGACGGTGCGGAATTCGTTGTCCTCGCGCACCGGATACGCGCGCTCGGCGCGGCCCAGCGCCCGCTCGAAACGCTCGCGTTCTGCGGCTGGCCGCCCGGCGAGCAATTGACGGGCCCGGTCGGCGGCCGCTGCCCGGCGGCCGGCATGCTCGCCGGTCCGGCCGTCCGGGTCGTCTGCGTGGTCGAGCTGGTCGGCGATCAGCCGCAAGGTGAGCTCGGGGGTCTCGGCCAACGACGGGTCGGCAATCTCGTAACGGATGGCCCGGCAGCCGAAGTCGCGTTGGTAGGCGGCGAACTCCCGGGCGAAGTCGGGGTCCGACTCGGCGAGGCGGCCGGCCGTCCGATCGGAGAGCTCGGCCAGCAAGGTCCGCACCGCGGGACGACGCCGGGCGAGGGCGGCCAGTTCGGCGAGTCGGCGGGCGGGCTCGGTGGAAGCCGTCGACAGGCCGGACAGCAGCTCGCAGGTCTGCGGGTCGGACCAGCCGAGCAGATCCCGGCAGGTGAAGGCGAGCTCGGCGAGGATCGGCATCAGCGCGCCGTGCAGCAGGATGTGAATGTCGACGCCCATGCAGAGCAACGCGGCGGCGCTATCGGTGTGCGCGTTCAGATCCTGGTCGTCGAGCAGGCTGACGTCGGCCTCGCGCAGGTCCGCGATTCGTCGGGTGAGGTCGGGCTGCCATTGCCGGTACCAGCGCTCCACGAACTGGCCCGCCTTGTCGGCGCGGACCGCGGCTACCCCGTCTGCGATGCGTCGGCGGAGCCGCGGAACCAGCCGGATCAGCAGCGGCATCAGCACGGCCGGCGGCGCCGGGCGGTCCTTGCCGCCGAGCGGCACCAGTCTGGTGTACTCCCAGCCGCCGATCTGGGCGAACTCCAAGGTGTCGGCCAACAGCCCGAACTCGGCGAACATCCGCCGCATCGCCCGATTGCGGGGCTCGCCGGCGAACACCGACAGGCACATGGGTGTCCACGGCACTGGCGCATGGCTGGCTTCCCGCTCCCAGAACCCGGGCGGCGCCTGCGCCGGTACCGGCACCGGTGCCGGAGCCGGTTCGGGCAACGCGGTCACCGGTCGCGCCTGGAGCACCACGAGCCGGCCACCGGCCAGCGCCCACTCGACGTCCTGCGGTCCGCCGAGCCGGGCCTCGATGCGCCGGGCAAGCGCGGCGACGTTGGCGGCGACGGTCGCGTCGATCGCTCCCTCGGGCGCCGCCCGACAGGTGACCGCCTCCCCGCGGATCACCCATTCGTCGGGCGAGACCTCGCCCGCTGCCAGCCGGTCGCCGATGCCGCGGACCGCGCTGACCAGGGCGGTGTCCCGGTCGCCGGTGACCGGGTCGGCGGTGAACGCGACCCCGGCCGCCTGCGCCTGCACCATCGGCTGCACCAGCACCGCCATTCGCGCGCCCGGTCGAACCCCGCGGGATCGCCGGTAGACGGCCACCTGCTCGGTGAACGCCGAGGCCCAGCAGCGGCGCACGGCGGATGCCAGGGACTCGGCCGGCACGCCGAGCACGGTCTCGTACTGGCCGGCGTAGGAGGCACCCGGCAGGTCCTCGGCCACCCCTGATGAGCGCACGGCCAGCGGTCGGTCGCCCAACTGCACCGCCATCATGTCGATGGCGGCGGCGACCTCGACCGGCAGCGTCACCGCCCGGATCTGCGCCGGGTCGGCGGCGCCGTCCAGCCCGGCCCCGGCCAGGGTCAGCGCCAGCGACTCGGCCGTGAGGACCATGCCGGCCGGCACCGTCAGCCCGGCCCGCCCGAGTTCGCCGAGGGTGGCCGCCTTCTGGCCCACCTGTGCCGCGTCCGCCGATCCGACCTGGTTCAGGGACAGCACGAGGTCGGTCCTGGTCAGTGTCATGGCCGTCACCTTCCGTCCGACGCGTCCTGCGGCCATCGTCGTCGGGGTGGGCGAGCCTGGCCATCCGTCCGTCTACGTATCGGCAGGCCAGGCCCTACGTATTCGCGGCGACCAGTCGGCCGAGCTTGCCAGGCCGCCATTGAGCGCGGTCCTGGTCGGGCCGAGCTTGCGAGGTCGCCCTTTGCGCACAGGAGCGACCCAATGTTCCGCGACTCCCTGCAGACCGGCACCGGTCGGCCGTCGGGCCGCTCTGGCGGAACATGCGGTCGCCGCCAGGGACCCAGTGTTCCGCGACTCCCCGCCAACCGGCGCCGGTCGGCCGCGCGGGCCGCTCGCGCGGAACATCTGGTCGCCCCGAGCGACCCGGTGTTCCGCAGTTGGAACCACTCACGCCCCACTGAGCCTTGGAATCACTCAGCTAGCGCGGTCCGGGTCCGCGTTCCAGTACCCAGCGGGTGAGGGCCGTGCGCGACTGCAGGCCGAGCCGGCGGTAGACGTGCTGCAGGTGGGTGCTGACCGTCCGTTGGCTGATGAACAACCGCTCGCCGATCTCGGTGTTGCTCAGGCCGGCCGCGACAAGTCGGACAACCTGCAGCTCCCGTTCCGACAGTTCCCCGGTTGTGAGCCGGGCGCGGGCGGGCGCCCGCTCGCCGGCGGCGCGCAGCACCCTGCGCGCCCGGTCGGCGAACGGCCGGGCGCCGAGCCGGTCGAAGTCGGCCAGGCTGCGTCGGGCCGTCGCGGTGACATCCGCCCGGCCGGCCGACGTTTCGGCGTCGTTCGACTGGACCGCCGCGGCGACCTCGGCCCACTCCAGCCACGCCCGCGCCGCCTGGAAGGGCAACCCGAGTCCGCCCAACCGGACCGCGGCCTGCTCCAGGCAGGCGAGCGCCGCGGACCGCTCGCCGGCCGCGGCCAGCGCCAGCCCCTCGATCCGGCGCCCGCAGGCGGCCGGCCAGGGTGCCTCGGGCCCGAGATCGACCAGCCGGTGGGCGGTTTCGAGGGCGCCCGGCGGGTCCCCGGCGGCCACCTGGGACTCGCCGAGAATGGACAGACCCAGGCAGGGCAGGGTGGTGAGCGTCGCCAGCGCCGCGGCCGCCAGCGTCCGCGCCCGTTCCGGCTCGCCGGCGGCGAGAGCGACGGCCGCGTCGGCGATCTCGACGACCGTGAACAGATGCCGGTCGACCGCGGCGCCGGCGCCGTAGACATCGCGCGCCTCGGTCACGGACCGGGCCGCCTCCTCCAGATCGCCGCGGTGCGCGAGCACGTACGCGCGACCGACCAGGGCGGCGGCCACCGCGCGGGGTGCCCCGATCCGGTGCCCCGTCGCAAGCATCTCGTCGGCGCTCCGCAGCACCCCCTCCCAGTCGTCGGTGGCCAGATCCAACGACAGGTGGACGAACGTCGCCGTCGCCTCGAGAATCGGTGACCCGATCCGCCGGACCAGCCCGAGCTCGCCGAGGGTGTGCTGTCTGGCTCGGGCCCGGTCGCCGGCGTTGAGGTAGGTCACCGCCAGGAACCGGTGCGCGACGGCAGCGACGGCGGGCAGGCCCGCCCGTTCGGCGACGTCCAGTGCCTGCAGCCCGTGCTCTGCGGCGACGGTCAGGCGGCCGCGCAGGAAGGCGCTGTCCGCCTGGGCCAGATGTGCCGCGACGGCGGCCTTCACCTGACCGGTCCCGGCAGGCCCAGCCAGAGCCAGCAGGATGGCGGCTTCCTCCTCAACGCCGGCGAGATCGGCCTGACGAAGGAGCAGCCGCAGCCGGATGTAGTGCAGGTCGGTCACCTCCGCGTCCGCTCCGGTTCCCTCGACGGCGGCCAATCCGGCGGCGAGTTGCGCCGCGGCCGCGTCGAACCGTCCCCGGTCCCACTCGGCCAGCGCGAGCAGACCGCGCAGGCGAGCGGTGGCAGGACGGTCGCCAGTCCGTTCCCGCCCGCCGGCGGCCTCGGACCAGGTGGCCACCGCCGCATCGAGCCGGCCCGACCGCGAGCGTGCGTGCCCGAGACGCTCGAGCAGCTCGCCTACCATGGCCGGTCGATCGACGCGGGCGAGCGCCAGGGCGGCCGCGAGATGTTCGGCAGCCTCGGCATCGGCGTGCATCTCTTCGGCCCGCCCGCCCGCGGCGACCAGGACGTCGAGGGCGCGTCGCGGATCGGCCTCGCCGGCCGCGCACCGGTAGTGGTGGGCGAGCCGCTGCACATCCGTCGGGCCGAGCGCCTCCGTTGCCTGCGCGACCCGCGCGTGCAGCCGGCGCCGCCGCATGGTCGGCAGCTCGGCGTAGGCGACCTCGGCCACCAGGGGATGACTGGTGCGGTAGGTGATGTCGGCGTCAGCGTGCCCCTCGACGACCAGTCCGGATTCGCCGAGACGTCGAAGAACCTCGTCGAGTTCGTCGCCCTCACGTCCACCGACTCGGGCCAGAACCGCCGGGCGGGCGGCGTCGCCGGCGACCACGATCAGCTCGAGCAGCGCGCGGTCGATGGGCGCCAACCGCTCCAGGCGGGCCAGCACGAGGTCACGCATCACCCGCGGGACGGCTGCCATCGATCCGCCGCCCAGGATCCAGACGCCCCCGCTGCGGAACAGCGCGCCGGTGTCTCGCAGTGCTCGGATCAACGCGGTGACGAACAGCGGTGTCCCGGCCGCCCGGTCGTGCAGGGCCGCGAGCAGCTCAGCCGGGGGATCGCCACCGAGCAGCGCTCGCGCCAGCGCTGCGACCGGCTCCGGGCCGAGGCCGACGACGAGGAGCTCCTCCGCCAGCCCGAGTCGCTGCAGGGATCGCACCATCGTCCGCAGTCCCGGGTGTGCGCGCGCCTCGTCCAGGCGGTAGGCGCCGATCAGCAGCACGCGCCGGGTGCCCAGGCTCCGAGCCACGTAGTGCAGCAACTCCATCGACGAGGCGTCCACCCAGTGCAGGTCGTCCACCAGCAGCACCACGGGTTGGACCGCCGCGATCCGCTCGACCAGCCGGGACACCGCCTCGAACAGCCGGGTCCGCTCCAATGCGGCGTCCCCCAACGGTTCCGGCGGCGGCAGATGCAGTCCGGCGAACAACCGGCCGAGGTCGGGCAGGCCGCGGACCAGGGTTGCCAGGTTGGCGGAGGTCAGGCTCGCGAGGAACGGACCGAGCGCCTCCAGCACCGGGGCGAAGGCAAGGTCGGCCTGCAAGGGGTGAGCGGCGCCGCGCAGGGTGACGAACCCGCGCTCGCCGGCCAGGGCAAGCGCCTCGGTGGCGAGCCTGGTCTTGCCGATGCCCGGGTCGCCGGCCAGCAGCAGCGTCCCGCCGGCCCCGCCGGCGGCGCGGTGCAGCGCGTCCAGCACCCGGCCGAGTTCCGCCGATCGCCCCAATAAGGGCACGTCAGCGAAGCTTGCCACCACGTCCGCCTACCCCCGGACGGACGGAGTCGGCATGATCCGCCGACCGGTGGCCGCGCGCGAAGGACGCAGCGTGAGTAGGGCTCGCCGAGCGAACCATGGCGACGGGCGGCGGCGCCGCGCGAGGGCGGCCCAGCCTGTGAGGCCGCACCCTGGGGGGGTGGCAGGTGAATCATTGCTTGGGCTGCCGAACCTTGGGCTCGGAGCCGGATTGCTGCGAACGGGATTCACTCTGGGTCCTGCCCAAACACCGAAACCGGGATGGTGATCAGGCGACGGGATGCTGTCCGTCCGTCGTCGCCGGCGATATCGAAGAATTCTTCCTGGCCATCATCGCAGTAGTTTCACCAGAGCGACCCGACTCAGCCCGGCCGATCCCACCGGGCACCGAACCGTTGGAGCTCTTCCCTCGCGCGCGGCACCGGAGGAGTCAAACCCGGCCGAGGTCAACCTCAACCTGGAAGGGTGCCGCGACCGTGATGGCACCGGCGAACACGCCTGCGTCGCGGTATGCCCTGGCAGCGGGGTCGAGGACGTAGGTGTAGATCAACGGCACGCCGGTCGTGGCCTGCTCGACTCTCCAATAGAAGGCGATGCCGGCCGTCGCGTACTGATCGACCTTCACGATCCGGTCGGTGGTCTCCGACCCGGGTGAGACGACCTCGACGACCAGCAGTACATGCTCCGGACGGGTGGGCGTGATGTCGATCGTGTCGGCGCGATACACGACCACATCCGGGCGGCGATTGGTGAGCGGGGCATCGCTCAGGCGTATGTCGAAGTCCGTGTCAGCGTTCCAGTCGGGGCCGGCGGCCGCATCCAGCGCATTCGCCAGGATTCGGGCCAGCCGATTATGCCGCTTGGACGCACTCGGACGCACGACGACCATTCCGTCCACGATCTCGATTCCGGCGCACTGCTCCGCGGACCAGGAGTCGTACTGCTCCGCCGTGATCTGCTCATGCATCCACGCAGGGGCCACCATCTTGGCGGTCATGGCGTACCTCCCGGACACGGTATGAGCGGTTCCGATCCCAGTGGCTCAGCCTACTGTCGCCGAGCGGGCGGGTGGCCGGCTGGGGCGCTGCCCTATGTGGGTGATGGTGATCGCCTGCCACGTCCCACGGTGGATATGGGCAGGTCCACCCTTGGTCGGACCGCGGTCAGTCGGGCAGCCGCACGAGGCCGTGGGCGTCGATCTCGACGAGGCCGTCACCGATCAGCGACCCGATGCAGCGGCGTACCTGTTCCGGCTCGCCGGCGTCGGCCAGACCGCCCGGTTGAACCGGCCCCTCGCTCGCCCGCAGGCGGGCCAGGATCCGGCCGCGGACCTGGCGGTCGGTGCCATGCCACGCCTGCACCGGGCGCTTGGCGACGCCCGGCATCGCCCCGTCGCGCAGCCAGCGGCACCGGCCGGACAGCGGGCACCGCACGCAGCCGGGGTTGGTCGCCGTGCACACCAGGGCGCCGAGTTCCATCACCGCGACCGAGAACCTGGCAGCGGTAGGCGGGTCGGTCGGCAGGTAGGTCGCCATCTCCGACCGGTCGGCTGCGGTGGCGGACGCCCGGGGTTCGTCGACGCCCCGCACGACCCGGGACAGCACCCGTCGCACGTTGGTGTCCACGACCGGCACCCGCGCACCGAACGCGAACGCGGCCACGGCTCGGGCCGTGTACTCGCCGACGCCGGGCAGGCGCAGCAGCTCCTGGACCGAGGAGGGCACCTGCCCGCCGAACTCCGCGGTGATGGCGACGGCGGCCGCGTGCAGCCGCAGCGCCCGCCGTGGGTAGCCGAGGCGTCCCCAGGCCCGGATCGCCGCACCGGTCGGCTCCGCGGCGAGGTCGGCCGGCGCCGGCCAGCGCACGAGCCACTCCCGATACACCGGAAGCACCCTGGCCACCGGGGTCTGCTGCAGCATGAACTCGCTGACCAGCACGGCCCACGGGGTCGCGTCCGGCCCCCGCCACGGCAGATCCCGGGCATGCCGATCGTAGAAGCCGGCGATCAGCCCGGCGTCCAACGCCGGACCGTCGTCGACAACCGTGTGGGCGTCAGCCAGCACCGCTCTGCTGGCCCCGGTCGGTCTCGTCGTCGGTCGGGACCTCTTCCAGCAGGCCGGTCTCCACGTCGAAGATGAAGCCGCGGACGTCGCCGGTGTGATGCAGGAAGGGCGAGTCCTTGACGCGACGCATCGACTCGCGCACCGAGTCGTGCGGGTCCTTGAACGCCTGCACCGACCAGGTCGGCCGGTAGCCGGCGAACGTGGCCAGCTCCTCCCGGAACTCCTCCTCGTTCAGCTTGGCCAGACCGCAGTCGGTGTGGTGGACGATCATCACCTCACGGGTGCCCAGCGCATGCTGGGAGATCGCCAGCGAGCGGATCACGTCGTCGGAGATGATCCCGCCGGCGTTGCGCATCAGGTGGATCTCGCCGGGATTGAGCCGGAACGCCACATGGGCGTCCACCCGGCAGTCCATGCACATCACCACCGCCAACTGTTTGAGCGGTGACGGGCCGAGGCCCGAGGGATGATACATGGCTGCGGTCTTGTTGCGCCGCAACATCTCGTCGATGGCCGTCACAGCAGCTCCTTCGGCGTTGCTCCCCTGGATGGTTGTGCTGCGAGACTACCGTCGCACGCGTGATGCACCCGGTCGGACCATCGAGCGCAACGACGTACTGGATTCGTCGAGTACTCGCGGTGACGCTCGCTGTCGTCGCGCTCGTCGGGATCGTCCTGTACCTGGCCAACCGGACCTCCCGTTCCTCCGCCGGGTCGGACCCGGCAGCCGTGGTCCACACGTCGGCCGGCCCGACCATGACCGGGGTGCTGGCCAACTCCACAGGTCCGTCCCGCTCCACCGTTCCGTCGCCGAGCCCCTCCCCGAGCCCGGTGGCCACCGAATTGCCCACTCCGGCGGCTGAGTCCCCGGTCCCGGCCACCGATCCGGCCCCTCCCGTCGACCCTGGCCCGACCACGGCCGTCGCGGCGCCCGATGCCGCGGCCACCGACACCACGGCACCGGCAGAGGCGGCCCCACCCGCGCCGCCGCCCCCTTCCTACGACGCCGATGGCACTCTGCTCTGCGCCGACGGGTCCATCACGCTCGCCGCGCGGGCGCCGGCCGAGATCAGGTCCGGCGCCAACGTGATCGTCGGCATGACGGTCACCAATTCCGGCACCGAGGCGTGCCGTCGCGACGTTTCCGGAACCCTGCAGGTGTTCACTGTATTCGGCGCGGACGGCACCCGGTTGTGGTCGACGGCCGACTGCTTCCCCGGTCAGGGCACCGACATGCGCGACCTGACTCCGGGTCAGACGCTCGAATACACGATCAAGTGGTCCGGCACGACATCGGCGCCCGGCTGCACCGGCGAACGCGCCCCCCTCGCCCCGGGCAGCTACACGTTGATCGCCCAGCTGGGGGCGTTGTCCAGCCCGCCAGCGGCGTTCACGGTCCGTTAGATCGGGGCGCGGAACACTGGGTCGCTGGTGGCGACCGGATGTTCCGCGCGAGCGGTCCGCGCGGCCGAACGGTGCCGGTCTGCGGGGAGTCGCGGAACATTGGGTCGCTGGGCGCGACCGCATGTTCCGCGCGAGCGGACCGCGCGGCCGAACGGTGCCGGTCTGCGGGGAGTCGCGGAACATTGGGTCGCTGGGCGCGACCGCATGTTCCGCGCGAGCGGACCGCGCGGCCGAACGGTGCCGGTCTGCGGGGAGTTGCGGAACATTGGGTC
>Ga0164241_10006606_pt1 | contig 10544 bp, 15 predicted proteins | sample OricomyardsoilBY_FD_108780 | JGI IMG/M metagenome (GOLD analysis project Ga0164241, IMG submission 108780) | Backyard soil microbial communities from Emeryville, California, USA - Original compost - Back yard soil (BY) | ecosystem: Environmental > Terrestrial > Soil > Unclassified | place: USA... | reverse complement strand
TTGAAGTGTTGGCCCATGGCTGGCCGGTGCTCGAGGCCTGGCAAGATATCGAGCCCGACGTGCAGCGCGTCGAGCGGGCGATCAACGATCGCGGCGTTCAATTCGACGTTCAGCTCGCAAAGCGGTTGCTCCAAGAAGACGCGCGCAACGGGGCGATCGCGCTCGAGCAAGCCGCGCGCGAGCTCGGCGCCGGCTGGACTGCCGAGCGCGTGCGGCAAGTGGCGAACAGCCCCGCACAGTTCTGCGAACACACCGGCGCTCCGGACGCCACGAAGGGGACGATCGACTACATGATTCGCGGCGGCTCGGCGCCGCACGTCCAAGCGCTTTGCCGTGCGCGTCAGTCGCTCGCCTCGATCGCCCGCGGCAAGCTCGACGCGGGGCTTGCTCGAGTATCACCCGACGGTCGGTTGCGTGACTCCCACCGCTACATCGGGGGTCACACTTGGCGTTGGAGCGGTCGCGGGATGCAGCTGCAAAACATGCCCCGCCCAAGCAAAGACTTCGAAGAGTGGAAAGACGCCGACATATGTGAGCTTGCCGACATTGTACTAGCGGGTGGGCACTGTGACGCCGACGAGATCGATCTGCTTTTGCGCGCATGCATCACCGCCAAGCCGGGGCATGTGCTCGTCGTCGAAGACTTCACCGGCGTGGAAGCTCGCGCTTTGGCGTGGGCTGCGGGGGATACGGCCGAGCTAGCCATGCTCGCGGACGGCAAGCTCGACGCGTATAAGGTTGCCGCTACGCACATCTTTGGTGTATCATATGATGCTGTGACTAAGGACCAGCGCCAAGCGGGGAAGGTCTCGGTGCTCGCTTGCGGGTACGGCGGCGGCGCCGGTGCGATCGAACGGTTCGCCGAATCGCTCGGCGTCAATCTCGCGGCGTCCGGTGCAGACCCCGAGCAGATCGTTAGTGGTTGGCGCACTGCACACAAGCCCGTTGTCACGTTTTGGTATGCGTGCGAGCGCGCTCTAGCCAACGCGATCGAGGGCAAGCGCGGGCGAGTGGCGTGCTTCGACTTCGTTCCGGCAGACGGTGACGTCGCGGTGCTCATGCCCAACGGCCGACCACTGGTCTACAACAACCCGAAGTGTACGCGCGGTGAGCGCGGCCGCGCCGAGATCAGCTATCAGGGGCACCACTCGCGCGAGAAGCTTTACGGCGGGAAGATCGTCGAGAACCTCATTCAGTCGATGTGCCGCGAGCTATTGGCGGGCGCAATGGTGGAAGCCGACGCCGCGGGTTTGCCGGCTGTGCTGCACGTGCATGACGAAGCGGTGATCGAAGTGGCCGCAAGCGACGAAGCCGACGCGCGCGAAGCGCTGCACGAGATCATGACAACTGTTCCTGAATGGGCCGAGGGCTTCCCTTTGGATGCCGCCGGCCACTCGGGGAAGCGATACCGAAAGTAAAAAGGAGAAAGCAAATGAGCAAGCCCACAGCCAACGCCGAGAGCATCCGCGGCAACCTACACCCGCAATTCCCCGGGCCGATCGGCAAGCCCAAGGCCGGCAAGCAAGCGCGGTTTTCGTGGCGCAACCCGGACGGCTCGCGCGGTTGGCACACGCGCGAACTGGCGTCGACCGTCGGCGACGCGCAAGCCAAAGCGATCACGGGGGCCGGCCAATGAAACACAACTTCTTGTGGCTAGATCTCGAGACTACGGGTCTAGACCCTCGCAAGAATCGGATCCTCGAGTGGTCCGCAGTGCTGGCCAACGACGGGATCGACGGCGACATGTCACCCGAGATCCAAGTGCACGGCGTGATCACGCAAGAGGGGGACGAGTGGCTTTCGGAAATGGATCCGTTCGTGCTCGACATGCACACCCGCAACGGCCTGATCGAGGATTGCAAGACGCGCAAGGGTTGCACGCTTTCGGGTGCCGAAGACACCTTGATCGAAGCGGCGATGTTCGTCGGCCAGAAGCCCCGAAGCGTCGTGCTCGCGGGCTCTACGGTGGCCTTCGATCAAAGCTTCTTGGTCGTGCATATGCCGCGCTTGGCCGAGTTGCTTTCACATCGGTGCTTCGATGTGAGCACGCTAAAAATGGCCGAGCGCGATTGGGCCGGCGAAAAATTTAAGAAGGCGGAAGCACACCGCGCACTTCCCGACGTGCTCGAGAGCCTCGCGCACGCCGCCGAGATCCGCCGATCGATCTCTCGGTGGTCGCGGCCGTGACCACTAAAAACTTCGAGGCGGGGCTTGCGGGCCTCGCCCTCGGGCTGTGCTGCGCGGTGCTCGCGCATCTTGCGGGGTGGCTGTGAGCGCAATGATCCGGATCCCGGCCAACGCCAACGCGCTCGCAATTGACCCGGGGTATGCGCGCAAGTCGGGCGGGTGCGCGTGCGCCATCGCCGAACGCGGCATGCTTGCGCGTGTGTGGTTTGAGCGTGCCGAAAACTTCAGCCTTATGGGCTGCGGTTCGATCGACGCCGATGCGCTTGAGCACGTCATAGTCGAGCAGCCACAGCAAGACGCGCGATCGTGGGGCATTCCCCCGGCCGTGCTGATCAAGCTTGCATGGGAGGGCGCCTCGCTCGCGGGCCTTTACGCGGGCGCCTCGGGTGCGTTGTTGCACTCGCCCACCGTCTCGGAGTGGAAAGGCTCGGAGAAAAAACCACCGCAGCACAAGCGCATGTGGGCGATCCTTTCGCCGGCTGAACGCGCGGTGCTCGGCGGTGCAAAGACTCTCGCGGCGATCGAAGCGGCCTGTGAAAAGGGCGCTATGTGCCGCTGGAAACTACCAAGCGACGAGCTCTACCCGAGCACGTTCAAGACTCACAATTTGTTGGACGCCGCCGCGCTTCTTATGACCGCGCTCGGCCGATTAGAAAAGGCGGGTTGATATGCAACTAGAACTAAGAGATCTCGGGGGCTTCTGGTGCCCGGGCTGCGAAGAGCGAAAGGTGAAAGCCCTCTGTCTGCGCACTATGGGTGCGCCCGATAGTGAACCGCCGTGCACCACGCTGTGCTCGATAGATGCGGCCGGGCGGATCTGCTGTTCGCACCTTGACATAAGCGCGGCGGTGCAGGAATGACCGCCCGGACACTGCCGATCGCCACGCTGTTTTGCTCGGCCGAGCTCGAACTTTTCGACGGGCTCTCGTTCTTTCTCGACGGCAACTCGAAGATCACGCGGGGCAACGGCACTTACGAAAACCCGAGGCCCAACGCGTTCAGCCTTCCCGCGGCAAGCGTAGCGCCGGGGCCGTACGCTAGCGCTTCGCCGAGGCCCTGCCCCGGCTCGACGCCGACGTGCCGATCAAGCTGCTACGTCAAAGGCTTGGCGCAACACGCGCCGGATCTTTACGCCCGCTATCAGAGCAACGCCGATGCGCTGCAAACGATCTTCGAGGATCCCTCGGGTCGCGGGTTTGCGTGGTCGGCTCTCAAGCTCGGCATGTGGGTCGAAGACAACGCGCCCGCGGGCTTTCGCTGGCACGTCTCGGGCGATGTGCTCTCGCTCGAGCACGCCGAGTGGATCGTCAACGTGTGCGGCGTCGCCGCCGAAGTGCCGTTTTGGATCTACACCCGCACGCTCGACGCGGTGGGCATACTCAAGACCGCGCCTAACCTCGCGGTGAACGTCTCGGCGGACGCCGACAATTATGCCGAAGCGCTCGACGTAGCGCGGGCGCATGATGCTCGGTTATGCTATCTCTCCACGGGTGAGGTTCCTACGAACTTGCCGGCGGGAAGCGTGATCTTCCCCGACTATCCACTGCGGAAGCGCGCCGGTTCGGATTGGTTTGAAACCCTGCCCTTCGCGCAACGCAAAATGATCTGCCCGACGGATCTCTACGGGCAGAGCGAGGCCGCTAGGTGCGGGCCGTGCCAGAAGTGTTTTTAATGGCTAAGACACCCGAGCAGAAACTTGCGTATATGCGTCAGTACCGTGCGGCGCGTACGCCAGAGCAGGTGGAAAAGACACGCGCATATCAGAAAGCCTACCGCGCCGCGCATCCGGGTTTAGCTAAAGCGCGGTACTGGAAGGACCCCGAAGCCAAGCGGGCGCTAGCGCGTGAATGGCAGAAGGCGAACACCGCACGGTCGACTTCGCGGAAGCGAGCGTGGCGAGAAGCTAACTTAGAGAAAGATCGTTTGCGCCTACGGCGCCAGCAACTGAAGCGGTATGGGCTAACAGAAAACGACGTGTCCGAGCTGCTAGCTAAGCAGCGCGGTGTGTGCGCGATCTGTAAAATGGCTAGCCGGTTGTGCGTAGACCATTGCCACTCTACCGGCCGCGTTCGCGGTTTACTGTGCGATCGCTGCAACCGCCGGCTGGGCGTGGTCGAAGCGATCGAGAGAAGCGGTACGCTAGCTCGCACGCTAGAATATCTCGACCTAGAAGTAGCCCCTTGCACCAAGTGTTTTTGATTCGGAGTATCATATCACATCATGGCCGGTAAAAAGAACACGGACCCCGCGGAGTACGCGAGGCGACAAGCAGCGATCGAGAGCTCGAGCAGCATGGCCGAAGCCGGGCGCAAGCTCGGGATCTCGGGTGACATGTTGCGCCAGTGGTTTACGTCACGCGGCGACAACCCAAAGGATTGGCTCAAAGGCGGCCCGCCCCGCGGCCCAAGCGGTGAGCACCACAGCACCCCGGCGCCGCAAGTCGCGCCGGGCTTGGAGCTTCGTGCTCAAACGGTGCACGTGTCGGGCGCCGACGGGCGCTTGCTCGATCGCTATGACAAGTCTGCACTCGCCCCGCAGCCCGCCCTTTACCCCGATGTGATCGAGGGCCACCACATCACGAAGACCACGATCCACCGGCGCGGCGATGGCCAGTTGATGGACCACTATGTGACGGCCAAGGTAGACGAAGCGCTGCGCGAGCGCGCCATGTTCGAAGCGTGGAAGCGTCACGCCGAAGTGTACGCCGGCATGGCCGCACCCGCGCCGGTGCCGGCGTCGTGTGACGAAGACCTGATCGCCCTGTACCCGCTCGGCGATCCGCACTTGGGAATGCTCGCGTGGGCCCCCGAAGTTGGCGAGCACTTCGACTTGAAGATCGCAACGCGCGAGCTTCTGACCTGCGTCAAGCTCATGGTTGACGGCGCGCCGCGTGCGAAGAAAGCGATCATCACCAACCTAGGTGATTTCTTGCACGCGCAAGACGATCAGCAACGCACGCCCGGGCACGGCCACAAGCTCGACGTTGACGGCCGGTATTCAAAGGTGCTCGACGCGGGTCACGTATTGCTGCGCGGGATCGTGGACGCCGCGTTGCTTCGACACGAGCACGTCACGATCCGCAATCTGCCAGGCAATCACGATCCGCAAGTGGCTGCGGGGCTGGCTATGTGGCTGCGCGCGGTCTATGAGCGCGAGCCCCGGGTGACGGTGGCGGATGCGTACGCGGCCTATCAGTTCGACCGCTTCGGCCGATGCTTGTTCGGTTGGGCGCACGGCGACGGCGCGAAAGCCGAGGCCTTGCCCTTGCTCATGGCCAACGCCGAGCCGCAGAATTGGGGCGCGACCACGGAGCACGTTTGGCACACAGGCCACGTGCATCATTTGAGCACGAAGGAATACACCGGATGTGTGGTCGAGACGCACCGGACCATGGCGGGCAAAGATCACTGGCACGCGTCGAAAGGCTACGCCGCAAAGCGCTCACTGAGTATGATATGCTATCATAGCGAATACGGGGAGGTGTCGCGCAACCGCGTTGGCCTCGAGCGCGTGCGGGATGCGATTTCGAAAGGGTTGTACACGTGAAGCAAAAGGAAAAAGCGAAGCGCCCGGGGTGTCAACCGAATATCCCGAGAGTGCCGGCGGTGTCAGTTCGCCGCCGCGAAGAGCTCGAAGCCGCCGCGGCACTGGACGCGATCTGCGCGGCGCGACCGCTACGCCCGCCGCCATTGCGCCGGGTGCTCACTACGCGAAGCGCCGGGGCGCGCGAGCTCGCCGCAGAGATCCGGCGCGGGAGTTACACGCCATGATCGCCTTGATCCTGCTGGCCTCGTGGGTCGCACTCGTGTGCCTCGTGCTCGACGATCGGGGGATACGGTGATCGAGATCCTACACGCCGACGCACTCAAGCTCGACGCGGAATTCTTCGGCGACTTTCACACGTTGATCACCGATCCGCCGTACAGCCCGCACGTGCACGACAACTGCGCAAGCGTGGGCGTCGTCGGCGGCGGGCTCGGTGCGCATGCTCGAGAGCTCGGGTTCTCTTCGCTCAGTGATGCATTGCGCGCCAAGATTGCCGAGGCGGCGGGGTGCGTGTCGCGGTGGTCGGCGATTTTCTCTGACGTTGAGAGCACTCACCTTTGGCGGGAGGCGTGCGCGCGTGCGGAGTACGTCCGCCCGGTGCCGTGGATCCGGTGGTCTCAACCGCAACTCTCGGGCGATAGGCCGTGCACGATCCTCGAGATCGTCTCGGTGTTTCACGCGCAAGAGATTGGCCCCCGCGGTGGCGTCAAGCCGCTCGCGAAGCATTGGAACGGACCGGGAAACATCATGCCGAACGTCTCGCGCGAGTTGCTCGCCATGCCCGAAAGCAAGGCCATGCGCGGGCAAGATAAACACCCGACAGAGAAGGGCTTGGATCTGATGCTCGAACTTGTGATGTGGTTCTCTGATCCGGGCGACGCGGTGATCGATCCGTGCGGCGGGTCTGGCACAACGGCGCTTGCGTGCCGGCTGCTCGGGCGTGATTGCGTGGCCGTCGAGAAAGACGACGCATGGGCGCGGCGCTCGGCTATCCGCGTTGCGGCGCCGCTCAGCGCTCGAGACCACACACGCGCCGACGAGTGGTGCCAACGCGTTTTCGCGGAAGCAAGCGAGGCGCTTGCCAAACCCGCGGCCGCCGACGGCTCGGACCGCAACACCCGCGAGCGCGCCGAGCGCCGACTAGCCGACGTCGATCGCGTCATGGGTGCGCTGTGAGCGGCTTTCCAAGCGACCACATGGCGTCAACGATCTGCTCGACGTGCTCGAAGAAGCGCAAGTGCGTCCGAGTGCAAGGGCAAATGGCCGGCGCGTCGTGCGGCGTGTGGTTCTGTGCCGAGTGCTCGCGAGCGATTGCGGGTGCATGGGCGGGTGCATCGCGCTCTTTCCCCGGGTGGTTTGAGACTGAACGGAGCAAGATATGATCGCCCTGCTGCAATGCCCCAACTGCAACGAGCAGCGCCAGTTGGACACGGCCGAGGTGCCCGCGTGGCGCGAGGTTGAGTTTCACGCGTGGGTTCTTGAGTGGCTGCGAAAGCACGGCCTTTGCCCGCGTCGGGCGCGCTCGTGACTCCCGACGACGCAGCGCTCGACGCCCTGGCCGCGGCCCTTGCGCCGCGGGTGCTCGAGAAAGTGCGGGCGCTTTTGGCCGCAGGCGCCGACGATGACTGGGCACTTGGAGTTGCGGCACTAGCCGAGATAGGATACGAGCCCGGACAATGCCCGGAATCCTCATCAGATTCGGAACCAAGCAACGCCGCCGGTTCACGTGCAAACCGGAACAAGTCCCGACGCTCAAAGAGCTCGCGGCGCTAATCGGAAGCGAGGGGGTCTCGGCCAGTGCCGGCGCGCAGATCCTCACGCGCTTTAGCGAAGGTGTATTTGACGAACGCAAGGCCCGTGCAGCGATCAACGTGGCGATCAAAAAAGGCACCAAGCCCTCGGGCCCCACCGTCACGTTCGCCGATCTCGCAAAGCGCTGGACTTCGGGCGAGCTCGCCCGCGACTGGCCCGATCACATTCGATCGAAGCGGTCCGCCTCGAAAGACGCCGAGCGTTTTGCCGTGCTGAACAAGGCCGTAGGCACCGTTCGGATCGAGTCGTTCACCCTGGCCGACGCCGAGCTTGCAATGCGGGCCTTGCCCAAAGGCCTCGCCAGTGCCACCCGCAGGCAATACGCACAGTTGATCTCTCGGCTGCTTGCCTTGGCCGTGTACCCCCTCAAGCTTCGGCCGGCGTCGCCCTTGCCCCGTGGCTTCCTTCCCAAGGTCACCCGAAGCAAGGCCACCGCTTGGCTCTATCCCAGCGAAGACGCCTTGTTGCTCGCGTGCGAAGCCGTGCCGCTTGCCCGTCGGGTATTGTGGGGGTTCCTTTCTCGCGAGGGCCTTCGGTGTGGTGAAGCGCTCGGCCTGGCTTGGGCTGATCTAGATCTCACCCGGGGCGTGGTGCGCCTCGACCGAAACAAGACAGACGATCCCCGAGCGTGGGCGTTGGCCCCGGGTGTGGCTGTGGCGCTCGAGCGGTGGCAAAGCCTGGCCGGCGCGGGTGCGCTCATGTTCCCGGTGGACAACGAGGGGCGCCTAGCCGAAGCCTTCCGCGCCGACCTTGCCGCAGCCGGGATCGACCGGGCCGAGCTCTTCGAACGCGGGCCCTCGCGCCAACCGATCAGGGTGCACGATCTCCGGGCCACGTTCGTGACGTTGGCCTTGGCGGCGGGCCGTAGCGAAACGTGGGTAGCCGACCGCACCGGCCACCGGTCCAGCGTCATGATCGCCAATTACCGCCGGGCTGCACGCACGGCCGCCGAGCTTGGCCTAGGCGAGCTCGGGGCTTTAGATCGGGCGGTGGCTTGGTCTGAGGCTGCGACGCCCAACGCGGGGCGGTACAGCGCGAGCAACCCACCGCCACGGAAGCGGGTGGGTTAGGGCGAAGCGCACCCACGCGAGCAGCACCACTGTCGGACACCGTTGTCAGTGTCGTGCCCCACAACCCCCGGTGTTTGGGAGTCCCGGTGTTTGCCACAGCGGTAGCAACGCATGTGCACCGGCTCCGGAGGGTTCACGCGGGCCGCGCACTTGTCGCACACCACGATCCCGATCTTGCCCTCGGCGTTGGCTTGGACCATTCGCTTGGCGCACGCGGAGCAAAGCGCTGGCGCAACCACCACACCCGGCTCGCGGCCGGGATCGACGGCGAGCATGCGGGGAAGCCCGGCGCCTTGGTCGGATTGGTCGCGGCCGCGCCGGGGCATGGTATCGTATTCCGCCCGCACCTTGGCTAAGAACTCGTCGCGGATCGCGATCAACCGCTCGGCTTGGTCTCGGGTGATGTGCGCAAAAATGTCGTTGGCGCCGTCGTTCAGGTCCACGCACCCGTCGGGGTGCTCGCCGAAAATGAACCAGCCCTCACCCGTAACGCTGTCTAGGTAGTCGCTCATTGACGCACCCAACACCACGTCCGCGCCGTGTGGCACTTCTGCCACCGGTTGCTCTTGGCCGGGTTTTCGATCTCGATACAGCGCCACGCCTCCGAGCGCGAGCACTCGCGCTTGTCGAACCACTCGATCTCGAATGGCTGCGGCTCGCGCAAACGCGGGTTGTTTGGGCAGCCGTTCAGGTACCACTCGGCATGGGCTTGCGCTTCCCCCGCAAGGTCCAAGTGCCCGAGCCCCGACTTGCACCCGTCGTTGCTACCAAGGTTGCACGCGCAGCACGGGCAAGGTTTCGGCTTGGCCGCGTGTGTCAGCGCTTCGACGTTCGGCATTTGCTCAACTCCTCTGGGGCATGTTACGCCCCGGCTTCTAGATCGCTTCCGAAAAAAGTTACTTGGAACAGACCTGGAACACTTCAGACGTGGCCCCTTGGCGGAATGGCAGACGCAGGGGACTTAAAAGCTATTCGACCTCGAACGCAGCCGTTGACATTCAAGAAAGGCCTAGGTTTTCGCGGGGGTTTCGGACCCCGTTTCGGCCTGTTCCAAGTGCTGTTCCAAGTCTACGGGGTCCCACTCGAGCGCGTTTAGGGGGTCCTTACCCTCTTCAACCGCTAGCTTTAGCATCGCGGCGTGGCACTCGTTCAGGGCCCACGCCCACCGCCGGCCGAGGTCTAGAACGCTCTCCGCGGCGTCGCACATGTGGTGCTGCGCGATCGTCGCCTCGGTGCACCCGTCCCATTTGACGAAGCCTTCCGCAATCACCTCGGCGTTCTCCGGGTGAGTGGTGAACGGGCTCAGCCCGGGCGTAGGGTTCGGCAGCTGAAAGAGGGACACGTCGGTGCCACCCTCCACCCCCGCGACTTCCACAAGCTTGAAGTCTGCCCAAGTAGGCTCGGCGACGATCAGCACCACCCACCGGTTGTCGGGGCTCCACCGTTGCGTGTGTTGCTTCATTTGGTGTCCAGGATCATGTGACCCGTCGCGGCGCCGTTCTGCGGCGCCGGTGAACCCTCAGGGTAGCCGTCGTGGTACTGGGCAACAACCGACGCCGGCCAGTCGCCCCGGGTGAAATCGTTGAACGTGACGAGCGGCGGCTCGCAAGCGCCGTACACGTCGCGAACTAGCTTGCGCGGGTAGGCTTCGACGAACGCGGCGAGCTCGGCCGGGGTGCAGCCCCTCACCGGGCCGCCTCGGCCTTCCAGTTAGCGTCGAGCTCCGATTCGCGACTGGGCACGTCAGCCCAGTTAGCCACGGTGCGCGAGATTTTCAGTTCGCCGTCGGTCCATTTGTACTCGCCTACCGTTCCGTCGGTGTGTTCGTACCAACCGCCACTCGTTATCGGTTCTTTCGTCGTTGCGCTGTTCATCCCCGCCCTTACTGCGCCCGGCGTGCCACGACCGGATCCCGGGCGCTTAGCTACG
>Ga0164241_10006605_pt1 | contig 10545 bp, 7 predicted proteins | sample OricomyardsoilBY_FD_108780 | JGI IMG/M metagenome (GOLD analysis project Ga0164241, IMG submission 108780) | Backyard soil microbial communities from Emeryville, California, USA - Original compost - Back yard soil (BY) | ecosystem: Environmental > Terrestrial > Soil > Unclassified | place: USA... | reverse complement strand
GCGGGCCGCGGCCTCGGTGCGGATGCGCGCGATCTCGTCCTCGTCCAGCACGTCTTCGGCCCGCAGCCGGGCCTCGTAGGCCGGGATCGGGTCCCGGCCCGGCACGTCGGCCAGCTCGGGTCGGTAGCCCTGCGCGTCACCCTCGAAGTGCCCCCACAGGCGGAGCGTGTGCACCTCGATCAACGTGGGACCGCCGCCGGAGCGGGCCCGTTCGGCTGCCTCCCCTGCGGCGGAGTACACCTCCTCGACCGCGTTGTCCTCGACGCGGATGCCGGGCATGCCGTAGGCGGCGGCCCGCACCGAGTTGTCGCCGACGGCCGTCGATGCCGACCGCGGCACCGAGATCCCCCAGTCGTTGTCCTCGACCACGAACACCACCGGCAGCTGCCACAGCGCGGCCAGGTTCAGCGATTCGTGGAACGCCCCCTGGTTGGCGGCGCCCTCCCCGGTGACCGCCACCGCGACGCCGTCTCCGCCGCGTTGCTTGAACGCGAACGCCTGCCCCAGGGCCGGCGGGTAGCCCTCGGCGATGATCCCGGAGCAGGAGAAGTGCGTGGCGGGGTCGAACAGGTGCATGTGACCGCCGCGGCCGCGGCCGAGCCCCGTCTCCCGGCCGTAGATCTCCGCGGCCATCCGGCCGATGTCGACGCCGTGGGCGAGCGCGAAGTGATGCGGCCGGTGGGTGGCGGTGACGGCGTCGTCGGGGCGCAGGTGTGCGCACACGCCGGCGGCGACGGGTTCCTGCCCGGCGGACAGGTGCATCTCGCCCGGGATCAGGCCGGCACCGATGTCCCATGCCGGTTTCTTGTCGGCGTGGTAGTCGGCCAGGATGGCCTCCTCGAAGCTGCGGATCAGCACCATCGTCCGGTACAGCTCGCGCCGGGTGGCGGTGTCGGGTCCGGCGGCCCGGTCGGTCGTCTGGGCGGTCATCGGCCCACTCCTTCCAAGGGATGCCCACACATCCTGCGCCGCGCGGGAGTCCCCGGCCAGGGTCACATTTCAGATGCTGATACCGCGGCCGGAACTACCCAGGCCGGCCGGACGAGCACGGTGGAGGGCGGCGTCAGCGGCCGGCCGCGCTCAGCGCCAGCCCGATCCGATTGGCGCCGCGGCGCAGCACGTCGGCGGAGTCCATCAGCTGGCCCCGGCGGGACAGCGGCGCGGACACCGCGACCGCCGCGACCCCGTCGTCGGTGCGGATGGCCGCGCTCACGCAGGTCATGCCGACCTGGTACTCGCCGGTGTCGACGGCCAGGCTGCCGTGTCGACTCAACTGCCGGCGCAGCACCCGCGGGTCGGTGACGGTGTGCGGGGTGAGGTCGGCCAGTTCGTGCCGGTTCAGATAGTCCTCGCGCAAGTCCTCGGGCAGCACCGTCAGGATCGCCTTGCCCAGGGCGGTGGCATGGCCGGCGTCGTGCAGACCCACCCAGAGGTCGACGCGGGGATGGGCAGGGCTGTCCACGATGTCGACGAGTTCGATCTCACCGCTGCGGTAGACGGCCAGGTAGGTCGCGCCCGACAGTTCGGCGCTCAGCGCGGTCAACGTCGACCGAGCGCGCAGGGTGGGCTGCTCGACCCCGCGAATGAGCCCGTCGACCTGCTGGCCGAGCACGTAACAGCCGTCGACGCGGGCCAGATAGCCCTCGTGCACCAGGGTGCGCAGCAGGTGGTACGTGGTCGGCAGCGCGATCGCGGTCTCCCGGGCCAGCGCCTTGGCCGATACCGGGCAGTTCCGTCGGCCGACTGCGTCCAGCAGGTGCAGGGCACGCTGCACCGATGTGATGAGCGTCGGGCCGGAAGCCGTCATCTGCTCTTCCCTCGTGACATGGTGTGCATCACAGTCTGACACGTTCGGGGCAATTCGTACCGAACGGACGGATCCGCGGTGACCCTCTCCTCGACCATCTGCCGAGCCTGCCGGCGAGACGGGCCGGTGCGGGAAGTCAGTTCAAGGGCACCGGCGCGTCCCCGAGCCCCCGCAGCGGCGCCGTCAGCCACCGCGTCGGGTCGGTCGCGGTGGCCAGGCACACGATGAAGTAGTCGCCGTCCGCGGTGATGGCCTCGGGCCCGGTCGTCGGGGGGCCATCCTCCTCCGGATCGGGCTTGACGGCGATGGCCACGCTGGACAGCGATCCCCCGTCCAGCGCGGCCGGGGACCCCAGTTCCACGGCGACCGCCGCCCGGCAGGCGGCGTCCATGGTCTCCTGCGACCCTCCCGGTGTGCCCCTGGCAGCCGCAAGTACCTCGAACCGGTGGATGGACCGGCAGTTCGCCGGCAGGCCGGTCGTTTCGTCATCGGTGCAGTGGGCGAACAGGTGGTTGTCCACGTCGTCCAGCCACGCATCGCGCAGGGAGTGGTCGACGGTGATGGGGACGTCCGCGTCGGCGGAGATCGGCAGGTAGATCAGACAGGCGGCCCACCGCTGGCCGGCCGCCCGCTGCCTGACGTCGGGTCCGATGAGTGTGACCGACACCAGCCATTCGGGCACGAAGTGCGGGCCCGAGGGCGGCTCCGGGGCTGACAGATAACGGCCGGCACGGGGGAAGCATTCGCCGAACAGGTCGGTATTCGAGGTCGTCGTCGCGGCCCCCGCGGAGTTGTCGTCGGGGTAGACGTGGGCGACCTCGCCGAATCGTTCGCCGGCACAGGCCGCGGTCCGGACCGTTGGCGGAGAACCGGCCCAATTGTCGAGCGCCGCGCCCAGGTCATGGGGGTTCTCGACGGCGCAGTCACCGACCTGCGGCGGGGCGCCGATCGGCTCGGCAACCGGTTCCCCGGCCACCACCCGGCCACGCACCGCGGCGACCACGACGACAGCCAGGAGCACGGCGATCATCAAGACCACCCCGGCCCCTCGCCTGCCCACGTCCGCGTTGCCCAACCCGGCGCCCTCCGGTCAGGTGCGAACCGCGTCCGCCGACGACCTCGGCCGGGGTTCTCGGCCGCGACCGCCGTCACATGGGGTCGGATCCGGTCAGAAATGAGCATCGGCCAGTTGGCCGATCACCAGAGCCTCGCAAGATGACTGTCCGTTTTCAACCAGTAATCCACTTGGGGGCGGTGACGCGAAGGTAACCCACCGGCATCGGTGCGGACCCTAGACCAACCGGGCGGCCTTGCGGCGGGCTCTGGTGGCGGCGGTCCTCTCGTCCGCCGCCCGGTCACCCGGACCGGCGGTTCGGGCGGTCGCCGTGATCCGACCGCCGGCGCCAGTGCCCGATTTTCCCGACCCGCCCACACTTTTCGATGATCCGTTCGCCGAGGACCCGGTGTCCGGACCCTGGACCGACCGCAGCCGCCGTCGGCCGGCCACCGCGGCCCGGCCCTGCAGGATCGGCGCGAGGAACTGCCCGGTGTACGACTCGGGCATCGCGGCCACGTGCTCCGGCGTGCCCTCGGCGATCACCAGTCCCCCGCCGGATCCGCCCTCCGGGCCCATGTCGATGAGGTGGTCGGCGGACTTGATGACGTCCAGGTTGTGCTCGATGACGATCACCGTGTTGCCCTTGTCGACCAGCCCGTTGATCACCCCGAGCAGCTTCTCCACGTCGGCGAAGTGCAGGCCGGTGGTCGGCTCGTCGAGCACGTAGACGGTCCGGCCGGTGGAGCGCTTCTGCAGTTCCGACGCCAGCTTGACCCGCTGCGCCTCGCCGCCGGACAGGGTCGGGGCGGGCTGGCCGAGCCGCACGTAGCCCAACCCCACGTCGACCAGGGTCTTCAGGTGCCGGTGGATCGGGCCGATCGCCTGGAAGAACTCCTCGGCCTCCTCGATCGTGGTGTCCAGCACCTCGGCGATGTTCTTGCCCTTGTAGTGCACCTCGAGGGTCTCCCGGTTGAACCGGGCACCCTTGCAGACCTCGCACGGGACGTAGATGTCCGGCAGGAAATTCATCTCGATCTTGAGGGTGCCGTCGCCCGAGCATGCCTCGCACCGGCCGCCCTTGACGTTGAAGGAGAACCGGCCCGGCTGGTAGCCCCGGACCTTCGCCTCGGTCGTGGCGGCGAACAGTTTGCGGATGTGGTCGAACACCCCGGTGTAGGTGGCCGGGTTGGACCGCGGAGTGCGGCCGATCGGCGACTGGTCGACGCCGACCACCTTGTCCACGTCGTCGATGCCGGTGACCCGGGTGTGCCGGCCGGGCACGAGCCGGGCACCGTTGATCCGGTTGGCCAGCACCGCGTGCAGGATGTCGTTGACCAGCGTCGACTTGCCCGATCCGGACACCCCGGTGACCGCAATCAGCGTGCCCAGCGGAAAGTCGACGGTGATGTCTCGCAGGTTGTTCTCCCGCGCGCCGACCACGGTCAGCTTGCGTTTGCGATCGACCGGCCGGCGCACCATCGGCAGCGCGATCTCCCGCCGGCCGGACAGGAACGCGCCCGTCACCGACTCGGCGGACTTTTCCAACTGCTCCACCGTGCCGGACACCACGACCTTGCCCCCGTGCTCGCCCGCCCCGGGCCCGATGTCGACCACCCAGTCGGCGGTGCGGATGGTGTCCTCGTCGTGTTCGACGACGATCAGCGTGTTGCCCAGGTCCCGCAGCCTGGTGAGCGTCTGGACGAGCCGGTGATTGTCCCGCTGATGCAGGCCGATCGACGGCTCGTCGAGCACATACAGCACACCGACCAGCCCCGATCCGATCTGGGTGGCCAGCCGGATGCGTTGCGCCTCCCCGCCGGAAAGGGTGGCTGCCGGGCGGTCGAGGGACAGGTAGTCCAGACCGACGTCGAGCAGGAAGCCCAGCCGGGCGTTGACCTCCTTGAGCACCCGCTCGGCGATCATCCGGTCGCGTTCGTTGAGCGCCAGTCCGGGGAAGAACGCGGCGGCGTCCTTGATGGACAGCGAGGCCAGTTCGGCGATATTGACCCGCCCACGTTCGGTGTGCTGCAGGGAGACGGCCAGGATCTCGGGCTTGAGCCGGGTGCCCGCGCAAACCGGGCACGGCACCTCCCGCATGTACCCCTCGTATTTTTCCCGGGCGAAGTCCGAATCGGTCTGCGCGGCCCGGCGCTCCAGGAACGGGATGACGCCCTCGAACTCGGCGTAGTAGGAACGTTGCCGGTTGTACCGGTTGCGGTAGGTGACGTGCACCTGCTGATCGGACCCGTGCAGGATCGCCTTGCGGGCCGCCGCGGGCAGGCGCTCCCACGGTGTGTCCATGGAGAACCCGAGCCCGTTGCCCAGGCCTTGTAGCAGCCGGCCGAAGTACTCGCTGGTGGTGCCGCCGGCCCAGGGTTGGATGGCGCCCTCGTTCAGGGTGGCCGCCGGGTCGGGCACCACCAGGTCGGGGTCGACCTCCTTGCGGGTGCCCAGACCGGTGCACTCGGGGCAGGCGCCGAAGGGCGAGTTGAAGGAGAACGAGCGGGGCTCGAGCTCGTCGATGGCCAGCGGGTGGTCGTTCGGGCAGGCCAACCGCTCCGAGTAGCGGCGTTCCCGATGCTCGTCGTCCTCGTCCAGGTCGACGAACTCGAGGATGACCACCCCGTCCGCCAGGCCCAGGCCCGTCTCGACCGAGTCGGTGATCCGCTGCTTGGCGGTGGGCCGGTTGACCAGCCGGTCGACCACCACCTCGATCGAGTGCTTCTCCTGCTTCTTGAGCTTCGGCGCCTGGGTCAGCGGGTGGACCACCCCGTCCACCCGGACCCGGGAGTAGCCCTTGGCCTGCAACTCGGCGAACAGGTCGACGTACTCGCCCTTGCGTTCACGGACCACCGGCGCGAGAACCTGGAAGCGGGTGCCCTCGGGCATCTCCAGCACCCGGTCGACGATCTGCTGGGGAGTCTGCCGGGAGATGGGCTCACCGCAGATCGGACAGTGCGGATGGCCGATCCGTGCATACAGCAGCCGCAGGTAGTCGTAGATCTCGGTGATGGTGCCGACCGTGGACCGCGGATTGCGCGACGTCGACTTCTGGTCGATCGACACCGCCGGGGACAGGCCCTCGATGAAGTCGACGTCCGGCTTGTCCATCTGCCCCAGGAACTGCCGGGCGTAGGACGAAAGCGACTCGACGTAGCGCCGCTGACCCTCCGCGAAGATCGTGTCGAACGCCAACGACGACTTGCCGGACCCGGACAGTCCGGTGAAGACAACGAGGGAATCCCTGGGTATGGAGATGTCGACGTTGCGCAAGTTGTGCTCGCGGGCGCCGCGGACGATGAGCTGGTCCATCACGCAGCACATGCTAGGCGCGGCCTCCGACAGTCCCGATTTCCGCTGGTCGGCAACGGGTGCGCGAGGATGGGCCGATGACCCCGAACTCCGACGTGCAGGCCGCGATCGAAGCGCTCCGCGACGCCACCGCCAGGCTGGAGGTGGCGGTGGATCGGTGCCGTGCGGACGGTGGGCACCAGGCGTTCGCCGGCCCGTCGCGGCTGCCGGGCTGGACCATCGGGCACGTCGTGACCCACCTGGCCCGGAACGCCGACGGGCTGCGCCGGGTGCTGGTCGGTGCCCGGGTGGGCCAGCGGCTGCAGCCCTACGACTCGCCGCAGGCCAGGTCCGCGGACATCGAGCGCGGCGCCACCAGGAGCACGGACACCATCGCGGTCGACCTGGCGACCGCGGACCGGCACCTCGCCGAGACCATCGACACCCTGTCGCAGACGACCTGGACCGCCATCGTCGACCTGGGCCGCGGCGGGCCCGCCCCCGCCGACGTGGTAGTGGCCGCCCGGCTCGCCGAGGTCGAGCTGCATCACGCGGACCTCGGGGTGGATGACGGGCTGGACCTGCTCGACTGCGATCAGGCCGGGGCACTGCTGCACGCGTTGCAGCACTCGTACGTTCGGACCCGCGAGGTGCCGCCGATGACGCTGGCTCCGGGCGGCGGGGCACCCATCGACATCCGTGGCGGTGGCCCGGTGGTGACCGGGTCGGCGCCGGAACTGGTGCGTTGGCTCGCCGGCCGCGGTTCCGCAGGTGTGCGCAGCGACGGACGGCTGCCCGACCTACCGGACTGGTGACCCCGGGTCCGGTCGGGCCGCTGCCGGACCCCGTCGTTGGGCCTACGGTGTCGCCATGACTGCACAATCGACGGACTACACCGGCCATGTCGATCCGAACGGCGCCCCGGCCACCCGCGACCTGCCGGACATCACGATCACCAAGCTGTCCGTCGGACCGATGGACAACAACGCGTACCTCCTGGTGTGCAAGTACACCGGCGAGGCCTTGTTGATCGACGCCGCCAACGAAGCGGACCGGATCCTGGCACTGCTGGACGGCGGTCCCGCCGGCCGGATCAGGTTGAGTCGGGTGGCCACCACGCACCGGCACTGGGATCACCACGGGGCGCTGGCCGACGTGGTCGCGGCCACCGGCGCCCGTACCCTGGCCGGCCGCGAGGACGCGGACGCCATGCCCGTGCCGATCGATGTGCCCCTGGACAACGGCGACACCGTGCAGACCGGCGACTCGTCGTTCGACGTCATCGCGCTGCGCGGACACACCCCGGGGTCGATCGCCCTGCTCTACAGCGATCCGAGCGGCGGCGGACACCTGTTCACCGGCGATTCGCTGTTCCCCGGCGGCCCCGGCAAGACCACCAGCCCGGAGAACTTCACCTCGTTGATGGACGACCTGCAGGAGCGGGTGTTCGGCGTGCTGCACGACACCACCTGGGTGTATCCGGGGCACGGCGACGACACGACGCTCGGCGCCGAGCGCCCGCACCTTGCCGAATGGCGGGCCCGCGGCTGGTAGCGCGGGCAGTCCGGGGAACATCCAGTCGCGCCACTCGACCCGATGTTCCCCGGCCACCTTCCCGGCCACCCGATCCGGCGCGGAACCACACCCCGCGGGTCAGCCCGCCAGCACCACCGGATCCCGCTCGTCCTGCGCCTGCGTCCGCCGTTCGGCCCGGGTCCGACGCAGCCCGATGAACGCGGCCACCGCGCCGGCCGCGACCAGCGCCGCCGCGAACAACAGGCCGGTTCGGTAGCCGCCCAGGAACGCATCGGTCGGCGTCCGGCCCGCACCGAGCAGGTTCGACTGCCGCGCGGTCAGCACCGCGCCGATCACCGTGATGCCGAGCAACCCGGCCACCTCACGCGTGGCGTTGAAGATGCCCGAGGCCACCCCGGCCTCGCCGCGGGGCATCGCGTCCAGCACGCTCGCGGTCAGCGGCACCGTCAACCCGCCGCCGATCCCGATCACCGCGAACGCCGGCATCAACTGCAGGAACCCGGCATCGGCGCCCAGCAGGCTGACCGACGCGATCCCGCCGGCCATCATCAGCATGGCCACCGGCACCACCCGCCCGGCCCCCCACCGGTGCGAGAGCCGCTCGGAGACAACGGCCGCCGCGGCCATCAGCAGCGCCATCGGGACGAACGCGGCGCCGGCTTCCGTCGGCGAGAAGCCCAGCACGCCCTGCAGGTACAGCGAGGTGAAGAAGTAGATCCCGAACAGCCCGAACGCCCACATGCCCAGCGCGACCACGCCACCGGTGAACACCCGCTCCCGGAACAGGGACATGGCCACCATCGGCTCCCGGGCGCGCCGCTCCAGCCGGACGAACACCCAGCCCAACCCGGCCGCCAGCGCGAAGCAGCCCAGGATCAGTGGGGAGGTCCACCCGCGGTCATGGCCCTCGATCAGGGCGAAGGTCAACGCGAACAGTGCGGCCGCGGATGTCAGGACGCCGGGCACGTCGAACCGGCGCGGTGATTCGTCGTTCCGCGACTCGGTGATCACCGTGGCACCCAGCACCAGCGTCGCCATGCCGACCGGCACGTTGATGAAGAAGATCCACCCCCAGCTCAGGTGTTCGGACAGCAGCCCGCCCAGGAGCGGCCCTACGGCCAGGGCCAGCGCGCCGACCGCGCTCCAGATGCCGACCGCCGCGGCCCGTTGCCGGCCCTCGGCGAAGGTCGCGGAGATGATCGCCAGCGTGGTCGGGGTGAGCAGGGCGGCGCCCAGCCCCTGCACCGCGCGGGCGGCCACCAGCACGTCGACCGTGCCGGCGAATCCGGCGACCAGCGACGCCCCGGTGAAGATCGACAGGCCGATCAGGAACACCCGTTTGCGCCCCCACACGTCGGCCAGCCGGCCCCCGGCCAGCAGCAGGCTGGCGAACACCAGGATGTACGAGCTGACGATCCACTCCAGGCCCGACGTCGTCAGGTGTAGATCACGCTCGATCGCCGGGATGGCGACGTTGATGATGTTGTTGTCCAGGTAGCTCATGAAGGTCGCGAGCGCCACCGCCAGCAACGTGAGCCTTGGTCGATCCACAGCTCCTCCTTTACGCCGTACATCTACGCCGTATAGCTAACGCTTTACGGTGTAGAGTTGTCAACATGGTTTCGCCGCCGAATTCCCGGACAGCGACCCGCACGGCAGCCAGAGCCGAGGCGGGCCCGGCCCTGTCCCGGGAGGCGGTGATCGACCGCGCGCTGGATCTGGCCGACCGCGAGGGCCTGGCCGCGGTCTCCATCCGTCGGCTCGCGCAGGACTTCGACGTCACGCCGATGGCCCTGTACTGGCACGTCAAGAACAAGGACGAGCTGTTGTCGGCGATGGGCGAGCGAATCGTCGAGGTCGTGGACGCCCCCGACCTGCCGACCGAGGGCGGCCTGGACCGGCTGCGACCGCTGCTCGAGCGCCTGGTCGACGCGCTGCACCGGCACCCTGGCAGCACCGAACTCGTCCGCGGCACGATCCTGCGCACCGCAACGGGCCGGCAGCTGGCCGAGCAGGCGTTGACCATCCTCGCCGAGGCCGGGTTTGACCGGCAGCGGCGGGCCGACCTGGCCCGGGCCGCGCTGCAGTCCGTCGTGATGCTCGTTGTGGGTGCTCCCGGCGCGGAAACCGATGTGCCGGAGCAGGATCGGCAGACGATGCGGGACCGCAAGCGGGCCGAACTGGCGGCCCTCCCAGTGGACCGTTTCCCCCATCTGGTCGAATGTGCCGGGCCGCTGACAGAGTGCGAGGATCCCACGGCCTACTACGCCGACGGCATCGACCTGTTCCTGGCCGGCGTGGCGGCGCTGGCGACGCGGATCTCGTAGCCGGGGGCCTGTGACCCGTCGCCCATGGACAGCCGACGATGAACCGCCCTAAAGTAGTTAGCAACGTTAACTACTTTGGAAGGTCGCGGATGAAGGTCACCCCAGCTGAGGAGGGGATCGAGCCGGCGCGCTCGTCGCCGACGAACACCCCGGTCGACATCCCGTTCGACACCGCCACCACTCTCCTCTCGGCACCGGTCGCCCTCGGTGAGGCACCCGCGGCCATGCCCACCGCCCCACGGCGGAGCACCCGCCAGCCGGTCGCGGTCTGGGTGCTCGCGTTCGCCGCGATGGTCTCGTTCATGGGCATCGGCCTGGTCGACCCGATCCTGAAATCCATTGCCGCGAACCTCGACGCGACCCCCAGCCAGGTGTCGCTGCTGTTCACCAGCTACCTGCTGGTCACCTCGTTCGTGTCCAGCCGACTCGGTGGCCGCACCACCCTGATGGCGGGCCTGGTCATCATCATCGTGTTCGCCACCCTGGCCGGAACCTCAGACTCGGTCGCCGCTCTCGTCGGCTGGCGG
>Ga0164241_10006604_pt1 | contig 10548 bp, 9 predicted proteins | sample OricomyardsoilBY_FD_108780 | JGI IMG/M metagenome (GOLD analysis project Ga0164241, IMG submission 108780) | Backyard soil microbial communities from Emeryville, California, USA - Original compost - Back yard soil (BY) | ecosystem: Environmental > Terrestrial > Soil > Unclassified | place: USA... | reverse complement strand
TGGCCGGCTCGGGAGGCCGTCCCAACACCATGGTGCGCTACGTCGACGGCATCGCCGGGCAGGCTTTCTACCAGAAGCGCGTGCCCGACAATCGCCCCGCGTGGCTCGACACCGTCACGTTCTCGTTCCCGTCGGGCCGCACCGCCGAGGAGGTCGTGCCGCGCTCGCCCGCGGACCTCGCGTGGCTCGCGAACCTCGGCTGCATCGAGCTGCACCCGCACCCGGTGCGCGCCGATGACCTCGAGCACCCCGATGAGCTGCGCATCGATCTCGACCCGGTGCCGGGCGTCGAGTGGCCGCAGCTCCAGGCCGTCGCGCGCGCTGTGCACGAGGTGCTCGACGACCTCGGGCTGGTCGGCTGGCCCAAGACCTCGGGCTCGCGCGGCGTGCACATCTACGTGCGCATCGCGCGCCGGTATTCGTTCGCCGACGTGTGGAAGTGCGGGCTCGCGTTCGCGCGTGAGGTCGAGCGGCGCGTGCCCGCGCTCGCCACGACCAAGTGGTGGAAGGAGGAGCGCCACGGCGTCTTCCTCGACTACAACCAGAACGCCAAGGACCGCACCAACGCAGGCGCGTACTCGATCCGCCCGAAGCCCGACGCGCGCGTCTCGGCGCCGGTCACCTGGGCCGAGCTCGACCAGTGCGAGCCCGGTGACTTCACCATCTCGACCATGCCCGCGCGCTTCGCGGCGCTCGGTCATCGCCACCAGGGCATGGACGATCAGCCGTGTGCGCTGGAGCCGCTGCTCGAGCTCGCCGCGCGCCAGGCGAGCGCCGGCCAGGACTACGCGCCGGGCCCGCCGCTGCAGCCGCGGCTGTCGACCGCGGAGCCGAAGAAGAAGCGCGCGCCCAAGGTCCCCAAGACGCCGCCGACGCTGGCCGACGCGCACGCCCCGAAGGGCCGGCGGGTGTCGAAGAAGCCGCTCCTCGAGATCGGGCGCTCGACCTCCAAGGACGCGGCGCTGTCCGGGCTCGAGCGCTGGAAGGAGCGGCACCCCGAGGCGCTCGTGCACCTGCTCGCGAGTGACATTCTCGTCGACTCGATGCGTGGTCGACACTCGACATGGACGCGTATCCGCGTGAACCTGGAGCACGTACCCGAGGATCTCCGGCCACAGCAAGAGCCGCTGGATCCCGACGAGCCACCCACATTCGACTGACCCATGGCTTCACTCCCGTCGCGCGCCGGCGGTCAATGGCGTGATTCAGCGTATCGCCTCACGCACGCCGCCGCGTATCGCGAGCACCTTCGTGATCGCTGTCGCAGCGTCGGGCGTGCGCTCGGCTTGGTGATTGCGCTCATCGGCTGCGTCACGGCCCTCGGGCACATCATGGGCGTGCGCGCGCTGAGCGACTTCGGCCTCGGCGGCGGACCGATGCGCGCGACCGGCGCGCTCACGTCCGTCGCGATCGGCTGGGCCATGTGGTTGACGCCAGCCCGAGACCGCGGCGCTGGCCGACGCGCGCGACTCCGCTCGAAGGCTCACCTGGTGATCATGGGCGGCACCCTGATCATCGGCGTGGTCTACATCGTGCTGGTCGCGGCGGGCGTGCACCCCGACGTCACGCTCGGCGGCAGCATCGCCGTCGTCCTGGTTGCCGTCATGGGTCTGCTGCAGCACGGGCGCGAGCCCGTCTCCGGGCGCGTCGCCGTCACGCTCGCGACCGTCGTGGGGCTCGGCGCGGCGCTATTCATCATCGCGCACTTCTTCGGCGCGCCGCTGGTCGCGGATCCGACCGGCGAGTGGCTGCCGCTGCCATCGGCCATCGCCATCGCGCTCGCGACCGTCGGTGTCATGCTGCTCGTGCCCGAGCACGGGCTGCTCGGCTTCGCGACGCGCTCGAGCGCGGCCAGCGAGCTCTTGCGCATGATGGTCCCGGCCGCGGTGCTCGGCCCGGTCGTGCCCGGCACGCTCGTGTACCTCGCCGCGCGCGCCCACGCGCTCCAGCCGGGCCTCGAGATCGCCGTGCTGGTGTGCTCGATGGTGGTGCTCTTCGGTCTGCTGCTGACCTGGTGCGCGAGCCGTATCACGCGCGAGGACACGCGCCGCATGGCGATCTCCGAAGAGATCGTGCGCGCGCGCGACGGGCTGGAGTTGCGCGTGGCGGAGCGCACGCGCGAGCTGGGCCTGACGAGCAGCCGCTACCGCGCGGTGTTCGATGGCGTGAACGCGTCCATCACCGTGGTCGGACCCGATCGGCGGATCATCGACGTGAACCTCACATGCCTGCGCTGGCTCGGGCGCGAGCGTGACGAGCTCGTCGGACAGTCGCCGCTCATCCTGCACGACGCGGTCGACGCGCAGCGCCGCGCGCGGCTGTTCGAGGCCGAGACGGGGCGACCGCTCGAAGACGCGCTGCGGCCCTACGACGACGGCGCCGAGCTCGGCCGGCCGCGCGTCAGCGAGTGTCTCTACCAGCGCCGCGACGGCTCGACGTTCCCGGTCTTGTTGTCGGTCTCGCGCATCATCGACGACGCCGGACTGCTCGTCGGCTTCGTCGGCATCGCCGTCGACATCACTGTGCAGCGCGCGGCGGAGGCGGCGCTGGTGAACGCGAAGAACGCGGCCGAGGCGGCGATGCGCTCGCGTGCCGACTTCCTGGCGCGCATGAGCCACGAGATCCGGACGCCGCTGAACGGGGTGCTCGGGCTGACCGCGCTGGCCCTCGAGACGACGCTCGACCCCGAGCAACGCGACTACATCAGCGGCGCGCGCGAAGCGGCCGCGAGCCTGCTCGGGTTGATCGACGACATCCTCGACTTCTCGAAGATCGACGCCGGCAAGCTGTCGATCGAGCACGTCCCCATCGAGCTGCGCCAGGTGCTCGGTGGCTCGCTGCGCGGGCTCGCGCTGCGCGGGCGCGCAAAGGGTCTGGCGCTGCGCCTCGACGTGCCGGAGTCGGTGCCGGACCGCCTCGTGGGCGACCCGACGCGGCTCACGCAGGTGCTCGTCAACCTCATCGGCAACGCCATCAAGTTCACCCACAAGGGCGAGGTGTCGCTCGCCGTGGACGTCGTCGAGGTCGACGGCGAGCGCGTGACGCTGCGCTTCAAGGTGAGCGACACCGGCATCGGTATCCCACCCGAGAAGCAGGCGCTCATCTTCGAGGCATTCAGCCAGGCCGACGAGGCGACCACCCGCAAGTTCGGCGGCACCGGCCTCGGCTTGGCCATCTGCGCGCAGCTCGTGCACATGATGGGCGGCCACCTGGACGTCATGAGCGCCGTTGGTCGCGGCAGCACGTTCACGTTCAGCCTGCCCTTCGCCGTCCGCCGCAGCACGCACCTCACCCCCGCGACGAGCCCCAAGCCACGCCTCCCGTTCCGCGCGCTGCGCGTGCTGGTGGCGGAGGACAACCCGGTGAACCTGGTGCTCGTCACGCGCCTGCTCGAGCGCGCGGGCCACACGGTCACGGGCGTCAGCGACGGTCGCCGCGCCGTCGAGCAGGCGCTCGCGGGCGGCTACGACGCGGTGCTGATGGACGTGCAGATGCCCGAGCTCGACGGGCTCGAGGCCACCCGCGCGATCCGCGCCGCCGAGAGCAGCGAGGCCCGCCTACGCATCGTCGGGCTCACGGCGCAGGCCATGGCAGGAGACGATCGGCGCTGCCTCGACTCGGGCATGGATGCCTACCTCTCGAAGCCGTTCGAGGCGCACGCGCTCTTGGCCGTGCTCGAGAGCGGCGCGGCGCGCTGACCCGTCAGTCGAACGTGCGCGCGTCGACGCTCTCGACCTGATCGAGGCGGCTCACCGCGAACCACGCGAGTCCCAAGCCGAGCAACGCGCCCGGCAGCGCGAACAGGTACACGCTCAGACCGCTGCGGCCCGCCGCGACGCCGATGACGACGCCGAGGATCTCACCGATGATCCACAGGCCGACGCCGAGCCAGCCGAAGGCGCGTGAGCGGCCTTTCTCTTCGGCGCGGCGAGCCAGCGCTCGATAGACACTGATGAGGATGAAGATCTCGATCATGCCCCGACTCTCCACGATTGTGGCGAGACGATAGCGTGAGTCTCAGACCTGCGCACCTGCCCCGCGGCAGGAGCCGCGATCAGATCGTGGAGGCGTCGTCAGGGTCCTGGGGATCGCCTTCGTCGGCGGTGTCGGAAGGGTCGCGTGGGTACGTGTCGATGGCTTTCTGCGCGGGCGAGCGCGAGTCGCGGCCATTCGGCGGCGTGGGCGGATCGAGCGGGTCGTCCACGCTCGACACGTGGCCCGGATGGTCGGGCAGGGGTTGGTTCTTCGGGCCTGGCTGAGTAGGGCGGTCGGTCGACATCGGGCCACAGTCGACACCAGCGTGCAGCGCGACGACCCCGTCCGCGTGAATGTGGGCGCGGACGCGCGCGGGGTCGGGAGGCTAGCGCGTCGTGGGCGGCGCTCCGGCCTTGTTCGCCGGAGCTGCCGCGCCCGGGTTCGCCGGCTGCGCCGCGGCGGGTGGCCGGCCCGCGAGGGCGGCCAGCGAGCCGGGCAAGCTGCCGCTCTCGAGGCGCGTGTCCGCGGCGGTCTCGCGGTGCTGCGTCTGGAAGTTGTAGCGGCCCAAGGACACGACCAGCGTGTTCTGTTCGAGGCTGACCGGGCTGATGTGCACCGCGAACGGACCATCGACGTCGCTGTAGTCCATGAAGACCACCGCGCCGCGCTCGCCAGAGCCCGTCATGAATCGCTCGCCCCGCCCATCCATGCGCTGCATGCGCGGCTGCGAGCCGCCGCCCCCGGCGAGCATGCCGCCCTCGGTGCGCGCGCCGATCGCTGCGCTATAACGAACGCCCCGCTCGGCTGCGGCGAGGATCTGCGCGTGCATGCGCTCGATCTCGCCCGCCGCCCATGCGCGCGCCGTGGGGTCGAGCGCGGCGAGCGCTTCGTTCACGCGGCCGATGTGCCGCTGGTACTCCATCTCCGCGCGCACCCGCCGAGCCACGGGCGACTCCTGATCGATCGGCCGCGGGTGGCTCTCGTCGTACACCTGCGGTCCCTGGCCGGGGATCGCTGCTGGGAGCGCACCGCCCACCTGGGGTCCAGGCGCACTCGACCCGGCCTCCCGAGCGGAGGACCCACCCGCGGGGGAAGGCTGGGCCTGTGGCGCTCCAGCCGCGGCGGGCGGCACATGGCGTATGTGGTCGTGGCCGCCGGTCCGCCCGCGTACGTGCGAGCGCGCATGGCCGTGGCGGTCGCGCTGCGCGCCCAGCACCACCCCATCCATGTCGATCTCCTGGGTCTGCTTCGCGCTCCCGCGAGCATGCGCTTCGGGCGGCGCCAGCATCTGCTCCTGGGCCGCGAAGTCATGCCCGCGGAGCGCGCCGCGCGCGGTCCCTCGCGCGTGACTCCCGCCTGTCGAGCTGGGGGCGGTGGACGCGCTGTGGCCTTGGTGCGGGCGCGGGCTGCGCGTCGTGGTGGTCGGCTCGGGCATGGCGGCTCGCCCCTTCGCGGCGCCTCGCCGCGCTAGACGGATGGGGGTGGTGGGCCGCGCCAGGTCGTGGCGAGGCGGCGACCAGCATGGCGCCGCGCGACACGTCGAGCCATGGTCATTGTGTACAAGGTCTTCGTCCGCGGCCTGCCTCCCCGCAGAAGCACGTGCTGCGGCTCGCCGCTCCACCGCGGAGACAGTGCGCGGGTCTTCGTCTATGGTCCCGACATGCGCGTCATCGCCTCCATCGTCACGGCTGGCTCGAGTGTGTTCTTCATGGCGTGTGGCTCGCCCAAGCCCACCGCCCCGACCAGCGCGCCGCCGGAGCCGCCCCCGAGCGTCGCCCCGCCGACCGAGCCCGCCGACGCGAGCGCGCCGAGCGAGGTCGTCGCGGCGAGCGTGGCGCCCGAGCCCGACACGATCGCGCCGGTCGATGCTGTCCCGGCCGCGCCGGACGCGGGGCCGGTGGCCATCACGCCGCGCCCCATCACCGACTGGGACGAGCCCCCGGAGGCCGGTCCGCCGCCGGTCCAGGCGCCGCTGACGATCGCGAGCTACACCGCCCCATCCGCGCTCGGGCCGAGCGAGCGCAGCAAGCGCTTCCCCCGCGGTGATCGGGCGGCCGCACGCGAGGCCAACAAGAAGGGCCTCGCGCTGCGCGCCAGCGGCGATCACGCGGGTGCCCGCGCCGCCTATCAAGAGGGCGTGACGGCCTCGCCCAGCCACGTCGCGGTGCGCTACAACCTCGCCTGCGAGCTGGCGCTCGACCCCGCTGCGCACGATCTCGCCATCGCTCAGCTCGAGGAGCTCTTGCGCGTCGGCACACCCGAGGCCCGCGCCTTCGTGAGCCGCGCGCGCTTCGACGTCGACTTCGCCGCGCTGCACGACGACGCGCGCTTTCAGGCCATCGTCGGCAGCGTTCACTACGACCCCGCCGAGCCGTTCGGCCCGCAGCTGTGCAACGACCCCGGCCGCATCGGCTCGCTCATCGACCCGGACAAGGGCTACTACGACTCGGTCGATCAAGAGGCCGGCGCGGACGAGAGCCCGGCCTCGTTCGTCGCCGGCGTCGTCCAGGGCAAGGCCGCCTACGACGCCGCGCTCAGCCAGACGCGCGCGCTCGGCAGCTACCTCTGTGGCGGCTGGGAGGACCCGAGCGGCAGCCTCGTCTCCTTCAAGCTCGCCAACGCCACCAAGCGCGACACCGTGTGTATGGCGTTCGATGCCCAGGGCGAGTGGGCGACCCAGTTCCTCGTGTGCGTCGCGAACCAGCCCGAGGGCTGGCGCCTCGCGAGCATGGCCGAGTTCCCGACCGGCCCCATCGGCGAAGAGGCGATGCTGGCCTATCGCAACAACGCGCGCGCCGCGCGTGACAGAGGCCTCGCGCTCTTCGGCAAGACGTTCACGTCGCCGTAGCCGCGGTGGTGCGATTGACCCTCGCGCCCATCCGCGCGACGGTCTCGCTCGAGGTGAGCCCATGACCCGCGCGCTGAAAGACTCGATGACCTGGATGTACCCGCTGATCGACCCGTTCGACGCCGGGCACCTGCAGGTCTCTCCCGTCCATCGCATCTACTACGAGCAGGTCGGCGACGCGCACGGCAAGCCGGCCATCTTCCTGCACGGCGGGCCCGGCGGCGGCATCTCGCCCCAGCACCGCCGCTTCTTCCACCCGTCGTATCGCACCGTGCTGTTCGACCAGCGCGGCTCGGGCAAGAGCACGCCGCACGCGTGCCTCGACGACAACACCACCTGGGATCTGGTGGCCGACATCGAGCGCCTGCGCGAGCACCTCGGCATCGACAAGTGGCTCGTCTTCGGAGGCTCGTGGGGCAGCACGCTGGCGCTCGCATACGCCCAGGCGCACCCCGAGCGCGTGACCGAGCTCGTCTTGCGCGGCATCTTCCTCGGCCGCCAGCCGGAGGTCGACTGGCTCTACGACGCCACGCGCGTCGGCGCGCTCTTTCCGGATGGCTTCGAGCGCTTCGTCGCGCCGCTGCCCGAGGCCGATCGCCACGACGTCCTGCAGGGCTACGCGAAGCTCCTGGCCTCGCCCGACGCGGCCGTCCGGCTCCGCGCCGCGCGCGCCTGGAGCGTCTGGGAGACGCTCTTGAGCCACGTCCACACGAGCGCCGCCGAGCTCGCCGAGGCCGAAGCCGAGGCCGACGCAGTGGCCATCACGCAGATCGAGGTCCACTACTTCGTGAACCGCTGCTTCTTGCGCAGCGAGACCCAGCTGCTCGACGACGTGTCGCGCATCCGCCACATCCCGGCGGTCATCGTGCACGGCCGCTACGACATCGTGTGCCCCATGCAGAGCGCGTGGGACCTCGCCGCCGCGTGGCCCGAGGCGGACCTGCAGATCGTCGGCGACGCCGGCCACTCGGCCTTCGAGCCGGGCATCTCACGCGCGCTGGTGGCCGCCACCGACCGGTTCGCCAAGCGCTGATCACGGGATGACGAAGGCGATGTCCTTGCCGATCACCACCAGGCGATCGGCGAGCGGCAGCACCATCGTCGGCTTGCCGAGCGTCACCACGTCGAGCGGCCGCGCGCGCGCCGACATGAGATCGAGCGCGATGAGCGCGACCGGCTTGTCGGTCGTGCCGACCAGCCAACGACCGGCCTGGCGCGTGCTGAAGCGGTAGCTCGCGGCGGGGTCCGGGAGCTTCAGCGAGCGCAGCACCTTGGCCGTGTCGGGGTCGATCACGAACACGCCATCGCCCTTGTTCACGACCAGCCCATCGGCCGTCGACGCGAGCAGGTGCGCGCCGGCGAGCGGCCCGAGCGGGATCGTCTTGACGCTCGCCAGGCCGAGGCCGAGCACCAGCAGGTCGCTCGGCGTCGCCACGATGACGTCGAGGCCGTTGGCCAGCGTGGCCATGCCGAGCGTGTCGCGTAGGCCGGGCATGCGGATCTGGCGCGCCGCGAAGCCCAGCCGCGGATCGAAGTACGCGATGGGCGTGCCGTCGCCGGCGACGAGCTCGGGCAGCTCCCAGCCGAGCACCACGACCTCCTTGCTGTCGGGCTTCCAGGCGACCTCACGCGGCCCACTCGCCGTTGCCGCCGTCACGTCGAACACGACGCGCCCCGTCAGGAGCATCACCTCGGCCACCCGCGACGGCGTCGTCATGACGACCATCTCGCCGTCCGGCGAAGGCCACAGCGTCCATGGCTCGCGCGCCGGCAGGCGCACGCGGAACTTCTTCGGGCCCCCGTCGATCTCCCACGTCACCAGCTCGCGCGTCGTCGCGAACAGCCCGAAGCGCCCGTCGCCCGAGATCGACAGCGTGCCCTTGCCGCGCGCCGTCGCGGGCAGGGGCTCGGCCCGCGCCGGGATGCTCGTGCACACGAGCACCACGAGCGCGAAGCGGGCGAGCCCCTTCATCACTCAGCCGCGCTCGCGATGTGACTCGTGGATGACCGCCAAGAGCGCGCAGGTCAGGACCAGCCGCGGATCGACCTCCTCGGTCAGCAACGCGACGCGCTGGTCGACGTGGAACTCCTTGATGAAGAAGCGGAACTTCTGCTTCACCGAGGCCACGACCTGGCCGCCGATCTCGACGTCGTGCTTGCTCGTGAGGAACGGGAAGAAGCGCCGCAAGAGCGCCGCGCCCTTCTCGATGAGGTGGCCGAACACGCGATCGTCGCGATCGAGGATCTCGATCTGGTCGCGGATGATCGAGCGCAGGCCCTTGCTGCGGACCGCGCCGAGGTGCTCGCCGGTCTTGGCGTCGTGCAGATCGTAGACGCGGTTGATGGCGATGACCTGGCGCGACTTCACGCGCACGAGCGCCTCGGTCTTGGCCTCGTCGCCGAAGATCTGCCACTCGTCGCGCATCTTGAAGACCGGGTGCTTCACCATCAGCGCGAGCCGGCCGTCGGGCGCGAACACGCGGAACGTTCGCTCGAAGAACGACAACCAGGGCCGCTTGATGATGTAGGTCGGGCTCTGGAAGCGCATGTCGATGTGCGCGTGAGAGCCGTCCGTGGACGTGTCGAGGTGGTCATTGAGTGCAGTGGCCATGGGCCCTTTTCGTTCGTTCGTGTGCGCGGGTCAACCGCGCCGCGCTTCGGGTTGACCGGCCCACGAAACCAGTGTTCGCTCGGCCGATGAAACGTCTTCTGGTCGTGGTGTTGCTGGTGCTCGCTGGGTGTGACGCGGTCGAGGAGAGCCTGCAGGGACAGGCCGCGCCGCTGAAGGAGCCGGAGCTGCCGAACTGCTCGCGCGTCCTGACGTGCTGCGCCAACCTCGACGCGCGCCGCTTGATGCCCCAGTCGGTGCGCGACGCGTGCGAAGGCATCACCACGCCGACCGATCGGGTCATCACGACCTACCAGCAGAGCCGCGCCGAGATCGCCGCGAACCAGAGCACCTCCGCCGAGACGAAGGCCCAGCTCACCGCCGAGCTGCGCACCAAGACGCAGGGCTCGATGGAGCCCGCGTGCCGCTGCCTGCTCGAGGAGACGGTCGGCCTGGTGTCGCTCGACGACTTCCTCTCACCCGCGGACTGCGAGACCGTGACGACCTCGGGCGCGCTACCCGACGGCGCGACGTGCGACGAGATCGAGAAGAACGTCACCGACCCCGACGCGAACTGACGGCGCCGCGACTCGACGCCTCGGCGCGACGAGCACCTCCGATTCGTTGGGATCCCAATGATTGGGATCCCAACGATCACCGATGGTGCGGCGAGCTCGGTCGTACGTGTCGACGACCTCGTGGCGTGCTCACCCGAGCGTGCCCGACACGTCAGCTCTTGGCGCCGCCCTTCTTGTCGCGCATCTTGATGAGCTCGCCGGCGTCGATCCAGCCCGCGAGCTGCGAGCCCTGGGCGGAGCCGAGGTCGTTCGCGGCGTTGTACTTGGTGAACACCAAGAGATCCTTCTTGCGCACGCGGATCTCGTTCGTCTCGGCGAGCTCGCCGCCACCCTCGGTGACCTGCCAGGTCTCGAACTCGGCGTCCTCTTTGACGAGCCCCATGAAGACCGCGATGTGCTTGAAGCTGCCGGCCGCGAGGAACTTCTCGCTGCCCGGCTTGCCGTACATCTTCCCCTCGGGCCCCTGCGCCAGGATGATGAACTCGCCTGCCTTGGGGCGGCTCGCGAGGCCGGGCTCGGCCCTGATCATGGCCTTGTTG
>Ga0164241_10006603_pt1 | contig 10548 bp, 9 predicted proteins | sample OricomyardsoilBY_FD_108780 | JGI IMG/M metagenome (GOLD analysis project Ga0164241, IMG submission 108780) | Backyard soil microbial communities from Emeryville, California, USA - Original compost - Back yard soil (BY) | ecosystem: Environmental > Terrestrial > Soil > Unclassified | place: USA... | reverse complement strand
ACCATGAATATTGGTTTGTTTTTGCAAATCATGGCATTGATGCTGCTGACGCTACCTGCAACATGGCTGTCGATTCCGTTGGTGATGTTGGCACAAGCGATTTCCGGTATCGCCAAAGACCTGAATAAAATGAGCGCCAAAAGTGCGATCAAATTATTGGTCCCTGAAAATGAAAATCAAAAATTGTTTCGTTGGATTGCCTTATTGACCGGATCAAAAAATGCATTGAAAGGCGTGGGATTTTTTCTGGGTGGTTTGTTATTAACATTATTAGGTTTTCAACAAGCCATTTTATTCATGGCAATTATGTTGGCATTGGTGTGGATTGCCAGCTTGTTTCTGTTATCACAAGATTTGGGCAAAGCGAAAAGCAAACCAAAATTTCAGGATATTTTTTCAAAAAGCCGGCAGATCAATTTATTATCCGCTGCGCGTTTGTGTTTGTTTACCGCGCGCGACGTATGGTTTGTAGTAGCGCTGCCCGTATTTCTAAGCAGCCAATTTCAATGGGATTTTTGGCAGACCAGTGGCTTTCTTGCCGCCTGGATTATAGGTTACGGCATTATTCAATCCATCTCCCCTTTTGTTGTGGGCAAATCACCTAATGGAAAAACGGCTTTTTTATTGGCAATTGCTTTAACACTGGCGGTGGCTATTTTGGCACTTGCTATCAATGCCTATCCCGTTAGCAGTGTACTAATCATCGGCCTAATGGTATTCGGAATTTTATTTGCATTTAATTCTTCTGTGCATAGTTATTTAATTGTGCATTACGCAAAAGTTGACGGCGTATCATTGGATGTCGGTTTTTATTATATGGCCAATGCCATGGGCCGACTTTTCGGCACTTTGTTATCGGGATGGGTTTATCAACAATGGGGCATAGTCGCTTGTTTGTGGTGTTCCGCATTATTGATTGCAATCGCAAGTGCTATTTCGATTCGCCTGTCAAAGAACTAGTTATCCGTCATGCCCTCAGGGCATCCAGTGTCTTTATTTAATAGCAGAATATTTATGACCAATAGTTCCTGTGAAAATAAATGCAATTCAAGTGCTAACAATTTAAATCAGCATTGTTATTGCAAAACATTGAATCGTGATTTACTGCTGCAGCTATTGCAAGATGATAACCTGGCGGCAGAAATTTTCGTTTCGCATCCACAGATGTTTTCCAATACCGCCGTATTTATTTCTGCAGATCAATGGGTTCAATTAACACTAATTGTTGACATTATTGAGCGGGTTGTTCATTTGCCCCGGTTTCAACACAAAATCGCCACACAAGAAACCCCACGCAATGCAGCAGCGGGAATATTTGTGGGTGTCGACTTTCATATGAGCGCAACTGGCCACAAAGTGATCGAAATCAATACCAATGCAGGCGGTGGTTTTTTAAATGCCGCATTGGTTGCAGCGCAAACAGCTTGTTGCGAGGTGCTGAATCCTGCTTTGCCATCCATGGAAAAAAAATTACACGAAGAATTTATTGCCATGTTCCGCAACGAATGGAATTTGTGCCGTATTAACGAGCCATTAATAACCATTGCAATTGTTGATCAACAGCCGGAACAACAATTTTTATATCCCGAATTTCGAATTGCGCAGGCCGTGTTGCAAGCTGCAGGTTTTAATGTGTTGATTCTTGATCCATCCGAATTGAAATGGAATGGTACCTACCTGCATTTTCAAAATAAAAAGATCGACTTAATCTACAACCGATTGACGGATTTTTCGCTAAGTGAAAGCCATCATCAACATTTGCGTCACGCTTATGATCAGAACGCCGTAGTTATAACGCCGAATCCATTTCATCACGCCATTTATGCCGACAAACGTAATTTAATTATGTTGGGCAATACAGAATTTTTACAATCTTGCGCGGTTAGTGAAGCAGACATTGAAATACTGCAGCAGGCGATACCCGACACCCGCGCGTTAACCCCGGATAATGCCGCCCAACTCTGGCAAGAACGAAAACAATTATTTTTTAAACCTGTCTGTGGTTTTGGCAGCAAGGCAGCGTATCGCGGCGATAAAATTACCACCAAAGTCTGGCAGGAAATTTTGCAAGGCAATTACATAGCACAAGAATTAATTCCACCCGGTCAACGTGGCGTATCGGTTGATAATCAACAAACGGAATTAAAAATGGATATTCGTGCTTATGCCTATCAAGGAAAAATTCAATTATTAGCGGCACGACTCTATCAAGGGCAAACCACCAATTTTAGAACCGAAGGCGGCGGTTTTGCCCCGGTGTTTGTTGTGGATTAATAAATTCCGGATAATCAAATAAAAGTTTAGTGCTATAGTTGCCACAACCTTGTTCGGGGATCAAAACCAATAATGAAAACACGCAAACCCATGATTATTGCCAATTGGAAATTAAATGGTGGTCTCGATTTAATTTGTACATCGGTAGCCTCATTTATTGGCAAACACTTTGATGCCCAAATTGCCATTTGCCCGCCTTATATTTATATCCGCGATATGATGACATTTTTGCAGTATTCCGAATTGCAAATCGGCAGTCAAAATGTCAGCAAATACGAATCTGGCGCTTACACGGGTGAAACTTCTGCGCAAATGTTGAAAGAGGCCGGGGTAAGTTTATGTTTAATCGGCCATTCAGAACGCCGCACTATGTTTGCCGAAACCAATCAAGCCTGCTTCAATAAAATTGCGCGCGCATTGCAACATGATTTATTACCCGTACTTTGCATAGGTGAAAATCGCGAAGAGCGTGAACAGAAAAAAACGCAGGAAGTGTTGCGGCAACAATTAACCGAATCATTAAAAGGCTTAGATTTGACCGGAAAACATTTATGTGTCGCCTACGAGCCGATTTGGGCAATCGGTACTGGCCTCGCCGCGACACCTGAGATCGCTCAAGAAGCTCACCAATTTATTCGCGACGTTTTAGTCAATGTATTTGATTTAATTACTGCCCAACGAATCCGCATTTTATACGGCGGTAGCGTCACTAAAAATAATGCCAAAGATTTATTGATCCAAAAAGATATAGACGGCTTATTAGTCGGTGGCGCCAGCCTAGATCCTGGCCATTTTCTTACGATTTGCGAACAAGCTTCGCAGATTGCAAAGGAAAATAATTGAATATATTAATGGAGAAGATATGACAAATCCCTACGAAACCCCTAATTCTGAATTACAAAATAGTGCCAAGACTATTAGTGTCTATTCTCCTGTACAAGCCGCATGCGGGACTATTGGTGGACCTGTTGGCTTAATCTATTTTCTAAGAGCAAATTTTGTTGCATTAGGGAATAAAAGTGCCGCAACAAAAACTGTTATTTTTGGTTCGATCTTTATACTGGCCATAATAATAAGCTTCCCTTTTTTGCCTGACAATTTTTCCGGCCTGCCCTTTACAATTGCCTACATTGTTATTGCAAAACAAGTCGCCGAAAAATTTCAATTGAGCAAACAAGCCATCACTGAATCGACAATCTATAAATTTCATTCAAATTGGAGAGTGGTAGGCATGGGAATTATTTGTTTGATAGGATCGATACTGGTGCTGATCATTCCAGTTTTATTGCTGGGTTTTTTAGGAATCATACAAATATAACGCATTCCAGATAAAACTATTTAACCAAAAACAGCGCCGCATTTGTCAAACAGTAGATCGCACCAAAACTGAAATAGTATTCAAGATACCAACGGGGTATACGAAAGCTTTTGGCGAATTCAGGATCGCCAATATTAATTTTGCGGAACAGCAGCCAGGTGTAAACGCAGGCGAATATATAATTTACTAAAAAGATCAAACAGCTCATTGTTTTCCAGCCGGTTAACGTCCAACTGAAAAGACCGAAGCAACACACAATTACCCAGATCAATTCAATACTGGTTGTCCAAAGCAGGCGCCTATCCAACATCCAAAAATCTTTTGCTTTTAAAAGAATATGGGACTCATAAACGCAAAGAGCGCCAATGATGGCGCTCAGCAGATGAAAATAATCCTGAATAAATAATGCCATGTTTATTATGAAAATTTCTGGTTAATCGTAGTTAACACACCCTGATTGTAAAATGCATTTAACCATTCAGATGTGGTGTTAATGGCTCGATCAGAATATTTCAAATCATCACCAAATATAGCAGTAATAGCAAAGAATGCCTTTGCCAGAGATTCTGCGCTGCCTTTGTTTGCATCATAGACTTCACGCAACTGCGTCGCTAATGGATCACGGACATCAATTGCATTACCTGACTCATCGACACCCGACACATATCGAATCCATGCGGCCAATGCCAGGCATACAATTGAAATATCACCATTTTTTGCTAATTGTTCGCGCAAAGTTTCCAAAATACGTTGCGGAATTTTTTGCGATCCATCCATCGCAATTTGCCAGGTGCGGTGTTTTAACGCGCGATTGGAAAAGCGTTCGCGCAATTGTTTTTTATAGGCTTCTATATCAAAACCGGCAGGTGCTTCAATGCTGGTACCTGCATCTTTTGCCATATAGGCAGTGACCATATTCACAAACGCCGGTTGTTGCATCACCTGATAAATATATTCAAAGCCCGCAAGATAGCCGGTATAAGCCATTAACGAATGCGCACCATTTAACAAACGTAATTTAATTTTTTCAAAAATTCGTACATCATCAACTAACAAGGCCCCTACTTTTTCCCAAGCAGGGCGATCGCTGGCAAATTTATTTTCAATGACCCACTGACTGAAAGGTTCGCAAAGCACTAAACCTTCGTCGCGCAAGCCAAGAATTTTTTCGATTTCAATTTTGTCGTCTTCGGTTGTCGCTGGCACTATGCGATCGATCATCGTGCAAGGAAAAGTGACATTCTTTTCAATCCAGTGCGTTAACTCTGCAGAAATATGTTGTGCAAATTGTAATATGACTTTTTCCAGTACTTCGCCGTTATTCGGCAAATTGTCACAGCTTAATAAAGTGACAGCCGCTTTGTTGGTGTTGAAACGTTTTTGCAAAGCGGCAACTAAAAAACCAATGGCTGATTTGGGTTGCTGAAGATTGTGCAGGTCTTGTTGTATATCGGGGTGTTGCTGATTGAGATTGCCGGTTGCGGGATCGTGACAATAACCTTTTTCGGTAATGGTCATGGAAATAATTTTAATTTCCGGACTGGCCATTAAGTCGATTAATGCTTGTGGATTTTCGGGGCCTACCACCGTGTCTTTGACCACACCCATTAACTGAATTTTTTCGCCCGCATTGGAACGTTCGATCACCGTATAATAATTGTCCTGCGGGGCAAGCTGATCGCGCACAGCGGGTGAACGCAAACTACAGCCAATAATTCCCCAATCACCACCAAATTGATTGACCACCGCCTCGGTGTAAACGGCCTGATGCGCCCGATGAAAAGCCCCAATACCCAAGTGGACTATTCCCGGTTTTATCTTGTCACGTGAATATTGTGGGCGAATAACGGAGGCAGGTAATTGATTCAGGGTATTTTGGTTGAGTCGATTCATCTTTGTTTCCAGATGGTAGTTTTTACTGGCGCCAGTTTACCCTATTTTCATTAAAGTGATTTTGTATTTTTTCGGCTTGAGTGATGTTATATTTCGCGTCTTGTTTAATACCAAGAGTTTTGATTCATGAGTGAAGTATTAATTCTGCAAAATCAAGCTAAATTGTTTTTGGGAAAACAAAACCAATGGCTGGACGGCCGTGATCCGGTGCTTTTATATAAAACCGAACATAAAGATGAAGCCGCCAATCAAGTATTTGAGGCCAGCTCCAAGGATTATACCCAACGCATTAAAATAATCAGCTGCCCGGTTAATGAAAAAGGTTTGCCGATTATTGATCCGGAAATTATGCCGGACCCTATTCCTAAACAAGTCCGCGATTTATTTGAAAATGAAACGGCATCTGAAACGAGTGCTCATCAGTGACAGAGTTTTCTTTAGCATTTAATCGAGCTTTACATTTTTTCAAACAAGAAAAAAGTAATAACAGCTTGCAAGATATTTTGCGCGGACTGGAAAAAGAAAGTTTGCGTATTACACCACAAGGCACTTTGGCACAAACACCTCATTCCCGAAATTTAGGATCTGCACTGACCCACCCCAAAATCACGACTGATTACAGTGAAGCTTTGTTGGAATTTATTACGCCACCCTTTAACAGGGGAGAAAATCTTCTCGATGAATTAAATCGTATTCATCGTTATACCTACGCACAGATTCATCAACAAAATGAAATTCTCTGGCCGAGCAGTATGCCCTGCAAATTGGGTAAAGACGCAGACATTCCGGTTGCACAATATGGATCGTCCAATTCCGGAAAAATGAAAACTGTTTATCGATTGGGATTAGGGCATCGCTATGGTCGATCCATGCAAACGATAGCGGGTATTCATTACAATTTCAGCTTGCCCGATAGTTTTTGGCAAGCGTTGAAAAGTTTGCACCAGCCTAATGCTGATGAGTCCCTGCAAGATTTTAAAACGCGCGGTTATTTTGCATTGATTCGAAATTTTCGTCGTTACTATTGGTTATTGATTTATTTATTTGGTGCGTCACCCGCCGTTTGTTCCTGTTTTGTTGAAAATCGTCAACATCAATTAACTCCCTTTACCTATGCCGAACATACGCATTATTTACCCTATGCGACGTCATTGCGCATGGGTGATTTAGGATACCAAAGTGATGCACAAAAAAAACTGGTCGTGAATTACAATAACGTACAGGATTATTTACGCACCCTGTGCCAGGCCATTACTGAAACACATCCGGCTTATGCTTCTATAGGCGTAAAGGATCAACAAGGTCAGTACCAACAACTTAACAACAGTTTGTTGCAAATTGAAAATGAATTTTATTCCAGCATTCGACCCAAACGCACTACACAGCGCGGTGAAACGGCGCTACAAGCGTTACGTTTGCGCGGCGTGGAATATATTGAAGTGCGTTGTGTGGATTTAAATCCTTATGAACCTTTAGGAATTACTGAAACACAAATTCAATTAATGGATGCCTTTTTGTTGTATTGCATTTTAAGCCCCAGTCCGACAACGGATGACAAGGAATTTTATCAAGGCCAGGAAAATCAGCGGCGCATCGTTAATAAAGGCCGCGCACCCGATTTGCAATTACAACGTGGCGATGCAGATGTATTAATGAAAGATTGGGCGTTGGAAATTTTACAAGCCTGTCTGCAATGTGCGGATTTATTGGATCAGTCATCCGCGAATCAATCTTATCGATTGTCGGTAGAAGAACAAATCAAAAAAATCCATCAACCAGAATTGACCCCGTCCGCCTGCATTTTACGTGAAATGCAAAATCAGCAAAAAAGCTTTTATGACTTCACCTATGGCTTGGCAAAACAACACGCGGATTATTTTCTACAACAGCCATTATCCGATGAGCTCCTGCAAGAATATTCCGCCTTGGCGGAAACTTCATTAAAAGAACAAGCCGCATTGGAAGAAAATCAAACCACCGGGTTTGATGAATATATCCAGGGTTACTTTGCACAATATCAAGCCTGTCAATATTGTTGAGGTCGCGAATCCGCATTTGGTGTTTCGCAGACCGCGCCAGTTAACCCAATTTGTAGGATGCTCAGGTGATGGAAACCCATTTTATTTCCCATGTTGATTTTTTCATTCGCTACGCCTGTATTGGTCAATTGGTTTTATTAATTGCTTATTTAATTTATAAAAAGCAATCCAGTGTACTTACACAAACCATTCCATTGATGCTGGCCTGTGGTGTGATTGCTTATTTGTTATTGACTGCACCTTACTATCCGCGACCACAAGGTTTTATTCGCAGCCTACTTTTGATGCTCACCCACACCATGCCGGTATTTTTATGGCTATACGGAAAACAGATTTTTGATGATGCATTTATTGGCCAGCCCTGGAAGTTATGGCGAAAATCGGCATTCGTTTTACTTGCCGTTTTTTATATCTATGTTTTTTTAATCCGGGGTGGTGGCGGTCAACTACAAATGTTGAGCCATTTAATTGCATTGGGTTTTATTGTGCATTTATTGGTAAGTGTTATTGCAACCTGGCGTAATGACCTGGTTGAGCAACGGAGGGTTGCTCGCTTCTGGCTGGTTTTGTTAGTCGGATTATTTTATTTGATGTTGGACCTAGTCGAATTAAGCAATACAAGATTAAATCGCCATCAGATTTTTATGTTGATGAATGCTTCAATTTGCCTTATTGGAAGCAATGTTACTATTGCTATGGTTTTTCTTTATGAATCGACAAACGAAAACATCCAGAATTTACCTGCTAACACTTCGCGATATTCCCGTCTAATCCCGCAAGAAAATGCACTCTATACAAAACTGCAAACCTTTATCGATACTTGCGGCTATCTGCAATCGGATCTCACCATAAGCAAGTTGGCCGAGCAATTGGCATGTGCAGAACATCATCTTCGAAAATTAATTAACCAGCGTTTGGGTTATACCAACTTTACGGCATTTTTAAATCATTATCGTATAGAAGAAGCACGTAAACGTTTGGTCGAAACTCATCTACCTGTTTTATCCATTGCCCTTGATTTGGGTTACGGCTCAATCGCCCCTTTTAATCGAGCGTTTAAAGATAGTGTGGGATTAACACCGACTGCTTACAGATCAGCCGAATTGGATAGAATCTCAATCAAAACAGCTGAAAATTTCAAAATCGATTAGCTTTTTTTGGTTTTGATAAGCAATTTTTTCATTAATTCATCAATTTGTGCGTTTTATAAAACACAAATCAGGTGAAAAAAATGATACGCAAAATCAGTTTAATAATGTTCTTGTTGGCCTTTGTCTGGTTGGCATGGCCGATATACCAATTCCTTGCTTATGAAGGAATTGTGCCTATGTTCCTGCCCAAAGATTTACCTTCTCCCACCGATACTCCACAAACAAGTGCATTTTCGTCGCACCGAAAATCCAGTGCAGCGTTGGATTTACTCCTGCAACACCGCGCAAAAATTAATGCACCTGCAATTTCCGCAGCGGTGGCGATAGAAGGGAAAATTGTTTGGGCCGGTACAGTAGGTTGGGCAAACGTAGAAAAGCAAATCCCTGCAACAGAATCAACACAATTTCGTATTGGTAGTACATCCAAAGCCGTGACTGCAACCTTGCTGGCAAAAATGGTTCCGGAAGGAAAAATCGATTTGGATAAGCCTATAGAAAATTATTATCCCAACTTGCCTAATCCATCCTGGAAAAAATTAACACCCAGACAACTTGCATCACATACCAGCGGTCTTCCTGATTATATTGATAACTATGGTGATCTCTGGGGATTTTATTATCTCTTTAAATTAAATAAGCGATATACCTCGGTTGTTGAATCACTGGAAGTATTTGACGATACCTCACTCTTGTTTGAACCGGGTACGCAATATCACTACACCAGTTTCAATACTGTATTGCAAAGTGTGGTTCTTGAAGCGGTTGCTAAAAAACCGTTTATGCAAAGCATGCGTGAACAAATTTTTAATCCCTTAAAGATGAATTCAACAGGCGCCGAATATGAATTGCCAAAAGAAAATTCACTGGCCGGTTTTTATTGGAATAAAGAAGGAAAATATCCTGCGTTTCGTATTTGGCAAACAGTTGATCTAAGTCATCGACTCGCAGGTGGAGGATTTATTTCCACACCATCCGATATGGTGAAGCTGGGCTCTGCGTGGCTGGATGATAATGTTATTACACCCGAAACCCGTCAATTATTTTGGCAACCTCAAGTGCTAGCCGATGGAAGCATTGATAAAGAAAATTACGCATTAGGCTGGCGCTGGGCAAATTATGAAGATGCAAATGGAAAAATCCACAATGCAAATCATGCGGGTGTTTCTCGTGGCTCCCAGTCCTGGCTAATGGTTATTCCCGAAAAACAGATGGTGGTATCAGTGATGATCAATTCCAATGTCGAAGAGTTTTGGGATTTTGGAAAAGTGAGCATGCCTTTGGCCCGGTTATTTTTTAGAGAATAACTGAAATGGCCCAAAATAAATCTTGCCAAAAAGTTTCGATCGACTAGAATATCTTTCGTTTCGAAACTTACGGTAAGGATTTAATGACCAAACGTAACACCCAGCAGCGCCGGCGAGCCATTATTGAACGACTGAACTCCATTGGTGAGGTCAGCGTTGAGGCCTTGGCGGAGCAGTTTTCGACTTCAGAAGTCACCATTCGCAAGGATTTGGGGGCATTGGAGTCCAATGGTTTGTTATTGCGACGTTATGGCGGCGCGGTTCCTGTGCCGCAAGAGTTGATTCAAGATCCTTCTGCCGAAAAAGTTTCACAACGAAAACAATCCATAGCCAAAGCCGCCGCCCAACTGATCCGTGACCATAACCGGATTATCCTCGACAGCGGCAGTTCAACAACATCTGCTCTTCTTCCCGAGCTTTCCCATAAACAGGGTTTGGTGGTGATGACCAATTCCTTGAGTATTGCCAATGCGCTGCGCGAATTGGAAAACGAGCCCACCATTTTAATGACGGGTGGCACCTGGGATCCCAAATCTGAAGGTTTTCAAGGGCAATTAGCAGAACAAATT
>Ga0164241_10006602_pt1 | contig 10548 bp, 9 predicted proteins | sample OricomyardsoilBY_FD_108780 | JGI IMG/M metagenome (GOLD analysis project Ga0164241, IMG submission 108780) | Backyard soil microbial communities from Emeryville, California, USA - Original compost - Back yard soil (BY) | ecosystem: Environmental > Terrestrial > Soil > Unclassified | place: USA... | reverse complement strand
GCTCGCGGCCGCGCTCCTTCTCGTGACGGTGGCCGCAGTCGGTGCGTGTGACTCTGGCGAGCCACCGGCCTTGGTGGTGTCGGACGAGCGCAGCGTGTTCGCCGAGTCGCTCGCCAAGATCCTCTGCACGCGTGCCGACGCTTGCTGTGACGAAGCCGGGCGCGACGCGCCTACCGACGCCTGCTTCAGCAGCATGCGCAACGACACGTACGTCGTCCTCCTCGTAGCCGATGAAGAGCGCATTCCGGTCTTGTACGAGAACGGCACGGCGTGTCTCGAGCGGTTTCGCGACGCGACCGCTTGCGATGGCACGCTCCTCGCAGAATCGATCCCCGTGCTCTGCCCAGACCTCTTCGGCGATCTTCCGACTGGCGCGTTGCCTGTCGGCTCGACCTGCGAGCACGGCTACGAATGCGCCTCGCCGGAGGTCGGCGAGCACGCGTGCGTCCCCACCTCGGACAAGGGAGTCTGTACGTGGTTCGTCCCCGCGGCCGCGGACGAGGCCTGTGCGACCGAGGCGGACGTGGTGCGACTCTGCCCCGACGGGATGGGATGCCGTCCCGAGTCGACCGGAGCGATGCCGGTCTGCGCGCCACTCGGCGGCTTCGGCGATCCGTGCCTCATGCCGAACAGCTGCGGCGAGGGATTGTCGTGCTCGAGCAACGCCGACGGCGCGAAGGAGTGCGTCGACACGCTCGGGATCAATCAGCTCTGCGACGAGCGCCCGGACGCGTGCGAAGCGGGCGCGTTCTGCGAGCCGACGGTCACGCGCTGCAAACCGCTCCCGGTGGTCGAGGCGTGTGCCGATTCGGCGTGCCCCGACTACGCGCTCGAGAAGGTCTGTCATTGAACGGAGGCAGCTGTCATGGGTGGTGAAGCGACGTTGAGTGGGCCGGATCTCTCGTTGGGCGTGGCGCTCGACGAGCTCCCCGAAGGCAAGCCTTTCGGGGCGCACGCGGACGGACAGAGCGTCGTCGTCGTGAAGCGAGGCGCGAGCCTGCGCGTGGTGGGCGGCACTTGCACGCACTACGGAGCTCCGCTCGCCGACGGGCTCGTGGTCGGGGACACCCTTCGCTGTCCGTGGCACCACGCCTGCTTCGATCTAGAGACAGGAGAAGCGAAGGGCGGCCCCGCGCTGTCGCCCATCGCTTGCCACGACGTCATCGTCCGCGACGGCAAGGCGTTCATCGGTCCCAAGAAGGACGCCCCGCAGGCATCGAAGCACGCCTCTGCGCCGGCCTCGGTCGTCGTGGTCGGTGCGGGACCGGCCGGCGCAGCGGCGGCGCTCCAGCTTCGCACACGCGGATATTCGGGTCCGATCACCTTGATTGGCGACGAGGCGCCCGGGCCTGTGGACCGGCCTAATCTCAGCAAGGACTATCTGGCCGGGACGGCGCCCGAAGAATGGATTGCACTTCGCGACGCCGACTTCTACGCGGGTATCGACGTCTCGCTCTCGACGGGGGATCCCGTGGTCGCGATCGATGCGGCGGCGCGGACGCTGACGCGGGCGAGCGGCGCTTCGCTGGCGTACGGCGCGCTCCTTCTCGCGACAGGCGCAGAGGCGATCCGCCTGCCCATCCCCGGCGCGGACCTGCCCCACGTGCACACCCTGCGGTCACTCGCGGACGCGCGCGCCATCATCGAGCTTGCCGGTCACGCGAAGCGCGCGGTGGTCATCGGCTCGAGCTTCATCGGGCTCGAGGCGGCGGCGTCGCTTCGCGCGCGGGGGCTCGAGGTCGCCGTCGTCGGGCGCGACGAGGTTCCGCTCGCAAACGTTCTCGGGCCCGAGCTGGGCCACTTCGTTCAGAAGCTGCACGAATCGAAAGGCGTGGCGTTTCATCTGCGTGCATCGCCGCGCGCGATCACCGCATCGAGCGTCGAGCTCGAGGATGGCAGCAAGCTCGAGGCGGAGCTCGTCGTCATGGGCGTCGGCGTTCGACCACGCACCGCACTGGCCGAGAGCGCGGGTGTCACGCTCGCCGGGCGAGCGAATGGCGGCGGGATCTTGGTCGACGCGTCACTCCGGAGCAGCGACTCGGCGATTTGGGCGGCGGGCGACGTCGCCTGTCACCCCGATCCTCGGACCGGGGACCTGGTCCGCATCGAGCACTTCGCCGTCGCAGAGCGTCAGGGTCAGGCGGCCGCGCGAGCGATGCTCGGCCAGAGCGGATCGTACGACGACGTGCCGTTCTTCTGGAGTCAGCACTACGACGTCTCGATCTCCTACGTCGGTCACGCGACGCGATGGGACGCGATCGAAGTGCGAGGTGACCTCGCTGCGCGCGACGCGGCGATCGTCTATCGCAAGGCCGGTCGCGTGCTCGCCGTCGCGACGGTCGGGCGGGACGCCCTGAGCCTCGAGGTCGAGGCGGCGCTCGAAGATGGCGACGACGACGCGCTCGAAAAGGTCCTGGCGGCGCGGCAGTAGAGCCGCGCCAAGCAGTGTGATAGCTCCCGCCGACGATGGGCAAAAACGAATCGGGACGTCTCGCGGCCTTTGCACTCGCGGCCTGTGCGCTTGCGACCAGCGCTTGCGGCGAGATCAAGAAGGCCAGCGAGTGCACGGCGGTCATCGACGTGATGAACGAGGCCGAGAAGGCCGCGCCCAAAGGCGCGGACGACGATCTCGGTGCCGACATCAAGGCGATGGAGGAGTGGGACGCCAAGATCTCGAAGGTCGAGGTGACCGACGAAGGGCTGAAGAAGCGCGTCGCCGACTATCGAGAGCTCATCAAGGGCATGTCCGACGACGCGAAGTTGCTCCAGAAGCTCGACAAGGCGACCGCCGACGGCGCCGATCCCGCCGACGCCGACAAGGTCGCGAAACAGGCCCAAGACCTGGCGAAGCGGATGGAAGAGATCAGCGGCAAAGAAGACAAGATCGTCGCCGATCTCAACAAGTACTGCGGACGCGAGTAGTACGCGCTCGACCTGCGGTGCACGAGAGGGGAGTCGAACCCCTATGCCTTGCGGCGCTGGAACCTAAATCCAGTGCGTATGCCAATTCCGCCACTCGTGCGACTCGCGGACGCTAGCACGGCGCGCCGCGAGAACGACCTACGACGAAGACGCGCCCGGTGCTCTACTTCGGCGATGCGTTCGGTGTGGCTCCTCGGCGTGTTCGGCACCTCTGCCGCCGCGGTCGCGGCTTCGGCTGGCGGCTGCGGTGACGATTCGTCCGGCACCGGCGGCAACGAGCCGGTGTGCTCCGTCGAGGCGCAGACGGGCTGCGCAAACGGCACGCACTGCGAAGAGGTCGAGGGAGCAGAGGCAGCCTGCTTCGCGCCGCTCACGGTAGAGGGCCGCGTCGTCGATCTAGTGGACGAATCTGGCGTCAGCGACGCGCTCGTCGTCGCGCTCGACGAGACCGGTCGCGCGCGCTCGGCGTCCGTGTACACCGACACGACGGGTCACTATTCGCTGGTGCTTCCTGCGAAGCGTGACGCCGACGGCAGGCCGCTGCCGTTGCCCTTCACGCTTCGCGTCGACGCCTTTCGCTACGTCTCTTTCCCCGAGACGCCTCGCGGCGCGCCCCAGCTCGACATCGCCGGAGCCGTCGCGGACGGCGGCGGAGGAAGCGGACCCGGGACGAGCTGGCTCTTGGTGAGCGGCGACACCGACGTCGGCTTGATTCCTCTGACGAACCCGACCGGCATCGGTACCGTCACCGGAATCGTGACGGGTCGGGCACCGGGCGGAACGCTCATTCAGGCCGGCACGGCGACGGGCGTGGCGGATCTCGACGGCGACTTCACCGTGTTCAACGTTCCCATCGGAGAGGTCAACGTCTCGGGCTATCAAAGCGAGCGGAACTACACGACCGCGACGACCACCGTCGAGGCCAACCAAGACGCAGAGGGGGTCGTGCTCGACCCGACGGACGACGCCTCGGCGATCGTGACGGGCAGCGTCGAAGTCGTCGGGGCCCCATCGAAAGAGGTCACGGTCTCGCTCGCGCTCGAGGGATCGTTCGACGAGGCGCGCGCCGTCGGAGAGTCGCCCCCCGGTCTCGTCACGCAGACGACGTCTGGTGCGTTCTCATTTCAGGGCGTCCCAGATGGCATTTATGTGGTGCTCACGAGCGTCGAAGACGACGGCCTCGTTCACGACGCGGACGTGTCTCCCACGGGCACGGCGTTCGCCCACGTGACCGTCGCGGCGGGAGACACCGACGTCCCCACGCCGCTCCGCATCCGTCGCGCGATTGGCATCGTCTCGCCTGGCGCCGGCGAAATCGATACGGCGACCGGGACGCCTACCTTCCAATGGAAAGACGATGCGAACGAGGACGGCTACCACGTCGAGCTCTTCGATCTGGGGGGCGGCTTGGTCTGGGAGACTTCCGGGGATCTCTTCCCCGGGGACGTGGGCACCGCGAGCCTCGACTATGGCGGTCCCGAGCTCGACATCGGGGCTTTCTACCAATTTCGAGTGACCAGCTCGAGCGCCGGAAAGTCGCTCTCCACGACCGAAGATCTCCGCGGCGTATTTCAATATCAGTAGACGTCAGGTCTGCTCGCGGGGCGCAAGCTTTGCTGCCACCACGGCAATCGCGAGCGACGAGACGGTCAACACGGCGACGTAGCCGAGCGCGCGTGCGTCGTTTCCCTGTTGGTAGGTCGCGAAGATCTCGAGCGGCATCGTGTTCGTCTTGCCTGGAATGTTGCCCGCGACCATGAGCGTCGCGCCGAACTCGCCGAGCGCGCGGGCGAACGCGAGCACGAGCCCGGCCAGCACGCCGCGCCACGCGTGACGGAGCCTCACTCGAAGAAAGACCTCTACGCGGCGTAGACCGAGGGTGCGCGCGACCTCTTCGAGATCGCGCGGGACGGATTCGAACGCCGGTTGCGCGGTCTTCACGAGCATCGGAAACGCGACCACGCTCGACGCGAGCACGGCGCCCACGGGCGAGAACAACACGCGCACGCCGGTCGCGTTCTCGATCGCCGCGCCGACCAGGCCGTGGCGACCGAACACGAGCACGAGAAAGAAGCCGACGACCGACGGCGGCAGCACGAGCGGCAGCAGCACGAGCGCGTCGACGAGCCCGCGGCCCGTGTATCGAGCCCGCGCTTGCACTGCCGCGAGCGCGATCCCAGCGGGAGCCGCCAGCGCGAGCGCGAGGCATGCGACCTCGAGCGAGAGGATGATCGGAAAGGCGGATTCGTGGGACATCGGGCGCGCCGTCGCGCGCGGTCAGCCTCGCATGACTGGCCGCTCGCCGATCTCGTTTTGGCGGGCGTTCATGACGCCGGCGAGCGCGATGTCGACGAGCCCTTCGAGGTACGCTTCGTCGATGGCCTCGCCCGAGATGATGATTCGCCAGACGAGCGGCGCGTGAATCATGTCGGAGAGCAAGTCGACCGGCGTGTCCTTCGGAAGAATGCCGCGCTCGATGGCGCGCTCGAAGGGCGCATGTCGTCGTCGCTTCGTGCCCGCCCGTAGCCTCTTCAGGATGCGGTCGACCTCTTCGTGGCCGCGCTCGAACTGGACCATGCGCAAGATTCCGCGAGAGCGGGGTGAGCGCTTCTTCGCTTCGAGATCGTGCAGGGTGGAGAGCAAATCGGCGCGCAGATCGCCCGTGTCATAGACCGGCGCGTCATCGTTCTCTCGCTCGAGCGCAGCCGCGACCAGCGCTTCGCGCGTGGCCCAGCGTCGATACACGCTCGTCTTGTGGACGCCCGCGGTTGCGGCGACGGTGTCGACCTTCAGGCTCGCGTATCCGACGCGCCCGAGCTCTTCGATGGTCGCGTCGAGGACGCGGCGCACGACGTCTTCTGCGCGACCCTTGACGTGGATGCCGGTCGTGCGACGTGTCGACGATGCTTCGCGCGAAGCTTTCTGTGCCCTCATCGAAATCCCATTGCGATTCTAGAAGCCCTCACTAGAATGGCAACACAATGTTGCCTTTCAGTCGGAGCGCTCGATGAGCGCCACTGCCGTGCCCGCAGAGAACGCTAGAATTGCAGCCGAAACAGGCGCAGCGCGCGTCGAGGCGTCCGCACCCGCGCCGGCCCCGGAGGTCGTGGCGCCCAAGCCCAAGAGCCGGCTCCCCATCGTGCTCTTGGTCCTCGCCCTGATCGGCGCGGGCGTCGGCGGCTACGTCTACCTTCACCGCGGTCTCGAATCGACGGACGACGCCCAGATCGACGGCGAGGTCGTCCCGGTTCCTGCGCGCGCGGGCGGGCTCATCACTGCGATCCACTTCTCGGACAACCAAGAGGTGAAGGCGGGAGACCTCCTCGCGGAGATCGATCCCGAGCCGCTCACTGCGCGCCTCGCCCAGGCAGAAGCGCGCCTCCAGGCGGCGCAGGCGGCCGCCGACGGCGCAGACGCGGACGCGATCGTCGTCCAATCGAACGCCACCGGAAACAAGGAGATCGCGAAAGCATCGCTGACCACGGCGAGCGACAGCGCGTACACGGCGGCGGCACAAATTCGCGAGGCAGAGGCCCAGGTCACGGCGGCCGAGGCATCGAAGAAGCAGGCCACCTCGGATCTTGCACGCGAGAAAGAGCTCTTCTCGGCGGGCGCATCGACGCAGGGCGCGCTCGATCGCGCGACGACTGCAGAGGCCGTCGCGGCGTCGAATTTCGACGCCGCCTCGGCGCGCCTCTTGACCTTGCGAACGAGCGCGTCGACGGCTCACAGCAAAGTTGCAGAGGCGAGCGCGAAGGTCGATCAGGTCAGCGACGTCGACGCGATCGTGAAGCAAGCGCAGGCAAGGGCGCGCGCCGCCCACGCGGATGTGGACACGGCCCGCGCCGCACGCGATCTCGCGGCGATCGATCTCTCCTACGCCAAGATCTACGCGCCGTCGGACGGGACCGTATCGAAGAAGACCATCGCCGTCGGTCAAAGCGTCGCGGCAGGGCAGCCCATCGTGCAGCTCGTCACCAATTCAATATGGGTGACCGCAAACTTCAAAGAGACGCAGATCGGCTCGATGCGTGACGGTCAGCCCGCGGACGTCAGCGTCGATGCGTATCCCGGGGTGAAGCTCCACGGCTCGCTCGACAGCTTCTCGGGCGCGACCGGCGCTCGCTTCTCGCTGCTGCCTCCCGACAACGCTTCAGGCAATTTCACGAAGGTGGTTCAGCGTGTTCCGGTGCGCATCAAGATCGACGACGTCCCGCACGACGTTCATCTGCTCCCAGGCATGAACGTCGAGCTGACGATCGACACGAACAAAGGCTGAACGTGACCGCCGTCGCGCCGACTCTCTCGCACGCACCGCCGCGAGCGAGCAACAAGTGGTTGATCGCGGTCGCGGTGGCGCTCGGAGCGTTGCTCGAGATCGTCGATACGAGCATCGTCAATGTCGCCCTCACCGACATGCAGGCGACGCTCGGCGCGACCCTCAGCCAGATCGGCTGGGTCGTCACGAGCTACGGGATCGCGAACGTCATCATCCTTCCACTCTCGGCGTGGCTCGGTCACCGATTCGGAAAGAAGAACTACTTCCTGTTCTCGCTGGTGGGTTTCACGCTCTCGTCTGCGCTGTGTGGCGTGTCGACCAGCTTGGCGATGCTCGTCATCGCACGCGTCCTCCAAGGTCTGACGGGCGGCGGTCTCCTCGCCAAGGCGCAGGCCATTCTCTTCGAGACGTTTCCCCGCGAAGAACAGGCGACGGCGCAGGGTTTCTTCGGTGCCATCGTCATCGCGGGGCCGGCCATCGGCCCCACCTTGGGTGGGTTCATCGTCACGAACTACGACTGGCGGTGGATCTTCTTCATCAATCTTCCGCTCGGCGTGCTCGCCGTCTTCATGGTGCTCGCGTTCCTCCCGAAAGATGAGCCAGACGAGAACCGAAGCCCGGTCGATTGGGTCGCGATCGCGCTCTTGGCGATCGGGATCGGCGCGTTTCAGACGTTCCTCGAAGAAGGGCAATCCGAAGATTGGTTCGATTCACGGTTCATCACGATCTTGGCCGTGACGGCGGTCGTCGGCCTCTCGATGTTCGTGGCGCGCGTCCTTCGCTCGAAGCACCCGGTGGTCGATCTCAGGGTGCTCCGGTATCGGTCGCTCTGGGCGGGCTGCATCCTATCCATCGTCGTAGGCATGGCCCTGTATGGGGCGCTGTTCTCGATCCCCATCTTCGCGCAGACCATCCTCGGCTATACCGCACTCGACACTGGCATTTTGCTCGCGCCTGGCGCGCTCGCCGCCGCCTTCATGATGCCAGTCGCCTCGAAGCTCGTCGGTGCCTTCGATCCGCGGCGAGTCCTCGTGGTGGGTGCGCTCGTTCTCTCCGCGGCGATCTTCATGCTGGCGTCGCTCTCCACGCAATCGAGCCCAAGCGATCTCTTCGTGCCGCTCATCGTCCGTTCCATCGGCACGGTCCTCATGTTCTTGCCGCTCCAGCTCGCGTCGCTCGGGCCCGTTCCGAAGAAGGACGTGTCTGCGGCGACAGGCCTCTTCAACCTGACGCGTCAGCTGGGCGGAAGCGTCGGCATCGCCCTATTGACCGTCATGCTCAGTCGCCGAGAGGCGTTTCACTCGGCCGTCTTGTCCGAGAAGCTCGTGTCGACGTCCCCCGAGGTCACGAGCCGCGTCTCGCTCCTGACCCAAAACTTCATGGCGCACGGCATGTCTGCGGACGGCGCGCACACGCAGGCGCTCGCCGTGATGAAGGGGATCGTCATGAGAGAGGCGGCGGTGCTCTCTTTCGACGACACCTTCTGGGCGACGCTCGTGCTGGTGATAGGGTGTCTTCCGCTCGTCTTCCTCCTCGGTAAGCCTCAATCGGGCGCGAAAGTGGAGATGGGGCACTGAGCCCGGCCCTGGTTCAGGGCGCGAAGCCGTAGCTCGCCAGGGTCGATTGCCCTTCTTCGCCGGAGAGAAAGCCCAGGAAGTCGCTCGCGAGCGCCGCGTGCTTTCCGACCCGGACGACCCCGGAGACGACCTCTGGGCGGGGAGCCCATTCGCCCTTCGCGGTGTCCAGCACGACGATGTCTTCGATGCCGCGAGCCTCGGTCGAATAGACGATCGCGGCGGCGACCTCTCCACGGCGTGCGTAGGCGAGCACCGCCCCGACATCTCCGCCGTAGACGACCTTCCCCTTCAGCTTGTCCCAAAGTCCTAGGTTCTCGAGGGCCGTCTTTGCGTATTGACCCGCCGGGACGGCGCCGGGCTCTCCGATCGCGAGCTTTTCCCCCTCGGGGAGCGCGTCGAGCGTCGAGAACGTGAGGCCCGGCTTTCCTTTCGGCCCGACCAACACGAGCGCGTTGTGCGCGATGACCTTCACGGAGGCGGCGTCGACCAGCTCGTCTTCGACGAGCTTCGTCACGGGCGCTCGAGCGGCGAAGACGACGCCGTCGATCGGCGCGCCGCCTTCGACCTGCTTTTTCAAATCACCAGAGGCGCCGTAGGTCACGCTGACACGCACCGTCGGGTGCTTGGTCTCGAAGCGACGGACGAGATCGGGCATCGATCCACGCATGCTCGCGGCCGCCGCGATCGTGACCTCGCTCTCGCTGGCGTCGCTGCTGCGACATGACGACGAGAGAGAGAGCAGCGCCAGCGACGCAAAGACTCGCCACAAACGTCGAGAAACCTTCATTCGAGGTCGGGCACGTCAGCCCGGCTCAGAGGGAATTCGACGACGATGTACGCGGCGCAGCCGTTGCAGCGGCACGTGGGCATCGAATGACGGCGAGGCGTGCCTGCGTGCCCCGAGCGATCGGGCGCCGGAGACGACGAGCTCGACCAGCTCGCGTACGTACGCCTCGTCAGCGTCGCTGTCCGCCGCGACGAGTTTGTAGATCATCGGAATGAAGACCGCGTCGCTCACGACAGCGGCTGACGTCGAGGCGGGCAACTGGCCGCGACTGATAGCGCGCTCCACCGGCAGGTTGCGGTGCGCGATGTGCCGGTTGCGCACGCGCTCGAGGATCCGATCGACCTCCTCGTTCCCACGCTCGTTCTGCACCAGGCGCACGGCGCCACGCGATCGAGGCGAGAGTGTCTGCGCGCGCACCTCCATCACTGCCGCGACCAGATCGTCGACGACGTCGCCGGTATCGTGGACGCGCAGCCGCGTGGTCTCACGTTCGAGCGCCGCAGAGACGAGCGCCTCTTTGGTGGACCATCGACGGTAAATACTCGTCTTGTGGACTGCGGCTGCCGTCGCGACGTGCTCGACACGCAGGCTCGCGTAGCCGACACGCCCGAGCTCTTCGATCGTCGCCTCGAGAACGCGACGAACGATCTCCTCGGCGCGGCCGCCGGCTTGCACGCCTTGGGTTCGCCGAGGGGCCAGACGTTTCGCCTGCGGGTCGTCGCCTTCTCCCATGTCGCACCTCGACGGACTGGCGCGGTGCCCTCCGTGACAGCCGCATCCTAGTCCGTCGATGTCGATGCGCCAACCCCGCGCAACTCCGGCTGAAGCTCGACGCCTACTCAGCCGCGAAGTCGATCCAAGCGCCGCTCATCCAATCGTCGGAGGCGTCCTTGAATGCGCCCTTGTACGTGGCGGCCGCGTCGAGGCCCTTGCCGCTCGGGACGGCCCCACCCGCGATCGTGCTCGCCGGATGGGGGTTCGGT
>Ga0164241_10006601_pt1 | contig 10550 bp, 9 predicted proteins | sample OricomyardsoilBY_FD_108780 | JGI IMG/M metagenome (GOLD analysis project Ga0164241, IMG submission 108780) | Backyard soil microbial communities from Emeryville, California, USA - Original compost - Back yard soil (BY) | ecosystem: Environmental > Terrestrial > Soil > Unclassified | place: USA... | reverse complement strand
CGCTATTCCGGAGGGTGACCAGCGGTGGCGCGGCACACAGGAATTGCTTCGCGAGTATATTTTGAAGAAGTTCTCGCCCGACGCGGAGAATGTCCGCCAGCGAGTACTTCTCCTGGTCCTCAAGGGTAAGAATGCCGTTCTCCAGACCCGAGCCGTTGCCGGACATATTGTCCATGAGCGCCCACGCGGCGAGACGATCCGCGACACATACGGGGACTATATTGTCGAGGATGGTCGGGTCGTCTACTTCGAGCCAGCCGTGCTTGCGGCGCAGGATTCCGAGGCGGCACGCAAGCATCTCGCTATCTGGGCGAAATACTCGGACTCCGATGGAGGAATTCTCGACGATTGCATTCCCTACCCCGCTGGGGAGAATGTCGAAAAGACGCTCGTCTTGATCAAGCCCGACAACTTTCGATTTCCCAATGCGCGTCTGGGAGGAGTCGTGGACCTTTTCTCGCGCACCGGACTCTCCATCATCGGATTCAAAGTCCATAATATGAGCGTCGCGGAGGCCGAGGAGTTCTACAGACCGGTTCTAGGCGCCATGATCGAGAAACTGACGGACTCCAGTGGCAAGCGCGCATGTCTCTCCCTCGAAGAGGAATTCGGTGTTCCCATGGATGCCACTGCAGAACGTCGGCTCGGCGAATTGATTGGTCCCATAGCCGGCCGCACTTACTGGGAGGGTATTATCCAGTTCATGGCCGGGACGCGCCCGAGTCAATGTTCTCCCGAACGACATGCGCTGCCGGGCACAGAGAAATGTGTCGCCCTTGTGTATCAAGGGATCGATGCAGTCTCCAAAATCCGCGAGGTGCTGGGTCCGACGGATCCGGCGCAGGCACCTTTCGGGACAATCCGGCGCGAGTTCGGTGAAACGATCATGATCAACGCCGCGCACGCCTCGGACTCCGCTGAAAATGCCAAGCGCGAGATGGACATTATCCGTGTCGCGGAAAACAATCTTAAGTCACTCATCCACGCCTATCTCTCGTAAACATCATGCAACTTGCTACCCGCGTTCAAGAACTCACTCCCTCGCTCACCCTCGCCATCGACAGCAAGGCCAAGGCGCTCAAAGCCGAAGGCATCGATGTCTGCGGCTTTGGGGCTGGCGAGCCGGACATGGATACTCCTGAGCATATCAAGGCCGCCTGCATCGAAGCCATCCAGTCCGGCTTTACGAAATACACCCCGAGTTCCGGTGTGCCGGAGCTGCGCCAGGCGATTTCCGAGAAGTTCAAGAAGGACAACAACCTTGAATACAAGCCAAGCCAGATCATCGTCAGCAATGGCGCAAAGCAGTCCTGCTACAACGCGGTGACTGCCGTGTGCGATCCGGGCGACGAGGTGATCATCCCTGCGCCGTATTGGTTGAGTTATCCGGAAATGGTCCGCCTTGCGGGAGCAGAGCCTGTCATCGTTCAGACCACGGAGCAGAACACATGGAAGATGACCGCCGAACAATTCGAGAACGCCATGACGCCCAAGACGAAGATGATCATCCTCAATTCGCCGGGCAACCCGACAGGGTCGGTCTACACAAAGGAGGAGCTGCGCGCGATTTCCGAGGTGGCCGCAGAAGAGGAAATTTACATTCTCTCGGACGAAATCTACGAAAAACTCACCTACGAAGGGGCAGAGCACATCAGCATCGCGTCTCTGACGCCTGAGGCTCACGATTTGACGATCACAGTGAACGGCTTCAGCAAGGCGTATGCGATGACTGGCTGGCGACTCGGTTATCTTGGAGCCCCGGAGGCGATTGCCAAGGCGATTGACTCAATGCAGAGCCATAGCACGTCAAACCCGTGTTCGTTTGCCCAGAAGGGAGGACTCGCCGCTCTCAAAGGCGACCAGCAATGCGTTACCGACATGCGCGATGAATTCGATATCCGCCGCGAATACATGTTCGACCGGCTAAGCAACATCTCCGGGCTAAGCGCCATACGACCGCTGGGCGCGTTTTACATCCTCGTGAACATCAGCACATACGGCCTAAAATCGCAAAATTTTGCCGACCGCCTTCTCAGCAAGGCCAACGTTGCCGTTGTCCCGGGTATTGCGTTTGGCGATGATCGCACGATCCGGCTCAGCTATGCCACAAGCCTCGACGTTATTAAGAAGGGTCTCGATCGCCTCGAAGAGTTCTGCCGGACGCTCTGATACGCTTGCAGGAGTTTGTGCTTCGCGACCCGAAGGCTCGCAAAGGGTCGATAGCCACCTTTGAAGCCTGACGCGGAAGCCGAATTGAGGCCCGCAATGCGCGCCGTTGCGGAGCGCATTGCGCTGCCATTCAAGTTGGGCCTGCGGCGCACCGACGGTTCTGTGCCAGGTACCGGCGCGGGAAGCTCCATCGACTTTCAAGATCATCGCCCGTACGTTCCGGGCGACGATCCCAGGCACATCGACTGGCATGCCTATGCGCGCACCGGCCTTTACACCATGAAGCTCTACCGGGAAGAAGTGCGCCCGCTCGCGGATCTGGCAATCGATACCTCGCGATCAATGTTTCTTGACGATGAGAAAAGCCGGTGCACGCTCGAGCTTGCTTGGTTTTGTCTGGAAAGCGCTCTGCGCGCCGGAGCATCAGTGCGACTCTTTTCTATCGAGGGTTCAATCGTCACCCATCATGAAACCAAGGTCGGATGGAAATTCTCCGCCGGCGGCAGCTCCAGTGATTCACCGAGCGCGCCGGACGTTCGCTGTATCCCCTGGCGGACGGCGTCGCTGCGTGTCTTCATCAGCGATCTGCTGTACCCGACAGACCCAAAATCATTGATGCCGCTTCTGCTGGCAAACCATGCGCGTCCGATTCTCCTGGCTCCCTATTGCGATTCGGAGGCCAATCCGGACTGGCTGGGAAATACGGAACTCCGCGACTGCGAAAGCACGGAGCGAAGAGACCTTCGATTCGATGCAAACAACCTGAGCGCCTACTCTGCAACCTATCGCGCACACTTCGACCTTTGGCGACTTGAAGCCCGGCGCCACGGAATTCCTCTCGCGCGAGTTGCAGCCGGCGTGCCGCTGGTTCAATCCCTCAGCGAAGAAGGTATTCCAGCTTCTGCAGTGGAATTGATCTAAACCAAACGACTACGAATTACGTCGTCGCTTGTATCGTCGGTGTCCTCGTCGCCGAAAAGCCTAGCTTGCCGAGGCGGCAGGCTCGACATTCACACGTCGGCCATTGCGGTCAAATTTCACGGAACCGTCAACGAGCGCAAAGATCGTATAGTCCCGCCCAAGGCCGACGTTTCTACCCGGGAGAAATTTCGTGCCGCGTTGGCGAAGGATAATATTGCCAGCGATGACAGCCTCCCCTCCAAACTTCTTTACACCAAGACGTTTGCTCGTGCTGTCGCGCCCATTCTTGACGCTTCCTTGTCCTTTTTTATGAGCCATAAGCCTGAACTATGCGCTGATGGTTTTGATCTTTAACCGGGTGATCTGTCGACGATGGCCCACGGTGCGATGATACCCTTTGCGGCGCTTGTATTTGAAAGCAATAACCTTGGGCGCCTTGGCCTGTTCGACCACCTCGGCGGTGACCGCAGCACCCGAAACAAGAGGCGATCCGATCGAAATGCCCGCGCCGTCCGATACCAGGAGTACCTGTTCGAACCTCGCGTCCGCGCCGGCTTCGACGTCGAGTTTCTCGACCTCGATCACGTCACCTTCTGAGACGCGGTACTGTTTGCCACCTGTTTGTATGACTGCATATGCCATGAGATTGCCTCCTCTGTAGGAACCTGCGAGAATCCCACACCTCGCTTTGCCCAGCAAGCGAAATTTTTCCCTTGCGTGGCGATGCCCGAGCGGCAAACTTCGACTTTCACTCTCGCTCGGGTGGTGAAATGGCAGACACGTACGTTTGAGGGGCGTATGCCGAAAGGCATGGGGGTTCAAGTCCCCCCCCGAGCAGTTTCTTTTGTTGTTTGCTTTCTCCCGGATTTGCGTCACCCCGCCGAACATCTCGGATTCTTGGTCGCTGCAATCTATCGAACGTGGCCGCACCCAGTTATGACGCCGATTCAGAGCCAGGCGGCGATCAGGCGCGCACCAATCTCCACGAGACTTTCGCGGTTGTTTCATCCAACTCGATCCAGGCCCAGCTGGGTGGAGCGCCTCTGCTGGGTCCGCAAAGGGTCCCCGGATTAAGGACGCGAGTTGTCCCGACGGTCTCGTCGCGCGGGACGTGGGTGTGACCGTGAAGCAGGAAGTCCGCCCCGCCAATACGCGAAGGCGGGATGTGTACGAGGAGAAAGGTCTTACCCATGCGCTCGAGCAGCAGGCGCCTAGGCAAACTGAGACCCCAGTCGTTGTTACCCAGGACGCCAAAAAATGGCCTGCCCAAGGATTTGACCGAGTCTAGGGTTTGCTGGTCGCAAAAATCCCCAAGGTGCCAGATTTCGTCAGCCTTGCTCAATGGACCGACCGCGGAGGCGGGAAACCTTCCGTGGGTATCGGCGATTACGGCGATGAGCATGAGGAGTTTTACGTTTTGTAAGTTTTAAGTCTTAAGTGAAATCGCACGCCGCCGCATCCGCATTTGACGCGACTCCTTAAAACTTACAAACTTAAGCCGTAGAACTTTTATGTGGAAGACCGCGCACCAGCACATTCTGAAACTTGTCTCCTATGAGCCCGGCAAGCCCGTCGAGGAGCTGGCACGCGAAATGGGCTTGCAGCCCGAAGAAATCATTAAGCTCGCCTCCAACGAAAACCCTCTTGGCCCATCGCCAAAGGCGCTGGCTGCAATGCGTGACGCGCTTGACCGCGCGCACTTCTACCCCGATGGCGGCGGCTGGGCACTGCGCAGTGCGATCGCCGAGAAGCTGGGCCTTGCCCGAGAGAACGTTGTGCTTGGCAACGGCTCAAATGAAATCATCGAGTTCATTGGTCACGCCTTTCTCCGGCCCGGAGACGAGGTGATCACGGCCCGCCATGCCTTTGCGGTTTACACGTTGATGGCGCAGCTTTTTGGGGCGAAGACCGTCGAAGTTCCCGATCCAGGCTTTACGCATGACCTCAACGCAATGCTTGCTGCTGTCAGCTTGAGAACGCGGCAAGTATTTATTGCCAACCCGAACAATCCGACGGGCACAATGGTTGGACAGCAGGAAATCGACCGATTCATGGATCGCGTTCCTGACGATGTGCTCGTGATCTTCGATGAGGCCTACTATGAATTTTTGGACAGTCCACCGGATGTCTTGAAGTTCGTGCGCGAGGGCCGGAACGTCGTGGTAATGCGGACGTTTTCGAAGATCCAGGGACTTGCGGGGCTTCGCATCGGCTACGGCCTGGCTTCGCAGGAGATCGCCGACGTGCTGCAGAAGACGCGCCAGCCTTTCAACGCAAACAGCATCGCGCAGGCCGGAGCCCTGGCAGGAATTTACGACGAAGAATACATGCAGAAAACACGCGAGCTCACGCACGAGGGCCGCGAGTTCTTGCAAGGCGAGTTTTCCTCGATGGGCCTCGAGTTTGTCCCCAGTGCGGCAAATTTTGTCCTCCTGCGGGTCGGAGATGGGGACAAGGTCTTTCAGGCGCTGCTTCGCCGGGGCGTGATCGTCCGTGCGATGCGGAGCTACAAGCTTCCGGAATGGATTCGCGTTTCCGTCGGAACGATGGATCAGAACAGGCGCTTCATGGCTGAGCTGCGGCGACTGGATTCCGAAGGTCTGCTGGAGCACAGGGCCCCCGAGCCGGCGGGCACCTGACGTGCTTGCCGAGGACACTATCGCTGCCATCTCGACGCCTCCCGGAGAAGGCGCCATCGCGGTGATCCGTATTTCCGGGCCGCAAGCGCCAGCAATTGCCGACAGCCTTTTCGCAAGAGCGAACTCAACACGCCCTCTCCTGGAAAGAGTGTTGCATTTCGGCTGTATTCGGAACCAGGAAGGCAGACTTGACGACGGAATGGCGGTAGTCTTTCTTGCGCCCCGCAGCTACACGGGGGAGGACATGGCGGAGTTCCACTGCCACGGCGGCGTGCTCGTTGCGTCGCGCATTTTGGAAGCCGTGCTGCGGGCCGGTGCCCGCGTGGCAGAACCGGGGGAGTTCACGCGAAGAGCGTTTCTCAATGGCAAGATGGACCTCACTCAGGCCGAGGCAGTCATGGACGTAATACGGGCCAGCACCTCTCTGGCATTGCGGGCCGCGGAGGAGCAACTCTCAGGCCGCCTCGGTCGGGAGGTCGAGGAAATCCGGAGCCATCTCCTCAGGACCGTTGCTCATGTCGAGGCTTACATCGACTTCCCAGACGACGGAATCGAGCCCCATACAGGCGAGAGACTGCTGGACGCCATCGGGCAGATCCATGACCGAATAGAACGTCTGCTAGCGACAGCGAACGAGGGCCGAATCCTCCGCGAAGGTGTCCGCCTCGTGCTCTGCGGCGAGCCGAATGCCGGGAAGTCGAGTCTGCTCAATCGGTTGCTGGGATTCGAACGTGCGATCGTAAGCGCCACTCCGGGAACTACACGCGACACGATCGAGGAACTTGCGAGCCTGCGAGGCATTCCCTTCCGGATTACGGATACAGCTGGACTGCGAGAAACGGGCGATGCCATCGAACGCGAAGGAGTCGAACGCGCAAAACGAGCCATGGAAAGAGCGGATGTCATCGTGCGGATCGTTGATGTCACGAGACGTTCAAACTTCGAGGGGATGGAAGGTGAGATTCTCGCATTGAACAAGATCGATCTCGTTGATCGTGAGGCCTACAACAGAGGAGTCGCGAACTCCTGCTTCGTGGCGATTTCTTGCCTGACAGGCGAGGGCGTCGACGAACTCGTGACCATGATCGTTGCAAAGGCTCGACGAGATCAACCCACCGACGCGCCAATGCTCGCGGCCATCAACACGCGTCATCAGGCATGCCTTCAACGCGCCCGCTCCAACCTGCAGGAAGCCGAGGAGAAGCTCAGAAATCGCGTTGATCCCGAGTTGATCGCGGTGCCTCTGCGTGAAGCACTCGATGCGGTGGGCGAAGTCGTCGGCACGGTGGATACTGAGGAAATCCTCGGCGAAATCTTCAGCACTTTCTGCATTGGAAAGTGAATATTTACACCGCGATTCTTCGGCCCCTTCTCTTCAGGCTTGACCCCGAGAGCGCACACCACTTGATCCTGCGACAACTTTCTATTATTCCCCCGGCGCTACTGCGACTGATCTTCGGCGGCATTTCACGTGGCGCGTCGCAAAGGGCTTTCGGCGTTGATTTTCCATCCCGTGTTGGACTCGCCGCGGGAATGGACAAAAATGGCGTCGCGCTTGCCGGCTGGCAGGCGCTCGGCTTCGGTTTTGTCGAGATCGGCACGATCACGGCGAACCCACAGCCAGGCAATCCGCGGCCGCGGCTTTTCCGGTATCCCCAACAAGGCGCACTGGTGAATCGAATGGGTTTCAACAATGACGGAGCGGATGCCATCGCGGCGCGCTTGGACAGCCTTCGCAAGAGAGGCAAATGGCCCGCCATACCCGTGGGGATCAACTTGGGAAAATCCAAGACGACACCACTCGAGGAAGCGCCTGCGGACTACTTGCACAGTTTTCGCGCGCTAAGAACCTTTGGGAACTACTTTGTGATCAATGTCAGCTCCCCCAACACACCAGGCCTGCGCGATTTGCAGCAAACTCGCCATCTGAGCGAAATCATCCGGCTCCTGCGAAAAGAAGGACAGGATGCGCGCCTCCTCGTTAAGATTGCCCCGGACTTATCCGACCAACAGGCTCTGGATATCGCGGCCCTTGCGGAGGGCGAAGGGCTCGCCGGTCTCATTGCCACAAATACGACGCTCGATCACTCCGCGCTGCCACAAGACCGCGACGAACAAGGAGGCCTAAGCGGCAAGCCGCTCAGGCAGCAGGCAACCCATCTCCTCCAGATCCTCAAATCCAAAACGTCGCTCACCCTCATCGCTTCCGGCGGCGTGATGGATGGCGCAGCCGCCAAGGAGAAGTTTGACGCCGGAGCTTGCCTCGTTCAGATCTATACGGGCTTTGTTTACCGCGGACCGCAATTGATTAGAGAAATCTGCTCCCTCACTTCCTGAATTTTCACCTGTTACTGTCTTAAATGTCTGACTGGAAATCGACTACCCTTACGCTCGGCCATTCGCCGGACCCCGACGATGCATTCATGTTCTATGCGATGGCGGAAGACAAGATCAACCTCCGGGGCTATCGCTTCGAACATATCCTCCAGGACATTCAGACGCTAAACGAGCGTGCCACGCGCGGCGACCTTCACATCACCGCCGTCTCCATCCATGCCCTTGCCTACGTTCTGGATCGGTACGCCCTGCTACCAAGCGGAGCCAGCATGGGGGACGGCTACGGCCCGCTCTTTGTTACCAAAAACTCCGACGGCCTTTCCGAGGAAGCAGACGATGCAGCCAAAAAGGACTGGCTCCTCGGCAAAACTATCGCCGTGCCCGGACGGATGACGAGCGCATTCCTCGCGGCACAACTCTTCCTGGGCAGAGACTTCAACTATGTCGTCGTTCCTTTCGACGAGATCTTCGAATCGGTGCAATCAGGTGAATCGGACGTCGGATTGATCATTCACGAAGGCCAGCTTACCTACGAGCAGGAAGGCTTTGCCGGTGTGTTCGACCTGGGAGAGTGGTGGAAGCGCACGCGCAAGCTGCCCCTCCCACTCGGTGGCAATGTCATCCGTAAAGACATCCCTTCCGGGATAAGGAACGAAATCAGTGACATTCTGCGAGAGAGCATCACCTATGGGCTGGAACATCGGGCATCGGCCATCACGCACAGCATGGCGCACGCACGGGGGTTGGATGTTCCGCTCGCAGACCGCTTTATCGGTATGTACGTAAACGAGTTGACGCTCGACTACGGCGAAAAAGGCCGCGCAGCCGTCAGCCGTTTCCTGGGTGAAGCGGCGGAACAAAGGCTCATTCCGTCGATCAATGCGCTGGAGTTTGTGAGTTAGCAGGTGCTTGGCTCCGAGGCTGTTTGGCGACATTCTCGGTGGATTTGTCGAGCTTTGTTGCAAGCATCTTGTTCTCCGGACTGAGCTGAAGCGCCTTCTGCCAGTACAAGACCGCCTCGGCGTTCCTACCAAGCTTGTCAAAAGTGTCGCCGATGTGCTCGAAGACCACGGCGTCCGGCTCCGCCAACAACTCCGCCGCGCGCATCAGCTCCGTTAGCGCTTCCTCGAATTTTCCCTGCCTGAAATAGAGCCAACCCAGGCTGTCAACGTATGCGCCGTTCTGGGGGTCCATCTCCAGGGCACGGCGGATGAGCTGGCTGGCCTCTTCAAGATTCTCGCTTCGCTCGACCCACATGTACCCGAGATAGTTGTAAGAACGCGCGGCATTATCGGGATCGAGCTCGATGGACTTTCGAAATAGCTCGCTGGCCTTTACATACTGGCCAGCTTGTTCAGCGGCAGCGCCGTAGTCGAAGTAGAAATCGGCGTTAAGCATGTCAGGCTGGCTATTGCCCGCTTCGACCAGCGCCTTTTCGAAGGCGCGCATGGCCTCATCGTGATTTTTGATCTGGCTCAGTGCAACGGCATGGTAATAGGTCAGCAATCCGGCCTTGGGAAAGCGTTTGCGCGCCTCCGCCAGCGCTTCCGCCGCTCCCTCATACTCTTTTTGCTTGAAGAGCAAGTCGATGACCTGCAAATGTCTCGGAAGTAGCTGAGGTTCAATAAGAAGGGCCTGCTTTGCGCTCGCCAGTGCCTTCTGTTGGTTGCCAACTTTCAAGTAGAGCTGCGTGAGCTGGTCATAAGCGGCAATACTCAGCGGGTTGACCTCGACAAGGTCCTCGATGACCTCGATCGATGCATCAATCTGACCCGTCTCGATCAGACAGCCCGCGAGTTTCTCCCTGATTTGCGGATACGATGGCCTCAGGTCGACGACCTTCCTGTAAAACGGCAGAGCATTGTCAGTCTGACGCGTGAGGACATGCAGGTCGCCAATCTTGCTGAGCACCGCAGGATCTTTTTCGCCGAATGTCGCAGCCTTTTCGAGCAGGCGCGCGACACGCTGCAGCTCGACCTCTGTGAGAGAAGCTGCCGAATCACGGAGCACATTGCGGCTGCTCAGTTCGGCCAGTGCCAGCCAAAATCCGGCATCCTCGCTCTTGGACCGGGATGCCTTCTCAAGCACCTGCTCCGCCTTGGCAGTTTGACCGCCCGAGAGATACACCTCCCATAGGGCTTCGTATGGAGCAAAGGACTTCGGGGAAATCTCAATCGCCGTCTGCGCATACTTCGCAGCCAAATCGGGCTTATGAAGGTGCCGCAAATAGGTGGAACTCAACGCGAGATATGGGGCCGTCTCCTTGGGCGATGCCTTAACGGCGTCCTTCAACACCGAGATTGCCTCGGCCGTTTCCCCGCGGCGCAGGTAGTCGTAAGCCACCTTGATGGCCAAACCGGTATTGGCGGGATCGAGAGTGAGCGCCTTGCGGTAACTGTCGAGCGCCTTCTCCGGCCCGTCGCTCTCTTCCTCGAAAAGGCCGTTCACAAACCACGCCAAAGCGTCCGCCTTCCGCTGCCCCTT
>Ga0164241_10006600_pt1 | contig 10552 bp, 10 predicted proteins | sample OricomyardsoilBY_FD_108780 | JGI IMG/M metagenome (GOLD analysis project Ga0164241, IMG submission 108780) | Backyard soil microbial communities from Emeryville, California, USA - Original compost - Back yard soil (BY) | ecosystem: Environmental > Terrestrial > Soil > Unclassified | place: USA... | reverse complement strand
GCGGAAATCCTCGCATTGTGGCTGCCAAACCGAACCGGGCTGCGTGTTCGCGCCCAGATTCAGGCGCCAAAACCGGCCTAATTCACGCGCAAGTCTCTGCGCGATACCAGCGTTGATCAACTCGGTGAGGCCGAGGCGCCTCGGCTGGCGGCCCTCGAGAATCTGATCTTGGGTGTCGGGCGCGAGGAACGCGAGCTGTCGAGCCGTTTGACCAGCTTGAGCGGCTCGGGATGGGCTGCGCACAACCGCTGGATCGTGTGGGTGACCTGCCGACGAGTTCGCCACATAGTTGAATGAGGCCGACGGTGGTCGCTTGCGCAGGGAGTCCGATGAACTCGAGCGCCCGATGCAGCTCGCGCCTGCTCCATTTCATTATGATCCATCGTGCAGTCTTTCCCCGACGCCAGCGCGGCCTCCGCTGAAGCCAGTTGGCGTTCGGCGTCGCAAGTTGCGGTTAGGCAGACAGCACCCTTCAAGATAACAGACGGCAGTGAGTGGTGGTTAGCCCACGGGCTGCACCATCGCGGTTCAGTTTCGCAGCGCGTCCAATGCTTGCTGCAGGTCCGCCACAGTGTCGATCACGCAGTCCGCGCCGGCCGCGAGAAGTCTATCCTTCGCTGTGGCGAGCCTCGCCTCGCAATCGTCGTCAGGCAAGGCGGCGAGATCGGCGTCGGACAGGCCGACGAGGTTGCCGCTGCGCACCACACCGACGGTCCACACGCCGGCCGCGCGGCCCTCGGCTATGCCGACTTCGGTGTCGTCGACCTTCGCGCAGGCGTCGGCGGGCCAGATGCCCAGTTCGACGAGGTTCTTCCACACCATCAGTGGGGAGGGGCGCCCGGCGGGCGTTTCGCCGGCGCAGACCAGGCAATCCGGCACATAGCCCTGTTCGCGCGCCAAGGGCAGGATGTCGGCCATCATTTCGCGGCTGTAGCCGGTGCATGAACCGATCTTCACGCCGCGCGCCTGCAATGTCTGGGCGACGTCCGCCGCGCCGGGGATCAGGGTCGCACAATCGCGCGCGGCCTGCCGCATGGCGGGGCCGATCGCGGCGAACAGTGCATCGCCGTCGGCATGGGTGGGGCGGTGCGCCTTTGGCGTCGGTCCAGGCCGACGCCACGCGCGGCATTGCGAGCAGCGCGCCGATGTGGTCGCGCTTGGCCCGGCCCATGTCCGCGCGCCTCGGATTCGGTGATCGGCACGCTCTCGCTCCCGAACAGCGTCTGCAATGCGATCACCGGCGCGCGGCTGCCGTAGTCGATCATCGTGCCGGCCAGTCGAAGATGACGGCCTTCAGCCACTTGCTCATCGCTACTGTGCTCTCATCAGTTTCAAGACTTACACAGCCCCGCCACGACCTCTTCGGCGAGCGCGAAGCTGGTCGAGGGCCCCGGTGCCGCTGGTGACGATCGCCAGCCGCACGGCGCCGCGCTGCACAACCACGTCACCTGCCCTGGGGATCACTTCGCCGTCAGACAGGATGAGTATGAGCTCGCCTTCAAGGACGATACCGTAATCGGACTTCATACGATTCACGGACACTGGGGGGCGGTTCAACTGGTGGCGTAGGACGAGAGGCGCGGGTCTTCCCCATCTTCCGCCCACGGTGAGCGGGTGCGGTAGGGGACGTAGTGGAACACCGCTTCGACCGCGGAAATGGCGTCGTCGCGGATCTTGAACGCTTCCAGGAATGCGAAGCTATGCGGACGCAGGAAGAAGCCGATCTTGGTGTCGCCGTTGGTCAACTGGTATTCGCGGGTCTGGCCGTCGTGGTCGATGAAGCCGCCCGACAGAACCACCCCCTGGACCTCGTCGACTAGCGGATAGCGGCGCGCGCGGATCCAGTTGTCGAACTTGTAGAAGCCAAGCGCGAACTGCTCCTCGCAGCCATAGGCGGCGACATCGGCCAGGTCAGGGCGGGGATTGCTGGTGGTCTGCACTCCATTCTCGCGCCGCTGGCAATCGGGATGGAAGCGGGTGTGTATCCGCCCGTCGTTCCGCTGCAGCGTGTCGAAATAGCCATTGGACAGCTCGACAAGGCGCGTGCGGGTGCCGCGCTCGTTGTCGGACAGGCGGTCGCTTAGCTCGGGGCGGTGCGCCAGGTCGGCGGAGAGGAACGGCACGCCGGCGTCGGTCGGCCGGGACACCAGCATCTCCATCTCGTGCACGGCGCCATCTTCGTCGACGGCGATGCGCATCACGAACAGTGCGTGGTCCTCCTGCTCGTAGAGCGTGCCGAAGCGGGCCGCCTGGCCGGTCTCTGGATCGGCCAGCGACCAGTCGTAATCGCCGAGCCCGGTGCAGGTTTTCCACGCACCGTCACCCGCGGGGAATTCCACGCAGTTCTCGGCGTAGCGGGCGCCCGGCGCCCAGGTCACGCGCGCGGCGTCATTGGCGCCGATAGCCTGGACGCAACCGTCCAGCGTCTCGAGCAATCGGGTGCGGTCGATCATCGGTCAGGCTCCTTCAGGGCAGGTTCTCGTGGCCAGCCAGCAGGTTCCGGAATGGGCACGCTGCGGCGACAGGCTGGCATCGCAAGTATCCGCTCTCTTCCTCTCGGCGAAATGACGACCGCGGCGGGAAGTGAACGCCCGCCGCGGTCAGGTGGCGCATCAGAAGTTGCGCTTGACCGACACCCACCACTGGCGCGGCGCGCCGGGGTTGCCGGCGTTGGTCGCCGAATTGTTGTTCGGCGTCATGTCGGTGTAATAGAGTTCGTTGGTCAGGTTGGTGGCCTGCAGCGCGACCTGCCAGTCGCCGTCCTCCGAATCCCAGGACAGGCGGCCGTTCACCAGCGAATGACCTTCGATCACTGCCAATGGGTTGTTGAGCGGATCGGTCTCCTGGCCGGACTGGTGCCAGAAATCGACGCGTGGCGTGAGCGAGCCGGCCGAGCCCAGGTCGATGCGGTACTGCGCGCCGACACTGAACTGGCGCTTGGGTGCGTGGGCCAGTTCCATGTCGTAGCGCAGGCCTGCGCCGAGCCCGCCGCTGGCCGCGGTGCAACTCGGATCGAGCAACGGAGAGCAGCCGGACAGCTTATCGTACTTGAAGTCGAGGAAGCTGGCCGAAGCGTCGATCAGCAGGCCGTCGACCGGCTCGAGCTGCAGCTCCGCCTCGAACCCCTTGATCGTCGCGTCGCCCGAGTTGACGAAGAACGAACAGGACAGTTCGGCAGTATTGAAGAAGCAACCTTCGTTCGGTGCCGCGGCGGTCCGGGCGAATACGCTGGCGATAAAGTCCGCGTACTTGTTCACGAAGGCGGCGACGTTGAGGCGCGCGCGGCGATCGAAGAACGTGGTCTTGGCGCCGATCTCGTAAGCGGTGAGGTGCTCGGGATCGAATGGGCGCGCCTGGTCGGGATAGTACGGCCGCGGGTTCACGCCGCCGCCCTTGTAGCCGGTGGCGACGCTCGCATAGGTCATGATGTCATCGTTCCACTGGTACTGCGCCACTGCGCGCCAGTCGATGTTGTCACCCTTGTAGGCACCCTCGGTGCCGTTGAGGCCGCAGAACGCGACGTGGACCGGGCCGTAATCGACCCCATCGACCGTGCAGGGGAAGTACGGCGGGTTGCCGACGCTCGGGATGCCCGGACGGCCGCCGCGGAAAAACCGGAAGGTCTTCTCTTCTTCGGAATAGCGCAGGCCGGCGTTGAGCTCGAGGCGGTCGGTTACACGCCACGATGCGTTGGCGAAAGCAGCCCAGTTGCTCGCCGGGATCTCGTCGTATTCGGTGAACACTAGCAGCCCCTGATCGATGACGCCGGAATAGGTGCTCTCACGCTCGAGGTAGAAGCCGCCGACAACCAGGTCGACGGAATCGTTGAACAGGCTCGCGGCCAACCGGGCTTCCTGGCTGAACTGCCAGGTAGTGGTGTGGTAGGTGATCAGCGCGTTGCTGAGCGGCGTGGCGTCGAAATCCTGCACCCAGTCCGCCTTGTTGGAGCGGTAGGAGGTGATGGAGGTCAGCACCAGGTTGTCCGAAAGCTTGAACTCCATGTTCCCCGAAACACCCCAGCCATCCACCTGGCTGACGGGATCCGCGCAGAATGGCGCTCCTTTGTCTGACGGCTTGACGTCGCAGTAGGTCGCATAAGTGACGTAGGGGCTGTGGGTGAACGTGTCGCCCGCGACGTTGCCGAATGGCGAATAGCTGATGAACGGCGAGGTACCCGTCGCCGGATTCCACAGGTTGAGGCCGTTGACGGGCGCGGTCAGATACATCGGATACGCGAGCGACTGGTTGGTCCCGGCCGTACCCGGCGTGTAGGAATCAGACGTGTAGGTGCCGACATAGGTGAGCGTCTGTGCCGCGGATTCCGAAGAATCGCGCGTGACGTCGGCGTTGATGTTGATGTCGATCGCATCGTTCGGCGTCCACCGCAGCGATCCGCGTGCGGCGACGTAGGACTTGCCACCCTCGGTGCCGAGCTTGCAGTCGTCGCCATCCGCCTGGGACGGGATGGTGTAGATCGCGGCAAGATCCGGATGCGTGCACGCGAAGTCGTAGCGGGTGACGTAGCCCTTCTGGTTGCGGGACACTCCGGCGATGCGGGCGAACAGCTTGTCGGGGACGATCGTGAAGTCGGCCCCTGCGCGGACATCGACGCGTTCTTAATTGCCGACCGCGACTTCGACGTAACCGCTGTCGTCGCCGTCCGGCTTGCGGGTGTAGAGCTTGATCGCGCCGCCGATCGAATTCATTCCGGCGAGCGTGCCCTGTGGGCCGCGCAGCACTTCCACGCGGTCGAGGTCGAGCAGGTCGAGCACCGATCCGGTGAGCGTCGAGTAGTAGACGTCGTCGACATAGATGCCTACGCCCGGCTCGAACGCGAAGCTGAAGTCGGACTGGCCGATTCCGCGGATGTGCGCCTGGAGCGAGGGGCCTTGCGGGTTGCTCTCACGCAAGTTCACGCTCGGCGCCTTCTGGGCCACGTCGACGATGCTGGTCTGGCCGCGGGCCTCCATCTGCTCGCCGGTCATCGCGGTGATCGCGATCGGCGTGGATTGCACGCTCTGCTCACGGAACTGCGCGGTGACCACGATCTCGTTGATGTCGGGCGCTTGATTGTCCTGCGCTGCCGCAGCGGTGGAATAGAGCACGGCGGGGACGCACATGGCGGCCGCCAAAGCGAAACGCGACGCGCCGGTCCGGCGGCTGTGAAGTTGGGCACCCATTGTAACCTCCCGAGTTAGCTGGATTCAAAAGACAATTATTTTTCTATTTATTTGAAATAAAACGATAATATAGAACAGCAATGCTCGTCAGCTTTCGACGTCTTCGTCCCTTGTTGGACCACCGCGCGTCGTCACACTTGGACGAAAGCGAACGGCGGACAGCGCGGCGCCGGATGGTGGCCCGCCCGGGGTGCAGGTGAAGTTCGCCGCTTCGTCGGTGCTTCCGCTACCGCCGTAGACGGCGTGTTCTGGGAACGGACACAACGGGCGGGTGCGGTCCGGCGCGCCATCCGCTCCGAACCGGCGGGCGACGATCTCCTGCGGTGCTTGCCGGCGCTCGACCCACGCGATCAGCGCGGCGAGCATGTCGGTGCGCGGGTCGGCGGTGGGGTAGCGGTCTTCCGACGCGCCGAAACGGTCGGTCCCGAGGCCGCCACGACAGTGCTGCATCCTAGGCACCATGTAGAGGCGCGCAAAGCCGCCGGCGTCAGGCTGCAAGCGGGTGAAAAAGTCGATCGTTGACAGGGGTTGGACCGAGGGGTCGTCCCAGCCATGGTAGAGCAGCAGCTTCCCGCCCTGTTCGGCGAACCGCCCGAGGTCGGCATGGCGGGCATCCATCAGCGGAAATGCGGCGCGCGCGGCCGGAAGATCGGCGGCAATGTCGAAGCTCTGCGGGTCCCACGTGCTGCCGCGGTGGAGCACGTCGCCAAACATCTGGACCGGCAGCGGCGGCAGCCCGCCCGGGCGGGCGGTGATGCCGGGGAGCAGGCCGTAGTCGTAAGTGCGGCCCTGCGCGTCGGAGAGCGGCGCGATGATTGACTCGGCCGTCGCTACCTTGGCTGGCGACAGGCAGTCTTGCGAACTGCCCTCACGGCATTGGAGCTGGCGGACGCGAAAGGCGCATGTGCGGGGATCGGCAACCACCCCGTCGGCCAGCCCGTCGTCGGCATCGCATTGCGCCGCGGCGGTGTGCGCAATCAGGCTCCAGACGTCCGCCATCAGCTCGGTGCCGCGGGCCTGCGCGAGATAGACGTGGAGCAGGCGCGCGGCGAGCAGCGGCACGTCGAGGCCGGGCGCGCCGATCAGCGCACCGTCGTAGTCGCCCGGATAGAGCTGCAATTCGCGCAGGCCCTGCCGTCCGCCCCCGGAGCAGCCGAGGAAGTACGAATAGGCCGCCGGCTGGCCGTAGAACGTCGCGGCCGCCGCCTTCGCTACTTCGGTTAGGCGGTGGTAGGCGATGTGCGAATAGGTTTCCGCCTTGCGCGGATCGTCGATCCAGCGTTCGCCGCGAGCGTGGCCGGTGTCGCTCGAGGCGGTGACGAAGCCTTGTTCGACCGCGCGGGCCATGTCGGCATAGTTGAAGTAGCCGGCCTCGCCGCCCACTCCCGCGCCGAGCAGGCGGCGGTTCCATGCCTTCGGCAGCCAGATCTCGAACCCGATGTCGCCGTCGATCGTCCCGGCCAGGCGGCAGAACGGCACGCGCACCGCTTCCCCGTCGGGTGAGGTGACGGAAGCCGGGCTGAGCCACGAACCCGCCGGTTCGACTGCCTCGGCAGTCTTCACCACGGCGCCCGCCGGCATCTGCGCCTGTGCTGCCGCGCATATCGCAGCGAATGCCGGAGCGGGCGCCTGATCCCGCGCCGGCGCACCTGAGCCCGCCAGCGCCACCGCCAGCACGCCCGCCAGTCCAAGGAAAGGCAGCGTTTTGCTCACACCACCGCCCAATAGCTGAACACCGCCCGATCGGCCGCGCGATCGACCTTGCCGATGAACATCGTGCGGCTCAGCCAGCCGTGCGGGCCTTCGGGCGCATCGAAAGATGGGCTGACGCTGGCGTAGTAGGTGCTGGAATCGACCTGCTGGTAGTTCTGCAGCCGCTCGAGCACATCCTTGTTGCCGTGGCGGATGCCGCGGTTCTGCATCTCGATGATCGTGCCGTCGTCAGCTTCGAGCAGATAGCGCGCCTCGAATTTTGCGGTGTGGTCCGCCTTGATCGTGGGCCAGTCGCCGCCGCTGTGCGGCACGACGCGGCCGTTCAGACGCGGGCCGCTGATGGTGCCGCCGAGCACGCCGACGAAGCCGCGCTCCAGGCCCCAGAAGGTCGGCCCGTAACGGACGCGCTCGGTCAACTCGATCTCGATGCGGAACGCGAATTCCAGCGTCGGGGCGGGCGGGGGCGTATCGTGCGTCATGGCGGTCACGGCCGGATCCACGGGCCGGGCGGCCGCGGCTCGTAGGCGCCAAGCTGCTCCGATCCGAACTGTGCCATGTACTCACGCTGTGCGGCATAGGGGTCGGACGCGAGATGGACGGGCGACCCGAACATCATGGTCGATCGCAATGACGGCTCGTAGGGCAGCCAGCGCGGCATGCCGGCGTGATCGGGCACGCCCGAGCGGGCGAACGCCGCCCACGCGCCGGACATCGCTGCGCACAGGGCTTCGTCCTGCGGTGTGACCGTGCCGACGAAGCGCGAGGCGCCGAGATTGCCGAACACGAACGGCAACTCCAGCGCGTGGGGCGATACGTCGCTGAACGCGCCGATCATGGTCGGCCGCTCGAAGATGTAGACGAACGCCGGCGCACGGCCGAGCGCGGCCTTGCTCTCGGCCAGCAGGGTGGCGTCGAGAAAATAGCTGCGGTCGGTGGTCAGCTTCGCGAACAGCTTGCCGTTCGAATAGTCTGGGAACAGCTTGCGCCAGGCGTCGATCGCGCCTTGCGCCTTGTCCTCGGGAAAGAATGGCTGGGACTGGCGCAGCAGCTCCGCGTCGCTCATCGAGGCGTATTCGGGCACTTCGCCGAGGAAGATCGCCGTTTCGTCGCGGGTGGTGCCGATCATCATCGGCACGTCCGCAGAAACCTGTGGAGCATGCGGCAGGAACGGGTTCTGGGGTAGAACGGCGCCATCGACCATCGGCCGGAACTGGCCGGTCTCGTTGCGGACCTCGATCCCCACGGCGGTCAACTTCTCGGTCGGCACTTCTGCCAGGCGGCGGAAGTCCTTGCGCGCGATGCCGAGCTTGCGCAGCAGCCGCTCGGCGCGGTCGGCGCCGATCTCCGGCGTGTCCATCGTCAGGCCCGGCCCGCTCTGCGCGGCGGCACGATGGAACAGGCCGGCGGCGCCCGGCATCGCCATCATCGTGCTCACCTTGCGGCCGCCGCCTGACTGGCCAAAGATCATCACCCGGTCGGCATCCCCCCCGAAGCGGGCAATGTTCTCATGCACCCATTCGAGGGCCAGGGTGACGTCGAGCACGCCGGCGTTCGCCGAGTGCGCGTAAGGCTCGCCGCCGATCTCCGCCAGATTGAGGTACCCGAACACGTTGAGCCGGTGGTTGATCGAAACCACCACCACGCCCTGGTTGGCCGCCAGCCACGCGCCGTGAGTGACCGGATCGTCCGACCCGCCCACCTCCCAGCCGCCGCCATGGAGCCAGACCATCACCGGCCGTTCACCCAGAAGCGACGCGGTCCAGATGTTGGCGACCAGGCAATCCTCGGAATAGGCCGGGGCCTGCGCCCCGCCGAGGCCGCCCCGCTGGGGAGAGCGCGGACCAAAGCGCGTGGCGTCCAACACCCCGTCCCATGGCTTTTTCGCAACCGGCGGCAGGAACCGAGCCGCGCCGCCGGTCGGCTCGCCGTAAGGGACGCCCTTGAACGCTAGCACGCCATTTTCCGCGATCCCGGCAATCTCGCCGCTCGTGGTGCGCACGACCGGCGGGGCTTGTTCAGGCAAGGCGAAAGCGGGCGCGGAGATCACCGAGGCGCCAGCGGCGACGAACGCTCTGCGCGACATCTCCGGCATCCAGATTGCCATCGGTCTACTCTCCCTCGGCCCACGCTCATCGGCGCAGTGCTGATCACTTCACAAAGCTTGCAACTTAGTTCATTCACTGCAAGATAGTTCCGGTGAATGGGAATTTGGCGACATGGGTCGGAGGACTCATGTCGGCCGGCTTGGGAGAGGACATGAGCGACACCCCGGCACCGCCGGAGCTTACCGGCGCGATCGAGCGCACTCTGCGGGCGTTGCAGGCGGTCGCCGAGCACGGTGAATTCACGCCCAAGGACATCGCGCATGACGTCTCGCTGCCGACCAGCACCGCCTATCGCCTGATCCAGTCGCTGTCGGAGGCGAACTTCGTCGAGAAGTCAGGGCGAGGGAGCTACCGCGTGGGGCGCCAGCTCTACCGGCTGGCGTCGTTGATCGTCGATCAGTGCGACTACGAAGGGCTGGCGCATCCCTTCCTGGTGGAGCTGGCCGAGAAGTTCGAGGAGACGGTTGCGTTCGCGCTCTACCTGCCGAACGAATACCGCTTCACGATCGTGGATGCCGTGCTTGCGGCACACCCGCTGCAATACGTGGTCGAGAAATACGCGCCCCGCCCGATGGTGTGGGGCGCGCTTGGGCGCTCGATGCTGCCGTTCCTGCCCGAGGAGCATGTGCTCGAAGCGGTCGCGCGTCAGGGCCCGCCGCACGAGCGCGACGCACCGCCGATCACGCGGGAGATGCTGGCGGACGAGTTCGAGGCCATCCACCGGCAGGGGTGCTTCGTCGCCACCAGCCCCAATGCCTTCGGCACCAACGGCACTGCAGCGCCGGTGTTCAATTCGCGCGGTCAGCTGCTCGGCAGTTTGGGCGTCACCGTGCCGGTCGTGCGGTACAACCCCGCTATGCAGCCGGAAATCTGTGCCGCGGTGGTCGAGGCGGCGCGCGGGCTCAGCGCGGTGCTCGGCTTCGGGTCGGATTCGGCGAGGCGGCGGCGACCGGCGGCCTGACCGTACGAACAAGGATATTGGGGGGCATGAGGATGACCATTTGGCTGATCGTGGGCGCGCTCGTGCTCGTCGGCGCCACCGCCGGTATAACCTGGCGGCTGGCGCAGCGCGCGCAGGAGGGGCGCGAGCAAGCCAATATCGAGCTGGTGATGGGGATGTGGGACGGAGTCATCAATCGCGCCGATCGCGAGGCGGTGATGAAGTACGTCGCCGAGGATTACCGGCAGCACAATCCCAACGTTGCGCAAGGCCGGGCCGGAGTCCTGGAGCTCATCTCGCTGATCAAGGACACCCCGCCGGGGATGGTCCCTCCTGGCAAGAAGACCTTCATGAAGGCCGTGGCGCAGGGCGAATACGTGGTGATCATCTGGACCCAGCCGCAGCCCGATCCGCACAATCCCGGCGAGACTTACCAAGGCGAGGCGTTCGACATGTTCCGCGTGCGCGATGGGCAGGTGGTCGAGCACTGGGACGACACCCGCAAGGCATTGCGCCCCTGGCGGCGCGACGGCGCCTGAGCCCGCGTCCGCTGGCATACTCTCAAAAAAAAGGAGCTGACCGATGGCAAGCTATGCCGATGACCGCGCGGAGAT
>Ga0164241_10006599_pt1 | contig 10552 bp, 8 predicted proteins | sample OricomyardsoilBY_FD_108780 | JGI IMG/M metagenome (GOLD analysis project Ga0164241, IMG submission 108780) | Backyard soil microbial communities from Emeryville, California, USA - Original compost - Back yard soil (BY) | ecosystem: Environmental > Terrestrial > Soil > Unclassified | place: USA... | reverse complement strand
GTGCGAGGACCTCGAGCGGTGTGCGCGGGTCGGCCGCCTGCTCGGCGGTGTAGCCCGCCACGGGCAGCACGGTCGTCGACTGGGCGTCGGCCACGGCACGATCCGGCTGCTCGGCCGCCTCTCCGAACGAGCCGGCGGGCTCGACGTCGGCCTGCCCCCGCGGTCGGTCGGCGTGCCCGGTGCCCGACGGCGCCGGCTCGGGCGCGACCGGCTCCTCGGGCACGACCGGCTCGGGCACGACCGGCTCGGGCACGACCGGCTCGGGCACGACCGGCTCCGCGTCGAACGGCGCGGGCCGGGCCCCGTCCGACGACGGCCCGTCCGTGACGACGGGCGCGGCACCGGGCCCGCCCTCCTCCCCGGACCGTGCCGGCACGGCGGCGCGACGCGCGGCTGCCGGACGCGGCGCACGGTGAGGACGCGGGGTCCACTCGTACGCCGTCCGGGGCCCTGCCACCGCGACGCGCGTTCCGCTCCCCCACGCGCGGACCGACGGGCCGAGGAGCGCGAGGACGAGGAGAACCGGCAGACCGTAGGCGACCAGCGCGAGCTCGACGGGCACGCCGACGACCTTCCAGCTGTCGACCGACACGGCCACCGTGCCCAGCACGATCGCGGTGCCGACGACGAGCCACGCGAGCCCTCGACCCGCGGCGTCCTCGCGGCGACCCGCCGCCCAGGCCAGCGCCGCCAGGACCGCGACAGCGCCGGAGGCGACCAGCGTGACGACGACGCTCGTCGCTCGCACGCCGTGCACGCCGTCCGCCAGGACGACGGCGTGCTCGATCGCGATGAGCGCTGCGACGACCGCGACGAGAAGGAGCGTGTCGCGCACGACGTCGGACGCGGCGCGAGCGGACCCGGCGTCGTCGGGAGCCGCCGAGAGACCGCGTCGGAAGGCCGCGCCCGCGGCCACGGCGCCCAGCGCCGGCACCAGCACGAGCCCGAACCGGAGCGTGTGGAAGGACTCGAGCCGGAGCAGGTCCGGGGCCGAGCCGGCGCCGATCACGAACAGCACCGCGAGCGCGGCACCCACGCCGACCACCACGGTGGACCAGCTCCTGTCGCCGCGGAACGCGCCCCAGGCGGGAAGCGCACCCACAGCGAGCACAACCAGAGCGCCGCACACCGCGTAGAAGAGCTGCGCCGCGCCCGACCAGCGGTCCGACGAGAGGAAGATCACGAGCGCCACGACCGCGCCCACGACGAGCACCGCACCCAGCACGCCGAGCACGAGACGCCACAGCCGGCCGACGGCCGCGTCCTCGTCGTCGGGGCCGAGCTCGGACGACCGAGGCTGCGCGACCAGGAGCGCGCCCGCCAGGCCGAGCCCGAGACCGGTCCCCACCCCACGGTCGAGCCCCGATCCCGCGACCAGGTCGAGGAGCAGGTAGACGACGGCGACGACGACGTACGGGGTCGCGGCCCAGAGGCGGACGGCGCGGGTGGTGTGCACGCTCCAGCCGGTCGGCAGGACGCCGGCGCGGGCGAGGTACGGCAGCGGGATCGCGGCGAGCGCCACGACGACCGACAGCACGACCTCGACGCGACCGGCGCCGGCCGAGCGGATGGTCCACGGCAGCGCGAGGCAGGTCAGGAGCGCGACGGCGGCGACGACGTCACGGACGACGTCGAGGACGGGGACCCGGCCGGGCGCGGCGTCCGCGCCCCCGGTGACGTCCGGCGTCTCGACCGTCCGCGTCACCGGCTCGGCGTCGGCTGACGCGTCGGGGGTGCCGGGAGGTTCGGCGATGCTCACATGGGCTCCTTCGGTCGGGCGAGCGCGGGTCGGGTGCCGGTCGAGTGCCGGGACCGCACCTGCGGCTCGTCTTCTACGTGGTCGTTTCTACCGGCCGGGACGGATCGGGACAACCGTGCCTCGCCGGGCGGGGCGGGATCAGATGCCGAGCTGGAACACGCCCCAGTAGGCGGTCGTCAGCAGCAGCGTGACGATCGCGAACGTCAGCGCGACCGCGAGCGCCCAGCCCCCGATCCCACGGGCGACGGGCTGGCCGGCGCGCACGCCGGGCACCGCGGAGTGGCCGCTCGGCGCGTCTCCTCGCACCCGTTGGCGCAGCCAGAGCAGCACGCTCCGGCGCGCTTCGCGGCGGTCGGACAGGCGGTTGACGACGACGGCCACCGGCACGAGCGACGCGATGCCGATCGCACGGACCCCGAGCCAGCCACCCTGGACGACGAGCGCGTTCTGCGAGTAGTCGAGCGCGATCCGGGCGATCGCGACGAGGTAGACGACGAGCGCGAGCATGGTGAGGACGGCACCGAGGGACGCGAGCAGCATCGGTACGCGCAGGTCGCGCGCGATGCCGCCCACGTGGCTGCGGAACCGCCACCGCCTCGTGCCGAGCGACACGAGCATCCACACGAGGGGGGCGCCGAGCGCGAGCGCCACGGCCACGATGGTGAACCCGAAGACGGCGTCCCCGTCGCCGTACCAGCGAGGGCTCGGGACGGCTTCGGCGAGGTACGACTGGTTGGGCTGGGCGCCCGCGATCCGGGGTACCGCGTCCGCGGTGCCGGGCAGCCCCGTGATCCAGCTCGCGAGGTCCTGCTGAAAGCTCGCCGACACGGCTCCGTCGCCGCCGCCGAGGTGCAGCCCGTGGTCGGCGCCGTCGTAGTAGCGGACGGTCACGTCCCGGTTCCCGGCCTTCGCGGCGTCGGCCAGGATGTCCTGGGCGCCCTGCTCGATCGGCATCGAGACGTCGGCGTCCCCGTAGACGACGAGCGTCGGCTGGGCGAGCTTCTCGAGGTACGGCCGGACGTCGAAGTCCGCGTAGTCGAGGCCGCCGTCGGGCAGGTCCATGCCGACGGCCCGCGGGATCGCGCGGAACACCCCCTGCGGGACGCCCGTGTTGCGCAGGTAGTTGTCGACGGCGTAGGCGGCCTGCTCGCGAGGCCGCACCACGGGGGACGAGACGAGGGCCGTGAAGGCGATCGCCGGGTCCTGCGCGGCCATCACGGGCACGATCCAGGTGCCTTCCGACTCCCCGTACACGCCGACGCGCGTGGGGTCGACCCCGGGCTCGGTGCGCAGCAGCCGGACGGACCGGTCGTAGTCGCCGGCCTCCTGGACGTAGTCGCGGTGCTGGAGGGAGTAGGTGGTGAGGTTCTTCGACGGGACGAGGGTCACGACGCCCGCGCTCGCCAGCGCCCACGCCTGGGGCGCGAACGCGGTCGCGGACTCGCCGGTGCCGGCGCCGTGCACGAACACGACGCCCGGGAGGTCGTCGCCCGCGCCGACGGGGCGGCGGATCTGCCCTGTGACCGTGGTGCCCTCGAGCCGGATCGTGACCTCGCTCGAGACCACCGGATAGGTGCCGACCGCGGTCGCGTGGTGCGTGCCGCCGATCGTGGTGTCCGCCGTCTGGGTGCGGATGTGGTCCGTCATCGGCTGGGGATCCCACTCGGGGCCGGCGAACGCGCCGACCGCGGCGAGACCGATCGCGAGGACGGCCGTCGTCGCAGCAGTCCTGAAGGTCACCGGACGATGCTACGTCGCGCGCGGGACCGGTACCCGGAGGCGCGCCCCCGGACCGACGGGGGTGCACCCCTGTGCGCGCTCAGAACCCGAGCCTGCGCAGCTGCTTGGGGTCGCGCTGCCAGTCCTTCGCGACCTTCACGTGGAGGTCGAGGTAGACGCGCGAGCCCAGGAGGGCCTCGATCCCGACGCGGGCGCGCGTGCCGACGTCCCGCAGCCGCGAGCCGCCCCGGCCGATCACGATCGCCTTCTGCGAGTCGCGCTCGACGAACACGTCCACCCGCACGTCCAGGAGCTCGTCGCCCGGGGGACGCGGGCTACCGTCCGCGCGCGTGCGCGGCACGATCTCGTCCACGACGACGGCGAGCGAGTGCGGCAGCTCGTCGCGCACGCCCTCGAGGGCGGCCTCGCGGACGAGCTCCGCGACCATGACGGCCTCGGGCTCGTCGGTCAGCTCGCCGCCGGGGTACAGTTCGGGTCCCTCCGGCAGGTGCCCGACGAGGACGTCCGCGAGGACGTCGACCTGCTCGCCGCGCACCGCCGACACGGGCACGACGTCGGCCCAGTCGCCCAGCGCGGAGACCGCGAGGAGCTGTTCGGCGACCCGGTCGCGCGACACCGTGTCCGTCTTGGTGACCGCGACGACGACCGGCTTGCCGCGGCGCCCCCGCATGAGGTCGGCGAGCTGGGCGGCGATGTAACGGTCGCCGGGGCCCACCTTCTGGTCCGCGGGCACGCAGAACACGATCGCGTCGACCTCCGTCAGCGTGCCGCGGACGAGGTCGTTGAGGCGCTCGCCGAGGAGCGTCCGCGGCCGGTGCAGGCCAGGCGTGTCGACCAGCACGAGCTGGGCGTCCGGCCGGTTCACGATGCCGCGGATGGTGTGGCGCGTCGTCTGCGGGCGGCCCGACGTGATCGCGACCTTCTCGCCGACGAGCGCGTTGGTGAGCGTCGACTTGCCTGCGTTCGGGCGGCCGACGAGGCAGGCGAAGCCGGAGCGGTGGACCTCAGCGGTGGTCATGGGTGTCCTCTCGTGACGGGAGCTGCGGGGACGACGAGCGGGCACCGGACGTCGCGCCGTCGTCCCGGTGCTGGTCGGCGTCGGGTCGTTCGGCCCGCCCGACGACGAGGGTCGCGAGCCGACGTCGTCTGCCCTCGACCCGGTCGGCGACCAGGTGGAGCCCGTGCGTCTCGGCACGGGAGCCGGCGAGCGGGACCTTGCCGAGAGCCTTGGCGAGCAGCCCGGCCGCGGTGTCGACGTCGTCGTCCTCGATGCGCAGGCCGAACAGGTCGCCCAGGTCGTCGAGGGCGAGGCGGGCGGGCACCCGGTAGCGCCCGTCGCCGAGGTCCTCGACCTCGGGGCCCGAGCGGTCGTGCTCGTCGGTGAGCTCGCCCACGATCTCCTCGAGCGCGTCCTCGATCGTGACGAGCCCGGCGATGCCGCCGTACTCGTCGACGACGATCGCGATGTGGTTCGCGGCCGCCTGCATCTCGCGCAGCAGGTCGTCGACGGGCTTCGACTCGGGCACGAACACCGCGGGCCGGGCCGCGGTGTTGGCGGGTCGCTGCGCCCCGCCGTTGCCGCCTGCCTCCTGGGTCACCAGCCGCACGACGTCCTTGAAGTAGAGGACGCCGAGCAGGTCGTCGACCGATCGGCCGACCACGGGCACGCGCGAGTACCCCGAGCGCAGGAAGAGGCGCAGGGCCTTGTCGAGCGTCGTCGTGCCCGCGACGGTGACCATGTCGGGGCGCGGGACCATGACCTCGCGGACCATGGTGTCGCCGAGCTCGAACACCGAGCGCAGGAGCTCTCGGTCGTCGTCCTCGAAGGCGTCGGACTCGCCGGCACGCCGAGCGAGCTCGCGCAGCTCCTCGGCTTCCTCCTCCGGGGTCGGCGGCGGCGGGCGGACGACCGGGCTCAGCCAGCGCGTCGCGCGCACGACGACCCACAGCAGCCCGGACAGGGCGCGCAGCACCGCGGGCGCATGGGTTCGGCCCAGGCTGCGCGGGCTCAGGCGCACCAGCCCGACGGCCACCACCGCGCTGACCACGAGCGAGACGAGCAGCACCGCCCACCACGGCTCGATCCAGGCACCGACGGTGAGCGTGATGCACGCGGTCGCCGTCATCTCCGCGAGCACCCGGACGAAGCTCGCCGACGCCGCGACACCGCGGGCGTCGTCGAGCAGCGTCGCGACGCGGCGCGAGCGCACGTCCTCGGCGTACGCCTCGTCGCCCTCCTCACGGGCGTGCAGCGACAGCGAACCCTGGCGCAGGACCGCCGTCTCGCCCGCGCTCAGGGCGGCCGCGAGCACGATCCCGGCGACCGCGATGAGGACGAGCAGCCAGACGGGCTCCCCGTTCATGCGGCCCTCGCTGCCCTCATCGCGAGGCGAGGAACGTGAGGAGGAGCTGGCGCTGGAGCCCGAACATCTCCTTCTCCTCCTCGGGCTCCGCGTGGTCGTACCCGAGCAGGTGCAGGATGCCGTGGGTCGTCAGCAGCAGCATCTCCTCGACGGTCGAGTGCCCCGCCTTCGCGGCCTGCTCCACCGCCACGTCCGGGCACAGGACGACGTCGCCCAGGAGCCCCGCGGGCGTGACGTCGCCCTCCCGGCCGGGCCGGAGCTCGTCCATCGGGAACGACAGGACGTCGGTGGGCCCGGGCTCGTCCATCCACTTGACGTGCAGGTCCGTCATCGTCGCGGTGTCGACGAAGAGGATCGAGAGCTCGGTCTGCGGGTGCACGTGCATCTGGTCGAGCACGAAGCGCGCGAGCGCGGCGAACTCGGCCTCGTCGACCTCGAAGCCCGACTCGTTGTTGACCTCGATGCTCATGCGCGGGCTCCTCGGTTGTCTCGACGGCGGTCCCCGCCGGGTCGTCCTTGCGTGCGGGTGCCGGCGACGTCCCACCGGGCGTACGCGTCGATGATGTCGCTCACGAGCCGGTGCCGCACCACGTCCGACGACGTCAGTCGGCAGAACTCGACGTCCTCGACGCCGGTCAGCACGTCCTCGATGACCCGCAGGCCGGAGGTGGTGCCGCCGGGCAGGTCGACCTGCGTCACGTCGCCCGTGATGACCATCTTCGAGCCGAAGCCCAGACGGGTGAGGAACATCTTCATCTGCTCGGCCGAGGTGTTCTGCGCCTCGTCAAGAATGATAAAAGCATCGTTCAAACTTCTACCGCGCATGTACGCCAGCGGCGCCACCTCGACCGTGCCGTTGTCGATCAGCTTGGGGATCGAGTCGGGGTCGACCATGTCGTGCAGCGCGTCGTAGAGCGGCCGCAGGTACGGGTCGATCTTCTCGTTGAGGCCGCCCGGGAGGAATCCGAGCCGCTCCCCCGCCTCGACGGCCGGACGCGTCAGCACGATCCGGTTCACCTGCTTGGCCTGCAGCGCCTGCACGGCCTTCGCCATCGCGAGGTACGTCTTCCCGGTGCCCGCGGGGCCGATGCCGAACGTGATGGTGTTGGCGTCGATCGCGTCCACGTAGCGCTTCTGCCCCACGGTCTTGGGCCGGATCTGGCGGCCGCGGCTCGACAGGATGTTGAACGTCAGGACGTCCGCGGGACGCGTCGCCGTCGGGGCGGTCAGCATGCCGATCGACCGGCGCACCACGTCGGGGGTGAGCGGGGTGCCGGACTCGGCGATCTCGACGAGCTCGTCGAGCAGCCGCGAGACCAGCGCGACCTCGCCCGGCGCGCCGGCGACGGCGATCTCGTTGCCGCGCGCGTGCACGTCGACGCTCGGGAAGCCGTCCTCCACGGCGCGCAGCACCGAGTCACGGCTGCCGAGGACGGCGACCATGGGGACGCTCGGAGGGACGACGATGCGGTGCTCGATCCGGGGGCTGCTCGCTGCGCTGCTGCCCTGCGCGGCGGGGTCGTGGACCTCGGGACGGGGTGTCGATGTCATGAGCCGGCTGACGCCGTCGCGCTCCTTCGGATCTCGGGTGCGGCTCGAGGGACCGAGTCGTGGACCCCATCCTATCGACGCCCGTCCACCCTGTATTTTGTCGGCGCCCGCCCGTCCTGTCTCCGAGCCCGCCGAGAACCGCGGAGAGGAACGTCCCGCCATGCACGCCCTCCTCCACGCCCTCGCCTCGTCGCCCGCGTCGTCGCCCCACGTCGACGCCGGGGACACGGCCTGGGTGCTCACGTGCACCGCGCTCGTGCTCCTCATGACGCCCGGTCTCGCCTTCTTCTACGCGGGCATGGTGCGGTCCAAGCACGTGCTCGCGATGATCATGCAGAGCTTCGCGTGCATCGCGATCGTCTCCGTGACCTGGGTGCTCGTCGGCTACTCGCTCGCGTTCGACAAGGACGCGGGTGCAGGTCTGATCGGTGGGCTCCACCTCGTCGGGCTGGCCCACGCGGCGGACGGCGTGCCCGGGACCCCGCTCTCGATCCCGCCGCTCGTGTTCGTGCTCTTCCAGCTCCTGTTCGCGGTCCTCACGGCGGCGCTGCTCACCGGCGCCACCGCGGACCGGGTGCGCTTCGAGTCGTTCGTGGTGCTCGTCGCGGTCTGGTCCGTGCTGGTCTACGCGCCCGTCGCCCACTGGGCGTTCTCGCCCGACGGCTGGCTCCACCGCCTCGGCCTCCTCGACTTCGCGGGCGGGACCGTCGTCGAGACGTGCTCGGGCGCCTCCGCGCTCGCGCTCGTCCTCGTCCTCGGTCCCCGGCGCGGCTGGCCGCGCGAGATGATGGCGCCCCACAACCTGCCCCTCACCCTGCTGGGCGCCGGGCTGCTCTGGGTCGGCTGGATCGGCTTCAACGCCGGCTCCGCACTGAGCGCCGGCAGCCTCGCCGCGAGCGCCGCGCTCGCCACGCACCTGTCCGGCGTCGGCGGCATGATCGGCTGGCTCGCCCTCGAGAAGAAGCTCACGGGCAAGGCGACGACGCTCGGCGCCGCGTCCGGCGCCGTCGCGGGGCTCGTGGCGATCACGCCGGCCGCCGGCTACCTGCAGCCGCTTCCGGCGCTCCTCCTCGGGGTCGTGGCGGGCGCGGTGTGCCTGTTCGCGATCCGGCTCAAGTTCCGGTTCCGCTACGACGACTCGCTCGACGTCGTCGCGGTGCACTACGTGGGCGGCGTCGTCGGGACGCTGTGCGTCGGCCTGTTCGCCGCGGCCGCCGTCAACCCTGCGGTCACCCACCAGGGGCTGTTCCTCGGGGGCGGGCTCGAGCAGCTCGGCAAGCAGCTCGTCGGCGTCGCCGCGACGTCCGTGTTCGCCTTCGCCGCGACCTACGTGCTGGCGCGCGTCCTGCACGCGACGATGGGCCTGCGCGTGACCGCCGACGACGAGCACGCCGGCCTCGACACCAGCCAGCACGCCGAGACCGCCTACGAGCTGACCACCACCTCCACCATCGGAAGGAGCCACGGATGAGGCTCGTCACCGCGATCCTGCGGCCGCACGCCGTCGACGACGTACGTGCCGCGCTCGAACCGCTCGGCGTGCACGGCATGACCGTGTCCGACGTGCACGGCTACGGCCGCCAGGGCGGGCACACCGAGGTCTACCGGGGTGCGGAGTACCGGGTCGACCTCGTGCCGAAGATCCGCGTCGAGGTCCTCGTCGACGACGACGAGGCGGACGCCGTCGTGCGGGCCGTCGTGGAGACCGCGCGCACGGGACGCATCGGCGACGGCAAGGTCTGGGTGCAGACCGTCGACGAGGTGGTGCGCGTGCGCACCGGCGAGGTCGGCGCCGCCGCGATCTGAGCACGTGGCCGGCCGCTGCCACAGTGCTCGCCGACGGTGACGCGCGGCTCGCCGACGGTGACGCGCACGCGGGCCGTCAGGCGGGCGTCCAGCCCAGCCGGGCTCCCGCGAGGACGTGGCCGTGCGTGTGGAACACGCTCTGGCCCGACGTCGCGCCCGTGTTGAAGATCAGCCGGAACTCCCCCTCGTCGAGGTCCGTCGCGACCTGTTGTCCGAGCGCCACGACGTCGGCGAGGAGCTGCGGGTCGGCGGCCGCGAGCGCCGCGACGTCGCGGTGGTGCTCGCGCGGGATCACGAGCACGTGCACCGGGGCCTTGGGGTCGATGTCACGGAACGCGAGGGCGCGGTCCGTGGAGGCGACGACGTCGGCCGGGATCTCGCCGGCGACGATCTTGCAGAACAGGCAGTCGGACTCACTCATGGGTTCACCGTACCGACGCGCGCTCACGCCGGCGTCGTCCCGTCGCCGCTCAGGAGCGCGCTGCGACATCGGACCTCCCCTGTATCAGCACTCGACGGGAGACCTCCTCCCGGCGGCAGCCCGGGCCGGTCCCGGTCAAGCGGCGTAGCGACAGCCACCCCCGCACCCCGACCCCCGGTCCCCCACCGGCTCGCGAGAACGGGACGAAAAGAACTGCCGCTGGTGCCGCGGCGGAGCCGCCGTGGGGGTGGGTGTCGCTACAGGCGCGGCACGGCGCTGCGGGACCTTGCACCGGGCGAGGCCCAGGGGCCGGAGAAGCGGGTTCGAGGAGCGTCAGCGCCAGCGGCCCAGCCGCTCGCACAGGAGCGTCAGCGCGACGGGCCCCGCGGTCGAGGTGCGCAGCACGTGCGGGCCGAGCCGCACCGGACGGCCGCCGGCCTCGGTGAGCCTCTCGAGCTCGGCGTCCGAGATCCCGCCCTCGGGCCCGACGACGACGAGCACCTCGGGCGTCGGACCGCCCGGCTCCGGCGGTGCGACCGGCAGCGGGAGCGTGCCGAGCGGCTCCGTGGCGTCCTCGTGGAGCACGGCCACGGACCCGCCGGCGGCGACGGTCTGCCGGACCGCGTCCGCGAGCGCTGTCGTCGTGACGTCCCGACGCACCTCCGGGACGCGGGCGCGCCGCGACTGCTTGGCCGCGGCGCGGACGGTCGCCAGCCAGCGTGCCCGGCTGCGGGCGGCGCGCTCGCCGCGCCACACCACCACCGACCGCTCGGCCTGCCAGGGCAGGATCGCGTCGACGCCGACCTCCGTCGCGGCCTCGATCGCGAGCTCGTCCCGGTCGCCCTTCGCGAGCGCCTGCACGAGCACCAGACGCACGGGCGGCTCCGGCTCGACCTCGACCGCCTCGACGCG
>Ga0164241_10006598_pt1 | contig 10553 bp, 10 predicted proteins | sample OricomyardsoilBY_FD_108780 | JGI IMG/M metagenome (GOLD analysis project Ga0164241, IMG submission 108780) | Backyard soil microbial communities from Emeryville, California, USA - Original compost - Back yard soil (BY) | ecosystem: Environmental > Terrestrial > Soil > Unclassified | place: USA... | reverse complement strand
CTCAAGCAACGACGCCGCAGGTCGCCGACGCGGTCGAAGCAATCGGCGCAGCGGCGCTGCTCAGGCGGATCGGCGGGCTGACGGCCAATGTGAAGCCTGGCGAGCTGTCGGCCGGAGAGCGGCAGCTGATCGCGCTCGTCCGCGCATACCTGTCCCCCGCGCCTCTCGTCGTACTCGACGAGGCGACCTGCTTCCTGGATCCGGAGGCCGAGCGCCTGGCCGAGGAGGCGTTCGCCAAACGCGACGGCACGCTCATTGTCATTGCCCACCGCATCAGCTCAGCGCTTCGGGCCCGGCGCATCCTGGTCCTCGACGGCAACAAGGCGACCTTGGGTTCGCACGTCAGCCTGATGCGCACCTCGCGCCTCTACCGCGACCTGCACGGCAACTGGGCGCCCACCATCGGCCGGAGTCAGATCCAGCCGGCGTCCTGAGCCTTCCGGATCGCCTCGATCCGGCTGCGGGAGCCGGTCTTCGCGAGGATGCGGGACAGGTAGTTGCGCACTGTCCCCGCGCTCAGACTGAGGGTCCGGGCAACTTCCTGCGCGGTCGCACCGGTGGTGACCTGCCGCAACACCTCGCACTCGCGATCGGTCAGCGGGTTGTCGCCGGCCTTCAAGGCCGCGACCGCGAGCCGCACGTCGACGACCGGCAGCCCCTTCGCCACGTCGCGGACCGCCTGCACCAACTGGTCCGTGGTGGCATCGGTCGCGATCAGCCCGATCCGCGGTGCCTGCTTGACCAGCGCGAGACTGGTCGCGGCGATCGCCTCGTGGTCGATCAGCACCAGCACGCCGCGGCCGGTCAGCTTGCGGCACAGCTCCTCGATCCGGATCCGCCCCGGCAGCTGGGGATCGAGCAGCACGACGTGGGGCCGTCGGCCGGCCACCTGCAGGACGTCCTCCGAGCGGTCCAGCTCGGCCACCACGTCCAGATCGTTCTCTTTCGCCAGTACCGCGGCCAGTGCACCACGCACCAACGTGCCGCGATGGCCGAGAGCCACTCGGATCACCGCTCGCCCCCATACCCTTCCGTTGCCTCATCCAGCGGCCGACCGCCCCCGCGGCGGCGAAATCCAGCTGCCGGACGGCGGTGCCCGTGTTTCGATCAACGAGTGAACTCCCCGGATGACACGCACGAATCCCGCCGCTGCCCCGGATGTGGGGCCGAACTCCCGGTCTCGGACTGGCCGGGCGAGGCGAAGTACAACGCCTCCCCGGAGTGCCTGGAGGTCGCCGGTGAGCTGCTCGGCTTCGAGGTCGAGCACCAGGCCGAGCTCGGCTACCTGCACCAGCTGCGCATCGACGCGTACGGCGGCCAGCACGTCGCACCGGGGACGCCGCCGATCGGTCCGGTGTTCGCCCTCAACGGGCTGTACATGTACCTCGAGCGCGGCTCCGGCAACCTCGACGTCCGCACCGCCCACGGCATCATGGCCAACGCGTACGACGACTGGCCCGTACTCACGCCACCCGCGACCGTCGGCCGGCTCACGGCGTACGACGTCCTGACCGCGGGCGGGGTCGAGGACGTGGAGTCGGCGCTGGTCAGGTGGGCCGCAGAGGTCTGGGAATCCTGGCCGGCCGACGACCAGGAGCTCATTCGGAAGCTCACCGTCGACCTGGTCCCGCCACGCTACTTCCGGCGGTGAGAAACAGGTCGGTTTTGCCGCGTGGAAACAGGCCGGTTTTGACGCTTGGCTACCCGAGTCCGGCGGCCCTCAAACATCGGGTCTTCGAGACCCGGAAACCGTTCTGTTGTTGGGGTTTCGCCACCTCAGGGGCAGAAAAAAATCCGGGGCAGATGCCGGATTGGCCTTGCGCTCTCGGCCCTGGTCGCACAGGATGACTCAAGTCGCGTCGTTACCGTGGCGTGATCATTCGGACGCTGTCCTGTGACCTGTCCGAATGCCCCCTCCCCTGCACGGGGGGCCTGGTGAGTTCCACCATGCCCGACTCACGAGGAGCATCGCTCTGATGTCCAAAGCCCGACACGCGCGCCCCCGGCGAAGTACTCGCCGGGTCGTCCGGACCATCTCGATCGCCGGTCTTGGAGCCGGTATCACCGCCGCCGGCGCCGGCGCGGCCTTCGCGGACAACTACACGGTCAAGGCCGGCGACACGCTGTCCGAGATCGCCCAGGCCAACGGTGCCGACTGGCACCAACTGGCGCAGATCAACAACCTGAAGGACCCCGATCTGATCCTGATCGGGCAGACCCTGTCGCTCGACGGCGTGAAGAAGTCCACCGCCGCGAAGCCGCGGGTGACGACGCAGAAGAAGGTCGAGACCAAGAAGGTCCGCAAGGCCGAGCGCAAGGTCAAGTCCGAGCGCAAGGCGAAGACCGGCCGGTCCTCCGAGGGCCGCGCGTCCTCGGGCGGCAGTGTGAGCATGAGTGGCGCCTGGAAGAAGGTCGCGAACTGCGAGTCCGGTGGCAACCCGCGGGCGGTGAACCCGGCCGGGTACTACGGACTGTTCCAGTTCGACCGGCAGACGTGGCGCAGTGTCGGCGGCTCCGGCAACCCGGCGCAGGCGTCGGGCGCCGAGCAGTTGATGCGCGCGAAGAAGCTGTACGCCCAGCGCGGCGCCTCGCCGTGGCCGGTGTGCGGCCGCTTCCTCCGCTGATCCCACCCTCTCTCTCGACCGGCCGGGCGACGGTAGACCGTCCTCCCGTCGCCCGGCCGGCCCTTGACGCCCCTGCCGTTTGGCGCTTCCCACCCCTCGTGGCGGGTCAGTGCGCAACTCATCCGTGATCGCGACGGGGTGGGAAGCACCAAACGGCGGTGTGTGTCAGCCGCGAGAGATGACGAGCATCTGGTCGGCACCCAGCTGGAACTCGTAGGGCACCTTGCGGATCTCCCAGGTGATCCCGTCGAGCTCGGACAGGATCTCGTGCAGGTACGGCACCGACTCACCGGCGCCCTGCTGCACGAGCGGGAAGATGCGGACCTCGGTGTTGCTCACCCGGACCAGCTCGCGCAGCGCCGCCAGATGCCAGTCACGGTCGTACTTGTCGGCCCAGGTGAACAGCAGATGGGAGCACAACACGAGCTCGAACCGCCGATCCCCGAACGGCAGCTCCGGCAGCCCGGCCGGGATGTAGCGCTCGGGTGCCGTCGACACGTCCTGCAGGAAACGGTCGGCCGCCTCGATCCTGAACTGGTCCTTCCGCTCGGGCGATCCGTACCAGTGCCAGACGAAGCTCCCCTGGTGCTCGTCCACGATCCCCGAGGTCGCGGGCAGGCTGCGTCGCACGGTGTCGACCAGTTCGGCCGGCTCCAGTTCGTACGCCGGATCGACGGCGATCGCGTCCACACCACGGGCGGCAGCCTCGGCGGTGAAGCTCGCACCGCCCGCACAGCAGTCGAGCACCGAGTCGGGGAGTTCTTTCAGGTCGAACATCGCTTCGTACTCGGCGTACGAGCGAGAGGTCACCAGCACGGGTCTACCTTTCGACGGTTGTCTTCCGGTGCAGGCGGCGATCCAGGAAGGATGCTCCGGCCGCCAGAGCCAGGAACAGTACCGCGACCAGGAGACAGTTCAGCAGCACCCGTGCGTACCCGTGCTCGTCGACGTTCACGAACGGATACGGATAGAACCCGACGAACTCACCGCGCACCAGCGTGAACACCAGCCACAGCAGCGGGTAGACGATCGACCATGCGACGATCCGCGGATCCGTCCGGCCACGCGGCCCGAACAGCAGCCACCCGGCAACGCCGAGGATCGGCGTCGCGGTGTGCAGCACGAAGTTCGCCACCGCGGCCCATCCGGACAGCTCGTCCTGCCCGGCCAGCACCAGGTGGTACACGATCCCGGTCACCGCAATACACAGCACCCCGTTCAACCGCAGCGTGTTGAACAGGGTGTCCTGCCATCGGTCGGGCTGGAGCGCCAGCATCAGCACAGTCGCGCCGAGGATGAGGTTCGACTGGATCGTGAAGTACGCGAACACGTTGAGCACGCGGTCCGTGGTGTCGGAGAAGAACCCTTCGGTTCCGTTCGCCGTCACGAACAACTGGATCACCAGCCCGGCCACCACGGCGAACCCGGTGACCCCCGCCCAGACCCGCCCGGTCGTCGTCATACCGGAAATGTACGACGACCTGACGGCGAGCCCGTGGATGTCAGACGGACTGCTTCTCGCGCGGCGCCGGGTCCCGGTCGGCCTTCTCGAAGGAGTAGCTGAACGAGACGACGGCGTCGATCACCAGCACGATCGTCCAGGTCCACGCCGGGCTGAGGACGGCGTCGTACCCCTTCCCGGAGAGCAGGCCGAGGGCGAGCATGATGCCGACGCCGACGGCGTACGCGAGCAGATGCCGGTACCAGCCCGCGCGTTCGCGGCGGGCCCGCTCGGGTCCGCGCTTCGGCGGCTTCACCGGGCGCGGCGCGCCGCCGAGGTAGTGCGCGGCCCACCTGTCGGCCCACTTCAGTGTCTGGTGGCCGAAGCCGACGCTGACACCGATGAAGATCGCTGCCAGCGAGTGCGTGAACGACGGCTCGCCGCCGCGACGGATGTCGATCACGCCGGCGACGAGCATCACCACGTCGACGAGCGGCACCGCCGCCAGCAGGATCATGCCTGCCTTCGGCAGCCGGAGCAGGTAGCGCGTCGCCAGGCCGGCGGCGAGCAGGACCCAGAACCCGATCTCACACGCGGCGATGACAGCAAGCAGCACGGTGGTTCACCCCTCCCCGAGAGTTTTATTAGTACGACTGTGTTGCGAACGACACTAACACGGATGTGCTAAAAAGGGCAGATGCCGAAGATCGTCGACCACGACACCCGCCGCGAGGAGATCGCCGAGGCCCTCTGGCGGGTCGTCCGCCGCGACGGCGTCCGCGCCGCCTCGGTCCGGACCGTCGCCGCCGAGGCCGGATGGTCCCCCGGTGCCGTGCGCTATTACTTCCCGGACCAGGACGGCCTGCTCAGCTTCGCGATGGACCTGGTGGCGCGCCGGGTCGGCGACCGGATCAGTGCACTGGACGTGAAGGGAAGCGCGACGACGATCGCGCTGCGTTATCTGGAGGAGGCCCTGCCCCTCGACGCCGAGCGGCAGGCCGAGTTCGACGTCTGGCTCGCGTTCATGGCCCAGGCCCAGGCCGAGACCGGCGCCGGCACCTTGCACGCACACGTCGACGCGGTGCACGACGGGCTTCGCCAACTGTGCGAGTCGCTGCTCCGGTCCCTGTCCGAGGACGGTGCGCTCCGTGAGGGTCTGGATCTGCGCCGTGAGGGCGAACGCCTGCATGCCCTGATCGACGGCCTGGCCCTGCACGCGGCCATCCAGCCCGAGCGGACCACACCGGCCCGGCTCCGGCAGCTTCTGCGGCTCCACATCGAGACGTTGCTGGCCTGAAACCCCTTGCGCACGAGGCTTTTCTGTCCGATCACAGACAAGATTCCGTAAGACCGGACTAAAACCTTGCGGAGCGTGGCACCATCACCAGCATGGAGTCCGAGGGGGTGATCGTCGTCAGTGGGATCATGGCGGCCGGGAAGTCGACTGTCTCCCAATTACTGGCCGAGAGATTCCAGTACGGCGTCCATCTCCGGGGTGATGTCTTCCGCCGGATGATCGTCAGCGGACAGGCCTCGATGGCCGACGATCTCGCCGAGGCCCAACGGCAACTCCAGCTCCGGTACCGGCTCGCCTGCCAGGCCGCCGACGGCTACGCGCAGGCCGGCTTCACGGTGGTGCTGCAGGACGTGGTGATCGGTGAACTGCTGCGCGAGTTCCTCGACGGCATCCAGACCCGGCCGCGCTATCTGGTCGTCCTGACCCCGCGGCCCGAGGTGATCTCCAGCCGGCTCGGCGGGGCGCATCACCTCGTCGACGAGCTCGACTACGAGCTGCACGCGTTCAGCCCGCGCCGGGGACTGTGGCTCGACAACTCCGATCTGTCCGCCGGCGAGACCGTCGACGCCATCCTCGGACGCCTCGACGAGGCGCGCTTCGAGTAATGGCCGGACAGGCTACCCAAGGGTAGTTTGGCTGGATGGCGACCACAGTACGGCGGACCTCCTGCAATCTGTGCGAAGCGATCTGCGGTGTGCTGGTGACCGTCGACGACGGCCGCGTCACCGACATCCGCGGCGACGAGTCGGACCCGCTCTCCCGCGGACACATCTGCCCGAAGGCGGTCGCCCTCCGCGATCTCCAGGAGGATCCGGACCGGCTGACCACACCGGTACGACGGACGGCCGACGGCTGGCAGGAGATCGGCTGGGACGCGGCGTACGAGCTGGTCGTCGGGAAGCTGAGCGAGGTCCAGCGAGAGCACGGCCGGGACTCGGTCGGCGTCTACCTCGGCAACCCGAACGTGCACAGCCTGGGCGCCCTCACCCACCTGCCGACGATGATCCGGCAGCTCCGGACCCGCAACCGGTTCAGTGCCACGTCGATCGACCAGCTCCCGCACATGCTCGCGTCGTACCTGCTGTACGGGCACCAGTTGATGGTCGCCGTACCGGACATCGACCGGACGTCGTACCTCCTGATGCTCGGCGCCAACCCGCTCGCCTCGAACGGCAGCATGATGACCGCGCCCGGCTTCGGCCGGCGGCTGAAGGACCTGCGCAAGCGCGGCGGCACGGTCGTGGTGATCGACCCGCGCCGGACCGAGACGGCCGCGGTCGCCGACGAGCACCACTTCGTCCGCCCGGGCACCGACGCGGCGTTCCTGCTCGCACTCATCCAGCAGGTGATCGCGGACGGCCACGCGCGGCCGGCGTCGTACGTCGACGGTCTCGAAGCAGTCGAGGCCGTGGTGCAGGCGTGGACCCCGGAGCGGGCGGCCGGCATCACCGGGATCGACGCGGCCGTGATCCGCCGGATCGCGACCGAGTTCGCGACCGCGGACCGGGCCGCCTGCTACGGGCGGGTCGGGGTGTCGACGCAGCAGTTCGGCGCGATCTGTCAGTGGGCGATCCAGGTGCTCAACATCATCACGGGCAATCTCGACCGGCCCGGCGGGACGATGTTCCCGCGGCCGGCGGTGAACGCGCTGCTCGGACTCGGCCGCGGTCACGTCGGGGTGTGGAAGAGCCGGGTCCGCGGGCTGCCCGAGTTCGGCGGCGAGCTACCGGTGTCGACGATGGCCGAGGAGATCCTGACGCCGGGCGACGGCCAGATCCGGGCGATGGTCACGGTGGCCGGCAACCCGGTGCTGTCCACGCCGAACGGCCGCCGGCTCGACGAGGCCCTCGACACCCTCGACTTCATGGTCGCCGTCGACCCGTACATCAACGAGACCACCCGGCACGCGGACGTGATCCTGCCGCCGGCGCCGCCGCTCGAGCGGGACCACTACGACGTGATCTTCCACCAACTCGCGGTCCGCAACACATCTCGCTGGAACGACGCCGTCCTGCCGAAGCCGCCCGAGGCCCGCCACGACTGGGAGATCTTCCGCGATCTCGGCCTGGCCCTGGTACGCCGTACTCCCTGGAGCCGGCGCAAGGTCGAGACGATGGCGCGGCTGCGGATGCCGCCGCGGCGGATCGTGGACCTCGGCCTGCGGATCGGGCCGTACCGGCTGTCGCTGCGGAGGCTCCGGAAGTCGCCGGGCGGGATCGACCTCGGACCGCTTCAGCCCGCGCTGCCCGGTGCGCTGCGGCACAAGACCAAGCGGATCGACCTCGCCCAGCCGATGATCCTGGACGACCTGCCCCGGCTGGAGTCGCTCGCCACCGGGAACGACGGCGAACTCCTGCTGATCGGACGCCGGCACCTGCGCAACAACAACTCGTGGATGCACAACTCGGCCCGACTCGTGAAGGGCAAGCCGCGCCACCAGCTGCTGATGAACCCGGCCGACCTCGCCAAGCGCGACCTCGCCGACGGCCAGCTCGTCACGATCAGTTCGGCGGCCGGCTCGGTGTCCGTTGAAGTTGCTTCAAGCAACGACATGATGCCGGGCGTGGTCAGCCTGCCGCACGGCTTCGGCCATGGCCGGCCAGGCGTCCAACTGACCGTAGCCGGCCAGGTCGCCGGAGCCAGCGCCAACGACATCACCGACGCCGCCTTCACCGACCCCACCGCCGGCACCGCCGCCGTCAACGGCGTCCCCGTCACCGTAACCCCCCACCACCCCACCACCACCTGAACCCGCAACCACCCCCCGGCCCCCTCCCCGCGCCCCTTGAGCGGACATCCACCCACGTAGCCACGCACACCCCGCGCCATTTGAAGGGATATCCGCCCCCGTGGCCACGGGCACCCCGCAGCACACTTGAGCGGACATCCATCCGCACGGCCACCGCCCACCACCCCCGCGTCACCCCCGAGGAGATATCCGCCCCCGTGGCCACACGCACCCCGCGGCCCACCCGTCCACATGGCCATCACCACCCACCCCCGGCGCACACCCGAGGGATATCCGTCCGCGCGACGCGCCATCGCCCCCGCCGCATTTGAGGGGATATCCCCTCAAATGCGCCCTTCTCCCCCGGCGAGATGACGGCAGAAGGGGTAAGCGGAGGGGTTATCCGTTCAAAGGCGTGGAGGGCTCCGGCTAGCAGGTAGATGGGCCGGGGTGGGGCGGAGTTGATGCGGATGCGGACGTCAGGCACTCACCAACTGACGCGGGGCGGCCTGGATCAGGCTCAACTCGCGGCTGGCGGGAGCGCGTTATGGAGGTTGGTGAGTGCGGCACGTCCGTCCTGCGAGTCCGAGCGGAGGAGTCCGGAGCGCGGTCCCTTCGCCTGGTTGTTGGCGGACGTCCGGGCCATCACATTCGCGGCGCTCGGATGCCGGCGCGCGGGACCGTCGCCGCGGAGGCTCGATTGTGATGGCCTGGCGGTCCACCGGTATACCGCACCCCGCGAAACAGCACACGAACGGATATCCGCTCAAATTCACCCTTCTCCCCTGGAAATACGAGGGCAGAAGGAGCAAAGCGAGGGGTTATCCGTTCAAATGCGCGGACGGCGGGGTGTCACGAGCGGTGTCATGGGCGGGGTCATGGGCGGGGTCATGTGCCCGGGTGAGGGGCGGGGCGATGGGTGGGGTGAGAGTAGGTGGTGGGGCGGAGCTGCCGCGGACGATCAGGAGTGGGGTGGAGTAGAGGTGTGCCTGGGGGTGGGCGCCGTTGAGGAGGTCGAGCAGGCGGTTGGTGACCTCGGCGCCGTAGCCGATGATGTTGTGGCTCATCGCGGTCAACTGCGGATGCGTGATCCGGCACAGGGTCGAGTCGTCCCAGGCGACCAGCGTCACGTCCTCCGGTGATCGCGAACCCAGCCCGTGTACGACAGCCAGCCCGGCCACCGCCATCAGATCGTTGTCGTAGATGATCGCGGTCGGCCTGACATCGGCGGCCAACAGATCGCGCGTCGCCGCCGCGCCCTGGTCGGCGGAGAAATCGGTGTGCACGACCTGCACCTCCAGCCCGAGCCGCCGGCCCGCCGCGTCGAACGCGCGGTCGCGGATCCAGACATCGCCGTACTCCGGTGGTCCGGCGACCCGGGCAACCGCGCGGTGGCCGAGCGACACCACATGATCGAGAGCCGCGTTCGTCGCCGCCGTACCGTCGGTCCAGACACACGGCATACCGTCGGCCAGCTCGGGAGCGCCGACCAGTATGGCCGGGAGCTCGAGTTTGCGCAGCAGCGGGATCCGCGCGTCGGCGACCCGCAGATCGACCACGATCACGCCGTCGACCCGGCGCTCCGCGGCCCACTTCCGGTACGTCGCGAGTTCCTCGTCCTGGTCCGCCACGACCTGCAGCGCGAGGGCGTACGACTTCTGTTGCAGCACGGATTCCACGCCACCCACGAAGCCCATGTAGAACGGTTCCTCGGTCAAGGTCTTCGCGGTCCTGGCGAGCACGAGCCCGAACGTCTCACTCCGCGCAGCTGACAGCTGGCGGGCGGCCCGGTTGGGCACCCACTCCATCTCCTCGGCGACCTTCAGAACCCGCGCCCGAGTGGCCTCGGAAACCCCCGGCTGGTTGTTCAACGCGTACGACACCGCGCCTTTGGAGACGCCTACCCGTCGGGCGATCTCCGTGATGGTGACTCGGCCCACGACGGCCTCCTTCACAGCAGCCGGACCGCTGACGGTCGACCCGGAATCCTCCAGTGTGCGCCGCTTTCAACACCATGTCACCATCCAGCCGCAGAGAGTGACCCTTTGATCAAACCCCTCCCGCCGCACGCCGAGGGATAACCCCTCAGCACGTGGGTTCTCCGTCCTCACACCACCAGAGAACCCACAACCCGAACGGATATCCCCTCGTACGCCGGCAACCCGGCAGCGCGAGGCGGAAGCGGCGAGAGGCGGGGTGGCGGCGGCCCGGGGGTCGGGTGGACGCGGAGGCGGATGGTGGGCCGGCGCGCGGTGATGGGCCGGCGCGCGGCGGCGGATCGGCGCGGGGTGGCGCGGCGCGGCCGGCGCGGGGCGGCGCGGGGCTGGAGAGGATCTTCGACTTTGGGCACCGGGCGACCGTCTCCGCGGCGGGGGGATGGTTGAGCGGTGCTCAAGGTGGGGGCGACCAGGGCGCGGGGGTGGCGCGGGTGGCCGGCGCGGGGGGGGGGGGATCCGCGACTGT
>Ga0164241_10006597_pt1 | contig 10553 bp, 11 predicted proteins | sample OricomyardsoilBY_FD_108780 | JGI IMG/M metagenome (GOLD analysis project Ga0164241, IMG submission 108780) | Backyard soil microbial communities from Emeryville, California, USA - Original compost - Back yard soil (BY) | ecosystem: Environmental > Terrestrial > Soil > Unclassified | place: USA... | reverse complement strand
GAGGACATGGCAGTTGCGAAGGATGTTCACGCTGGCGACGCGACATTCGTCAACGAGCATTGTGATGATCGCGCGAGAGCTGCTATTACAAAACTGCTGGCCGAGTTTCTTCTCGTGATAAGCGATGCCATGCTTTTCCACCAACGCCACGAAGTCTGAGGGCGTATAGCGTGCAAGCGCCGAACGGCAGAAGTCAGGATTGTTCGAAAGAAAGTTCTCTGGCGCGGCATGTATATTGGTGAAATTGCAGCGTCCTCCGCCTGAGATGGCAATCTTCCTTCCTACCTGATGGTTGTGCTCGAGCAAGGCGACGCGCCGTCCGCGTTGGCCTGCGGTGAGAGCACACATCAATCCAGCCGCGCCCGCGCCAATAATTGCGACGTCAAAGACCGGGGAAACTTCCGAAGTCATCGCCAATTCTCGGCTGCGCGCGTGACGCGGAACGAACGTGAGTCGATTAGGCGGCGCCAGCTATCAGATCCTGTGCGGCCTTCAGACGCTCGTACAGCGGCTTGAGTCCTTCAGGAATGATGCGAGTGTCGCCCAGGACCGTCATGAAGTTTGCATCGCCTACCCAACGGGGAACGATGTGGAGGTGGAGGTGGTCATGGACTCCTGCTCCGGCGGCCTTTCCGAGGTTCCAACCGATATTGAAGCCCTGGGCCTTGACACATTCCTTGAGCAAGAGTTGGGCGTGAACGCACAGGTGCCAAAGTTCGAGGACCTCGTCATCCGTGAGCTCCGTCATCTCCGACACTTTGCGATAGGTCACTGCCATGAGATGACCGGCTGAGTACGGATACTTGTTCATTAGGAGAAAAGTAGATTTTCGCCGCGTCACAACGAGGTGAGCGGCATCGTCGTCCGTCTGCGCGGCCTCGCTTAGGAAATCGGCTCCGGCCTGATGCTCTGCCTGGAAGTATTCGACGCGCCACGGTGCCCAAAGGGACTCAAGATGGGTTTTGGGAAAAGGGTCGTTCATGCAAGGTTCCTGATTGTGTAGGTGCGAACGCTCTCCGTCTTGCCCTTGATGGCAATTTCACCCGACGGTTCGAACGGAAAGCGACTGCGGGCTGCGACGTAGGTATACTCGCTTACGAGAATATCCACTTCACGGTCGCGTGTTGCTTGTTCGAGACGCGCGGCGAGGTTGATCGAGTCGCCGATGGCGGTAAACTCCATGCGTTGTTTGGAGCCGATATTTCCGACGATGGCGAGTCCGGTATTGATACCGATGCCGATCCGCAGCGAAGCCATGGCATCGCGCGCTCTGCTTTCGGAGTTGGCCCATCGTTCCTGGAGTTCCCTCAAGGCCTTTCGCATGTCGAGCGCGGCCTGCACGGCATGCTCCTCCTGAAATTCGTCGTCGCGGAGGGCACCGAAGAGCGCCATGAGCCCGTCGCCCATGAATTTGTTCAAATGTCCCGCATTCTTGAAGACTGCTTCAATCATCTTTTCGAAGTAGTCGTTTAGCATCGCGACGGTTTCCTCTGGACTCAACTGCTCGGAGAAAGTTGTAAATCCCCGCACATCGGCGAAGAGTGCCGTCACCTTTTTTCGCTGGCTGTAGAGTTCGGAAGGTCTGCCTGCGTAAATGATTTCGTTAAGGATGTCCTCGGAGACATAACGGGCAAGTGCGCTCTTGAGGTCTTCGCGTTCCTGCAAACCCATGGTCATCTTGTTGAGGGCTGTGGCGACTTCTCCGAATTCGTCCTTGGAGGTCAGCTTGAGCGTCTGGCTATAGTCTCCCGCAGCGATGCGTTCGACGGCGTTGCGGATCGTGATCAATGGGTGGGCGATGCGTCGCGAGGCCAGGCTGGCGAGAAAGTAGGCGGCGATCATCGAAATGCCCAGTGCCAGGGCACCGTTCCAGAAAAGCCCCTTTAAGCGTTGAATTGCTTCCGTTGCGCTGACATCAACGCCGACAGCGCCCACCGTTTCATTGCGGGCGTCCCGAATTGGCGCATTCGCGGTAAGCCAGAGCCCCCACTGATCGCTGACAAACTCTTCGTCAGCCTGAAAATCGTTGAATCGGACGACATAGTTCGGGTTCGTTGTCTTGTAGATGTCGCCGACGTTCGATTTGTTGACCCCTTCTTCCTCGGCATCGAGAACGAATTCGGCGGTTCTGGGATCGTGGGGATACGGGCGCATCGAATAGATGTATTTGACATAAAGATCCCGGCGGCGATTCGCGTCGCGGGCGCGCCTTAATTCGGCCTCGAGTTCTTTGTAGTCAGGGGTATCCTGGTCGGAACGGGTGCGGATTTTCTGGTGGATGTCCGGGTCGAGCATGGCCGCCGCCGTTGCGGCGATGGAAAGCACGTTGGTTCGCATCAGATCCATGAAGAGCCGCGACATCGGACCGTACATGAAGGCGGCAATAAGCGAACCGGTCAGAATGGCCATGACCAAAAAGAGAGTGAAAACTTTTGTCCGAAATCGCATCGATTGGGCTTAAGAATCCACGTATACCGTTGAAAGAAAACCTTGAACTCCAAAATTTCCTAGAGAGCGGCGAGAATCGCGTGAGAGGCGCGGCTGGCTGCGCCTTGGGCTTCCAGGGTGGACACGATTTCATTGACGCTTGAGACAAGGCGTATGCGTGCCGACGGATCATTCAGGAGGCGCAGGGCCTCTTCCGAGAGAGCCTCGGGAGTGGCGAAGTGTTGGATGAATTCGCGAACCACGTGAGGCGCCGGTTTCGCAGGCAGGCGAGGATCCTTAGGCGGGTTTTGCTTGTAGTTGTTGAGGATATTAATGATTCCAAGGCAGTCGACGTCGACGAGACGTCGACCGACCTCAAACGTGAGCCATGCGACGCGATAGACCAGGCAATAAGGAAGACCAAAAAAAGCGGCCTCGAGAGTGGCTGTGCCAGAGCACACGATCCCTGCGCAGGCTCGCTGCATGAGGTAATGAGCCGTTCCCGATCGGATAATGATCGGCAGGTTGCCAGCCATATGACGCATCCGAATCGCATGGGCTTCGCTGGCAGCCGCTGCCTCGAAGCGAATGTCAGGCCTTTGGATTTGAACACGTCGGCATGTGTCAACCATGACCGGGAAAATGCGCTTTACTTCTCGCTCACGGCTTCCAGGGAAGAGCCCAAGAAGTTTGTCGTCGCGCTCGATCGCTGTCTTTTCGCCAGCCAGAGCTTCCAGAAGGGGATGGCCAGCGAAGACTGTATGAAGTCCGCTTGCCTCGTACATCGGCTTCTCGAAGGGAAATACGCAGATCATAAGATCCAGCAGCCGCGCCATTCGTGGGATGCGTTCTCGGTTCCATGCCCAGACCTGAGGGCTGATGTAATAAAGGATCTTTCCCGGGAAGCCGCGCCTTCGGAGAGCCTTCGCAAGTCGGAGGTTGAATCCTGGATAGTCAACAAGGACGACTGCGTCCGGCTTGGTTTCGTCGATCTGATCGAGCATGTGATAGAACTTTCGCCGGAAGTAGCCGTAGTGTTTCAGGACGTCCCAGAGTCCAAGTACTCCGGCCTCCGCGATCCAGTTGTCGAACGGTTTCGCAGCCAGCGCATGCATTTTTGGCCCTCCGGCGCCGAGAAAGCGAATACTAAGGTTGAGCGAGCGCAATTCGTTCATCACTTCGGCGGCGCGGGCATCTCCGCTTGCCTCACCAGCCACGAACCACAGCGCTGTCATGCAATGTGAGGAGTGGCCTTCGTGCGGGGATCTGCTTCTTCGATGCGTCGCGTAATCTCCAGCGCGATATCCAGAGCGTCAGCGGCCTCATGACCAGAGACTTTCGGCTTTGCGCCCTCGCGGGCGCAATGGATAAAGGCCTCAAGTTCGATTCTAAGGGGTTCACCGCGCTGAACTTCAACCTTCTCGCGGACGATTTCCTTGCCCTTTGGGCCCTCGTGAAGGCGATACATCACTCCATCCTGCTTTTGGTAGTCGAGGGAAAGATACGCGTTTTCCTGAAAGACGCGGATTTTGCGAATCCTGTCGCGGCTGATTCGGCTGGCGGTGACATTTGCGACGCAGCCGCCTTCGAAGCGAAAGCGAACGTTTGCGATATCCTCACCCTTGCTGAGGACGGCTATTCCGACCGGATCCATGCTAACGATTGGCGCGCGTACAATGTGCAGGATGATTTCGATATCGTGGATCATCAGATCGAGAACGACTCCTATGTCGGTGCTTCGGTTCGGGTATGGCGAAAGGCGGGTGACTTCGAGAAAGCGGGGGTTATTGAGTTTACCCTCCAGCGCGGCAAGAACGGGGTTGAATCGCTCGATGTGGCCGACTTGGAGCACACAGGAGCGGCTCGCAGCAAGTGCGGAAAGTGCTCGCGCCTGGGTCGGCGTTTCAGCGACAGGTTTTTCGATGAGAAGGTGTTTGCCCTGCTCCAGGAGGTAGGCGCCGATCTCGTAATGAGTGATGGTGGGCGTGCAGATCGTCGCGGCATCGACGAGCCTGGCGAACTCCTCGAGCGAGTGGGCCGCGTATGTACGGTATTTTCTGGCAACGCGCTGGGCTGCATCCGGATTCCGGTCGTACACGGCCGAAAGATTGCATGAGCGAAGATCCGCGTAGATCCGTGCGTGATTAACGCCCATATGGCCGACTCCGACAACGCCTGTGCGAAGAGTATTCATATTGATATCCCGTAGAGAGTTACTCCCGCCTGTGTGGCTGCATGGCATACCGCCGGCCTATCCAGCAGCAAGGTGCAGTTTGCTTCACATGCCAGGGCTTTAATTTTTGCCTCGCTCGCCACTTCGATAGTTTTCTCGCCGATGACTGGAACGTCGAAGCGCATGTCCTGCTCTGGTTTGGCTACCTTGACCAATATCGCGTCCTTGCGTCCCAGGCTGCCGCCTCGACGGATGCAATCGTTTGTTCCCTCGAAGGCTTCCACCGCAAGCACCGTGCCGGCCTTAACGACGACGGTCTGTCCAATATCGAGGCGGCTGATCTCCTTGGCGATTTCGAAGCCAAAGCGAACGTCATCCAGGTCGCGTGATCTCAGGGGTGGTCCGGCGATATGGCCCGGGCGAGCAACATGATCATCGAGGAAGGTCATGGCATTGAGGAGTTCGAGGCCAGCTTTTGCGAGCTGATTTGCGACTTCGCCAAACAGGGTCTCCGCATTGCGGCGCTTCAGCTTTGCGAGGAGGATCAGCGCTCGAACGTCGGGGCGCAGATTGAACAGGTTTCCAGGTGCGAGTTGGCCCGCCATCATCGCGTGGCGCGCGCCAGATTTCTTCGCTGCATCGAGCAGCTTGCCAAGTTGGCCCACGCGCAGCCAATGAACCTCATCCGCCGTGGCGCCGGTGGATTCCGGCGTTTCGCCTTCGAAGGCCGCAACGGAAATTCTTTTAACTCCGGATGCTCGCGCCGATTCCATCACGAGGGAGGGATAGCGACCTCTCCCTGCGATGAGAAAAAGGGTTTCGGGTGTCGTCAACGGGTTTTGTTTACTTAGGCTGACCGCCGGTGACAAGCAGTGCGTTTCGGGGTGACTAGTTCGAAAACAAGTCACCAAACCGATTCACACGGAATGGCTCTTTTTTCTTTGGCGCCGCCGAGGAAGAGGAAGGCGGCAATCCCTGCCCTCCCTTTGCCTGAGCACGCAGTGTGGATTCATCAAGCGGCGGCGCCCCTTTTCCTTGGAGGTTGAAAGTATTCACGGCAACAAGCGCGCTGCGCCCGGCGCCGTTAAGTTTCCTGCGCTGGGCTATGAATGAACTGGGCACATAATAATTGGAGAAGTCTTTGCCGAAGGAGCGCTGGTTATAGCCGATGTAGAGGTTCTTCCGGATTTCGAAGTGCAGATGGGCGGTGTACATTCCGCGATTCGTGCCGATGGTGCCGATCTGCTGTCCGCGGACAATCTGCTTTCCCTCGCGCACCAGGATCTTGTCCAAGTGCGCGTAAACCGAATCCGCAGTCTTCACCTGTCTGTCTTCAAGGAAAAGGTGGCGGATGATAATGAGGTTTCCCCAACCCATTCGCATGTCACGCGCAAGGACCACGATGCCGTTAGCCGTCGCGTAAACAGGTTTGCCAAGATCGCTGTTACCTCCTTCGAGTCCGTTCCAATCCTCGCCCATGTGATATCTGACCCGAAAGCCCCGAGACATATAGTATCCTTCCGCATCCGGCTTCCCGACGGGCTGATCGAATCCGTCAGCAAGCCGGGTTCTTGCGGTATCCGGCGATGGAGCACTTACCAGCGCGGTCACGAGGCAAAGCAGAAACACCCAGAAGGCATATTTACGGAGGAACCGCATCGATGGGATTTTAGTTTGTGGGAAGTCCGATGCAACTTTTCGCTTCCTGTCGCTTGTCGATCGGGGACAAATCTTCTACCAGTTCGTGGGAATGCCATCCGTAACTTTTCTTGGAACCGGACCGGGCAACGTCGCAGCGGGACGCTTTCAGTCCAGCATCTTCGTTGAGCTTGGTGGCAAGCGCGTGCTCCTTGATGCGGGCGAGCCGTGCAGCTCACAACTCTTGGATCTTGGCCTCGCGCTTCCGGATCTCGACGCGGTATGGATTACCCACGCTCACGCGGATCACATCGGAGGTTTGCCTTTGTTGATACAGGCAAGCTGGTTGCATGGCCGGAAGACGTCACTCCCGCTGGGCGTTCCGCGCCATCTTTGCGCACCTCTTCGAGCGTGGCTTGACAGCCTTTTCTTGTCATCGAGCGTCATCCGCTTCCCGGTGGATATCTTCTCGTGGCAGGCAGAAACGACGCTCGCATTCGATGGCATTACCGTGAAGCCGTATCTCACAACGCATCTCGAGGGCTTCCGAAAAATGACCGGCCAGCTTGATATAGAGTCTTTTCTTTTTGAGATCGTGGCCGAAGGCACGCGGTTCGTCTACTCAGGCGATCTGGGATCACCCAAGGATCTGCACGAAATCCTGCAAAGCCCTGTGGATTGCTTTGTTTGCGAACTCGCCCATTTCTCGCCTGAAGAGCTCATCTCCTCGTTGCGTGGCGCAAGTATCGGAACGCTTTGCCTTACGCATATTTCCACCGATCTGGAGGAGAAGCGTGGAGACATTCAGATGCTATTTGAAAGGGAGCTCTCCGGTATAGACACCGTCTATCTGCCGGATGACGGGGAGAGAATCGACCTTTGACTGAGGCTCGATCTAGGTCGCGGGTTGACCATGCTGCTGAACGCGAACGACGGGCAGGGGGTACCGAACCTTAAGTTCGTTATCGAGTCGGATCTCGACGTGGTAAACGCCATATCGTTGGAACTGTACGCCGCCAAGGACGTGGACATTCGTCACATACGAATCCAAGGCGGGCAGAGTGAATCTCAGTTCGCTTTGGGCGATGGTTTGTTCGTCATCGCACGCGAGGATAAGCGATTTCTCAGTGAAATCTCCGGTACCGCCGCACCATCGCGTCCAGAGGCAAAATTTGAAGAATCCAATGGGCACCGTGTGTGCGGGAATCATTCCGAAGACGCCAACGAGCGTTTGCTGACCGCTGATCTCTGTGCGTACGTCCTCGCAGGCTAACGTAGCTTGGAGGTCAGGAGGGATAACCTCGGCCATCAAGTGAGAAAGCCGCCAAAAATCAAAGCAGCGACCACTATGGCGAGCACGATTCGGTAATAGCCAAAGATCTGCATTCCGTGCTTCTTGAGATAGGACACCATCCATTTCACTGCGAGAACAGCTGAAACCCATGCTCCGAGGAAGCCAAAGAAGAGTGCGGACAGACCGAAGGAATGCACCATCTCCTGGCCGTACTTCAATCCGTCGTAGACGGTTGCGGCAGTGAGAGTGAGGAGTCCCAACAAGAAGCTGAACTCGACCGCCGCGGGGAGGCTTAGTCCGACGATAACGCCACCGACAATAGTGACCAAGCTGCGGCTCACTCCGGGCCACATCGCCAGACATTGAATTAAACCAACCACGACAGCCATCTTCCAGGTAAGCGATTCCAGGCTAAGGCCAGCTTGGTGGGTCTTCGTCTGACGCGATGCCTGCCACCAACTCACGGCAAGAATGGCGACGCCTCCAAAAAACCAAGCCGCGACGATCGGCCAGAGCCCCCATGCCTCGCCTCCGAACAAATACTTCTTAATCGGCTTTTCAAATAACAAACATATGATGGCTGCGGGTAGGAATGCGGCGATGACATTGATAGCCATCTTGAGGCCTTCGGGATCGCGGCCGACGACGCCCAGAACCATTTGGCGGACACGCGAGAAGTAGAGGCCAAGAACTGCGGCGATCGCCCCAACCTGAATGCAAATTGCAAAGGCATCGGCCGATTCGCTCTGAGGAATTCCCAGTGCGCGCTGTGTGAGTAGAAGATGTCCGGTGGAACTTACAGGAAGGTATTCTGTAACTCCTTCAACAATGCCTAGTATCAGAGCCTTCCACCAATCCATAATAAGTCCAAGAAAACGACTGAGGCCTAGCGCGCCTGCGTTAGATTGCGTTCTCGCCAGTCTCTTCGGTCCGGATCCGAATGGCGTTCTCGATAGGAAGAACAAAAATCTTTCCGTCGCCGATCTTTCCGGTTTTCGCGGAGTCTGATATGGCTTTGACAGCCTTTTCGACGATGCTGTCGACGACCACAATTTCGAACTTGACCTTGGGTAGGAAGTCGACCGTGTACTCGCTGCCGCGATAGATTTCGGTGTGGCCTTTTTGACGCCCGAAACCCTTCACCTCGCTGACAGTCATCCCCTCGATGCCAACTTCGGCTAGAGCCTCTTTGACGTCCTCCATTTTGAAGGGTTTAATGATGGCCTCAATCTTCTTCATACAGCAGAGTGTTTAAGCAGCTTAACGAACCTTGGCAAGCGGAGATAAGGAGGAAAATCGCTGGTCGCCTTTTGCTCCTATGAAACCGCGCCAATGGCGGCGGAGTTCTGCCGGACCTTACCTGAGGCATTTGCCCCGGATAAAGCATATGCGAGGCACGTGGCTGCATCGCAAACTGGGCGATCGGCTGTTTGCCACTGAGATGTGGCAACCGGAACGTGCGCGCTTCGCTTCAGGGTGTGCAATCGGCGTCTTTTTTTCCATGATGCCTTTGCCGTTTCAGATGTTGGCTGCTGCGCTGATCGCTTATCTGGCGCGGGTGAGCATTCCCGCGGCCATTGCTTCCACCTGGATCAGCAATCCTCTGACGACGCCACTGATCCTCTACGCACAGTACAATCTCGGTTCGCTGCTGGTGCGAGGGAGTGCCGGTGCTACGCCGAAGGATGACGTGCTCGCATTGCTCTCCGATGCGCCGCTGCCACTCCTGGCTGGGGCGTTCATCTCGGGCGCGATCCTTTCTTTGACCGCTTACCCGCTGGCCCTCGCAGGCTGGGATTGGTTTGGTAGGCGGTTTCGTCGGCCCCGCCGGAAAGGGTCGAGAAAAAAGTCTCCCGCAGAGTCCAAAAATGCTCTTTAGTTCAGAAAGCGAGGGGGCATAGCTCAACGGTCAGAGCAGGCGGCTCATAACTGCTTGGTTCACGGTTCGAATCCGTGTGCCCCCACGTTTTATCTCTTCGAAATGTGCGGCTGTTCGCTACTTTTTCTTGCCACGATTGCTAGTGGACTCATCACATTCTTTCGATGAAGTCTTCGCTGCGAGTTCTTGCGAAAGCCAGTTTTCTTCTGTGTGTTCTGGCGTTACTGATCGTCGGTCTCGTCCTGGCATGGTTCGCATCATGGCGCTCGGACAAGCTTTCTGCGCTGGATTCGGCGAGCGAAATTGCCGAGACGGATCAAGGGAAAGTGGAGTATCTCATCCGCGGCGACGGGCCAACGGTTCTGGTCCTTCATGGTGCACCGGGCGGGTACGACCAGGGGATGCTGCTTGGTTCCATATTCGCCGAGGAGGAGTTTGTTGTTGTTGCGCCGTCGCGCCCGGGTTATTTGCGCACTCCTCTAGCCACCGGGCAGTCGCCCGAACAGCAAGCCGATGCCATGGCGGCCCTGATGCAAACTATGGGAATCCCTAGCGTTGCAGTTCTGGCGAGCTCCTACGGAGCACCGGCGGCCGTCCAATTCGTATTGCGTCATCCTGAGAAAGTCTGGGCCCTGGTGCTGCTTTCCCCGGTAACGACCAAATTCGATGCGAAGCTGCCGTGGACCGAGCCCGGGCGACTTGTGTTTGATAAATTCGGGGAAGACTTCGGTGCGTGGCTTGCCGTGGAGGCTGTCGAAAGGGATCCTCAGACAATCCTTAAGCGAATTCTCGAGGCCGAGAATGGGGGGACTTCGGCCCAACGCGATGCGTTGGCGGAATTTATTGTCAATGACATCGATCAGCTGGAATGGTTCCGCAGTCTCATCGGGACGTTCGCGCCGAGGAGCGCCAGAGAGAGGGGCGTTCGCAACGATCTCCAGCAGGTTCGCACGTTGGTTGAGCTTCCCTTTGAACAGATCCATGTGCCGACGCTTATCGTGCATGGAACGGTGGACAAGCTGGTGCCGCTTTCCGAGGCTCAGTCAATCGCAGCCCGCATTCCAGGAGCGACACTCTATCCGGTCGAAGGGGCCGGCCACCTCGTTGAGCTTGGTCCGCGGGCTCTCGACGTGCAAACGCGT
>Ga0164241_10006596_pt1 | contig 10553 bp, 8 predicted proteins | sample OricomyardsoilBY_FD_108780 | JGI IMG/M metagenome (GOLD analysis project Ga0164241, IMG submission 108780) | Backyard soil microbial communities from Emeryville, California, USA - Original compost - Back yard soil (BY) | ecosystem: Environmental > Terrestrial > Soil > Unclassified | place: USA... | reverse complement strand
TGATCGCCTGCGCTTGATGCGCTTCGCCGAGCGCCACGTCGGAAAGCGCTCGCTTCTTGCTTTGAAGGGCGAGGATCCGCTCTTCGACGGTGTCCTTGGCCACCATGCGGTAAACCATGACCGGGCGCTCTTGGCCGATGCGGTGGGCGCGGTCGGCAGCTTGGTCCTCGACGGCGGGGTTCCACCAAGGGTCGAGTAGGAACACGTGATCGGCGGCCGTCAGGTTCAGGCCGGTGCCGCCGGCCTTGAGCGAGACGAGCATGACGGGCGGGCCGCCCGGATCCTGAAAGGTGCGAACGACACCCGCGCGGTCTTCGGTCGAGCCGTCGAGGCGCGTGAAGGGAATGCCCGCGGCGCGGAGGTGCGGCTCGACGCGATCGAGCAGCCCCGTCCATTGCGAAAAGACGAGCGATTTGTGCCCGTCAGCGACCGTTTCTTCGAGCGTTTCCAAGAGCCGATCGATCTTCGACGAGCGGTCGGCGGTCTGTCCGGGGACGAGCCCCGAGTGGCACGACGCTTGGCGCAAACGCAAGAGGGCCTCGAGCGCCGCGAGGGTCGCGTCGCCGTGGCCGAGCCGTTCGGTGATTTCCTTCTTGGTCGCGGCGCGCACGGCGTCGTACACGCCGCGTTCGGTCGGATCGAGCTCGACGTGCAGCACGGAGTCGGTGCGCGGCGGCAGCTCGGGCGCGACGTCGCGCTTCATGCGGCGAAGCACGAACGGGCGGATTTTCGCGCGCAGTCGCTCGCCGGCGTCCGCCGCGCCCGCAGCGATGGCGCTCACGTACTGCTCGGAGAACGTGCCGCGTTTGCCGAGCAAGCCGGGGTTGACGAAGTTCATCACGCTCCAAAGCTCCTCGAGCCGGTTTTCGACCGGGGTACCGCTCAGCGCGACGCGGAACGTTCCCGACAGCTGGAACGCCGCGCGCGCGGTCTGGCTCTCCGAGTTCTTGATGGCCTGCGCTTCGTCGAGCACGATGATGTCCCAGCGCCGCGCCGTGAGCTCGCTCGCGTCCGAGCGGAGCGTCGCGTAGGTCGTGAGTGTCACGTCGGCGTCCTCGGTGAGCTCGCGTTTGACGCCGTGATAGACGGCCGTGCGTAGGCCCGGGCGAAAACGCCGCATTTCTTCGAGCCAGTTGTAGACGACGCTCTTCGGGCACACGACGAGCGCCTTGCCCTGAAACGCACACATCGCCTGCAGCGTCTTGCCGAGACCCATGTCGTCGGCGAGGACGGCGCCGAGCCCGGCTTCGCGCAAAAAGACGAGCCAATCGACGCCGACACGCTGGTACGGGCGGAGCTCGGCCGTGAGATCCGCCGGCAACGTCGCCTCCCGAATGCCCGTGAAGCCTTCGAGCAGCGGCTTCAATCGATCGAGCCCGGGCGGCCGCTCGAGACCGAGCGACTGCGCGAGCGTGCCGAGCTCGGGCAAGAGCGCGGTCGGAATCGTGTGCTCACCGTCGCGCGCCGCGAGCAGCTCTTCCACGAGATGGCCGTGCTTTTCGAGCCAGCCTGCGGGGAGCGGCGCCCAGCCGCCCCCTTCGAGCGGCACGAGCTCGAGGCCGTCGCGCCAAGCGGAAAAGACTGCCGCGGCCGCGGCCCGGCGCGGCGTACGGGCGACCTCTTCATCACCCTCGGTTTCGAAGCTCACGTCCAAAGCGTCGCCTTCGAGCACGACGTGCGGCACGAGCGGCCGCGCCGCGAACAGATCGCGACGGGGTCCCTCGGCCGTCCGGCGCTGCCAGCCGCGGAGCTTCGCCGCGAATGTCGCCGCTTCGGCGCCGTCGAAATCGACGCGCCGGCCCGTGACCAGGTTCAATTCGTCGCGCAGCTTACGGATCAGCGCGCGCTCCTCGTCGCGACGGCGCACGGGAGCGTCGTCGGCGAGCGCGGTCGCGAGGTCGCCGTCGATGCGGAGCCGCGGCGGGTCGCCGTAAACGAGCAGGGGCATCACTGACAGCGCGTGACCGTGGTGCGACAGATCGAAGTCGATGCGCGGCCGCTCGGTCGTCGTGGCGCGCGGGAGCCGCGCGGTACGGAGCTCGACCTTCAAGCGCGTCTCGATTTCCGGCAGCACGATGGTGACGAGGTCGGCCTGCTGCTCGCGCGTGAAGATGCGCTTGAGCGGGAGCCGCTCGAGGAGCAGTCCCGTGGCGGTCGTTTCTCCGAGTGGTTGCAGGCTGTCGCCCGCGCGCGCGACGCCCTCGGCGACCACGGCCGTGATCGAGGGATCGCGCTCGAGCGTCAGCGAAAACCCGCCGCCGGGCGCGTCCTCGATCACGGCGCGCGGTAGCAGCACCTCGCCCGAAACCTTGACGGGTTTGCCGGCGAGCCGAACGTGCTCGGCGCTCGCGAGCGCGGCGAGCAGGGCCGGCAGCCGCGCCAAGGGGAGCACGTCGCGCCGGTAGCTCGTGAGCATGCGGTCGATCGCGAGGTCGTCGTGGGTCGGCGAGATCGCTTCCGGTAACGCCTGGGTCGCGATGAGCGACGCTAGGCTCCCGACGGGTTCCTCTCGTCCGCCGGCATGGACGATGACGCGATCCACCGTGAGCGAATTGCCCCGCGTGCCGAGCCGGTACTCGAGCCGGGCGCCCGGCGCCGGGGCCTTGGCGGGCGCCGCCGCGACTTGCTCCGCCGTCCCTTCGCGCGTCGCGATGACGGCGGCCACCGCGTGCATGCAAGGGTCGACCGGACCGGCGCAATCGCACGACCACTCGTTGTCCTCGGGATACAGAGTCACGGTGGGCGCGATCGCGTGCCCGCGCGCACGGACCCGCAAGGTGATCGCCGTCGGCGTGCGCCCGGCGCTCGACACGCCGGCTGCCCGCGCGAGCTTGACCCCTTGCGTCCACACCGCTGGGAGGCTGGCTTTGCGGATGGCGTCGAAGAGGGCTTGCATGAACCGCCCGTTTTAACCACCGATCGGCGCGATGGCCAGCCCGCGTCGATTCCCCTATGTTCGTGCCTCGGGAGGCAAGCCGATGCGGTTCATCCGAGACGCCGTCCGCAGAGCCGGGCTGTCCGCGCTCCTCGTCGCTTGCGCTTGCGCCTCCGACCCCGAGCAGCCGCCCCTACCCCCGACGCCGCCGCAAGCGTTCGCCTGGAGCGCCGGGGCGCCGTGCCCCCTGCCTCGTTTTGAGGCAACCGGCGCCGTGCTCGACGGCGAGCTCTGGGTGATGGGCGGTTTCACGGGAGCGGATCTCGCCGTCACGCGCCGCGTCGATATCTACGACCCCGAGCACGACCGCTGGCGGCTCGGTCCCGAGCTGCCCGGCGCGGAGACGCACCTGGCCGCCGTCACCCTGGGGCGTGACATCGTCGTCGCCGGCGGGTTCAGCGGCGCGTTCACGACCGGGCGGCCGCTCCCGACCGCTGCCGTGTTTCGGCTGCCGGCCGGCGGCACGGCGTGGCAGGCGGGTCCGACCTTACCGAATGCGGGCGCGGCGTTCGCTTCCGACCTCCTCGGCAAGGAGCTTCACCTCGCGGGCGGGCTGTTCGTCGACGGCAACACCGACTCGCCGTACCACTACGTGTGGGACACGGCGGGCGCGGCTGCCTGGTCGATGGCGGCCGAGCTGCCGAACCCGCGCAATCACGGCGGTGGCGCCGCAGCGGGCGGGCGCTTCTACGCGATCGGCGGGCGGCACGAGTGGAACGAGCAAGCCGGCAACGTCGCCGACGTCGAGGTGTTCGAGCCTGAAACGAGCGCTTGGGCGTCACGTGCGCCGCTACCCGTGGGACGCTCCGAAATCGGCGCGTCCACGTCCACGTTGAGTGACGGTCGCATCCTCGTCGTCGGCGGCTCGATGAACGGAATCATGCCGAGCGACGCGGTGGACGTGTACGATCCGCGCACCGATGCCTGGGCGACGCTACCGAGCCTACCCGAGAAGCGCAAAGGCGCCGTGGCCCGTCAGCTCGGCCGTCGCATCGTCGTCAGCACGGGCTCGCCGACCTCGACGGACCCCATCGACACGACGTTCGTCGGCTGCTGCCTTTGAGCTCGCCGCTCTGCTGGTCGCGGTCGGATGCTCGAGCCCGGCGCCCGTCCGTCGCGCCGTCGCGACGCCGCGCCCGCCGGCCCCGCCGACGACGAGCGCGGGGCCCGCGTCCAGCACACCAGCTGTCGCGTCCGCGTCTGCACTCACGCCGGCCCGAGCGCCGTCGTGTGAGTTTTCCGCGACGACATTCGCGAAAATCCACGCCGAATCGGTGCTCTCGGCCGCCGTCGGGAGCGCGACCGCACCCGGCCTGACGCCACGCGCAGCCACCTGGTCCGGGCATCACGTCACGCTCTTCGAGGCGGGAAACGCCCGCGAGCTCCCAGCGCCCGCGCTGCCGGCGGGCGCCCGCGTGGAGGTCTTCTTCGGACGCGACAACCAGCCGCGCTTGATGGGCTTCGTCCCGGGCGACGCGGGCAAGGAGGTGCCGGTGTACCGACGCTTTCGGCACGGCGCCTTCGCACCGGAGCCGAGCGAGCTCGGTCCGCTCGCCGCTGCGCGCGGTGCTCTCTACGGCGTGCTCGGCTTCGCCGATCCGGAGGTGGTGTGTCGCCCGCACGAGCTCTGCCTCGTCAAGCGCACGACGGGCTGGTCGCGTGTCCCGGCGCATCCGGAGCCGGTGCGCGTCGTGCTCAGCAACGGCCGTGTGTTCGCCCTGCGCGCCGACCACGTCGAACGCCTGGAAGCGAACGACTGGGCGGCGCTCGAACCGCCGCGACGCTTCGAGCACCCGCGCGACGCCTGGCTCGCGCCGAACGGCGAGCTCTGGGTGGTCGACGCCGCAGCGACGGGGATTTCTCGGCTAAAAGACGGACGTTGGGAAGGTATCGACGCGCCGGTGCGCGAGCCCCACGCCGTGTTCGGCCGCTCCGAGCGTCAGGTGTTCGTCGTGGGCAAAGACGGCGCGGCCGAGTTCGACGGCGCGCGGTTCCGCTGCGTTCAGGGCGTGGACGGCCCGCTGTCGCTCGCGTTCGCCGTCGGTGACGAGCTCTGGCTCGCGGGCGACAGCGGCGTCTACCGCCACGGGCGCTGAGCGCTTCAACGCGCGAGCGTGAAGGTGCCGAAGTCCGCCGAGCTCTCGCTGCCCGTCTGGTCCCCGTCGGTCATCAAGCCCAAGCCCACGAACGGCGGGACGTCGGCGTGCACGTCGCCGTCCTCGAAGTGCCGGCGGTACTCGCGCGCGAGGTCGAGCTCGACGCTCCGAAAAGCGCCGCCCGACGGACCCGATTCGACGATGATCGTGTCCTGCGCGAGGAACGGCGAGCGCTTTTTCGCGCAGGTCCTGCCTCGCTCGCCGCTCGCGCTCCACACGTACTTCAGCGCGTAGTAGCGCAGACCGCGCTTGAACGTGAGGTAGACGACGGCAGCGGAGTCACCCTTGCCCTTCGTGCACTCGTCCGCGCCTTTCGGCAGCGTGCGAGCGCGCCACGTCCACGTCACTTTGCGAATGCGCCCGCGCTCGCCGTCGGGCAGTTGCCAGCCCATCACGGCCGTCTTGGTGGGCGGCACGTAGCTCGACCGCAAGAGCGTGCGCTCACCTTCCTTCACGACGCGGTAGTAGTTCACGGGCCCCGACTCGCTCTCGACCAAGCGCCAGTCCCTGGGCTCGATGCGCACACTGACCTGCGCCTGAGCGTCGTTCCGCGGAGCAACCGTGAAGACGCTTGCCAGAACCGCCACGAGCCACGCGCGGGAGCAGGACACCCCGCAAAATAGCACGCCGCGGCCGCCGAATTTTGCGGCCCCGCCAAGTCCATGCACACTGCGCGGCCCCGATGCCGCTCGAGTTCGCGCTCCGCCCGCGCTTCAATCTGGAGCGCCCCGTTCCACGGCGGCGGACGGTGCAGAGGCGGTTCCTCCGGCTCGCGGTCCCCATCGCGGCCTATTGGCTCGCCATCGCGGGCGTCACGCATGCGTTCCTGCGGAGCGCCGCCGAGGAACCGGGCCCGGGCGACCCGCTGGCGAGCGACGCGGAGCTCGCGGCGACGGAAGCCCCCACGATACCCGACGTGGAAGGCGCCGATGAAGGCGCCACGGCTCCGCCGGAAGTTCCGGCCCCGCCTGCAGCTCCGGCCGCGAACGACGACGGCCCCGCCGCGCCGCGTGACGTCGCCGCGGCCGATACGACGGAGCTTGGCTCGCCTGCCCTCACCACGGCGCCGCTCACGCCGGCGCCGCCGCGCGCACCCGCGCCCCGAGCGGACCTCGAACCGGACTTCCTTCCGCGCCGCACGCTCGCTGCTCCGGAGCCGGCACCCTCGCCGCAGCCGCGCGTCGCCCGTGCCGAGCCACGCCGCTCCGAGCCCCCGCTCGCGCTGTTCGCTCCACTCGTCGACGAGCCCGCAACGCCGCGAGCCGATGTCCCGGCGCCTGCTCCGAAGCAAGAGTCCACCAAGGAAGAGGCACGCGCCTTCGCGCTCCCGAGCTGCGAAGCGGCAGCGGCGTCTGCGAACGACACCATCGACATGCAAGGCGCGCGCGGCGCCCCGGACCTCACGCGTGACGCCTTTGCGGCCGTGCTCGAAAACGGCAGCTACCTGAATCGTTGCGAAATCCCGGCGCGCACCGCGCTCGATGTCTGCGCGGCCGTGCAAAACGGCAAAGTCGTCGGCATCAGCGTCACCTCCACTCCGCGCAGCTCGCACATCAACGCGTGCGTTCGTCGCGCCGTGGTGGGGCTCCGGTTTCCGTCGAACGCACGGCTCGACATCACGCGCACCCGGTTCGAGCCGGCCCGCTGAGGTGCCGCGGCGCACGCCGCCGCTGACGTGCGGCGCGGCGACGTACGACGACGCGGCCGGCGCAGCGACCTAACGCGCGCGCGCCCGGGCGCTCACGCGGGCTTTCGGCCTTGGCGGAGCGCGAGCACGTTGCCGTCGGGATCGCGGAGCTGCGCGACGTAGCCCCACGGAAATTCGAGCACGTCGGTCACGAAGTTCACGCCCCGCGGCTTCAACGCGTCGAACGCCCGTCGGCAATCGTCCACTTCGATGGTGTACGTCGCCGGGCTCCGACCGTGCGCCGGGTTGGCGCTGCCCGGCGTCCCCGGCCAGAGCACGAGCTCCACCGCCTGGCCTGCGACCCCAATCGTGAGGAAGCGCAAGCCGTCGGGAGTCGGGCTATCGAGGCGCTTTTCGAACCCGAGCACGTCCGTGTAGTAGGCGAGCGCCTTGTCTTGGTCGCTGACATAAAGGGCAACGTACGCAATCTGCTTCAACATCGTTTTCTCCTCGGTTTGCGGTGGTCATCGGCATGACGAACGACGCGGGGCAGATGTGACGAGTCGCCAAGGCGCCGACGAAGGACGCGCCCCCCTCGCCGGCGCCTGGAGGGCCGCGAGCGCGTCAAACCGAACGGCACGTGTAGGGCGAAACGACCCGTGCGAGGCATGAAACGTCCGTTTTGCGGCGCGCTGAGGGAATTGCGGCATTCTAGCGGCGCGTGAGGGTGGAACGACGTTTGCGTGGGCCGGGACGATGATCACCACCCCGAGGCCGCTCAGTGGAGTCCGGAGCGCTTGGTCGCTGCTCGGTGCGTGCGCGCTCCTGCTCGCGGCGTGCAACAAGCCCCCGACGCCGTCGCAGCAGCGGCCGCCCAGCATCGAGCATGCCGACGGCAAAGGCGAATCGACGAAGCCGTGGGTCGGCTCCGCTTCAGGCGTTCCGGTCGAGACGGCGCCGCCGAACGTGCCGGAATTCAAACCGGCCTTCGCGGGCCAGACGCGCGCCCCGGTGATGCACACCGAGACACCGCTCACCGTGACCGAAATCGCCGGCGACCTCGACGAGCCGTGGGCGGTCGCGTTCTTGCCCGACGGCAAGATGCTCGTCACCGAGAAGCACCAGGGACGGCTCCTGATCGTCACCGCCGACGGCAAGAAGTCCGCTCCGACTTCGGGCGTGCCGCGCGTCGACGGCCGCGACCAAGGAGGCCTGCTCGACGTCGCGCTCGCCCCCGACTACCCGAAGACCAAGCTCATTTACCTGAGCTACTACGAGCCGCGCGAAGGCGGGAACGGCCTCGCCGTGGTGCGGGCCCGCTTCACGGAGGGCGCAGCGCCGGCGCTCGCGGACGTGAAAGTCGTCTTTCGCATGCAGCCGACGCTCGACTCCAGCATGCACGCGGGCGGCCGCCTGGTTTTTGCGCCGGACGGCACGCTGTTCGTGACGCTCGGGGAGCGCTCGATCTTGAAGGGGCGGGTTCAAGCGCGCGACCTGGCGAGCGACTTCGGCAAGATTGTCCGCATCCTGCCCGATGGGGGCATTCCGAAAGACAATCCCTTCGTCGACACGCCCGGCGCGCGCCCCGAGATCTGGACGCGGGGGCACCGCAACGTGCTCGGCGCTGCGCTCGACGCGAAGCAGCGTCTCTGGGTCGCGGAGATGGGACCCCGCGGCGGTGACGAGCTCAATCTCGTCGAACGAGGCAAGGACTACGGCTGGCCCACCATCGGCTACGGCGAGGAGTATTCGGGTGAACCGATCCACGAGACGACCCAGGCGCCCGGCCTCGAACAGCCCGTCTACTACTGGGATCCGGTGATTTCTCCCGGAGCGCTCAGCATTTATTCGGGCGAGCTCATCCCGGAGTGGAAAGGCAATTTCTTGATCGCCGGCCTCTCGAGCAAGGCTCTGATTCGCCTGGCGCTCGAGAACGACCGCGTCGTCGGCGAGGAGCGGCTCCTCATGGAACGAAAGGACCGCATTCGCGACGTCGTGCAGGGGCCGGAGGGCGCCGTGTATCTTTTGACGGACGGCTCGAACGGCAAGCTCCTGAAGGTTACGCCCGCCGGCAAGCGCGCCGAGCCCGCGCGCTGAGCCGACGGCCGACGAGGGCGAGAGGACTAGCCGGTGCCTCGCGATTGCTCCGTGCGGTCGCAGGTGCACTCGGTCGGTGGCTCGTCGTGAACGTTGCAGTCCGGCTCGTGCTGTCCGTCACGAAGGCACGCCTCGCAACGGCAGAGCTCGCCGGAGCGAATTTGTTCCGGAGTGACGGTGAGATTCGCTCGTTTGTTCGCCATGCAATCCTCGCGTTGAGATCGGGCGGAGTAGCCGCCGTCGCCCGGTGACGCAGCTTCCGTGCCACGCGAGCTACGTCGCCGTGCAGCCACGCGACACGAAACCCCCAGGCTCTGGCACGGACGCCCGACGGCAATTCGCGTCACCCGGGTCACTTCGGACGTCCCGGGGTAACTGCAGCCGCCGAGGCGCTCACCTGCAAGCGTGCGCAGCGTGCGCGCGACGAGCCCGGGCAATCCGTAAACGGGCGACCGCCGGGCCAACAAACAACTACTCGAAACCGGATGACGGTTCGCCACCGCCCCGACTAACGTGGCTGGATGCGTAGAAGGGCGGTCGTCGTCGGGCTCAACGAGTACGCCACTCAGCCCGGGCTGCGGGGCTGCGTGAACGACGGCACCAATCTGGGGCTCGTCATGGAGCAGTTTGCCGGCTTCGCCAGCGCCGAAGTGCGGGTGATCTCGGACGAGGCCGCGGCCAAGCGCGACATCGAAGAGCACCTCGAGTGGCTCGTCACGGGCGCAAAAGCCGGTGATTTACTGGTTCTCCACTTCTCGGGCCACGGCTCGCAGGCGCCGGACAGCGGGGCGGCGGACGAGCCCGTCGACCACCTCGACGAGATCCTCTGCCCGTACGACATGGATTGGGACGGCACCTTCATCACCGACGACTACCTGCGCGAACGGCTCGTCGTGCCCGCAGGCGTCGTGCTCGAAGTGATCCTCGATGCCTGCCACACGGGTGACTCGAACGTCGAGTTCGGCGCTGCGACGCCCGCGCCGGCCGCGAGCTCGGAGCGCCGGCCGCGCTTTTTGCCGCCTCCCGCGGACATCGTGAGCAGAAGCGCGGTCGCCGGCAACCCCACGGCGCGCCTCTTTCGCGGCGCCATGACGCCGCGAGTTGCCCTTTGGTCGGCGTGCGGGGCCGCTCAAACGGCGGACGACGCACGTATCGACGGGCTCTTCAACGGCGCCTTCAGCTTCTACTTCTGCAAGCACCTGCGCGAAGCGCAAGGCAACCTCTCGCGCCGCGAGCTCTTGACGCGCGTTCGGCAGTCCCTCGCGCAAGCAGGCCACTCGCAGATTCCGGAACTGACGGCGCCCACCGAACTGATGCTGGCGAAGCCGTTCCATCTCTAGGTAAATAAAATGGTTTTCGAACGATTCTTGCGGGTCACGACGCTCGTGTCGGCGCTGTTCGCAGCAGGCTGCGCTGCAACGATGGGTGGGGGAGCTGGAGCGGCCGCGGGGGTATCCGCGGGAGCGACGGCAACCGTCGGTAGCTACGAGCCCGGCGTGCCGGCTCCGCCGAAGGCGAGCGCCACGTGGTCGGCATCGGTCGAGCTGAAGCTCTGCACGGCGGGCGGTGGGCTGGAGCATCGCCCCTACCCGCGCCGCGACAAGGCGGCCTATGCTGTGGTCCGACGCCTCGACTGGGGCGACGCCATATTTCAAGAGCCCGCAGGGGCTCCGATTTCAGGGAAGGATTTCACGCCATGAAGAGCCGCCAGGTGCATCTCGTCGCTCGCCCCGAGGGC
>Ga0164241_10006595_pt1 | contig 10553 bp, 8 predicted proteins | sample OricomyardsoilBY_FD_108780 | JGI IMG/M metagenome (GOLD analysis project Ga0164241, IMG submission 108780) | Backyard soil microbial communities from Emeryville, California, USA - Original compost - Back yard soil (BY) | ecosystem: Environmental > Terrestrial > Soil > Unclassified | place: USA... | reverse complement strand
CACCGGCGACGTCGTCGGTCTTCTTCGCGACCTCCTTGACGCGCTCGGCGCCGATCTTCTCGTACGGATCCTCGAGCTCGATCTCCCTGGCGATCGACACACCATCGTTGGTGATGGTGGGCGCGCCCCACTTCTTCTCCAGGACGACGTTGCGGCCGCGCGGCCCCAAGGTCACCTTGACGGCGTCGGCGAGGGTGTTCATCCCCCGCTCGAGGCCACGACGCGCTTCCTCGTCGAAAGCGATCAACTTGGCCATGAGGTGTTGTTCCTCCAGATTCGCCGAACCTGCGAGTCGGTCGGACTCTCGGTTCGGTCAGCAGCATCGGGATAGTGCTCGGCCGGCACTGGCGCCCGCGACGGACGAATCCACCGGCATCCTCGGATATGCCGAGCCTGCCGCGTGGCTTCTCACCCCACCGACCTGGCACTCGCTTGTGCAGAGTGCCAATCCAGGTTTAGCACTCGACCGCGGAGAGTGCAAGGCATCCGAGCCGCGCGGGCGGGCCCGCGCCGAAATAGGCTCTGCCCATGGTGCAGACAGGGGCCGACCCGGGTGCCGGGCCGGTCGAACTGCGCGTGCTCACCGGGCCCAACCTCTACTTCCCGCGGCCGGCGGTCAAGCTGACCCTGGACGCCACCGGTGTCCTGGGTGCCGACCCCGCGCAGGTCGTGGCCTGGCAGCGGGCGCTGCGGGTGCGCGAACCGACCGTCGGGTTGCCCCACTCACCGGCCCGCACGGTGGCCGCCGCGGAGTTGGCCGCGGCGGTGGTCCGCCGCGCCGCCGGCCGGCTGGGCACCCGGGTCGCGGCGGTCGGCCGACCGGGTGACGACGACACGATCGTCGTCGCCTATCCGTTCCGCCACCGGGCCACCGCCGAGCTGTTCGGCGACTCCGTCGCCCGGGCGTTCGCCGGCATCACCCGGCGCGGCACGGACCCCGAGGTCGCCCTGGACCGGATCCCGGACGAGCTGGCCGGGCACGACCCCGGCGAGACGATCGCCCCGTTGCGCCCGTCGATCCCGGTCATCGCCGTCACCGGTACCAACGGCAAGACCACCACCACCCGGCTGATCGCCCACCTGGTCAGGACCGGCGGGCGAACCCCGGGATGGTCGTCCACCGACGGCATCTTCATCGACGGCGTCGAGGTCGAGTCCGGCGACTGGTCGGGCCCCGGCGGCGCCGGGCGGGTGCTGGCCGACCCGTCCGTGCAGGTCGCGGTCACCGAGACGGCCCGCGGCGGGATCCTGCTGCGCGGGGTGGGGACGGCCGTCAACGACGTGTCGGTGGTCACCAACATCAGCGCCGACCACCTCGGCCTGCTCGGCGTGCACACCCTCGAGCAGCTGGCCGAGGTCAAGTCGGTGATCGTGCGGATCACCCGGCCGAGCGGTTGGACCGTGCTGAACGCCGACGACCCGCTGGTCCGGGCGATGCGGTCGGTGTCCCGCGCCAAGCCCTGGTTCTTCTCGCCCGACCCCGACAACCACTACCTGGCGGACGCCCTCGATGCCGGCGGCCGGGCAATCACGGTGATCGATGGCCGGATCGTCATCCTGGGCCGCGGGCACGACCCGACCGACGTGCTCGGGCTGGGCGAGGTCCCGGTCACGATGGCCGGCGCGTCGGCGGTGAACACGGCGAACGCGCTGGCGGCGACCGCGGCGGCAGTCGCCGTCGGGGTGCCGCTGGACGCCGTCCGGCAGGGTCTGCGGACGTTCACCACGGGGGCCGAGCACAACGCCGGCCGGCTCAACGTCTATGCGGTCGACGGCACGACGGTCGTACTCGACCTGGCCCACAACGAGGCATCGCTGGCGTCGCTGCTGTCCGTGGCCGGCGCACTCAGACTGCCCGGCGGCGATCTGGCCGTCGTGCTGGGCACGGCCGGTGACCGGCCGGACGAGGCCATCCACGCGATGGGTGCGATGGCCGCCCGGGCCGCCGACCGGCTGGTGGTCGCCCGGCGCACCAAGTACACCCGAGGCCGGCCGGCCGGCGAGATGGAGGCGATCTGGCGGGCAGGCGCGGCCGAGGCCGGGGTGGTCGACGTCGGCGAGTCCGCCGACGAGTTCAGCGGGTTGACCCGGCTGCTGGACGCCGGCCTGCCGACGGGATCCGTGGTCGCGGTGTGCGCGCTGGAGCAGCGCACCCAGATGGTGGGGGAGATCGCTCGCCGAGGCGGCGGCGAAATGTCGGCTCGGGAGGTCGCCGAGCGGGTGCGCGATGCCGGCGCCGGCTGAACCCCCACCCACGCCCGCGACCCGACCATGTGCCACGTTGCGGGCGCTATCCAGGGCGGAGAGTGTGGCGAACGAGCGGGACACCGGGGGCAGGGTGACGCTCAGCGCGCCCGCGGCGCCCCCACGTAGATCATCCGGGCGGCATCCCTGAGCAGTTGGCCGTGCACCGCGTCGACGTGGTCGGCGACTGCCGCGGCGGACGATCCCGCCACCGGAGGACTGAACCGTCCGTGATGCACCCGGTCACCCGGTCCGGTGATCATCCAATCGACGCAGCGGGAGGAACCGACCTCGGACAGATGACGAACCAGCGCGGCGGCGGCGCGGTCCGGCGTGTCGGTCACCGTATCGAGGCCTGCCGTACTGCAAAGTGAATACTGCACAGAGCTCATCCGTGATCCTCCCCGACGCGCACCGGCCGGCACCGGCGCCTCCAGACCGTACCGCAGCGCTGCGAAGCCGCCTGGTCGGAAACGGGTGATATTCCAGCGGTTCTCGGTGACGGCACGCATTGCGCGAGGTCAGGCAGGATGGTGCACATGCGCAGCGTCGAGGAACACGCCCGGGCCATCGCGGACCTGCTGTCTTCCACCGAAGTCGGAGCGACAACGTTGACCCGCGCACAGGGTTTGGTGCTGGGTACCGACCTGCTCGCCCCCCTGGACCTGCCGCCGTTCGCGAACTCGGCGATGGACGGATACGCCGTCCGGGCGGCGGACGTGCAGGCCCTGCCGACCGTGCTGCCGGTGACGCAGGACATCCCCGCCGGACGCACCGACGTCGCCCCCCTGCAACCCGGCTCCGCTGCCCGGATCATGACCGGTGCGCCCCTGCCGCCCGGCGCGGACCTGATCGTCCAGGTCGAACGCACCGACGGCGGCGATCGGCAGGTCCGCATCGACAGCGCCCCCGCCCCCGGCACCCACATCCGCGCGATCGGCGAGGACGTGCACCGCGGCGACGTCGTGCTGGCCGCCGGGACGGTCATCGGCGCCCCGCAGATCGGCGTCGCCGCCGCGCTCGGGTACGCCGAACTCCCGCTCCGCCGGCCGTTACGGACCATGGTGCTGTCCACCGGAACCGAGCTGGTCGCCCCCGGCAATCCGCTCGAACCGGGCCAGATCTACGAGTCCAATGCGCCCATGCTGGCCGCCGCGCTGACCGCGATCCATGCCGAGGCGACGATCGAGCACTTCGTCGCCGACGACGTGAACGCGCTGCGGGCCGGCCTGGACAAGGCGGCCACCGGTGGCCACGAGGCAGTGGATCTGATCATCACGTCGGGCGGGGTGTCGGCCGGGGCCTACGAGGTGGTCAAGGACGCCCTGACCGGGCAGGGCATCGAGTTCGCCAAGGTGGCCATGCAGCCGGGCATGCCCCAGGGCGCCGGCCGCTACCGGGGCATCCCGATGGTGACGCTGCCCGGCAACCCGGTCAGCTCGTACGTCTCGTTCGAGGTTTTCCTGCGCCCGGCGATCCGGGCCGCAATGGGTCATCCGGACGTCACCCGACCGACCGTCAGCGCCCCGCTGTCCGCGCCGTTGGACTCCCCCGCCGGCAAACGCCAGTTCCGCCGCGGCCACCTGAACACGGTCGATGGCACCGTGGCGGCCTGGGGCGGCCCCGGGTCGCACCTGCTGGCCTGGCTGGCCGGCGCCGACTGCATGCTCGTCGTTCCCGAGGACGTCACCCATCTGGACGCCGGCGAGCCCGTCGAGGTCTGGCTGCTCGGCTGAGTCAGCGCCCGTCACCCCGGTGAGTCAGCGCCCGTCACCCCGGTGAGTCAGCGCCCGTCACCCCGGTGAGTCAGGAGGTTCCCGTCATCCAGGACGGCTGAGCCGGGTCCTGTCGGGTCAGCCCGCCGTCAGTCCGACCAGCACGAGCCGATGGTCGCTGCCGCCGGCGGCCATCACCTGGTCGCTGACCGGCGTCAGGCCCCTGGCCAGCACGTGGTCGGGCCGGGTGACCGGGAAGGTGGCGGGCCAGGTGAACCCGAAGCCACCCCGCACCGTTTCGCGGGAGTCGGCCAGCAGGTCGGTCAGGGGGGCCAGCGCCGAGTCGGTGGTGGCCGTATTCAGATCGCCCAGGACGAGCACCCGGGCGGCGGTGTCGCGCTCCACCAGCGATGCGAGTTCGATGACGGCCTGGTCGCGCGCGGCGGTGTCCCCGGGCCGCACGGACGGCAGGTGCACGGTGTAGACCGCGATGTCGCCGTCCGGGTGATGCACGACCGTACGGAAGGCGCGTGCCCAGCTGAGCCCCAGCTCCAGCGGTTCCGGATCGTCCAGCGCCCATTGCGACCACAGGCCGACCGTGCTCACCCGAGCACTGTCCGCATACGCCGTATCCAACTGGCCGATCGCGGTTTCGGCCGACGCCGTGATCTCCTGCACGGCCACCAGACCGGCGCCGGTGCCGAGCAGGCCGCGGACCGTCGCGGCCGGGTCGGCGTTCGCGGCGCCGATGTTCTGGGTCACCACCAGCACGTCGGCGCTGGAAACCGTCCGCGACGGCAGCAACTGGGGGACGAAGGTGAGCGACCAGACCATCGCGGCGATGATCACCGCCGAGACACCCCACCAGGTCCGGCGGATGACGGCGACGGCGGCGAGCAGCACGATCAGCACCGCGGCCCACGGCAGGAAACTGGTCCACGCGGCGCCGATGCCGTTCATCGACGGGATTTTCGGCGCGAACAGGATGCCCAACGCCAGAATGAGCGCGGCCACCGCCACGCCCAGACCCCGCGGCGACCGCCGCGGGCGCGGCTTGGACCGGCCACCACCGGGCGCGTCCGCGCGCACGGCGGGAAGCCGGGTGGTGGTCGAAGATGACGGTGAGGGCGTGCTCGTCGGGCTCACGCAGTGAGGACGCACGGGCACCCCACTTGGTTGATCCCGCAACCATGAACGGTGGAGGGTCGATGAGCGCAGGCCGAGCGGGCGGTCCGGAGACCAGTCCGACCCAACCCGAGGAGTCGGAGAACGACAACGAGGGCCTGCCGACGTTCAGTTCCCGGGACTGGGTCGCCACTGCCGCCGGATTGGCGCAGCGCCGGCCGGACGTGGCGATCGTCGGCGCGCCGATGGATATCAACACCACCTACCGACCCGGCGCGCGGTTCGGCCCGAGGTTCGTGCGGGCCAACTCGTACAACCCCGGTACCTACCACCTGGACCTGGGCCTGGACATCTTCCAGTGGCTGGACGTGGTCGACGCCGGAAACGCCTATTGTCCGCACGGCCAATCGGCCCGATCGCACCGAAACATCGAGGCCAAGGTCGCCGACGTGCTGCGGGCCGACGCCTTCCCCGTGATCATCGGCGGCGACCACTCCGTCACCTACCCCGCGGCCACCGCGGTCGCCCGCAAGTACGGCTGGGGCAAGGTCGGCCTGCTGCATTTCGACGCGCACGCCGACACCGCGGACAGCATCGAGGGCCACCTGCATTCGCACGGCACGCCGATGCGCCGGCTGATCGAATCCGGCGCCATCCGTGGCCGCAACTTCGTCCAGGTGGGGCTGCGGGGCTACTGGCCGCCGCCGGAGGTCTTCGACTGGATGCGCGAGCAGCAGATGACCTGGCACCTGATGCACGACGTGTGGGACCGGGGGATGCGCCCGGTCATCGCGGACGCGATCGCCCGGGCCGGGGACGGCTGCGACTGGCTGTACCTGTCGGTGGACATCGACGTGCTCGACCCCGGTTTCGCGCCCGGCACCGGCACCCCGGAGCCCGGCGGAATGAACCCGGCCGACCTGCTCCGGGCGGTACGCACCATCGCCCTGCAGACCCCGTTGGTGGCGATGGACGTGGTCGAGGTCTCCCCGCCCTACGACCATGCCGACAACACGGTGAACAACGCCCACCGACTGATCCTGGAGACCCTCGGCGCCCTGGCCACCAAGAAACGGGAGCAGGCGGGGGTCGCGGTGACGCGGCCCGGCACCCGGCCGGACCCGACTCGGCTGCGGTACCCGATCGAGCCGACCGAGTGGTCCCGGCCCGGGGCCGGGACCACCACCTACACCGACGAGGACGCGCACCTGTCGGGTCCTCGCGACGACCACACCTGACGGCCGGAAGGGCCGGCCGCGAGGCCCGCCTGCCCGCCGGCCGACCGGGCCGGGTGCGCATCCGCCGGGGCGCCGTCCGCACCCCTGGTGACGTTGTCGGTCATGACCGATCTCCTTTCGGATCCCCTGGGATCGGTTGCTGCCGGGGCGCGGGTCGCCCCGGTCCGTTCAGGCGGCGGTGGACGCCACCCCCCGGTGACCCCGCGACCCCCGGACGTATCCGCTTCGCGGTGCGGCGTCCACCTCCGCCGTGCGACAACGATGGCCGGATCGGCCGCCGCTCGTCATGTCCCCGGAGTTCGGGACAGCCCGGTTGCCGCGCAGCTGTGAGAATGGGCCGGTGACCACGGTGGGGGGCGCCGACGGTCGGGCCTGCGCGCCCATCGCCAGGAGGCCGCCGAGCCGGTCCTGGGGAACCTGGTTCGAACGCACCCTCGGGTTCGTCTACGCGATCGTCGTCGTGAACAACATCGTGATCTCGACCGATTTCATCACCTCGACGGTGGCAGCCACGTCTACCGCCGGCGCCGTCGCGGTACTGGTCGGCACGGGGGCGTTGCTGTGGTCCGCGGTGATGGTCGCGTTCGGTCGGCGGTCACCGTGGGTCGTGTACCCGACCGTCACCATCCTGCTCGGCGCACAGTTCGTGGTGCTGGCCGCGGTGACCGATCCCGGCCGGATGCCCGCGGTCTGGTGGGCGTGGCAGTTGATGGTGCCCGTCTTCGTTCTTTCGGTCGGCCTGCTGCCGGCCCGGTCCGCGACCTGGGTGGTCGCGGTGGCCGGCGCGGGTTACCTGGCCGTGCGGACGGCGCCGGCCAGTGGCGCGTCTGGCGGGTGGCACACTTCCGCCTCCGAGCTGTCGTTGGCGCTGGTTTTCGTCGCCCTGACCGTCGTGTTCGTGCCGGCCTGGCGGCGGACCGCCGCGATCGCCGACGAAGCGGCCGGCACCCGGCAACGGGCGTTCGCCGAGGCGGAGGCGGCCCGTGCGGTCGACCGGCAGGAACGCGCGGCGTCGCGGCTGCTGCACGACGAGGTCATCCACGCCCTGCGGGCCGTGGCCCTGCCCGCCGGGGCGATCGAGGAATCCCGGGTACGGCCGATGCTGGCGCACGCGGCCGACCTGCTCGGCAGTGCGGCCATCGCGCCGGCCCCCCGGGGCGACCTGCCGGGCGAGCTGCGGACCCTGGCCGACCGACCGGGGCTGCCGGTCACCCTGCGGCTGACCGGCAGCGGCCGATTGCCGGACCGCGTCGTGGATGCTCTGGCCGGGGCGACCGGGGAGGCCCTGCGCAACGCCGAGCTGCACGCGGACGGCGACGTGATCGTGGTCGACGCGACCATCGACGACGACGGCGCCGAGATCCGCGTCATCGACGACGGCCGGGGCTTCGACCCGGCGACGGTGCCGTCGGGGCCGCTGGGCTTCCGGCAGTCGATCCTCGCTCGGGTCACCGAGGTCGGGGGCACGGCGTCGGTGGTATCGACCACGGGCGTGGGGACGACGGTCACCCTGTCGTGGCGGGTTCCGGCGCCGGCCGGCGTGGCCTCCCGCCGGCTGGCCGACCTGGCCGGCACGCGCAACCGGATCGTCCTGGGCGCGACGATGCCGATCCTCGGGTTCGTGGTGATCCAGGCGGGTGTGCATCATGGTCTGCTGTCCGATCCCCGCCCGGCGCTGCTGGCATTGGCGGTCATGACGGTGCTGACGGTCACCGCGGCGGCGCGGGTGACTCGGTACCCGATGACCGGCCGCCGGTCGGCCATCCTGGTGATCGCGGCGGTCGTCACCGCGCTTGCCGCGGGCCTTGCCCTGGTCCCGGGCAACAACGTCGCCCTGGCCTACTTCGGCGCCGGGGCCGGGGCGCCCGCCCTCGCCCTGATCGCCATGTTCCGGCCGGCCTGGGAGTCGATCGTCGGAGCCGCCGCAGCCACCGCGGCCTGCGTCGTCATGCTGCTGCGGCTCACCCCGGACGGTTCACTGCTCCTGCCTGCGTTACCCGCCGTCGTTTCCAACGCGCTGGGTGTCGTCTGCCTCCTGGCCGGCCGGCTGACGATCGACCACATGGCCTCCTCGATCCGGCGCAACGAGGAACTGGAGCGGCACGCGCATGCGACCGCCGCCCAGCTGCGAGTCGCCCGCGATGTGCTGGCCGCGCGGCTGGGCCGGGTGCGGGAGTGGGTGCTGCCCTTCCTGGCCGCGGTGCAGGACGGTCGGACCCCGCTGAACTCGGCGGACACCCGCCGCGAGGCGCGCACGCTGGAGGCCGCGGTTCGCGACGACATCCGGTTGGGCGCCCAGATCGACGACCCGTCCCGGGATCTGATCGCCCGGACCCGGCGGGCCGGCGGGACGGTGGAGATCATCGCCGACTCGGACGGGCCGCCCGTGCTGGCCGACGGCCTGGTGTCCCGCCTGCTCACCGCCGCCCTGGCTACCGAGTCGCCGCCGGCGCGCACCGTGCTGACCGTGTCGGGGCCGCGGTCCGATGTGGTGAGCCTGATGGTGAGCCCGGCGCCGGTCGGCTCGGCGTTGACCGAGGTGGCCACGGATCTGGGGGCCCGAATCCTGCGCGGACCGGACTTCCTGCTGGCCAGGGTCAGCGCGGCGGTGGAGATGTCACCTGAGGCGGGGACTACCCCGCCGGCCCCCACCAAGATTGGCTGGGCGGCATGAGCGAGCGCAAGCGAGCGAACCATGGGCACCCTCGTGCCGGCGGCCGGTTCGGGGCGGCCGAGCCCGCGAGGCGCCGCGAACGGACGGCGGAATGACCCCGGTTCGGCCCGGGGCCGACGAGCCGCTGCGGCTCGCGGCCGTCGACGACCATCCGTTCGTGCTCAAGGGCATCCTGTGGACGGTGCGCGAGTACGCGCCGTGGATCGAGGTGATCGGCACGGCGTCGTCGGTCGCCGAGCTGCTCGCCGGCGGGGGCGGCGCGGCGGACGTCGTGCTGCTGGATCTGGATCTGGGTGTCTCGGCGGACGAGTCGGACCCGACGGCCAACGTGCGGGCGATCCGCCAGGCGGGGCCGCAGGTGCTGATCCTGACCGCCGAGGAACGCCCGGTGCCGGTGCGGCGGGCGATCGCCGCGGGCGCGGTGGGGCTGGTGCTCAAGTCGGATCCGGAGCATCTGCTGATCGACGCGCTGCGGGTGGCCCGCACCGGCGATCTCGCGGTGTCCGGCCGGCTGGCACACGCCCTGCTGACCGATGACAACCTGGTCGGTCACCTGGCGCCGCGGGAGATCCAGGTGTTCGAACTGCTCGCCCAGGGGGTCGGCCGGGCCGATATCGGCCGGTTGATGGACCCACCCGCGGCCACCTCGACCGTCGACACCTACCTCAAGCGGGCCGCCCGCACCTACCGTTCCCTGGGTCGGGACACCTTCAACGCCTACGAGACGTTGCAGCACGCCATCCGGGACGGGCACGTCGACGGTCCCGGCCGGAGCGGGACGGCGAACTCGCCCTGACGGATGCGCGGCACTTCGCCAGTTATATCGCGGAGAAGATCCGACCCGGTCGACAACCCTGTTCGTTTTCGCCATCGCTGTGCACAACATCGAACGATCGGTAGCAAGGACGACACACACCAGCAACGGCCCGGTGCATTCCGGCATGGTCTTCTCCATCGGAAAAACCCCTCGCGGAGATGGGGTTCAACGGGGTTCAACGGTCACCGTCGGCAAGGGAACAGGAGCTTGACGACGCCGAGACGACGAGGCCGAGGGCCTGGCGTGCCGTCTTGCGCTTGCGGCGCCCCGCGCCTGCCTCTTGGATCGGTTCGGCAGCACTTGGGTATCAATCGCTCGAGAGGAATCACATGGCAGGCGGGCCGGAGCTCCACAAAGGTCTCAACCAGCGACAGATTGCCATGATCGCAATGGGCGGCGTGATCGGGGCCGGCCTGTTCGTCGGGTCCGGCGTGGTCATCAACAGCACCGCGCCGGGTGCTTGCCTCAGCTACGCCGTCACCGGCGTATTGATCATCTTCGTGATGCGGATGCTCGGCGAGATGGCCACTGCCAACCCCTCCACGGGATCTTTCGCGGACTACTCGCGCAAGGCGCTGGGCGGTTGGGCCGGATTCTCCGTCGGATGGCTCTACTGGTACTTCTGGGTGATCGTCGTCGGATTCGAGGCGGTCGCCGGCGCAAAAATCCTCCAGTTCTGGATCGACTTGCCGTTGTGGCTGTTGTCCCTCGTCCTCATGTTGCTGATGACGGCGACGAAT
>Ga0164241_10006594_pt1 | contig 10554 bp, 8 predicted proteins | sample OricomyardsoilBY_FD_108780 | JGI IMG/M metagenome (GOLD analysis project Ga0164241, IMG submission 108780) | Backyard soil microbial communities from Emeryville, California, USA - Original compost - Back yard soil (BY) | ecosystem: Environmental > Terrestrial > Soil > Unclassified | place: USA... | reverse complement strand
GCCGAGGTGTTCGTCACGCACCGGCCGGCCCGGGCGGTACTCCAGGTGGCAGGGCTGCACCACGGTTTCCGGGTCGCCGCTGACGCCGTCGCGTGGCGGGTTGGCCGCTGATGATCCTGTATCAGGTCGACGCGTTCACCCGTACGCCGTTCACGGGCAACGCAGCGGGCGTCGTACTGTCGGCAGAGGGCATGACCGACGCACAGCTGCTTGCCGTTGCCCGCGAACTCAACAACTCCGAAACGGCGTTCGTCCTGCCTGCCGACGGGCCTGACCACGACGTCCGGGTTCGCTTCTTCACCCCGACGACCGAGGTCCCGACCTGCGGGCACGCCACCGTCGCCACCCACTTCGCCCGGGCCGTCGAGTACGGGCTCCCGCCGGGCTCGCTGGTCCAGAAGACCGGAACCGGGCTCCTCCAACGGATCGAGATCCTGCGCGCGGGCGACCGGATCAGCATCGGTATGCACCAGGGCATTGCGTCCTTCGGGCCAGAGTTGCGTCCCGACCAGGTCGACCGGCTCCTGTCCGCCCTGGGATGTGGGCGTGCCGATCTCGCCGACGCCGGTCCCGTCCAGGTCGTGTCGACCGGGCACTCGAAGGTCCTGGTGGAACTCCGCGATCGCGCCGTCGTCGACGGGCTCCGCCCCGACGCGGCCGCGTTGACGACCCTCAGCCAGGAGATCGGCAGCAACGGCTACTTCGCGTTCACCCGCGCCACGGACGATGCCCGGCTGCTGACCTGGTCCCGGATGTTCGCACCCGCGATCGGGATCTCCGAGGATCCGGTCACCGGCAACGGGCACGGGCCGCTCGGTGCCTACCTGGTCCGGTACGGCGTTGTCCCTGCCACCGACGGCGTCCTGACTTTCACCGGCCGCCAGGGGGAAGCGATGGGCCGCCCCGGCGAGGTCCGGGTGACCGTCCGAACCCAGGGGAATCAGATCCTGGCATCCATCGCCGGTGACGCGGCGACCGCATTCCGCGCCGAGCTGCACCTGTGACCCGCCCGACGAGGGCCTTCATGGGAACCGGCCGGATGCCGGCCCTGATCATCCGCCGGGATCGCGTACTCGCGTCGGGTTGGATCGGGTTCCTGGTTCTGCTGGTGGTCGGTACGGCGGCGCAGTACGACAAGTTGTTCCCAACCGCCGCCGAGCGGGCCGAGTTCGTCGCCGAGGTGGGCGACAACGCCGCACTGCGGGCGTTCACCGGCGCGCTGCACGGTGACGGCCGGGGCAACCTGCTGGTGTGGAAGGTAGGCGACATCGCCTTCTCGCTCCTGGGTGTGGCCGCGTTGATGACAGTCGTCCGGCACACCCGCGCGGACGAGGAGGCCGGGCGCACCGAACTGCTCGCGGCGGGCGTCCTGGGCCGGTTCGCGCCGGCGACTGCTGCCTTGATCGCCGGCAGTACGGCGAGCCTCCTGGTCGGACGGCTCGGCGCGGCGGGTGCTGCCGGGCTTGGTGCCGACGGGGTCGGTGCCGTCGCGTTCGGCCTCGCGTTGGCGGCGCCGGGTTGCGTGATGACCGGCGTCGCGGCGGTCGCCGACACCTTCCTGTGGGTGATCGTGGTCAGCGTCGGCATGGTCGCAACCCTCTATCCGATGCTGACCGTACTCCGGCTGCGCTCGGAAGAAACCAGCGGACGCGCCGACCTCACCCTCGCCACCGCCATCAGCCGGCGGTCCTGGGCCGTGAGCCACGTCGCCGTCGCCGGGGGCGGTTCGCTGGTGATGCTGGCCGTGGCCGGGCTGGCTGCCGGGCTCGTGCACGGACTGATGGTCGACGACGTCGCCGGGCAACTCCCCCGCCTCCTCCAGGCCACCCTCGTGCAAGTACCCGCAGTGTGGGTCACCGGAGCCGTCGCCGTCCTGCTCATCGGCGCCGCACCACGCCTGGCGGCCGTCTCGGTCTGGGTCACCTTCGGGCTGGTCAATCTCTTCGGCGAATCCCTCGGCCCGATCCTCGGCCTCGACAACACCGTCGCCGACCGCGCGGTCCCGTTCCACTACGTCCCGAAGGTACTCACCGGGGACGACTTCGCTCCCACACCACTGGCGGTACTGGCCCTCCTTGCCGCCCTGGTCTCAGCTCTGGGGCTGGCCGCCCTCCGACGCCGCCACCTGACGTGATGGCTACACCCGAGTTGCATCTGCCTACTGGGTCAGGAAGATTCGATCCAAGTGCGCTGGCCGACGTCACCTCTGCATTTGTTCGCGCTGTGGACCTGGCCGGCTCTCTGATCCGCCTCAGCGATGTCGATGTGGCAGCAATCGACGCGCCGGACCTGACGATCCCAGGATGGGGCTGCGGCGGATACACCTACGGGCCGCACTCCGTCGTGCTCGCGCTTGACCCCGCCGCACCTGTCGAACAGGACCGAATCCTGCCGACCTTGGTACACGAGTTCCACCACGTGATGAGGGAACGGGGTCCGGGATGCGGCTCGAGTCTGCGTGAACGCATCGTCAGCGAGGGCTTGGCCATGCTCTTCGAGGAGGAGGTTCTCGGTGTTGCGTCTGAGTTTGCACACCAACCGATACAGCCCGACGACATCGCCCGCGTCATCCAAGCCCTCGATGAGGACCCCGCCGATGAGGGCCGCTGGTTCTTCCACGCTTCAGATGTTCCGCTGTGGTTCGGTTACTCGATCGGCTACCAGTGGGCGCGAGGCTTTGCAGCGAGCAGATCGATGACCGCATCCCAACTCGTCGACACTCACGCCCCGGAGATCACGGCTCCATTCGAAGCCACACCCTAGGGAACACCTGGTCCCGGTCGCCCGCGCTCATCTCGCGGTGGCCTGAACCGTCAGGTGGTAGCACGGCTCAAAACGTGGGACATGGCTGCCGACGGACCGCACACTGTCCGGGAAGGGTCGGCGTCTGATCGCTGTGCGGTTGTGAGTGGTCCGGGCGGTTGGAACCGCACGGACCACTCACAACGCCAGAGCAGCACCAGGCCTATCTGGCGAGCTCGGCCGGTTCGTCCAGCCGTGTCAGCTTCCCCGGGTTTCGCACTACGTAGATCCGGGTGACCTGCCCGTTCTCCACCACGAGGCTCACCGCGGCCGGCTCGCCGTCGAACGCGATCCGGCCCGCGGGCGCGCCGTTGAGCCAGACGGTCGTCGTCTCGAGCGCGGTCACCATCCGGTTCGCGCGCGCGAGCAACGGCGCCACCAGGTCGGCCCCGTGGATCGGAGCCAGAACGGCGGCCACCCGCCCGCCGCCGTCGGCGATCAGGACCACGTCGGGCGCCATGACCTCCATCAGCTCCTGCAACTGACCGGTCCGCAACGCGAGAAGGAACCGCTCCACCACGGCCTGCTGCTCCGACCGGTTCACCTGCACCCGCGGCCGCCGAGCCGCCACATGCTCGCGCGCCCGCCGCGCGATCTGACGCACCGCGCCCGCGGACTTCCCGACGGCCTCGGCGATCTCGCCGTACGGCATCTCGAAAACCTCGCGGAGCACGAACACCGCTCGCTCAGTGGGCTCGAGCGTCTCGAGAACAGTCAGCATCGCGATCGAGACGCTCTCTGCGAGTTCGATGTCCTCGGCAACATCCGGGCTGGTCAGCAGCGGCTCCGGCAGCCACTCGCCGACGTACTCCTCGCGGCTGCGCGACAACGTACGCAGGCGGTTGAGCGCTTGCCGTGTGACGACTCGGATGAGGTACGCCCGCGGAGCGCTCACCTGCGACTGGTCGACGTCGGCCCACCGCAGCCAGGACTCCTGCAGCACGTCCTCCGCATCGGCCGCCGACCCGAGCATCTCGTAGGCGACCGTGAACAGCAGGCTGCGGTGGGTGACGAAGAGGTCTTCGGTCATGCCGTCGACGCTGCCCGCGACTTCTCTGGACGCGTCGCCAGCGGAATCTCGCAGGCATCGGAGAAGCCCTGCGACGTGACCCCGTTCGCGACGTTGTTCCTGGTCGCCATGTTGACGAAGGCAATGAACGCGGTGAGCTCGATCATCGCCGCCCGGCCGAGCCGGTCGAGCAGGCTCGCGTACAACTCGTCGGTGACGGTCAGCGGCGTGCTCGTCATGGCCTCGGCATACTCGAGAACATCCCGCTCCAGCGGGGTGAACACGTCCGAACCCCGCCAGCGCGGCACCTGGCTCGCCTTGGCCAGGTCCAGGTTCTCGTTCTGCGCCTGGAAGTAGCCGACGTCGAGGCACCAGCTGCAGCCGACCTGCGCCGCGACGGCCATGTGCGCGAACGACTTGAGACCCGCGTCGGCCACATCCCACTCGGCGAGCTTGGCCGAGAACTCCAGGTTGGACGTGGCGACCTTCGGGTTGTGCCACACCACCTCGACGGGCTCGGGCACGGCACCGAGCTGCTTGATCATGTTCTCGCTGAGCTCAGTGGGGAGCTCGGCCTTCGGGACGCGTAGCGCCATCGTATTTCTCCTTGTGTGTTTGGCTGATCGACATCAAGACACCGCCGGGCCCGCGCATGTGACAACTCGTTCAGGCCCGCAGCCGTTCGATGACCGGGCCGAACGCCGCCATGAAGGGCCCTTGTACGGCGATATAGCTCAAGCCGAGCCGTTCGCGATGCTCCCGCAGTTGTTCTGCGATCTGCGCCTCGGTCCCGATGAGCAGGAACGGGCTGTCGAGCACCTCGTCCTCCGTCATGGTCTGCAATCGATCGGCAACCAGGCGTCCGGCGGCGGCGCGCCGATCGCCGGTGACCAGCACAAGATGTACGACCGCGTTGAACTCGATCTGCTCGGCTCGGTCGCCGGCGACATCGCGCACGAACTGGATGCGTTGCTCGACCTCCTTCACGGTGCCGAGCCGCACCACACCGGAAGGCATGTCCTTCACGTGATAGGTCCCGGCGATACCCACGATGTCGGCATGGCGTGCGGCCACCCGGAGCACCGCGTCTGCGGTTCCGCCCACGAACAGGGGCGGTCCGTAGCCCCCGAACCCGTCACGCTGTGACGGCGTCAACTCCGGCAGACCGTACATCTCCCGCAGCTGGCGGTCTTGCTCGTAGCCCGGTCCGGCCAGCAGCTCGCGCACCTGGTTGATCGTGGATTCAAGTCGCCGTACCCGCTCCTGGAAACCTCGCCAGACGATCCCGGCGGCTTCGAACTCCCATCTCGAGTACCCGGCCCCGAGTCCGACCTCGAGCCGGCCATCGGTCAGCCGGTCGACAGTCGCGATGTCCCGAGCGAGCAGGTGCGGGTTCCAGAGACCGGCGTTGAGCACAAGAGTTCCTATCCGCAGCCGCTCGGTGGCGTCCGCCGCCGCCATCAAGGTCGGGAACGCCGAAGGCATGCCCAAATGATCAGCAGCGAGTGTGACGTCATAGCCGTAGCGCTCCGCGCTCCGGCACTGCTCGATGAACTCACGGCGGGAACCGACGCCCAGCACTGTGAAGCCGAAACGGAAGGGCCTGGTCATTCGAACTCCTCTACCTGTCATGGACTGCGTTCACCTGACTCTTGTAGTCAGTCACCCCCTGGACGGGACAGCCCGGCCGGCTGTGACCTGAGCGAATGTGACATCGGTCTCCGGGTGGCACAGGAAGGGCGTACTGCTCATGTTGTTGCCGCAGGCAAATGACCTCGACAGCCGACACTGTCAGCGACTTCGAGAGCACTGCTCTTGACATGGAGCGATGCTTCCAGCGATGCTTGGGTTGATGAGAGCAGCGCTCTCGAATGTGTCCCCTGATCACGAGATGAGACGACCGTGCGAAACGTTGCAGTGGAAGCCACAGATGCGCTGCCGACGGCAGGACCCAGGCGGATGGCGGAGCCGGTGAGCCGACGCGCGGGAGCCGTGATGCTGGCCCTGGCCGGCGCCTTGTTCCTCCTCTATCCGGTCACCCGCCCGTGGGCTGACGAAGCAACGCTCGACGGCGCCCGGGGGATGGCATCCGCCGCGTGGATGGTGGCCCATCTGTCTGCCATCTCGGGATTCATCCTGCTCGTCCTCGGCATGCAGGCCTTGACTTCTGTACTCAGGCCGACGAGAGCCGGGTTGCCTGCCGCACGCGCACTTGTCGTGACCTGGATCGGTGTCGGTCTGACGCTGCCCTACTACGGCGTCGAGGTCTTCGGGGCGCATGTCATCGCACAGCGGGCGGTGGCGGCCAACGACGTCGGCGTGCTGGACATGGTGAGCAAGTTCCGATTCAACCCGGCCGCCGCGACCCTGTTCGCGGCCGGGCTCACGCTCCTGGCTGTCGGCATGATTGTGGCGGCTGTCGCGATCTGGCGTTCCGGGTCGCTCGCGCGCTGGAGCGGTGTCCCCGCAGCCATCGGATTCACCCTCTTCATCCCTCAGTTCTTCGCGGGCGCGGAGGTGCGGATCGCCCACGGCGTTCTGATCGCCGCCGGCTGCGCGTGGCTGGCGACGACCCTCTGGCGAAAGAACTGACGCAGTTCGACCGCCAGGTGCAACCGGACCGTCCTGAGCAGATCGGGCGAGGCGTCGTCAGGCGAGGCAGCGGCCGGCGTCGAGGGGCTGGCCGGCGACGGTGAAAAGCTCGGCGGCCTCGAGCAGCCGGCGGCGTGCGGCGTCGCGGTCACCTTCGGCGCTGTGCAGGTGCGCCCGGGCCTCCGCGATCGCCGCCTGCCACGCGGTGCCCTTCCACAGCGCGGCGGACCGCTCGGCCGCGGCAAGGTGCCGGCGAGCGTCGTCGAGATCGCCGGCGTCGGCGCAGGCCGTCGCGGCAGGCACCGCGAGCATGATCGAGCAGAAGGTACAGGCGTCTTCCTGGCCGAGGGCGGCCACGGCTTGGTCCACGACGGCGCGGGCGGTGTCGACGTCCGGCGCGGCGCGGATCATCGTCCCGTAGACGCGCTGCAGCAGGTGCAGCGCGATCGACGACCAGCGGGCCAGCGGGAGCGCTCGGTGCAACAGCCTCGTCGCCTCGGCACGGTCCCCCTGCGCGAGGCGCACCTCGGCGAGCCGCTGCAGGCTGTGGGCCTCTCCCGCGGTGGAGCCGATGTCGTGGTGCAGTTGCGTGGCCTCGGTCAGCTCGGATTCGGCCAGGGCCAGGTCTCCGGAGAGCAAGGCAGCCTCGCCACGCAGCGCGGTGGCGAACGCGACGGCCCGCAGTACGCCGGATCGACGCGCCGAATCACGAAGGGTGGCACCGAGCGCCAGCACCTCCGCGTACGGCGTGGGTCCGTACAGCAGGAACTCCGCCACACACAGGTGGCTGTCGAACATCGACCGCGCCAGGTCCGGCCGCTGCGCACCGGCACGCAGTTCGACCGCGAGCCGGCCGAACCACTCGCCGCGCAGGTGCGCGACCAGACCCTGCAACGAGATCAGGTCGTACATCCGCCAGTCGCCGGGGTCGGCGACACCGATCCGGCTGCGCGCCTCGTCCGCGGCCGCCGCGGCCGCCGGCAGATCGCCGGTCATGTAGGCCAGGATCCCGCGCTGGAGCAGCAGCGCGGCGTCGTCAGCCGATCCGTCCGGCTCCAGGCCGTCGAGTGCGTCGGCCGCGGTCGCGTAATCGCCGGCGAAGGTGGCAGCCCGAGCCAGCCGTGGACGCAGGCGCCGCCGTTCGGCGGTGTCGTCTGTGGCACTCAGCGCCTCCCGGTACGCGAGTACGGCACCGGCATCCCCAGTTGCCAACAGCATGTCCGCCCGAAGGGCGAGCAGCGGCCCGCGCTCCGGGTCGCGGACTTCGTCGCGCACCAGGTCGATCAGCGCGAGCGCGTCGCGGTAGGCCCCGATGGCCGCGTCGGTACGGGCGGCCTGCAGCAGGAACGGCGCGGCAGAACCGACATCGCCGGCCTGCAGCAGTTGGTGGCCGATCCGCGCCGGGGAGGCGCCGAGGCCGCGCAGCGCCCCGGCGGCCTGACGATGGAGCGGCAGCAGGCGGTGCGGGGGCAATCCGTCCAGCAACGCGTCGCGCACGAGCGAGTGCCGGAAGCGGTAGCCGGCGCCGGTCCGCTCGACCGCGCCCGCGGCGAGCGCGTCGTCGAGCAGCCGGTACGCCTGGGCCTCGCCGACACCCGACATGGCGACGTACTCGTCGGTGTCGAACGAGCCACCCAGCACAGCCACCCTCGTCAGAGCCGCGGTCGCGTCACCACTGAGGCCGCGGAGTACCAGCGCACCCATCGGCCCGGCGCGGTCGTCGGCCGCCAGGGCCGTACGCGCCAGCTCCACAGCTGCGAAAGGGTTGCCGCCGGCAAGCTTCACGATCCGCTCGAGGAGCACTTGATCCTCGCCGACGTCCCGGCCGGCCAGTCGGCGGATGTCCTCGTCGGCCAACGGGCCGAGGTCCAGCGGCACCGACGTACCGCGGCCTATCAGGCTGCGGCGCATCGCGTCCATCGCCGGACGCAGCGGCCAGGGGCGATGCGCGACCACGATCACGATCCGCTCGCCGACCGAGGTGCGGGACAGATAGTGCAGCAGCCGCAGGCTGGCCTCGTCGGCGTCATGAGCGTCGTCGACGACGAGCACGGCACCACCGCCGGAGGAAGCGAGCCGCAGCAGTTCGGCGGCACTGACGAACAACCGCTGGTGGCGGCTCTCCCCCGTCCAGTCCGGGGAGGTGCCGCGCAGGGCTCCCTCGATCTCGACGCGGTACTCGTCGGCCAGGCCGTCGAGCAGGGCCGGGTGGCGACGACACAGATCCGCGAGCGCCTCCAGCGCCGGAGCGTACGGCCAGGCCCCCTCGATGCCGGCAGCGGTGCCGAACCCCACGCGCAGCCCGCGCTCTTCGGCCCGCCGGTCCAGCCACCGCAGTATCGCGGTCTTGCCGATGCCCGCGGGCCCGGACACGAAGAGCGTCCGTCCCTGGCCGTTGCTCGCGGCAACGATGAGGCTGTCGATCCGGCCGAGCTCGGGGTCGCGGCCCAGCGGCGGCCATTGCCCCTCACGCTGTGGGGCGTCAGCGGCTCGCAGTTCAGCGCGCAACAAGGCGACCGCTGGACTCGGGGTGACGCCCAGCTCGCCGCGCAGTGCTCGCTCCAGTCTCTCCAGCTGTCGTAGCGCCCCGGACCGGTCGCCGCTGTCGGCGAGCTTTCGCGCCAGGGCCAGGCTGGCGTCCTCGTCGGCCGGGTCGGAGAGGGCGAGATCCTCCCACCGGCCGGCGCGGCGCAGTACCTCCTGGTGTAGTCGTCGCAAGCGATCCCGTGGGCCTTCCAGCCAGGCCTCGTACGGGTCGTCGGGCAGTAGATCGCCAACCCACAGATCCGCCACGGCCGCAGCGTCTGCGTTGCTGCGCCACTTTGTAGTGCCGGGTCCATCCGGGGCTGCGAGGGTCTGCTGGGCGCGTTGCTCGAACACTTCGGCGTCGACGACCACAGACGCGTCGGGGAACAGGGACACGAGGTCACCGGCCAGGACCAGCGCCCGCGGATCACCGAGCGCGCGCCGGGCGTAGTACGCGGCCTTGTGCAGCCGTGGCGTCGCGTCGGTGATCCGGGTGCCAGGCCACAGCGCGTCCATGACCTGCTCGCGGTGCAACGCCCGGTGTGGAGCGAGAGCAAGGAGCTTGACCAGCGCCGCCGCCTGGCGGCGGCGCCACTCCTCGGCAGGGACGGCCCGCCCATCGACCCGGACGGCGAAGCCGTCCAACAGATCGATCTCGACGCGCATCGCTTCTCCCATCCGCGAGCTTAGTCCCGCTCACGCTGTCTGACGATTGCTCGGTCTTCTGCCGCCTGCCCTGTCAGGCGGTGCGGGTGGGTGCCAGGTCGAAGCCGCGGATCGCCTCGACCTCGTCTGCCATCACCGAGGACAGCCCGCGCCAGAGCCGGCGGGCCTCGGCGAGGTCCCACTCGTGGGAAGCGAGGCGATCGACGATCGGCTGCATCGGCAGGGCGATGCGGTCCCGCTGCGCCTGATAGTCGGCGAGCGCGATCCCCTCCGCGCGCTCCGATGCCGCCCCGGAGGCAATGGCGGCGGAGAGCAACTCCGCGTCGCGCAGCGCGTCGGTGATCCCGTGAGTCGAGAGCGGGTCCACCCAGCAGCCGGCGTCCCCGACGAGCGCCCAGCCGGGTCCGTACGGACGACGCAGCCGCGCCGGCATCCCGTGGAAGAACCGCACCGGCCCGTACGGCGGCGCCGCCGTACGGGCCGCGAGTTCGCCGTCCAGCCGCGCCAGCAGCCCGCCATGCGCGGCCGCGGAACCGTGGTCGCGCATCGCCTTGGCGAGTACGTCCTGCGGGCCGCCGACGAACACGCACGCGACGCCGTCGTTCGTGGGAACGGCCCCTGCGGACAACGCATCACCGTAGTACCAGTGGTAACCGTCCAGGTCCGCGGCCGGCCAGTAGCCGTAGACGTACGACGCGGCGTGGACGCCTGCCGCGATGATCGGTGCAGCCAACCGACCAGCCACCACAGAGCCGCGCCCGTCGGCGCCGACAACCAGCCGTGCGCGCTCGGTCCAGCTGGCCCCGCCCTTGCTACCCAGGACCACACCGACGACCCGGCCGGCGCCGTCGTGAGCCAGGTCTGTGACAGCCAGCCCGAACCGGAACTGCGCGCCGGCTTGCTCCGCAGCGTCGACGAGTACGGCGTCGAGGACGGTACGACGCGGCGCGTACAGGGCG
>Ga0164241_10006593_pt1 | contig 10558 bp, 4 predicted proteins | sample OricomyardsoilBY_FD_108780 | JGI IMG/M metagenome (GOLD analysis project Ga0164241, IMG submission 108780) | Backyard soil microbial communities from Emeryville, California, USA - Original compost - Back yard soil (BY) | ecosystem: Environmental > Terrestrial > Soil > Unclassified | place: USA... | reverse complement strand
GTGGTGGAACACAAACGCGCGAACTTCACCGCGTGGTACGAACTCTTTCCACGTTCCGCATCATTGGAGGGAAAGCACGGAACATTCCGCGATGTTATCAAGCTTTTGCCGCGTATTGAGTCGATGGGATTTGACGTGCTGTATTTGCCGCCAATACACCCGATCGGAAAAGTAAACCGGAAAGGTAAGAACAACAATGTGAAGGCCGAACCTGGAGAGCCTGGATCGCCATGGGCGATCGGCAGCGACGACGGAGGGCACAAGGCAATCCTCAGTGACCTGGGTACGCTGGCAGATTATCGCGCCCTCATCCAGGAAGCTAAAGCCCGTGGACTCGACATTGCACTTGACCTGGCGTTTCAATGCGCCCCGGATCATCCCTATGTGAAGGAACATCCGGATTGGTTCAAGCAACGTCCCGATGGTTCTATTCAGTACGCCGAGAATCCACCTAAAAAGTATCAGGACATCTATCCGTTTAATTTCGAATGCGACGACTGGCAAAACCTGTGGCTTGAGCTTAAGTCTGTGATCACCTATTGGATTGAACAGGGGGTCACCATTTTTCGCGTCGACAATCCGCATACAAAGCCTACGCCCTTTTGGGAATGGGCAATCGCAGAAGTGAACAAGGAATACAGCGACATAATTTTCCTGGCGGAAGCATTTACGCGCCCGCGCATTATGTCGTCGCTGGCAAAATCTGGATTCACACAATCCTACACGTACTTCACATGGCGCGTCAATAAGCAAGAAATCATGGAATACATGAACGAACTCGTGTATGGACCATCGCGCAACTTCTTCAGACCCAACTTCTGGCCGAATACGCCGGATATTTTGCCTCACCACCTCCAATATCAGGGAGAGAATGTCTATATTCTTCGCTTTGCCCTGGCGGCTACGTTGTCGTCTAACTACGGCATTTATGGACCCGCGTACGAGTTGTATGACAATCGTCCGTTGCCTGGCCGGGAAGAGTACATGGATTCAGAAAAGTATGAAGTGAAACATTATGACTGGCGACGAACCACGCGGATGACAGACATCATCACCCTGGTGAATCGTGCGCGACGTGACAACGAAGCATTGCATTCCACCTGGAACATGCAGTTTTGCCAGATCGAGAACGGACTCCTCCTTGGCTTCGTCAAAGCGACGCCGGATCTCAGCAACATCATATTGGTTGTAATCAACCTTGATCCCAACGGAACGCAATCCGGTTATATTCAACTGCCTAAGGAAAGACTTAAACTGGGCGACCACATTTACGTTCGGGTCAGGGATCTTGTGACGGAGGAGGAATATACCTGGACACAGGAGTGGAATTTTGTGTCGCTGGATCCCTATAAAATGCCTTTTCACTTGTTCAGATTAACGGTTGGAGATCCATTCCAATAGCGCATGAAGAATTCTCCCAAGTCGAACGAGGCATTGTGGTTTAAGGACGCGATCATTTACGAGGTGTCGGTGCGTGCTTTTTACGACAGCGATGGCGACGGCATTGGAGATTTTCAAGGGCTGATGCAAAAGCTCGACTATCTCGACGACCTGGGCATCAATACAATCTGGTTGTTGCCGTTTTTTCCTTCTCCATTGAAGGACGATGGATTTGACGTCACGGAGTACTGCGACGTGCATCCCGACTATGGCACGTTGAGTGATTTTAAACAATTTATTAAAGAAGCGCATCGTCGGAACATTCGCGTTGTCACAGAGCTCATCCTCAATCACACATCGGATCAGCATCCATGGTTCAAGCGTGCGCGCAAAGCCAAGGCAGGTTCACGCTTTCGCGACATGTATGTGTGGAGCGACTCTGTAGATCGGTACAAAGAGGCGCGCGTCATATTTTCAGGAGAGACGAGCAACTGGACCTGGGATGCCGAGGCGCGTGCATATTACTGGCATCGCTTTTATCAGCACCAACCTGAGTTGAACTTTGAGAGTGTTGATGTTCAGCTCGAGATGGTCAAGGTCGTTGACTTTTGGATGAAGCTGGGGGTCGATGGCTTCAGGCTGGCATCTGTGGCTTTCCTGTTTGAAGAGGAGGGTACCAGTAGTGAGAACCTGGCTCAAACACATTCATTCCTGCGCAAGCTGCGCACGCACATTGACAAGAATTACAGAAATAAGATACTGATCGCGGAAGCGAACCTGTGGCCGGAAGATGCCGTCGCCTATTTTGGCAACGGCAAGGAGTGCCACATGAACTTCCACTATCCCCTGATGCCGCGTATGTTCCTGGCGTTGCGTACGGAGGACAGCTATCCGATCATAGACATCATGGAACAGACGCCCGAGACTCCCGAGGGAAGTCAGTGGGCGGTGTTCCTGCGCAATCACGATGAACTCGGATTGGAAATGGTCACCGAGGAAGAACAGGACTACCTCATGAAGGCGTATGCCGACGATGCCGACACCAAGTTCAATGTCGGGATACGGCGGCGCCTGGCGCCCCTTATGAACAACGATCGCAGAAAGATCGAGCTGTTGCATGCCATTCTTTTTTCGTTGCCTGGTACGCCGGTACTGTATTACGGCGATGAGATCGGCATGGGTGACAACGTTTACCTGGGAGATCGTTTTGGCGTGAGAACGCCCATGCAATGGAATATGAATCCTAACGCCGGCTTCTCGACAGCGAATCCGCAGCGACTGTACCTTCCGATCATCACTGACCCGGTATACCGGCATGAATCGGTCAATGTGGCGACGCAGGAACAGAATAACTCGTCGCTGTTGTCATGGATCAAGAACGTTATGGCTATGCGCAAGCGCCTCGGGATTTTCGGGCGCGGGAGCATGAAGTTCATTGAAACATCCAATGCCCGGGTGCTGGCCTTTGTGAGGTCCTACGAAGGCCTGCAGATCATTACCGTGGCCAATCTTTCGCAGTTTCCGCAAGCGACTACACTAAAGCTAAACGACTATAAAGGTTGTGAGGTGATCGAAGTGTTCAGCCAGAATCGGTTCATGAGCGTGGACCGCAACGACTACCCGATCACGGTAGGGCCGTATGGATATTTCTGGTTTCAGCTCGATGCGCCTGAAAAGAAAGACCGGAGCGAAGCCAGCGGCGAAATTCCCGTGATTGAAACAGACGTTTCATGGGAGAAACTTTTTGATAACTACAACGAGGTGCGTACGCTTGAGCGAACGATCCTTCCCCCGTTTATGAAGAAGTGTCGCTGGTTTGGGGGAAAAGCCAAGGTCGTGAGCAAGGTGAGCGTAAATAAAGCGATACCCCTGAAGGTTGAACGCGATACTCACTTCCTGCTCATTCTTGAAGTGCAATATGTTCAACGACTTCCGGAGCTTTACTTTCTTCCGCTCATTTTTATGCCTTCCGACCTGATGAGTGAACGGGCTGAATATTCGGCCCAGAGCGTGGCTTGCCGCGCCGTTATACAGGACGTGGAAGGTTTTGTGGTGGACAGCAGCTACGACAAAAATTTCCGTGACTTTCTGTTTGTGAACATGGCCAAGGAAAGCCGTGTTCGCGACGACGATGGTGGTGTATTACAATTTAACTCGAGCGTGTTTGCCAAAATAGATCACGACAAAGCCGTTGATTCGAGGATATTAAAAACGGATCAAAGCAATACGTCGGTTATTTATAACAATACGTTTTTCTTCAAATTTTATCGCAAGCTCGAGAAGGAGATGAACCCCGAGCTGGAGGTCGTCCGCTTTCTCTCAGAGCGTACGTCGTTTCAAAATTCTCCCCGGTATGCCGGTAGTTTTGAATATCGCGATCAGGAGGGAAAAACCGTCGTCTTCGGGTTGCTGCAGGAGATGGTGGAAAATCAGGGTGAGGCATGGGGGATGACCATGGACGCAGTAGGCAAGTATTATGACCGCGTGATCGCCAAGGCACTTGAGACCACGCCACCGCCACTGATCAATAAACCAAGCCTTCGCTTCGACGAGACCCCGGAGGCCTTGCGTGAATTGATTGGTCGTGGTTTCTATGAACGGATTGTGCGCCTGGCACAGCGTACTGGTGAGATGCATCAGGCGCTGGCTTCTGACAGAAGTAATCCCGTGTTTGCGCCAGAACCGTTTACGCCGAATTATCAACGGTCGCTCTATTCGTCATTCAGGAAACTGGTGCGCGATCGATTCAATATGCTGGAGTCGTCGTTGATGCGCCTCAATCCGGAAGCACAAGACCTGGCCCGGAAAGTGCTGGCCCTTGAGGATCAGATACTGGAGTGTTTCGCCGAGGTGAACAAACATCGTATGTCGGGAGAAAAAATCCGCGTACATGGCGACTATCACCTGGGGCAGGTGCTGTTTACCGGCAGCGACTTCGTTATCATTGATTTTGAGGGCGAACCTGCGGTATCGTTTAACGAACGAAGACGGAAGAAGAGTCCGCTGAAGGATGTTGCTGGCATGATGCGATCCATACATTATGCGGCATACGGCAAGATCCTTTTGAGCAACACGTACTCACCGACACAGGTGGAGCACCTGAAAAAATGGGCTGAACAATGGCAGCACTATACCAACCGTTATATGGCGTCGGCTTACCTAGACGTGGTCGGCATGGAGGGAAATTTTTCAAAGCAGCATGAAGTTTTGTTACTCACTTTGCTGCTGGAAAAGGCGATCTACGAATTAGGCTATGAACTCAACGGCAGGCCTGATTGGACGATAATACCACTGCAGGGAATTTATTATCTCATGCAGCGTTTCATTGAGGAACAGAAATCAAAAGTACAGTAAATCACTCGCGTGGTTCACTGAGCCGGTTTGATTGATTTAGGACGCTAATAACAAAGTCATGGCAAAGAAAGCAGCATCAAAGGAATCATCATCCGCTCGCTCCGACGGATTTTCACTCATCACAGACTTCGATGTGCACCTCTTTAAGTCGGGGAAGCATTACAAGCTCTATGAGAAGCTGGGGGCACACATGATCGACAACGGTACGCATAAGGGTGTGTATTTTGCCGTGTGGGCACCTAATGCCAAGTCTGTGTCTGTGGTTGGCAACTTCAATCACTGGAAGGAAGGCGTTCACAAATTGTTTCCCCGTTGGGATGAGTCGGGGATATGGGAGGGGTTGTTCACCGATCTTAAACATGGCGAGGCATATAAGTACGCCATCCATTCTAACACCGGAGAGTTTCTGGAGAAAGCGGATCCGTTCGGTTCGTATTACGAAGAACCGCCGCGCACCGCTTCTATTGTATGGAAGCCGGAATACAAATGGAAGGACAGCGTATGGATGAACGAACGCAAAAAACGTGCTGGGACAAAACAACCGGTATCGGTTTATGAGGTACACCTGGGATCGTGGAGGCGGAAGTTTGAAAACGACGAAGCGAAGCCGCTTACGTATCCGGAGATGGCTAACCAGCTTGTCGAGTACGTGAAGGACATGGGATTCACGCACGTTGAATTCCTTCCTGTGATGGAACATCTTTTCTATGGCTCCTGGGGATATCAACTAACCGGCTATTTCGCGCCCACAAGTCGCTATGGAAGTCCTTCGGACTTCATGTACCTCGTGGATTGTTTTCACCAGGCTGAAATTGGTGTCCTGCTAGATTGGGTGCCCTCGCATTTTCCAGGCGACGCGCACGGACTGTTCAAGTTTGACGGCACGTTCCTTTACGAGCACGAAGATCCGCGCAAAGGATTTCATCCGGACTGGAAGAGTTACATTTTTAACTATGGACGCAATGAAGTCCGCTCGTTTCTGATCAGCAACGCGTTGTTCTGGCTGGATCGCTATCACATCGATGGACTGCGTGTTGATGCAGTGGCATCGATGCTGTATCTCGACTATTCCCGCAAAGAGGGCGAATGGATTCCGAACGTGCATGGCGGCAATGAAAATATTGAAGCTATCACGTTCCTGAAGGAAATGAACGAGGTCGTGTACAATCAGTTTCCGGATGCCATAACGATTGCGGAAGAATCTACGTCATGGACCGGCGTGTCGAGGCCCACTTATGTAGGGGGACTTGGATTCGGAGAAAAATGGATGATGGGCTGGATGCACGACACCTTGCATTACATGAGTGAAAACCCCGTGTATAGAAAGTACCATCAGAATGAGATCACTTTCAGTATCGTCTATGCGTTTACTGAAAATTTTATGCTGCCGCTTTCTCACGATGAGGTGGTGCACGGCAAGGGATCGTTGGCGGGAAAAATGCCTGGCGATGAATGGCAGAAATTCGCCAACCTGCGTTTGTTGTTCGGTTATATGTTCATGCATCCCGGCACAAAGTTGTTGTTTATGGGTGGAGAATTCGGACAGACTTCAGAATGGAACCATGAAAAGAGTCTCGACTGGCATTTGCTCGACTACGATGTTCATCGCGGTGTGCAGAAATTCGTCGCCGATCTCAATCGATTTTATACAGCGGAAAAGGCACTTTATCAATGTCAGTTTGAATCGAAAGGCTTTAGCTGGATAGATTATTCTGACCAGGAGAACAGTGTGATCGCCTTCCAGCGTCAGGGTAATTCCAAAGAGGATCTCGTCATTGTGATTTGCAACTTTACACCTGTAGTTCGACAACACTATCGCATAGGCGTTCCGTATCGGGGTATGTGGGAAGAGGTTCTCAATTCAGATCATCACGAATACCACGGAAGCGGCGTGCTGAACGACAAGCCGGTGATGACGAGTCCGGTAAAATTCCATGGAAGAGATAACTCGATTTCACTAACTTTGCCTCCACTTGCCATCACGGTTTGGAAACTGGAGAGAGAAGTAAGCGAGTTCGATCTTCCATGATTGAATTGCTTACTGAAAGTCTTTGGTGATCGGGAGGCGGTTTACCTAATTCTGAGTCTTGAAGAAACACATTTGTATACATGGGCATTTTTATCAGCCCCCCCGTGAGAACGCCTGGCTTGAAGTCATAGAAGTCCAGGATTCAGCGCATCCTTATCACGATTGGAACGAGCGCATATCCGTGGAGTGCTACGCGCCTAATACGGCCTCGCGTATTTTGAATGGGGGAGGTGTTATCAAAAACATCGTTAACAACTATTCAAAGATCAGTTTCAATTATGGCCCCACGCTGCTGTCGTGGATGGAGACCTACGACACCACGACGTATCACGCGATACTCGAAGCGGACAAAGAAAGTGCCCGTCAGTTTGGCGGTCACGGTTCCGCCATGGCGCAGGTGTATAATCATATGATTCTCCCATTGGCAAGCGACCGTGATAAGGAGACACAAATCATTTGGGGTGTCCGCGATTTTGAGTTTCGCTTTGGACGTAAGCCCGAGGGGATGTGGTTGGCAGAAACCGCTGTCGATTATGTATCGCTCGAGTTGATGGCCAAACATGGCATCAAGTTTACTGTTCTTGCGCCTAGGCAAGCCAAAAGCGTGCGCAAGGCAGGTGGAGACGTCTGGAAAGAAGTTACAACGGAGTCGGTAGATACAAAGCAGGCTTATAAGTGCGTGCTTCCGTCGGGGCGGGAAATTGCGTTGTTCTTTTACGATGGTCGCATTTCCCAGGGAGTGGCGTTTGATGGTCTACTGTACGACGGAAAGAAGTTTGCCAACCGGTTGATGAGTGCCTTCGATCCATCCGACGATGGTCCGCAGTTGGTGCATATCGCGACCGACGGCGAAACCTATGGTCACCATCACAAGCATGGAGACATGGCGCTTGCTTTCTGCGTGGATTACATTGGTCGTCAGAAGGACGTTTCGCTCACCAACTATCCTCAGTTCCTCGAGAACTACCCGCCGACGCACGAGGTACTTATTCACGAAAACAGTTCGTGGAGTTGCGTACATGGTGTAGAGCGTTGGCGCAACGATTGTGGATGCAACTCTGGCAAGCCCGATACCCATCAGCGATGGAGGAAGCCACTGCGTGAGTCGCTCGACTGGCTTCGCGACGAAGTAGCCAAAATTTACGAGCACCAGGCGGCTCAAATATTGCGAGATCCCTGGGCTGCACGAGACGAGTATATTGACGTGATTCTGTCGCGCACAGAGGCCAGAATCAATGCGTTCATTGAGAACAATTGCTTACGGGAAGTCGAACAGAATCGCGTCTTCCGGTTAATGGAAGTCCAGCGGAACGTACTGTTGATGTACACGAGCTGTGGTTGGTTCTTCGATGAGATTTCAGGAATAGAGACCGTTCAGATTCTGCAGTACGCCTGTCGCGCAATGCAGCTGCTGAGCCAGACAAGTGATCGAAATCTAGAGGCTGAGTTCCTGAATCGCATCCAGCTTGCGCCAAGCAATGTGGCTGAATTGCAGGACGGCGCTGAAGTATACCGGAAATTTGTGCTTCCTTCCAAGACGAACCTCCAGCGCGTGGGTATGCACTATGCAGTGGCCTCGATCTTTGAAGAAGATCCTGAGTCTACTCCGGTGTTCAATTACGTCACGAGTAATGACCTCTTCGTTCGTAAAGAAGCTGGCGAACTGAAGATGGTCCTGGGAATTACGAAAGTAATGTCTGTTGTAACCCGTTCTGAGAAGACCTTTGCCTTCGTGGCAACGTACATGGGACAACACAACATCATTGGAAATATCTCCCTGGACATGGAAACGGATAAATTTGCAACCGTTCAGGCGGAGATGGTGCGCGCCTTTGAAGAGGCCAGGATGGCCGATATGTTGAGCCTGATGCAGGAACAGTTCGGCGGCGAGAAATTCACAATCTGGCAATTGTTCCGCGATGAGAAACGCAAGGTCTTTAACCTGATTACGTATCAAAGTATGCGTGATCTCGAGAATTCCCTGCGCAGAATATACAACCGCGACTATCCGCTGGTAATGGCGTTGGCAAATAGCGATACGCCGATTCCTAACGCATACCGGACGACATTTGCATACATCCTTAACGAGGACCTGATCCGTGCATTTGAAGCCGAGCGCATAAATGTGGCAAATGTGGAGCGCGTCGTGAGCGAGCTCGTAAAGTGGAGACTCGACATTGAAGATGTGGGGAAACTCGAGCGCCTTGCCGGGGAAAGCATTTTTCGGGAAGTCAGAAGGATTGCCCTTGAGGGGGACAATCACAAGCGCATTCAACGACTTAATCGTGTGTTTCCCATGTTGTTGATGTTTAAGCTTAACCCCAACCTCTACAAAAGCCAGAACCTGTACTTTGAAATGGCGTCGGGTAACCGCTCGTTTAAGGGCCATTCGGCGGATTGGATAACGCACTTTACTGCCCTGGGCGACCATCTCGGGGTGAAGCTCGAATAACCTATGCTACCCACGGTGCGGAAAGTTTCGAAAGTTGTCGGCTTTGCAGCCTGCGCTGCGATCTTACTGCACGTGATCGTGGCGGTTATCGTCGTCGTGTCTCCTGATGTTAGCCGGGGGAGCAGGATATTTACCTTTTATCGCAGGTTTATTGTCCTCGGCCCCTTTTTCCAGGAACCCCGCATTGTGGCTTCGCCTCATGTGTTCGTGAGCCATTATGTCGATGGTGCCTGGACGCCTGGAACGGACGAGGGATGTACTCAGGTCGAAGATCCCGAGCGTAGTTACCGCGATCTGAAACGCAGGACGTTTGAAGAATACCTGGCCGCCCAGGTCGCACGACGCATGCCCGTGAGGATGTCGTCGCCGGCGAGTCGTGAATTGCAGGCATATCTCCGTGCGCAAGTCAACGCGTCAACCGCCGACTCTATCGCCGTTGCCTATGTGTTTCGGCGCTCAAGGCGCGACCAGCCTGCGTATACCGATACCGTTTACCACTTTAAATTTCAACGCTGACATGCCGCTTTCTTCCACCTGGCATGACTATTCTGAGTCGATCGCTCAGCGTGTACAGCAGCCGTTGTCAACAGGAGTATTCACCCGCGCGCTCACGCTGTTTACGCTGCTTAAACTGCTTTGGCAATGGCCGATTCATGGAGAGGTGCTGCGAATACATCAACTCAGCCTCACACAGCGTGGCCTATCCGCATCGTTGATGTACCCCGCGAAGCTGGCGAATACGCATCCCGCGGTATTCACCGTAGTGGCGGCGTTGTTTCTGCTCGTACACCTGACGGTCCGCCGTAACCATTTAACAGCCTCGTTGTTCTGTTGGCTGTCCTACAACCTGCTCGTGATTAACGCGTCGATCGGAGATGGGGGAGACACTGTTGCCTTTATGCTCTCGGTGTGGGCACTGTTCCTGGTGCCCCCGGAGCGGGATTCGAAGGGTATCAGGCGTACCCTGGAGACAGCGGTTTACAACGTCGGAAGGATCGGATGCATGCTTCAGTTTGTATTTCTGTACGCCGCGTCAGGCGTGGACAAGCTGCGAAGCAACGTATGGACTACCGGCCAGGCTTTTCACGACATGCGCGCAGTAGGAGGTATTGTAAATCCCCATTTCCCTGCAGCGTTTGGTACCCCATTTTGGGATTGTATTTTTACGTTGGCCGCGATTGCACTCGAAATCGGATTCTGCGTATTGATCTGGTTTCGAAGGTGGCAGCCTGCCATGCTGGTTATGGCGGTAATATTCCACCTCTCCATTTGGTGGATGCTCAGCCTGCCTGACTTTGGAATGGTGATGATCGTCGCCCTTCTGATTTTCGTTCGCGACGATC